>ERZ1740067.2145-NODE-2145-length-12418-cov-22.730163_pt1 | contig 12418 bp, 10 predicted proteins | sample MGYA00581736_ERZ1740067 | MGnify/ENA primary metagenome ERZ1740067 (study PRJEB43018, sample SAMN04849236) | marine metagenome | isolation source: floating plastic debris | place: Pacific Ocean | collected 2008-08-27 | study: EMG produced TPA metagenomics... | reverse complement strand
CGTCATCGCGGTTGCAAGTCGCTTAACGGGATGTTCAGCATCAATCTATATGTTCATTTAAAATACTGACTTACAACAAAATTATCAACAGGTGTCAACTTTTGGCACTTGTGCTCAAAGTCATTGCTGGTGCATGAAAATCTTCCTAGCTCTGTATTACGTCTGACACTTCGCAGAAGTGAGCGATTTTCATATGCTGAATATGAATCATAGAATTACTGGCTGCCACTCAGCTTCACCATCCGTTTTCTATGTTCATTGAATACTGCATAAAGGAAAATTGAAAATGATTGGTTCATCTACACTGACTCCACAAGAAGCCCGATTGATCGCAAAAGATGCATTTATTTACGCCTATCCAATGGTGGACAGCTATCGGATTCTTTTTGCCTACTTTCTTTGGCCCAATAATCCCGAATACAAGGGACCTTTGAATACATTGCTTGGCGCAGCACGACTGTTTACGCCAGCGGATAAAACAATTCAGACACCGAACGCGGATACACCTTACTGTGTGGTTGGCGCGGATCTTCGCGCGGAACCTTTAGTTTTGACAGTCCCACCTATAGATTCTGAACGATACTACTCTATCCAACTCATCGATGCGTACACTCACAATTTTGAATACGTGGGCACTCGGACAACAGGCAATGGCGGAGGCAAGTACTTACTGGTGGGTCCTGACTGGACGGGGCAAACACCGGCTGGAATCACAGCCGTTATCCGTAGCGAAACCAGTCTTGCCCTGGCCTTGTACCGCACCCAGCTTTTTGACTCAGATGACTTAGAGAATGTCGAAGACATCATCAAGAACGGTTACAAGGTGCAGCCGCTGAGTAAGTTTATAAATATGGAGCCGCCAGCGGAAATGCCAGTGGTGAAATATCCGAGACCCGTAAGACTGGATGAGGGGGAAACTTCACCCAGAATATTTAGCCTGTTGAACTTTCTGCTCACGACGTTTTGTTCAACACACACATCGGAAACAGAATTGATGGCTCGCTTCGCCAAGCTCAACATTGGACCTGGCTTGACCTTTAACCCGACAAAACTCTCTGAGGAATTGAAACAGGCCATTGAGCAAGGCATAAAAGACGGTTGGGATACTTATCTGGCGCTGAAGCAAAATCAGCTTGCTACTCAAGACGTCACCGCCGCCGACCTATTTGGCACACGGGAGTACTTGACGGCAACCGGCAACATTTACCTGTATCGCATGGCCGGCGCAATTCTTGGCATCTGGGGCAATTCCATTGAGGAGGCCATGTACCCTTCCTATTATAACGATGTAGACGGTAACGAATTAGATGCATCAGGCGATGTTTGTTATACGCTGCGCTTCGAGCCAGGTGGATTGCCACCCGCCGATGCTTTCTGGTCAGCAACAATGTATAACCTTCCCGAGCAGCTGCTTGTGGAGAACAAACTTGAGCGCTATCTTATTAATTCAACGATGTTAGACAACAACGAACTCATTCTCGACAAAGATGGGGGACTGACGCTTTATATCCAGCACGCTCAACCAACTGAAGAAAAAAAGAAGAAGAACTGGCTACCTGCACCGGATAAGGGCTTCTTTATATCCTTGCGGCTTTACTTGCCACAACAAGAGGCGATTAATAGCACATGGCAAACGCCACCACTAAAGCGAGTAAAGCCTGCGGTGCCCTGGACAATCAAACTAAAGCGTATCTTTTTAGCTCTCTTTCGAGTCGGTAAATACTCCCAGTTAGAGGCCCGGTCCCTAAAGTGTTCTTTGTGACCCAAAAGTCTATGTAGCGGAACCAATTTTAGGGTAGAAACAGGCCTTAGGGTAAATTTTTAATCTGCCTCTAAATCAGCAACGGGCAAGATTTCGTAGTCAGCAGCAAAAGCACGGATTCAGTTATCATCGTTATAGCTATGGTGAGAAGCTATGGTGATAACAGTGTTTACACAAGATTTAGATCACTCTCCGAAAATACGATGCCCCTTGAATCAATCGCAGCTTTCATTGTCGCATCAGCATTGCTGAGTATTGCACCTGGTCCGGACAACATTTTTGTGCTCACGCAATCAGCCCTGTATGGGAAAAAATCAGGGATCTTCGTAACCCTTGGTCTTTGTACAGGGTTAATCGTTCACACAACCGCTGTGGCTTTTGGCATCGCCGCTATATTTCAAACCTCAGTCGTTGCTTTTACCATTTTAAAAGTATTGGGAGCCTTGTATTTGGCCTACTTGGCATGGCAAGCATTTCGAGCATCGGTAAGCACAATTAAATCACCCAGTTCAAATCTGCGTTCTAGTGGTGCGCTGTACTGTCGCGGCATCATCATGAATGTCACGAACCCTAAGGTGTCAATCTTCTTTCTCGCGTTTTTGCCACAGTTCGCATCACCGGAAAATGGCCAAATTGCACCACAAATATTTCTTCTGGGTAGTATATTTATTTTTGTTGCCTTGGTAATTTTTAGTGTAATCGCTTTATTGGCTGGAGTTTTGGGCAGTTGGTTCAACAGTTCGCCAAAGGCTCAGGTGTATCTAAACCGGATCGCTGGAACAGTATTCGGGATGTTGGCGCTAAAACTAGCTACTGCCACTGCTGAAAGCAAGTAAGCATCAAACTTCCAAAGCTGGAGCAGCTTGGCAATCTTGAGATACGAGATGTCGGCTTAAGTTTCGAGCAGCTGAACGGCCTGGGACTAGAACATATCGCCCATCCACACAGTGTATTCCTTGGTATAGCCTTGGCTACATTGGTTAGGGCACTGAAAGCACCGAGCTTGACACACCACAAGAATCCTGATGTTTCTATGGGGAAGCTAAACGGTAGTAGCTTAATGGAAGCATTAGTTGTTTAGTACAGATTTCTACTCTTAAATAGAGGATGCGCATAGGTGCACGAATTGGCTTGAATCAAACTATCCCTTTAATGTGTTTATTAACTAACAATGGATATATCCTCCATGTTTATCAATCACTACGAGACTAAGCTTGCCATTGAAAATCCTCAATTTGATATTTTATTAGCTGCAATATTTTTTGTTCTATGTTTCTTAATCTTAAAAAAGAGAAAAGAAGACTATCCGCTTTCTGTTATACAAACAAATCAAATCAAGGGATTGGCAATTTTGTTGATTCTCTTCAATCATTTATGCTACTACACTGATCCATTGCCCTCTCTTTACTCAATTTGGTCAGAAGTTGGCATGATTGGAGTAACTATTTTCTTTGTCTTTTCTGGCTATGGCACCTGTATCTCTATTCAGAAGAAGGGAATTCAAGATTTCTTTAGAAAGAGGGTAGTGCGTATTTTTATTCCATTGATATATGCACTATTTCTGCTGCTGTCACTCTATATAGTTCTAGTACCAGACATGCAGAATAATTTTCTTGTAGAGATGCCAAGAATATTATTTTCCATGGAAAGTCTTGATGGAAAAATGTGGTTTATTATTTTTGTTCTAGCTTGGTATTGTTTGTTATATGTTAGCGCCAAGCTAAATCTTGGCAACACTCATAAACTGGTTTTCCTACTTACGTTTTCGTTTGCTATTATTACAATCCCTGATATGCCCTATGTAGCAAAAGCTAATGCATTTAGCTTTCCATTTGGGTGTTGGTTAGGGTTTAATCACTCAACAGTCATCAAAAAGCTTGATGAGTTTATTCAATCAGATCTTAAACTAATTATTACTTCCTTTTCTGGTTTGATATTCCTGTCTGGGACTTCATTTTGGTTGGCAGAAACCTTGAAATTTCATGCGTATCAAACAATTCTTTTGATCGCAGCTATAGCCGTAGCCAGCTCGAGTATATATCTATTCTATCAATACAGATTTCAAGAAATTAAACAGGCGATTTCTTTGGAATTAATTTCCTGCGTCATTGTCTTTTTAACTATCTATTTTAATTATCTCAGTCGTGTTTTTCAGAATCAGGATTTTGAAGAAACTCTATTCTTGATGTACTGGTCTGCTTCTCGTAGTTTAGCTAATGTTTTAATTGCTTGCAGTCTGGCTTTGGTGATAGTACTAATGCTAAAAGTTAATCGCTTTTCTTGGTTACTTAATTTCCTTGGGTGGATTTCATTTGAACTCTATTTGGTTCATAATACGTTTCTGATTCATTTTGACTTTCTTTTGTTTCGAGGGCCAATCACGCTTATGTTTGGCATCTATTTTCTGGGTGTCTGTCTAATGAGTTTGATATTAAAAAGGTTGAGCGAAGGGACTCTCAGAATTCTGAGTGATTTCAAAATATTACCGTCTGCTTAGCTCCATTTTAGAAATTGAATAGTCTGCATTTTTGTGAAATTAATTGAAAAATTCGACTAAAATTCAATCTATATCTATGGATAAGAAAAATTCTAACCTAGAAAATGTTGATATTTTTAGGAGAGACCAAGCTGGTTTTTTCGTTATTTCTGTTGTCCTTATTTCGCTTTGCATTGGATTAATTGCGTTGTTCGAAGGCTTGCGTCGATTTAAAAGTGAAGGATATATTTTGATGATTTTTGGCTTGAGCCTTTGTAGTTTTGCAGTCCGATATCGCTGGTATGCTCAAAATCCAGCAGTTGAGGTTAGCAGTAGCAAAATCCTGGTTCGTCGCCTGCTATTGCCAACCTATCAAATCAACACCGGTGATGTAACAAAAATTGAGTCGCAATGTCATAAAATTCGACCTCAAAGGTACTCTTTGAGGTATCACATTATTGAATATGTTGCGATTACTCACCGACAAGGAACGGTAACCAAATTTATCGCTCCACGATTCTTTTCTAACAAAGAATTACTAGATTCACTACAGTTGAGAACGGGTGTTCAGGTTGAGCGGCTGCCAATGATTGTTCAAAAAAGATAGTATCGCTCATACACGACTTTTAGAGTCTACGGATCTGCCACCATATTCTGAATCTCACGTAGCCGCAAGAGATCCCAAAAATCACTTTCATTGTGTTCCTTGCCGTCCTCTTTAGGCAGATAGTAAAACATCGCTCGGCGGATCAGCACAGCGGCAATTCCTACTCCGATAAACTCAGGTATTGCTAGCGCAATTCGAGTAATGGCATTCACCTGTGCCACTTGCTGGTTAAACAGGGTTGTGCCAAAATCGGCCACCACAATTCGGAGATTTAGAGAAAAGTTCGCAATGCCTGTCCATAGATTGACGATCAACACAATTATTGTGCCGTTGACCAGTGCCCGATAAACTCTTGATTCTTGGAGTAAGTTTTTTAGTGATTTTTCCTGTCTTGGCGAACTGGGATCGAGCCCTTGCATAAGAAAATAGTACATAATCGGCTTACGGACGAGGATTGAACCACCAAATACCAAAGCTAGCAAAATAGAACCAATACTATCTTTGAAGGCAAATTGAATACCATCGACAAACCAGAATGCTAATAGGCCGCGCATAATGGCAAATGCTCCTATATAGCTGGTTATAAAGTTAAATCGTTGGGTGACAAATAATGAGTCAATGAGTACCCAGGCTACGGGAACAAGGGCGGCGACAACGTAGGTAACTTCTGTTCCGAGTTGTTTGTTTAGGTTGTTTAGAATGAGGATGGGGATGACGGACCCCATCAGAATATCGAGGACTAGTTTTCGATTCATGGTTTAGTTGTTTTCTTAGATTTATGGGTAAACGGGAAAATTGTGTTGTGAAAGTTTTAGACAAGGATTGTCGGCTGCAATACTCTGTGCCTTTTTACGCATAGGAAGGAGGACAGAGCATGGAATGAGCCAATGGAAAGGCGGTTAGGTAGCTTCGCTGGTATTCAAGGACAAAATCTCGTTGGCGGCGCGGATACCGCTTTCAAGTGCACCGTGGACAGTGGCTGCGCGGGTGGGATGGGTGGCTTCTCCGGCGAAGAAGAGTACCTGATTGATTGGTTGGGCAAGTTGCGATCGCAACCCCACCCCATTTACCGGACCATAGGAATAGGCCATCCTGGCATAGGGATCCGCCTGCCAATCAACAAAAAGCGCATCCACTAATCGATCGGCTAACGGCATCTCAAACATCTGTTCCAAATCCTGTAGCCCTGCTCGAATTGCCCCTTCTCGGCCCAGGGCTCCCAGTTTATCTGCCCCTGTCACGCCGGTGAATGCGGTTAACACCGGTGCCTCATTGTTGCCTTTCCAACCGGGTCGCCACCACAGTTGCGTATCTAGAGTGGTGGCGCAAGACTCTAAATCTTTAGACCAAAAGGGCCGATCAAATTTCAGGATGAGTTTGGTGATGTGACCGGCACCGAGACCATGGATGGCATTGAGTTTACTCTCGGGTAGCTCAGGTACAAACTCCACCGCATTCTCCTGTAGCAGCACCAGGGGCAGGGTGATCACAACTTGCTGTGCGGTGTAGGTTTTGTCACTTTCCGTTTGAATCTCTATCCCCGATGAACCCCAGTGAATGGCCGATACAGGGGTGTTGTACCGAATATTAAGTCCGGCGGCAAATTGTTCAAATAGATGGGAGTAGCCTTCTTTTAGCCGAAAATAGCTGTCGCCATCGCCGGCATAGGACAACTCTGCTAACCCATATATTCCTAGCTGGTCGAGATTTGCAGCATAGCTACCGCTAAAAAAATGATCGACGATGCGACGAACATCCGTTGACAGCTCGACCTGGTGAAGCGAGAGAAACTCAGCCAGACTAACGTCAGGTTTGCCCGCATCGATCCATTGAGCGATCACGACGTTAATGGACGAACCATCCGTCAGGACGTCCATACCAGGAATTGTTGACCAACGTCTGAACGGGAGCAGCGTTTGGTTAACGTACATAAACTGGTGCCGATCCTGCTCAAAGGCAGACAGTGTCCCTAGCCGGTAGCGACGCACCCAGTCCCAGGTGACAATGTTTTCACCGTGGAGGTATTCTGCCCCGCGTTCAATGGGGTGGGGGGCAAAATCGTAGGTTGTGTGAACCCTGCCGCCGATGCGATCGCGAGCCTCAAGCAGCAGCACAGAGCGGTTAGCCTCCTGCAATGTCCGGCCCGCGGCTAACCCAGCCGCCCCAGCACCGATCACAATTGTGTCGTAGTGGGTTTGGTCTGACAAGTCAGTTGTAGTGACGGGGTGACGCTTCCTGCCTAGACAAGGAATCGCAGCTGCAAGCAAGGACATCACAAAGCGTCGAGAAATGGTTCCCATGGAAATGCCTACTCAACAAAGAGGTAGAATACGAACGATGTTCATGTTTATAAAATACGAACGATGTTCATGTTTTGTCAACCCATCACGGCTGACCCGGTATGATTTCACCTTGACCAGGCAGGTATAGTAATCGACGTCCCGGATCGGTTTGTCAATCAGCGGCAGCAACCATCAATGTCCCCATCAGATTCTTCTAGTCCATCAAAGCTCAATAAGATGCGGCGACAGCCTAAGCAGGCCCGCAGTCAGGAGCGGGTCAAACAAATTTTGGATGCTGCCGAGCAGCTATTTCTAGAAGTGGGGTATGAATCTACAACGACCCGTAGAATCGCAGCTCGGGCCACCGTATCGGTCGGGTCACTTTACCAATTTTTTCCTGACAAGGAAGCGATTCTTAAGGCCCTGGCCATTCGCTATATGGAGACCCAGTATCAGCTATTTCTCGACCTGCACACGCCGGAAGCCGTAACCCTGCCCTTACACAGCTATGTTGATCGAATGATTGACGTGTTTGACCAGTTTTATACCGACTATCCAGGGTCACGCGCTATTTTTGAACAGCTTTTAGACACCATCACATGGTCTGCCATTGAAAAAATCGATGACTTTGAATATCAGGTGATTGATGAACTGGCTCAATTCTTTCATTCGCGTCAGTCAAGTTTGGCGCTTACAAAGTGTGAGCGTATCGCCATGGTGGTTACTAAAACAATTACTGAGCTTTTATGGCTTTCCCTCAGCGGAGAGCCAGAATTTCGTCAAGAACTGGTGGCAGAAACTAAGCTGCTTACCCTTAGTTATTTGCAACAATACTTAAATTAGAAAAATTCTGTTTAAGAGAAAGTTAGACAGATCTCTTTTTATTCACTGACGTTTACCGCTGCCGATTTAGAGAATAACCAAATTGATTAATGCTGGGAATGAGCAACATCCAAGCTTTAATCAGAAAGCATTGTTCGCCACATTTGCATCAGCACAGCCGTCTGTTCAGGCTTCTCCGCCTCTGGGTTAATGTAGTTCAACATTGTTTCAGCATTAGAAACCATCGGGATTGTTTCAACCCCATCTTGTTCAACAAACATTTTTTCAATCACCCCGTCTCTCACCAGCATAGAATAGCGCCAAGAACGATAGCCCATTCCTTTGCTAGACAGGTTTACCATCATCTTCATCTCGCGGGTAAAGTCACCGTTTACATCGGGGATAAAGCTCACCTGGTCGGCGCCTTCTGTTTCAGCCCAAGTTGCTAGCACAAACGAATCATTGACCGAAATGCAAAGGATCTCATCCACACCGTTGGTTCGAAATGCCTTGGCATATTCATTGTAGCCCAATAGCTGAATAGACGAATGGGGATAGATAAACGCGCCGGGCACCGCAAATACTACCACGGTTTTATGGTTAAATAGCTCCGCTGTCGAAAGTTCGTACCATTCTCCCTCCGCAAACATCCAGAAGGTCACTTGGGGAACGCGCTGGCCTTTATGATTGAACACTTTTTTATTAACTCCTTATGCGTATTCAACCGTGGCGTCAGTCGCCCCCTGCCGAACTACGAGATTGATGTGTGTGTACAGGACAACAGCTACCTGTCCTCTAGCGAAAAACATCAATACTCATCTAAAAGACAGCCAGCCAATACAGCCATAGACAGGTGGCTGCTAGCCAGAACAACTCGTCGGCTAGCAGTTCACATACATCTAAAATAAAGAGAACTCCACGGAATAGTTGACAGGTTGATTCATTCATCATGACCTTCGCGCCCATATTGCTTTGAAATCAGTAGATCAGTGCAATTTTTATCTGCCTTTATCTGCGTAGCCCCTCTCGATCATCGAGAGGGGCTACGGTCGGCCCTCCTTTGAAGGCCCGTTTGTTGAGGCTAACGGAGGTCAAAGCGATCGAGGGTCATCACTTTATCCCAGGCTGCGACAAAATCTTGCACAAATTTTTGCTGTGAGTCCTTACATCCATAGACTTCAGCAATCGCCCGCAGCTGAGAGTTTGAACCAAAGATAAGGTCGATACGTGTACCGGTCCATTTTAGGTCACCTGTTTTGCGATCGCATCCTTCAAACACATCTTCAGCGTCAGAAGTCGCCTTCCAAGTAGTGTCAAGATCAAGCAGATTCACAAAGAAATCATTGGTCAATGTCCCCGGTCGGTTAGTAAATACACCATGCTGGGTCTGGCCAACATTTGCATTTAATACGCGCATACCCCCGATCAGAACCGTCATCTCAGGCGCACTCAGCGTTAGTAGCTGGGCACGGTCCATCAACAACTTCTCAGTCGGTATGGTGTACTTACCTTTGAGGTAGTTGCGGAACCCGTCCGCAATCGGCTCGAGCACAGCAAATGAGTCCACATCGGTTTGCGCCTGGGACGCATCGGTACGTCCGGGCTTAAAGGGAACGTTAACATCGTACCAACCCGCATTCTTCGCCGCTTGCTCCACAGCCGCACAGCCACCTAGAACAATCACATCAGCTAGCGAAACTCTCTTTCCGCCAGTCTGAGAGGCGTTAAAGGTACTTTGGATTGCTTCCAAAGTCTGTAGCACAGTGGCCAATTGGCCCGGCTGGTTCACATCCCAATCCTTCTGCGGTGCGAGACGAATACGGGCTCCGTTCGCCCCACCGCGCATATCCGACCCACGGAAGGTGGAGGCCGACGCCCAGGCCGTTGAAATCAACTGGGAGATCGATAGACTTGAGGCAAGAATCTGGGCCTTAAGCGTCGCAATATCCTGCTCATCAATCAGGTCATGGGTAACAACAGGAAGCGGATCTTGCCAGATCAGCTCCTCTGATGGCACCTCAGGGCCAAGGTAACGCACGCGGGGCCCCATATCACGGTGTGTCAGCTTAAACCACGCTCGGGCAAACGTATCAGCAAGCTGGTCTGGGTGCTCAAGAAAACGGCGCGAAATTGGTCCATAGATGGGGTCCATTCGCATGGCCATATCCGCCGTAGTCATAATGGGGGCATGGCGTCTTGATGGATCGTGAGCATCGGGCACCGCATCGGCAGCAGCACCGCCCTGAGGAACCCACTGGTGCGCACCAGCCGGACTTTTAGTTAGCTCCCATTCATAGCCAAACAGGTTTTCAAAATAGTTGTTATCCCATTTCACTGGGTTGTTGGTCCATGCGCCTTCGATGCCGCTAGTGATGGCATGAACGCCTATGCCACTGCCAAAGCTGTTCTTCCAACCCAGCCCCTGCTCTACAATGCCAGCCCCCTCGGGTTCAGGCCCCACCAAGGCCGCATCGCCAGCACCGTGACATTTACCAAAGGTGTGTCCACCGGCTACCAGGGCGACAGTCTCCTCGTCATTCATCGCCATTCGTCCAAAGGTTTCGCGAATGTCTCGGCCTGAGGCGACTGGGTCAGGTCGGCCATTGGGACCCTCTGGATTGACATAGATTAGACCCATTTGAACCGCACCCAGCGGATCTTCCAGCTCGCGATCGCCACTGTAGCGCTTGTCACCCAGCCATTCAGCCTCAGCGCCCCAATAAATATCTTCTTCGGGCTCCCAAACATCTTCACGCCCACCGGCAAACCCAAACGTTTTAAATCCCATAGACTCTAGAGCGCAGTTGCCAGCCAGGATCATTAGGTCGGCCCAGGAGATTTTTTGTCCATATTTCTGTTTGATAGGCCAAAGCAACCGACGAGCCTTGTCAAGATTGCCATTGTCGGGCCAGCTGTTAAGCGGTGCAAAGCGCTGGGTTCCCGTAGCCGCGCCGCCTCGTCCATCGCCAATGCGATAGGTACCAGCACTGTGCCAAGCCATACGTATAAACAGAGGACCATAGTGACCATAATCGGCCGGCCACCAATCCTGAGACGTTGTCATCAGGTCAAAAATATCTCGTTTCACAGCATCTAAATCGAGACTCTTAAATGCCTCTGCATAATTAAATACCTCACCCATCGGGTTCGATTTAGAAGAATGTTGGTGGAGGACCTTTAGATTTAACTGATTTGGCCACCAATCTTTGTTAGACGTTCCAGTTCCAGCCGTAAACTTACGGGTTGCGCCCGTAAATGGACATCCCCCCTGACTGCTCATGGATTGGCCGCTCATGGTACTGCTTAAGTCGGTCATGGTGTCTCCTCTAACGTGTGTAATAGAAACTTCTTTTGATCGCGTCAATGTATCCCAATAGACACGAAGAAAACGGATCAAATTGTTTTTCGCTGACATGATTAACAACATGATTTAAATTAATAATAATCCCTATTTATGAAAAATAACCGACTAATAAAAACTTTACTTTTATAGGATTTTTCCTATATTTTAAAAATCACTATTTTATAAATAATTTCCTATTAAAAAGACAGAAAATAATCCTTTAAATTATTTAAATTCGCTTTTAACGCCTCTATATAAATAATTGCATAAAGCCTTTAATCAGGATTATCCAGCCTCTATCTTCCTGTATGTGAGAGAGACATGCCCCCATTAAAAATGGTTTCTTAAAACAGGTATTTATACATCTATATAGCTTTTTATTTATGCCGTGCTTCTATAAAAAGGTGCCTCTTAAAACCTTCTCATACAGTGTTTATAATCAACGCATATAAACCCATAGGCTTACAATCGCTACCACTGAAATCTTATAATTTAGAAATAGACTCAATTTGAGATAAGACTCTAATAATTAACTGAAATACAGTTAGTCAGTTTGGCGGGGATAGATTTGAAATTTAACAACCCATCCTACCCGATCAAACAGCTGAATCAATTTATCCACCGTAAATCGAGTAAAGTGGCCATTGAATAGATGCGATACCTCAGGTTGCTGAATAGCCAGCAATGTTGCGAGTTCTCTTTGCTTCAGCCTCTTCCTGATTAGAATCTCACGCAGTCTGTGCCCCAGCTCCACACGAAGATCTAAGTCAAATTTATGATTTTCTTCTCGCGCCAAGCTAGGCGTATCTTCTGGAATAGAACCATCAGTCTTATCTTGCATTATGATCTCTTGCCTAGTGCTTAAACAACCTGATGTGTGCATCGGTCTGCCATACAGCGACTGATACTGAACCGAGATGATCGTGATATTTATCAAGCTCAGTCCTATTTAAGAATAATTCTAGTTTAAGAATGAATCAATAGGCACATTTGCTCATTCGTTTCTATGGGGCAACTTGAGATCGCCAAAATGCAGCAAAGCCAGCTGCTCTGTTGAGAGCAGCTGGCTTTGGTTTATTAAAATCATCCCGAGGAGCAGCTGTGCCAGAAATCTAAACAGCCGTTA
>ERZ1740067.2142-NODE-2142-length-12432-cov-6.722954_pt1 | contig 12432 bp, 6 predicted proteins | sample MGYA00581736_ERZ1740067 | MGnify/ENA primary metagenome ERZ1740067 (study PRJEB43018, sample SAMN04849236) | marine metagenome | isolation source: floating plastic debris | place: Pacific Ocean | collected 2008-08-27 | study: EMG produced TPA metagenomics... | reverse complement strand
CGGCAAATGGCTAATACAGGTAATAGACTGGACAGTTCGTCGAGGGACACTTTGGCTTATCAAGAGGAAGTGGTGGGTTATTCTCGTTGTTAGCGTAGCTTTATTCGCTAATGCTCAAACCACTCTCTGGCCTAGCGGACTTGGATTCGGGGTTGACGAATTAGCTACTGTAAAAAGACAGATTAAGAATGCAGATGGGGATCTCGCTTCTGAGAACGAAAGTAGTTCAGAAGCAGCTTCTGAAGAGTTTGTTGTTGAGATTCCTGGTAGAACTCTTTGGGATTGGCTCGGTGTAGTGGGGGTTCCTGCTGCTCTAGTGATACTAGGCGCTATCTTTCAACAGTCCCAGCAGAAGCAGTCTAATAATGTAGCAAAGGAGGAGGCTCTGCAACTGTATATTGATCGCGTATCTGCGCTTCTCGTCGATAAAAATTTGCTAGCGATTGCAGGTACACATAAACCTAGTCTTGAGCAAATCAAACTGTTAGAGAGTGCTGTTGATGTAGTCAGGGCTAGAACTTTGTCTATCTTGAGACGGTTTGAGACAGATAGAGAGAAAAAGAGTAGCGTCATTCGATTCTTATCCGAGGCGAAAGTCATTAATACTTTAGAACTCAGCCTTGATAGGGCTTGTCTACAGGGAGTTAGCATAAGCTTCGCCGATTTCAAATTCGCGAAACTCAGAGACGCTAATCTGGAAGGGGCCAATCTCGAAAGGGCTATTTTGCACCGAGCTAATCTTAGAGGGGCCAATCTCAAAGGGGCCAATCTCAAAGGGGCTAATCTCAAAGGGGCTAATCTTAGAGGTGCTGTACTCGAATACGCTAACCTCGCAGAAGCAGATCTTAGAGGAGCCAATCTTCAAGATGCTATTCTCTATGGAGCTAATCTTAGGAAAGCGGATCTTAGAAAATGCAACCTTTATCGTGCACTTTTATACGATGCTAATTGCTACATGGCTAATGTAGAAGGAACAACTTTCTATGTACGCTGCGCAAAATTCGTTAATTTGCGCACCCTAAAGTGCGATGAACATACCAAATTTGATCGCATTACCCATATAGCATCAGGTTTATAGCGATTGATTGAAAGCGCAGTCTGTCTAAAGGTGAATGTCCCCAACGATAATCGTCCTTGGATGTCCCATAACATCTTAAATTCATCGAAAATGCTTGCGAGGTATAAGTAAGCCGCGCTTTTATGTATGTCTCAAAACGACTAAATTTTGAGAATGTGTTCTTGATCTGTGTGCGATATCAACCTGCGCGATTTATGTGGAAAATGTAAACAGGTAGTAACTACTAATTTCTTCTTTAATAAGATCGCTTTCTAGAGGTTCTTTATGATGAATATCAAAATGAACAAGAAAAACTCATAAAAATCAAGGAGGTTGCAACGTTTAAGGTGCCTCGGCTGAGCTAACTGCCCCGTATGACAGATGCGCTGTCGCAACCTCTTATACTGTGGAAACAGTTTTATGAAGGCCTGTGCATCTACAATATAGGCCAAATTTAGTTATACACAGGCCTACCTTCGCTTTAGTGATCCTTAATCTTTGTCAGATGTATCTAGTTTTCTTGCTACGATTATGAGTAAACAGCAATAGGGTTGACAGCAATTTCCCAATCTCCTTCATGCTGCTTTTTAGATCTGAAAACAGTTCCATAAACGTTGGCTCGTACGGTATTACCACACGATTGCTCATAGACTAAGTTCCAGTTAGCGAGTACCTTCTTCTTTGAGAGAGTAACCCACATCTCTATTTTTTGATCTATGAGCCTATTGATTGGATGCTCATAACTGAGTCGATAACTGTTACCTTCATCACTCACATGAAAATCGGCAGTGATAACAACTTGCTGGTCAATTGAGTTTTCTATGATTCCCAATATCTCATTGATAGTTCCTTCTCCTAGCTGCTTTCTGGTATTGGTTATCTTCTCTAGATCTACTTGAAGTTCATAGTCGCTCATCTGTCGAATAAGGCCATCAAATTTCGCTAAGTCAGCCGACTTTTGATCTTGAAGTTCAAGATCTAAAATCACTTGGCCTTCCTCAATCATTCGTTTTTGATACTGAATAAATTTCGTAGAAGTGGCTATCTCTACAAATTTTATCTGTGTGAATATCCGCTCAACTCTTTCTCTACTCAGTACGGATTGGACAACATCTGCAATGCTCGCTTGAGCATTGCCTTTTATGGCATCCTGTATTTCAACTGTAACCTCGTTGATCACAGGAGATGGATTTGGCAGAGGAGCTGCGAAGACGTCGTCGTATAAAGAACTTACATTTGACTCTTCTAAGTAGTGAAAGTTAGCTGCTTTCAGTCCTCGTAAACGCTTTTCTTTTTCTAGTACAGGATCGCCAATCGGTGGTAAAGGGCTATCCTTATCTATAGCTTTCAATTTCACATGCGCAGTTTCCCAGTCTTTTGGAGAGTCTCCTTTCTTCTCTTCAATCTTGATACAAATAAATTCCGGAATTTTTGAGAGATCAGATGTCTTAGAATGCAGTTTGTCTCTCCACACCTTCCCTCTGTATGTAGGAGGAGGTGCTGCTGCCGGGAAAAAACGATCTGGAATTTCTTCGGGCTGAGTTAGTGTTCTATAGCTCATGATTCTTCGGGTTGTTTAATTGAGTAAACTTGACAAGCGAAATGCAAAGCAGAAGATTGCGGTCAAACATGAAAGATGCCTCTGATGTTAAAGAAATAGGTGGATGTTAGACGTAAGTCGTCGGATCTCGTCAGACTGTTCTCAAAAGTTGGCGTTGAATTCTATGCATAGTTAATACATATATAAATAGATAGATAGATTTTGTGCTTAAAAATACCGTTTATATGGAGGAAAATCAGAGTGATGGTAATTAAGTACTATCATTTCGTGAGGTGGGATATAAGATTTCCTTTATAAATTAGGACTCTCAGCTCTCTTTTCTACGATAAGAGAGTCAGTCTATTTTGATTTGTAAATCATATGCAAATAAGTGTGTACATATTTGTATATGTACTCGATATATAAATTTAGTCGATTACAAGATGGAACTGTTAAGTTAAGCGCCTCCGGCCATTTCAAGGTAATGCCCGCCCAAACAAGGGCACTTCTTAACTTGATTGTTTAGTTGGTTGAGACTGCGACTCAATTGAACAGTTCAGCTCGCTAATACGTTCGACCGCTGGTAAACTACCAGACAGAAAACAGCTTGATTTTGCGCTCACGATCAAACCTCTTCGGGTCTTTCCGGGAAAGCTAGGGACTTTCCGATATTTAGTTATTTCATCGATCTAAAAACTGCCCTATAACTAATAGCAATTGCGATGGTAAAGTCTGCATCCAAACAGAAATCTATACAGAAACGAGAGCGCGGGCGGCCAACTTCTCCCTACGGCCCGAAAAAGGCTCGCTCACTTTCTATTTCTGATATGGCATATCAAGGAATTCAGGAAATAGCTAATCAGCATGGAATACGTAGTGTCTCTGAGCTAATGGAGAAAATAGGGCAAAGAGAGATTGTTATTGATTCTGTAGAAGAAAATAGAGAGAAAATAGATATATTTGCGGATATTCCCGTCGTACGTCAACTACAAGCTGTAATCGAAAGGCCTAACGCGGCCATTGATTCTCTGATAGCTTTTACAACAAGAGTTTCTGGACAGTTAGGTTTACCGCAGACATCAGAGGCTACTCATGAAGTTATTCTTCGTGCGATGGAGATCTTATTCTGCCTGAATTATCTCTCTCCAGATACACTAATTGATGGTCCAACAGCTTGGTTGCGTTGGTATATCTTGAATATCTTAGAAAGGCGATATATCAGTACATCAAGCCAAATTAAACCAAAAGGAAGACACTTTCAATACAAAACTGAAGAAAATCTTACTGAGCATTGTGTGAGTGCTATCTTCGCTGCGAGGGAAGAGCTACTCAGGGACCATGAGGGTGCTCATTTGAACGCGCTAAAGCTGAGAATACGACCATACAATTTCTCTGTGAACCAGATTGAGCGCATTACCAAAGCGCAAGATATCTTTGATACAGGATTTGAACTAGTTGTTAAAGGAATGACGACTTTCCGTCGTCTGTGGTTACGGGAAGATTCATGTTTCGCTGATATTGGCGATAATGAGAGAGCTAAGCCACACAAGGCACTTAAGTATTGTAATCTTGTACAAAAAGAAAGGCTAACTGCTGGGGAACGGAAGAGCCTAAAACAGTTGGTTTCTGAAGGATTGAGTGATGCTGACTATACTTTTTGGGCAAATGAGATTGATTTCATCTTAGGATATAAACTTTGCGAAGATTATAAGCTTTACGAGCAAGAAGCTATGAAAATAAGAATGAGTATTTCAAAGGCTTTTGCATCACATATCACTCGCAGAAAGTATAGAATTGAACGAGAATTATTAAAGAGAGAAAACGCCGAAAGCGTAGACGATTTACTAGCACAAGAAACGTCAGAGAGCCTATCCTTCGGACCTGATCCATCTGCTGAGGAGATATGGGAAATAACGCATATTGTTCAGAATTCAAGAGTAGAGATGATAAAACTAAGAGAAAGGGAGAAAGCACAACGCGATTATAGTCTATGAGCATCTGAGAATGTTTCAGATGGATAGATAAGCGAGGCTATGAGACTCGCGTATAGAGGATTAAAACTCAGCCAAGAAGTTATTCAACTGAGTTTTAATCAAATGCCCTGCTGGTCCGATACGTGTGACCGTGTGAGCGTGTGACTGTCCCGAAAATCTTCGTTTTTGGGATCTCAACTTCAATTTCACTCTTAAGATAGGAAACAGAAACAGGCTCTGCCTTTGTAAATTTTAACGTGTGTCAAAAGCAATGGTCTCTATAAGTTTTGAGGCAACTTAATACTATGGCTACTAGCCGTAGGCGATCACACCTACAAGCAGCAGAAAAAAGGAAGCGATCGCACAAACTCATCCAAAACCCACTAAACCCCATGGCTTTTCCCAATCACCCAGCTACGTCGAAAGTACTTTGCAAGGCTCGACTCTTTTAATGTGAGACAAATAGGCCGACCGTGAGGACACGTACGAGGCTTTTGAGTTCGCTGCCATTGATTCAAAAGCGCCTGCATTTCGGAGAGTTCTAGCTTTGTGCCGTTACGGATGGCAGTGCGGCAGGCAGTGGCCACTAGGGCCGCTTCTAGGTTCGCACCCAAGCTAAGTTCTAACAGGGCATTCTCTCTATCGTCTCTGCCGCTCAATGGCTCAGGAATGCTGCGAATAGCCCATAGATTTTCGCCGAAAGGAGCGATCGCAACCCCCACTTCTTTCAGTCTCTCCACCTGCGTTTCACTCAAATCCTTCAAAACAATTGGCGGATCGACCGCCGCCATCTGCCACCGCGCCTGCAACTGCTCAAACAGGACACGCTCGTGGGCAATATGTTGTTCTATAAGATAAATGCCACTTTCATTTTCAGCCAGAATATACATATCGCTCACCTGAGCAACCGCTGTAAGCGCACCAGGAACGGGCATCGGTAACGTATCCGAAAGAGACTGCGCTGGGAGCTGAGTCTCTGAACCGTTATCACCAACGATGACCTGACGAGAAGCAGGATAGTCACCTTCGGCTTCGGCAGCTTTAATCAATTCTGTTGCTCTATGGGTCTGAGCAGCTGCGCTGAGATCATCGATTTGCAGCAGTTTGCCAACGGCGACGGTGACGCTCTCGCACAGTGCCTTTAACTCCTGGACATAAATCTCTGACTTGGCAGGGTGGCGATTCCAGTCAAGCTGGGCAGGTGGCAAGCTCAGGTGAAGAAAACAGATGGGATAGCGATCGCGCGGAATTGTTCTTCTAAAGCCTGCCGTCACCGTCTGCGCAATCTCGTCTACCTCTACTGGCCGACCGTTAATGGCTACCCGTAGCCAGTCGGGCTTCCGCCTGTGACAGCGATCGGGCAGGCCAACTGCCAAATACAAATTATCTTGACTGAGTTCTTCAATGTCAGTATCGTGCAAGCTTCGCAGCACCTGAGGCATGATGGTCTTCGCCGTCGGTCCCGGCCAAAGCGAGAACCAATGCGTATCGTCTTTCTCAACCTGCCAGGTCACCTGAGGATGGCAGAGGGCCAACCGCTGAATGAGCGTCGCAACGGATTTTATCTGAGCGCTCATTGCAGGCACGTTGCGACGAGCGGACCAATTACCAAACAAATTGCGCACCGTAACCACAGTGCCAGGGGCGATCGCGACTTCTGAAACCGCAGACACTTCCCCAGTCGCGCCATAGCTTACAGAAAACCCCTGCCCACTCCCTTGCCGACAGCTGCGAATTTCCAAATCTGCCAGCTGTGCAATGCTATGCAGTGCCTCGCCTCGAAACCCTAAACTGCGAACATTGAGCAAATCAGGACGCGTCGAGATTTTGCTGGTGGCATGGGCGATCGCAGCCTGCTGCAAATCAGCCTCATCCATACCCATACCGTTATCAGTCACTCGCACCTGCCATCGCTGCGGCCACACACTCACTGTCATTCTCGTGGCCCCGGCATCTAGCGCATTTTCTACCAGTTCGCGCACCACCGCAGCCAGTGAATCAATTACCTCACCTGCCGCCATCAGCGAAATCACATCAGGTGATAGTGGTTGAATTGAGCTTGCAGTTAGGTCCATTGATTTAGTGTAGCGGGCTCGTCTCACAACGCCACACTCTCACAGCACCAAAAGTATCTCGGAGGAAAAGTATCTTGGAAGCACATACGCCGTCTCAACTGGGTATGACATCTATTGGCATGACATCTATCAGGTCATCACTATGAGCCATATCGTTTTCACTACTATTGGGTCTCTGGGTGATTTACATCCGATGATTGCGATCGCATTAGAGCTGAAAAAGCGCCATCACCACGTTGGCTTTGCCACACACCAAAGGTATCAAGAAAAGCTCGAAGCCCTTAGCTTTGACTTTTACCCCATCCCACCCGATTTAAACCCAAATGATGATCCAGAAGTCGCAGCAAAAATGATGGATATCAAAACAGGAACGCAGGTCGTCAGCGAACTTATTTTCGGCCATTTGCGAGAGACCTATGCGGCGCTGTGGGATTGTGCGAAAAACGCAGACATTATCATTGCAGGAGAAGGGGCATACACCGCTCGGCTCATCTCCGAAAAAACGGGTATTCCCTGGGTTTCAGTAGTACTACAGCCCGCTGCTTTTCTCTCGCCCTACGACATGCCCGTGCTGCCCATGATGCCCTGGTTAGCCAAGCTACAGCGGTTTGGACTGCTCGCAAACAAAGGCGTTGTTCAATTGGCAAGAGTCATGACAAAGTCTTGGGCAAAGCCATTGCACAGCCTGCGCAGCGAGCTAAAATTACCTCCACTCAAAGGGCACCCACTTGTCGACGACAAGTACTCCCCGTACCTGGTACTAGCCATGTTTTCGTCAGCCTATGCTCAACCGCAACCCGACTGGCCAAACAACACAGTACTGGCAGGATTTCCCTTCTATGACGGCAGCCATCAAGCCAATAATCAGTCAGCACGTTCACCAGAGGCCCCCGATTTACCGGCTGACGTAGAACAGTTTCTCCAGAACGGCACACCACCAATTGTGTTTACGCTAGGCTCAGCTGCTGTAGCAACGCCTGGTCGTTTTTATCTCGACAGTATTCAAGCCGCAAAACAGCTCAACCGTCGTGCCATTTTACTCATGGGTGACAACGACCCACCCACCGATTTACCCAACAGCATTTTGGCAGTAGGTTACGTTCCCCACTCACAAATTTTCCCTCGGGCCTGCGCAATTGTTCACCAGGGCGGCATTGGGACAACGGCTCAGGCGCTCCGCGCTGGAAAACCAACGCTCATTGTGCCTTACAGTCACGACCAACCCGATAACGCGGCAAGAGCAAAGCGCCTCGGACCTTCACTAACGGTTAACCGTGGCCGCTACTCTGCGAGCACAGCTACCCAATATTTAAGCCAGCTGCTGAGCAAACCAAGCTACCAGCAGGATGCTCGTGAGATCGCAACCAAAATCAAAACCGAAAACGGCGTCCAAACCGCTTGCAACGCTATCGAAAAACAACTCATCGAAAACAACTCATCGGGAAGAATCACCAAAAAAAGGTAGGCTGACGCTGCACATATAGTGTTGGCCACTTAGCTCACTACATTAGTGATCCCAGCAATCGTTGATTGCTGGGGGCTAAGTGGCGCGCAAGCGTGCGTTGGCCTTGCCTCGCCCTTGGCGATATGCATCCGTACGCTTGCTGTAGCAGATAACAACTTCTTCAAATCACCCACGCAGATGAGCGATCTGTTTCCATCTCCATCGACCTGTCGGCAATCATTTGGATCTATCAATCGATTCCCTTGCAAACTCATAGCCATAGCCATTTGCCTAGTTTGCATCGGCTGGATCATCCCTATCTCACCGACCGTTGCAGCCCCTCTGTCTGTCCATCGATCGAACCTCACCCGACCCGACCTCACGCTAAACACACTCAAGCAAAGAATCGCACAGCCTATCCGCCAAGGCGGTGCGACGGTCATCGATCTGAGAGGATTTACCATCGACCTGAGAGATAGCAATCGCGAAGATCCCTCTGCAGCAGACTTTTCACAACAGTTCTACCAGCAGCTCCAAAAAGCACTCAATGCCAAAACCCAAAAAGACTCACGCTATCTTGGCATCGACCTTAGCGGTGCGCTCATTCAAGGAGACTTTCAGCTGGCCTCAGTCGCTCGGCGCATCCCAGCCTATGGTGACGCCCTACTCCCTGAGCTAGACACCTTCAAACAGTCCTTCCAACTCAGTGCCTCGCAACAACCTTTTTCTGCCACCCCACGCACCTACTCCAACCGACTCTCTCGCTTTCTGCTTCCCCCCGTCACCATCACCCCATCAGACACCTTAGTTTTTCAGGGACCGCTGCTGATAAACCAAACCTGCTTCACTGGCAGCTTCAACGCCAGCGAAATCTATTTTCTCAATCGGGTCGAGGCCAAAGGCACTATTTTCACTCAACTCGCACAATGGCAAGCAGCTAAATTTGCCCAAAGTGCCCGCTTCAACGACAGCCAGTTTCAACAGGAGAGTAATTTTCGAGCCGCCCTATTCGCTGGCCGCACCCGGTTCAACCGGTCACAGTTCAACGGACCCAGCAACTGGCAAAGCGCAACCTTTCACAGCAGCAACAGCTTTGCGCAAACAACATTTCAAACCGCAAACTTCGCCCGTGGACACTGGTACACCGACGCCGACTTTGAGCGGACGACGTTTCGAGCGGCGACCAATTTTCAAAAAAGTCGATTCGACGGAGCACTCTATCTCACTGACGCGACGCTAGCGGGTGCTATCAGTTTCCGGCAGGCCCAATTCCAGAAGTCAATCAGCCTGCGCGCGGCCCACATCGTAACGCAGCTCGATTTTGGCGATGCTCGCTTTGCAAGAAATACGTCAAATCCAGTCAGTATCAACGTGGCCGATTTAGACTTCAGCGCGGGAGAGGCTCGGATCCTGGGGAGCCCAGCACACATTGGCCAATTTTTTTCAGTGCCCACCCTCACCAACAATGAAACCGTGCTGCGCGCCCTAGTACGAAACTTCAGGCTGCTAGAACAGATTGGTGATGCGAATCAGCTGGAATACACCCTAGAGCAGCTACGGCTATCGCAAATTAAGCGGCACCTACTGGGCACTAGTCTCAATCAGGCCAGTCAGCAGCAGCTGGTGAGCGTAGGGTTTAGCCCCTCTCAGGCAACAGCGATCGCACAGCGAGTTACCGAGCAGCCATTTGTGAGCCGAGCGGATTTGCTGAGTATGGATGAGATTGACCTAGCGACTTATTTGAAAGTGCGCGATCGCATTACAACCCAGTCAACTACCCTACTCAACCGCTGCAAAAACCTACTGCAATGGCTCGTGCTCTCAGGGCTCCTCCAGCTCAGCAGCTACGGTACCAACGTAGGGCTTGTTTTTAGCGTTGGCATGACGATTATGACCCTGTTCGCACTGATGTTTTGGCTGGTCGATCGCTACCGCAAACTCACACCTACGCCAATCGTCCCAACGAGAGAAGAAAGCGCAGCGATGGTATTGAGCAGTATAGGTCTACTCACACTTGCACTAGGCTTCCTGACGCAGAGTGCCGATCACCCTTTGGCAGCTCTGACGATGATTGGGCTGCTAGCCATACCGATTCCCAGTGTGCTCATTGCCAAGCTATACCAAGAAGGCCGATACCACGATCTTATGAAACTCAGCTACTTTGTGGAAAATGGGGCGCTACGTCAGCTTCAGGTGCTGATCGCTCGGCTGCCGATTCTGCCAAAGTTTCCGTTTTACCGGGAGCGCTACACACCACTGCCGAGTGATCGCAAGTGGAACTGGCTAAACTACTTCGACTTTAGCTTCAATAACTGGTTCAAATTTGGCTTTAATGACATTCGCCTGCGCGATCGCTGTGTTCCAGGTCTGATCAGCGCGCTTGTGTGGTATCAATGGAGTCTCGGCGTTGTGTACATCACACTGCTGCTGTGGACCCTATCACGAACTATTCCTGGGCTAAATTTACTCCTGTACTTCTAAAATCTATTACTATCTAAAGCTTGCGCCTTTACGTTTCCTTGTCTTCAAAAAAGCGCAAACGTCCGTAAGCAAATTCCGTAGGCAAATAGTGAACTTTGAGCAAGAATCTCTTTGATCTGGTGAAGGGAACTCATGGGCAGAGTAAATATACGGAAATTTTGATATTAATCAAGCGATATCTAGCTCCACACTTCCGTGTTTACTGCGAGGCGCATCTTATCCCCTCAGGTGACAATATAGTCACTTCTGTAGAGCGCTTATTGAGTCGCGGATCTATTCCCAAGGGGCATTTTGGGGGGAGATTTAATTGCACTCTTTATTTTACGCGTCCTTACAGGTGAGTAGCTCGACCCTGGGGGCTTAAAGGGGTCGAGCCTTTTTCTTTTGGGCCGTTTTTCTTTTGGCCTAGCGACATCAGCAGCTCTATAAAATTTTATCCAGCCCATAGACCAGCGATTTTAGCGGCAGCACCCGGCGAATGGAAAGCAGGACACCCGGCATGTAGCAGACTCGATCGCTTGTGTCGTGTCGCAACGTATAAGACTGACCCGCCGCCCCAAAGATCACTTCCTGATGGGCAATCAGTCCTGGCAGTCGCACACTGTGAATTCTCACGCCATCTTCCGTTTGGCTGCCACGAGCCCCTGCCATTTTCTCAGTCTCTTCCACCTCCGGCGGATTGTATGTCTTCTTGAGCTCAGAGAGCATCTGCGCCGTCTTGACTGCCGTGCCACTGGGCGCATCTGCCTTTTGATTGTGGTGAAGCTCAATAATTTCCACATGATCAAAGTATTCTGCCGCTTGCAGCGCCGCTTGCTGCAACAGTACCATCCCAATCGAAAAATTAGGAATCAGTAGGCACCCAGTGCTTGCCTTATCGGCAAATTCTGCAAGATCTTGAATCTGCTCATTGCTCATCCCTGTTGTGCCCACTACTGGCCGCACTCCGTAGGCCAACGCAGCACGAACCGAATCATACACGCTATCGGGATGGGTAACGTCGACCATAACCGCGCTACTGCCTTGGGGTGCTTCGTTTTGAGCCATGACCAAAGTGGCTTCTAGGTCATTGAGCACAGGGACTTCGAGAGGGCCAATTCCGATAACCTCACCAATGTCTTGCCCCATCAACTTAGGGTTACGATCAATAGCACCGACAAGCGCCATATCGTCAGCTTCTGACACAGCCTTCACAATTGCACGGCCCATTTTGCCAAGCGCACCGTTGACGACCACAGGGATTTTTGCCGCGCTTTGAGTCGCGTCAGTTTGCGTTGAATCGCTCATGTTTTTGAACCGCTAATCTCTAACGCTATATTTTGACGCAATATCTACCCGCCAAACAAAACCTGCAAAACAAAACCCACAAAACAAAAAGAGAGCAGGTATCTGCTCTCTAGGAAATCAATCTAAAAAATTCGTCTGAATGGCTCGTCTACACAAAAAGTACGCCAAACTAAACGGAAACTTACTTTAAAGCGCACTAAGCTAGCCGACTTCAACCTGGCTGGTGTCTACGGCATCGGTGCCATCAGTAGCTTTTGCAACTTTGACCATTTTGTCGAGAATAGCTTGACTTGGTACTTTACCTTTGAGCACTACAGTAGCGCTAGTTTGAGCAACCCAGAGTGTGTCGATATCATCAAGCTGGCTGTCTTCGTCAAATGCTAGAGCGACTCGCTTAGCCAGACCACTTTCATCAAATTTACCGTCAAGACCAACTTTGTAATCAGGTACGTCGTTGCCATCTGCAGCTTTAGCGATGCCTCGGCGAACAGAAGTAGAAGCGTTGGCAGGCTTGTCCTTGCCAAAAATTCTCTTGAAAAATCCCATAATACTCTTCCACGGTGTAGTACAAAGGC
>ERZ1740067.2141-NODE-2141-length-12432-cov-7.714309_pt1 | contig 12432 bp, 15 predicted proteins | sample MGYA00581736_ERZ1740067 | MGnify/ENA primary metagenome ERZ1740067 (study PRJEB43018, sample SAMN04849236) | marine metagenome | isolation source: floating plastic debris | place: Pacific Ocean | collected 2008-08-27 | study: EMG produced TPA metagenomics... | reverse complement strand
ACCTTGATAAGAATAAGGCCAATACCATAATAGAAAGTCCATACGAGTTATCAAGGATTATGTTTTCCATTCTTAAATCCACAAGAATTGACAAGCAATAATAAAATATCATTGATTACTGTTAATTGTTAACTGAATGGCTGGCATCTATATTCACATCCCCTTTTGTAAAAAGGCCTGTCATTATTGTGATTTTCATTTTTCCACTAGCTTGAAGAATAAGGATGAAATGTTACTGGCCCTCAGAAAGGAGTTGGAACTTCGAAAGGAAGAATTGCCAAATCTAATTGTAGAAACCATTTATTTTGGAGGGGGTACGCCATCATTATTGACCACAGGTGAAATTGAAGGGTTAATTGAAACCATCCATTCACATTATACCGTGGTCAGGAATCCAGAAATTACGCTAGAAGCCAACCCTGATGATATGTCAAGAAATCGCATTGTTGAGTTGACCCAAAGTGCTGTAAATCGTCTGAGTATTGGGGTTCAATCGTTTTTTGACAACGATTTGGCTTTGATGAACCGTGCCCACAATGCCATTGAAGCCAAAAATTCCATTCAGCAGGCCGTTCAGTCTTTTGAAAACATTTCGATTGATTTGATTTACGGGGTTCCTGAGGTAGATGATGCACAATGGTTGGCCAACATTGAAACTGCCCTTGAATTTCAGATTCCACATATATCAGCCTACGCATTGACGGTAGAACCAAAAACTGCTTTGGCCCATTTTATCTCACAAGGAAAAATCAAAAATGTGGACGACGAGCAGGCCGAACGGCAGTTTCATTTGCTAGTGGAAATTCTGGGAAACCACGATTTTGTGAATTATGAGATTTCCAGTTTTGGTAAAGAAGGTTTTTTTTCAAAGAACAATACGGCCTATTGGCAGGGTAAACCCTATTTGGGTATTGGACCTTCGGCTCATTCTTTTAATGGTAAGAAAAGAGGATGGAATGTGCGTAACAATGCGATATACATAAAATCCCTTAAAGAAGGCAAGCTGCCCATAGAACACGAAGTACTCAGCGAACGAGACCGTTATAATGAATTTGTGATGACCGGATTGCGAACGATTTGGGGGGTGTCCCTAAAAAAAGTTCGAAATGATTTTGGACCAACCTATGAAAGATACTTGAAAAAACAGGCTGAAAAATATGTGGAGCAACACTTGCTGTTCTGGGATGATGAGATACTGCTCACCACCAAGAGGGGTAAGTTTTTGGCCGATGGAATTGCCAGCGATTTGTTCATGCTTAATTTAAAATAGTAATTTGTGACCTAATCCATTTTGAGCTTTTAGAAGGTATAGCTTGAATTTATAAATAAAATTTAAATAACCCACTTGATAGCTTCTCTGCAACACCGTTCTAAAACGTACAAGATTGATTTGTCAAAACCTTTGGATATTTCCATTCCATTGCGCTTTGATGGCAAGGGGGTGAATGCCTGGTATATTGATGGCCCTTCCATTGCGCCGCATGTTGACGGTGATTTTATCGGTAGTGTTGAAAAAGGTGCCCCCGTCAATTTTAACTCTATTTCCTTCAATCCCCATTCACATGTGACGCATACCGAAAACCTGGGTCATATTACCAAAGAAAAGTATTCGGTAAACAGGTATTTGAAGCAATATTTTTTTTTGGCGGAGTTGATTACGGTAGCCCCTGAGAAAATAGGCGATGATTTCGCGATTTCAAAAAAACAATTGCAGTATGCCCTAGGATTGAAAAAACGTGAAGCGGTCGTTATTCGAACCTTGCCGAACACAAAAGATAAGATGAATAGGAAATATTCACATACCAATCCGCCCTATCTGGCTGAGGATGCGGCACATTACCTAAGAGAAAAAGGCGTGTTACATATGTTGATTGACCTGCCTTCTGTCGATAAGGAAAAAGATGATGGAAAACTTGCGGCGCATAAAGCGTTTTGGCATCTTCAGGGTGTGCCCAGAAAAGAGGCGACCATTACAGAGTTTGTTTATGTGGATAATTCGATTTTGGATGGTTGTTATATGCTGAACCTTCAAGTGGCCCCATTTGAAAATGATGCTAGTCCAAGTCGCCCGGTATTATTTAGAATAACAAACATATGAAGACCATACTAAAACTTGAAGAACTCTTTTTGCTACTATTTGGTTTTTATCTCTTCATGAGTTCTGAACTGCTTTCGTGGTGGTGGTTCTTTGTTTTACTCTTATTGCCTGACATAGGAATGCTTGGATACCTTTTAGGAAATAAAATAGGGGCAATCGTATACAATATATTTCATCATCGCGGTTTAGCGATACTATTATATCTGTTAGGGATAAGCTTTTTAGATTTACCTGTTTTAACAGTGATGGGCATCATTGTATTTTCACATATTGCTATGGACCGCCTTTTTGGATATGGATTAAAGTATAAGAAAGGATTCAATTATACTCACTTAGGTGAAATAGAAAACAAAAATGGATAGTGTGATGGAAACGTTTTTGGGGCTTATTCTTGGGGCAATATTGATGTATTGGGTTTACGGGCTTTTCAATCGCAAGAGGCAAAAAGAATTGGTACAACATCAGTCGACCATAATTCTGGATAGAATAAAACGTGTTTGTAAATTAGTTTCGGTTGAAGGTGATTTTTCCGAAATTTACAATTACCAGAATACCAAAGAAGGCTTTTTGAAGATGACCAGTAAGAAAAAAGCCTTGGTATTGATCAACGCAAAAGCTCATATCGGTTATGATCTGAAAAAGGTCAAGCTTACCGCCGATAATGATAGAAAGATGATTATATTGAATGAATTTCCACAACCTGAAGTACTATCGGTAGAGTCAGAAATTCAATTTTACGATATAAAAAATGGTCTTTTCAACTCTTTCGATTCTGAAGATTTGACCGAATTGAACAAACAGGCGAAGAACCATATTCGGGGTAAAATTCCGGAAAGCGGACTTTTGGAAACGGCAAAAAGAGAGGCGTTGGAGGCGGTATTGATTATTGAAAAGATTGTAGAGACCATCGGTTGGGAACTTGATTATTCAGCGTTGGAACTCTCGCACCGTGAGAAACAATTTTTAGAAAATTAAATAATGAAGAAAGTTTTACTACTTATCACAATGATTGTGACACCTCTTGTGGTCGTTGCGCAAAAAGAACCTATGAAAGAATTTGATTCCAATTTCGCACACATCGTATATTTCTGGTTTAAAAATCCCGACAATGCGTCTGAAAGAGCAAAGTTTGAGAAGTCACTTAAAACCTTTCTAGAACGTTCGAAATATGCCAAAACTAATTTTATTGGAACACCGCCAAAGTCCATTCGTGAAGTTGTGGACGATTCATTTACCTATATCTTGGTCGTCACCTTTGAATCGGATGAGGCCCAAGCCAATTATCAATCGGAAGAAGCCCACCTCATTTTCATCGAAGAGTGCAAAGACTTATGGGAAAAAGTAATTGTATATGATGCCAATAGTATCAAATAATGAATATTGAAGCACTAAGGGAATATTGTCTTTCAAAAAAAGGAACAACGGAAAGCTTTCCTTTTGATGAGCATACTTTAGTGTTTAAGGTAATGAACAAAATGTTCGCATTGCTTTCTCTGGAAAGGTCGCCCCCTCAGATTAACCTCAAATGTGACCCTGAAAAGGCCATAGCGCTAAGAGAGGAATATGATGGAATCATCGTGCCGGGGTATCATATGAGCAAAACCCATTGGAATACGATTTATATTGAACAACTGCCTCCTGAGCGGCTATTTGAACTGGTTGACCATTCGTATGGGTTGGTCGTTGCCAAGTTGACTAAAAAATTAAAAGAGGAATTGTCGAATATATGATGCACTACTCATTTCGTAAGAAAATTATTATTAATTTCATCGATAGAAGAATACCATCCACCGAAGGTTATTGACATTCTATCCCCCATAACTAATTCTTTGGTACTTTTTTTTTGATTTTTGTAAGGTGTAAAAACGCTTAGTCGTGAAAGTATTATTTATAGAAGATGATATGATTGAATCGATGAAGTTGCAACGTGCGATTTCAAAGCTTCAGTACAAGCATACCATTATTGAGGCAAAAAATGGGGAAGAAGCCCTTTCCATTTTGAATGGGGGAGAACTACCAGATATTATCTTTCTTGATTTGAATATGCCTCGAATGAGCGGTATAGAATTTCTCACCATCTTGAAGGCTGATGAGCGCTTAAGATATTTGCCAACAGTTATTTTGACCACATCTGAAAATAGGGTCGATTTACTGGAATGTTTTAAGATTGGTATTGCGGGTTATATAATAAAGCCCTTAAAATATGAAGATTACGAATCTAAAATCAAAAAAGTCTTTGACTACTGGGAAATCAGTGAACTGATCAAAGCCTAACAAAAAACCGCATTTCACAACATTATTTTCTGATAAAGTAGTCCAATTCCTACTTTTATTTCATAATAATCTGTATTATGAAGGGAATTGTATTTGCTGAATTTCTGGAAATGGTTGAAATCAATTACGGACTTGATACCGTAGATACCATTATAGAGAATTCGGATTTGCCTTCTGGAGGGGCTTATACCGCTGTTGGAACGTACGAATTTTCAGAAATGCTTCAATTGGTATCGCAATTGAGCTCTACAACATCCATTCCTGTCAATGACCTCTTGTATACTTTTGGGCTTTACCTTTTTGATAGTTTGCTAAAAGCACATCCTGAAGTGGTAAGCAGCTACAAGAACCCAATAAATCTCCTTTACTCGATAGAGGAACATATTCACGTACAGGTAAAAAAGCTCTATCCAGATGCTGAACTTCCAACATTTAACATTTTGGAACGTACCGAAAGAACCTTAACGATGATCTATATGTCATCAAGGGGACTTTACGCTTTGGCCCATGGGCTGATCAAAAAGACTTTTGAGCATTTTCAGAAGCAAGTTAAAGTAGAAGTGAAATTGTTAAATGAACAAGGAACAGAAGTCAGATTTGCCATTGTCCAGTGTGCCTAGTACCGACATTGAGGTTTTACAACGTGCACTCATAAGAGAGAAAAAGGCACGCAAAGCTGCTGAACGACTTTTAGAGGACAAATCCAAAGAATTATATGATGCTTCCTTGCATCTGAGGGAGGCCAATGGTCGATTGGAATCGTTGCTATCAAAACAAGATACGGCGATAGATGGTGCTTTTGTCAATATCATAGATCCTTACGTGGTCATGGACCTCAAAACCCAGGTCATCAACATGAACAGTAGTGCCAAGGATTTCTTGGGCTTTGATCATACAAAAGAAGAGATGTACTTATCCAATATCGTTCATGAAGATTTTTTTGAATACACTGCTGAATCTTTTCAGGCCTTACTGAAGATAGGAATTCTCAAAAACTACAACGTTAAGATTGTCACTCGAAAATATGGGGAGAAGTTCGTGAATATCAATGCCAGTTTGATTTATGGAGAAAACGGAAAGGCAATCGCCGCGCAGGGTATTATTAGGGACATTACAAAAGAGATTCAAATAAAAGAACTACTGGAAACCCAAAAAAAGCAACAGGATGTCATCGTAGAGAATTCTTCCTTGGGTATTTTGCTGGTCGTAGAGGAAAAAATCGTGAAGGCGAATAGAACGTTTATTGAGCTTATTGGGTATTCTGAATTTGAATTGAAGCGCATGACCATCAATGATATTTCTACTATCGAAGATATTAGACTATATGAAGACATTATAAAAGATAACAAACAAGGGCAGTCCGATAAATTTTCAATAATTCGAAAATTCCATAAAAAGAACGGTGAGTCGATTTGGGGAAAGACGTCAGTGAATACCGTTCGAAATGATGAGGGAGAGGTCGACTACAAGGTCGCCATGATTGAAGATATCACACAAGATAAGATTTCTGAAGAACGATTGAAGGCCTCAGAACAGCGGTTGTCAACATTGATTTCAAATCTTCAAACTGGGGTGTTGCTCGAAGATGAAAATCGAAAGATGGTACTCACCAATCAAAAATTCTGCAATCTATTTAATATCCCTATTCCTCCGCATCGGTTGACCGGGGTCAATTGTGAAAAGTCACTCGCTAAATATAAGCATCTCTTTGTAGAACCTGGCCATATGGTCAAGCGCACGGAGTATATCCTAAAAAAGAAAGAATTGGTTTTGTCCGATGAGTTGGAGCTCATTGATGGAAGAACCTTCGAGCGCGACTATATTCCACTTTTTGTTGATGACATTTACAAAGGTCATTTATGGACTTATAACGACATCACCTTACGAAAGAACTACAGAAAAAACCTTGAGATTCAAAAAGAGAAATACGGCAGTATTATTGCCAATATGAACCTTGGATTAGTTGAAATCGACTCAGAGCGTAACGTTTTACTTGCGAATCACCGCTATTCCGAGATGATAGGTATATCACAAGAAAATTTGGTTGGAAAGAATGTGCTGAAGTTGATGAACCTTGATGAAGAGAACCTGAAAATGGTTAAAGAACAATTCGAGAAAAGGCGCAGAAACCAATCTGATTCTTATGAAGTCGAAGTGACCATTGCCAATGGCGAAAAAAGGCACTGGCTTATCAGCGGTGCTCCAAGATACGACGAAACAGGTAAAATAGTTGGTTCCATTGGGGTGCATTTGGATATTACCAAACAGAAGGAACTTGAACTGCAAAAGCAAGATTTGGTCAATGAACTTGAAGATAGCAACAAAGGCCTTCAAGAGTATGCCCATATCGTTTCGCACGATCTCAAGTCACCATTACGTAGCGTTACGGCTTTGGCAACGTGGCTATACGAAGATTACAAAGATGTATTGGATGAAAGTGGAAAATACAACTTAAAAATGATGATGGAGAAAGTTGAGGGCATGGACAAACTCATCGATGGGATCCTAAAATATTCAACCGTCAACAACGACGTGTTGGACAATACTGATGTTGATGTCAATGAGGTCATCAAAGAGATTACGGAGATTATCTATATCCCCGATAACGTAAAAGTCATCACTGCTAATCGACTGCCAACCATTCAGGCCGATAAAATAAAGATTCATCAGTTATTTCAAAACTTTTTGAGTAATGCGGTGGTCAACATAGAGAGAGAGAAGGGGCTGGTCGAGATAGGCTATAAAGAGACCTCTAGTCATTGGCAGTTTAGTGTTAAGGACAATGGTGTAGGGATTCCTCAAGAATACCACGAAAGAATATTTCAGATTTTTCAATCTATCGGTAACAATGAAAGATCGACTGGTATTGGATTGTCAATCGTCAAAAAAATAATTGACCGGTACGATGGTAAAGTATGGTTAGAAAGTGAAATCGGAGTGGGAACCACGTTCTATTTCACTCTAAAGAAATAATAAAATCAAGAGTATGAAGATAAATCAAGCGCAACGCACAAAAAATGGGGAATGGGAATTCAAGAAATCGGAAACCCTGGTGGCCCCTTTGGTATTGATTTTTGGTGATCGCTTCCTATTGGAATCGGAAACCATTTACGAAGAAATAAGGGAGCTATATCCCGACGGGGAATTGGTTTTTGGTTCAACTTCCGGTGAGATTATGGAAACGCGGGTATATGAAGAAACGATAACCTTGACGGCCATCGAATTTGAAAAAACAACGTTTAAAATTGTGACCGAGAATATTTCCAACTTTGTTGATATCGAGAAAATGGGTAGGGCTCTTTCCGCCCAACTCAATAAAAATGAACTTCGCCATATCTTTATCGTTTCTGACGGAAGTTTCGTCAATGGCAGCGGTCTTATTGAAGGCCTCGAAGCCGCTGAAGGGTTCAGTGCATCAATAACAGGTGGGTTGTGCGGTGATGGTGCACGTTTTGAAAAAACCTTGACTTCGTATAACGAAAACCCAAAACAGGGTGAGGTAGTGGCCATAGGCTTTTATGGAGAAAGTTTGGAAATCTCTTATGCGAACTATGGAGGTTGGACGCCTTTTGGTCCGGAACGAACAATCACAAAATCTGAGGGCAACGTACTTTACGAGATTGACGGGCAACCGGCACTCGATTTGTATAAAACCTATTTGGGGGATAAGGCAAAAGAACTTCCCCAAGCAGCGCTGCTTTACCCACTGACCGTTCAACAAACCGAACATGAAGAACCCTTGGTTCGTACCATTCTCAATATTGATGAAGCCTCAAATTCGATGATTTTAGCGGGTGATGTGCCGGTTGATTCAAAAGTTCAGCTGATGATGTGCACTATGGACGATATCGCAGAAGGCGCTTCGAACGCTGCCGAACAAGCGATGCATAAGCGGAGTAAAGCCCCTGAACTGGCCATTTTGGTCAGTTGCGTAGGTAGAAAGTTGGTACTTGCCGGGCGCACAGAAGAAGAAATCGAAGAAGTTATGGAGGTTGTCGGAGAAGGAGCAAAGATTACCGGCTTCTATTCTTATGGAGAAATGGCACCCTTCGCAGGCAAGAACGAATGTCAACTACACAACCAAACAATGACTTTAACCCTAATGAGTGAATAGATGCATTCCCTCCTTAAACGACAAATAAAGAAGTTTTTGCCCGATGATTTAAAGGCGCACGCCGAATTGGAAGAGTTCTTCGATTCAGTAGACAAATCGTACAGTGATTACGATGATAAGTTAGCCATGATTCAAAGGGCCACTTCATTGAGCTCAAAGGAATTGTATGAGGCGAACAAACGTCTCAATAAAGAAACGGAGAGTCAAAGAAAGGTTTTGGAGGCCCTTAGCAGGGCAGTGGCTTTTATGGAGAGCAGAACGGCGCCACAAAATGGTGAGTTGGGATTTGACCCTCTCCGACTTGTGGAAAACATTGAAAACCAAACCAATAAAATCGTTGAGATTACGGCTGAAAAGGATAGTCTGTTGCGAAACTTGGAACAACAAAATGAATCGTTGAACAATTATGCCCATATGGTATCGCATGATTTAAAGTCACCCATTCGAAATATTCATTCTTTGGTGAGTTGGGTATATGAAGACAGTTGTGATGACTTTAAAAATGGATGTAAAAACAGCTTTGAACTTATATTTCAAAACCTGGGAAAGATGGATAGCTTGATTGATGGAATTTTAAAGCATGCCACTATAGATGCGGTAGATGAAAAGATTCGGGATGTCGATTTGCACAAGCTCATAAAAGAAATCGAACGAACGGTTTATGTGCCTGATAACGTCAAGATAAAAATCAAGGGTAGTTTGCCCACCCTTTATACCGGAAAGTATAGGATTGAACAACTGTTCAAAAATATATTGACCAATGCGATTGCGGCAACAGAGCATACCAAGACAGGTTTGATTACCATTGAGGCCCGAGCCCAAGAAGACAAATGGATGTTTTGCGTCGCTGATAACGGAAAGGGTATTGCGAAACATTTGCAATCGGGCATTTTTGATATGTTCAAAAAATTGGAAAATGACGCTAATGCCACTGGTATAGGACTGGCATTGGTCAAAAAAATAATCAATTATTATAAAGGTGATATCTGGCTTTCTTCAGAAGAGGGAGTTGGAACCACGTTTTATTTTACCATCAAAACGAATATATAATGGCAGAAATACCAAATCTAGATTACATCAAGGAGATTGCAGGTGGAAACGAAGAGTTTGAAAAAAAGTTTCTATCCATTATTCAGGTAGAATTTCCGAAGGAAAAAGAAGATTACAGTAACCTTTTGAATTCTGGGCAACTTGAAGAATCGGCAAAAGTGGTCCATAAGATAAAGCACAAACTAGGTATTCTTGGTTTGAGTGGAGGTTATAAAATGGCCATTAAATATGAAGAAGACCTAAAAATGGGCAATACGGCCCTTAAGGATGATTTTGAAGGTGTTTTGAGCGCCGTAGAAGATTTTGTTTTAAAAATTGCATGAGGTGAAATGTATTATAGTAGATGATGAGGCCACGGCAAGGGCCATAATGGAAGAACTCTGCGGCAGCTTTCCCGAGTTGGAGGTAGTGGAGCAATTTCCCAATGCACTTGAGGCGCTGAAGTTTCTCAATCAGAATGAAGTTGATGTCATTTTCTTGGACATTCACATGCCTTTATTAACAGGTATCGATTTTGTCCAGACGGTAAAAGACCCACCAAAAGTGGTTTTTACGACTTCAGATAAAGAATTTGCCATTGAAGCGTTTGAATATGACTTTATTGTTGATTATTTAGTGAAACCGGTTCGCCCGGCACGATTTCAAAAGACCATTCTAAAACTGAAAAGTGCTTTTGCACCTGTTTTGGTCGGTGATGGCGATGGCGCACTGGCCATAGATCAACAAAAAGACGAAGACCTTTATATCAACATCGATAGGCGTCTTATAAAACTTAAAATGGGTGAAATCTTAATGATTGAAGCCAAAGGGGATTATATCGATATTAAAACGACGACCAATGAATATCGGGTTCATTCTACTTTAAAGAAAATAAAGGAGAAACTGCCTGAATTACTTTTTATGCAGATTCATCGATCGTTCATCATCAACTTTACAAAAATCATTGATATACAAGATAATAGTGTGCTGATTGAACGTAGCGTCATACCCATAAGCCGATCGCAGCGCCCCAATCTCATGCAACGTTTGAACTTATTATAACACAAGAATTAATTAGATAAAGAAAAAACCAATGGCTTTAGAAATAAAAGAGAACAGAGGAATTTTTGAAATTGATGGTAATATTTTGTCACCCAATCTCGGAGCATTAAAGATTTATTTTGAAAACGTTCTGGAATCAAATGACAGTATCGTTATCAGCTTAGAGCGCGTCAAAAAAATGGATTCAAGTTCGGCACTCTTTTTTGAGAATATCTATAAATACGGAGCAGAACGAAATAAAATTGTCTCTATCGTTGGGAGGCAAAACAATGAAATTTCTGAAATAATGAAAGTTACGAAAACATCTTATATCCTCAGTTCTGACAGAGTTTAAGTGTAGTTTGACATATCGTGCGTAGTAAGAGTATATTTTATTGCTACCTCTTTAGTCGACTGAATACGTTAAAAATAGAAGGTCAAGGCTCCCTTCATCTTAAAGCAAGGGGGCTATGCCGCAGTTTTGAATGATGTTTTGTTTTTTCAATAAAATGAAGAGGAGCATATGCTTCTATACGAACCGTAAGCCAAAAAGCATTTGAAAGTGACGATTGCCCTTGATGAAGGGGTTGTATTATACTAAATCAAGGTAAGTGGCCTCTACTTTATCGGCCATCACGTCAAGCCCATATTTGTTCATTACATGATGTCTTCCCCTCTCTGCTAGATGTTGTGATAAGGCTTCGTCATGGTAGACTCTTTCAATAGCTTCTGCCAAACCTAAATCATCCCCTCTTGTGATGACAAGACCATTTACTTCGTTTTCGACAAGTTCAAGGTTGGCCTCTGCATTAGAAACAATAACCGTTTTTTCCATGGCCATGGCTTCTAGGGCACCTATGGGAAGACCTTCCCATAGCGATGGCAGTACATACGCATCAATATTCGCGAGAACATTGGGCACATCTTGACTGAAGTTTTGAAAGTGAATGATTTCGGTGAGATTTCTATCTGAGATATAGTCTAGCATCTTTGGTTTTAAATCACCATCACCGACCAAAAGGAAATGTATATTCAATTCTTTCCGTTTGATGAGGTCAATTGCCCTGAGTAAGGTCATTGGGTCTTTCTGCTTTGTCATTCGAACAATATAGCCCACTAAAAAAGCCTCTTTGGGAATATTATATTTATTCCTTAAACCATTTGGAGGAATCAAATGATCGAATTTTAGAAAGTCGACACCATTTTCAATGACCTTACCGTTTTTTAGACCAATAAGGCGCTCCCCTAATTCTTTGTTTTCATGTGAAACACAGATGGTCTGATCGACCCTTTGCGTAATATATTTTTCCGAAAGTACGCGGAGTTTGTACATCCATTTGCTAAGGCCTGGATGAAATGACCACGCGTGTACGGTATAAATAATGGGTACCCCTGCCTTTTTGGCGGCACGAAGGGTATTTGAAGCAGCCCGTGTTCCGTGGGCATGAATCAATTGTACGCCCTCTTTTTTTATGATATTAAAGACCTTTCCGATGACCAACGGATTGAAGGGTTTTGTTGTGGGTACAACGTAAGTCGTTATCCCTTTTTCTCTTAGAATATCGACCATTTCCCCTTCAGTGAAGGAGATTACGACGGGTCGCATTGTATCAAGGTCTAATCGCGAAAGGAGGGAAAGAACATGTGATTCGCCTCCTCCTATTTTACCTTGTCTAATAGTCTGTAGAACCGTTATTTTAGTATTCATGGCAATGATTTAGTGTTGGTAATTTTATTGGACCTTTTCGTGCGAAATAACTTTTTTCGACTTCTTTGTGGATAGGATTAAAGATGTCAAGGAGTCCGAAATTCCCTGGTAATACATTGAAAACAGATAAGTTATGGGTAATGTTACTATAACTATGCCACATGAAGG
>ERZ1740067.2140-NODE-2140-length-12436-cov-6.101284_pt1 | contig 12436 bp, 14 predicted proteins | sample MGYA00581736_ERZ1740067 | MGnify/ENA primary metagenome ERZ1740067 (study PRJEB43018, sample SAMN04849236) | marine metagenome | isolation source: floating plastic debris | place: Pacific Ocean | collected 2008-08-27 | study: EMG produced TPA metagenomics... | reverse complement strand
CTGAAGCGATTTTGGTCTCGAACGAACATAAAGGGTAAATGGTCACCGCACCCTAGAGGCGTGCCTATGGTCAAATCTGCTTTTTTCCGCGCTGGTCACGCCTTTTTACTGCTTCTTTTTGGGGGGTTCGGCCTTGGTGCATGCTCCAATGGCGGCGATGCAGCGGCACCAATACCGTCCCTTTCGACCGAGGAGCGCTTGGCCGCGCCGGCGGACCCCGCTCGAGGACAGGTTCTATTCAGCGAGTGTGCCGTCTGTCACGAGGCGCAAAAGGGGGCCCGCCACCGCCTGGGCCCTACCCTATGGGGGGTTTATGGACAGCCAGCAGCCCAGCTGGCTGATTTTCGCTACTCCGGTGCGTTAAGGCGGTCAGGGGTCGTGTGGACCGATGAGGCCCTCGATACCTACTTAAAAAGCCCGCAAAGCCTCGTCCCCGGTTGGCGAATGTCCTATCCCGGCATGGAAAACCCTGCCGACCGGCGAGATCTCATCGCCTTTCTTGCGACCTTAGACGAATGAAGCTCAGTTACGCCCCCCTCGAGAACCAGTTTGTTCGGTTAGCCCCCCTCACGGAGGAACACCGCGAGCCTCTTCGTCCTTTAGCGGATGATCCTGAAATTTGGGCCTTATCGACCGTAAGGGGCGGCGGGGCACATTTTGACACCTGGTTCGGTGATCGCTTGAATGAGCAGTCCGCCGGTGACGCGATGAGCTACGCAGTGTGGGTGAAAGCCGCCGAGGCCTTTTGTGGGCACACCTCCTATTTGGCCATTTGCGCAGAGCAGGCGCGCCTCGAAATTGGTTGGACCTGGTATGCCGCGCCCTATCGCGGGGGCGCGGTTAATCCCTCCTGCAAACGACTTCTCCTCGGGCACGCTTTTGCGGCGGGCGCAGAGCGGGTGGAACTGAAGACCCACGGGCGGAATGAACGAAGCCAGCGCGCCATGAAGAAAATGGGCGCCCAATATGAAGGCACCCTTCGTCGCTATGTTGAGACATGGACAGGGGAGCGGCGGGACAATGCCTATTTCTCCGTGCTGCGAGAGGAATGGCCTAGCGTCATGGCGGGCCTTGATCAGCGGATAGCCGACTTCAGCGAAGCTAATTAGTCATTATGCTTACAAACAGCGTGGAAAGTCGGCGATTCTGTTGCCAGGTTCGCCGGGACCCCGCCTAGACCAGGAAAGGGTCTAGGACTTAAAAGCGGTCAACCCGCACTGCGTTACGCAGCGAGAGCGAGACCTTCCGAAGAGTTGTCATTTGCAACTATTCTAAATGATCCAATAACGGAGATCATCCGAGCGAAAGCAGAACTTTTACACGTCCGTCGATGCTATGTCGGCCCCGCCGAAATGGTCGCCCCTGGGGCAGAGGAGACCGCTTTGGTGGAGCCGCCGGGTACCGCCCCCGGGTCCGGGCCGCTTATTATGGACGCCATTTATCGCCATAGAAGCTTGCGCTTCATGCTCTATATAGACACTCAAAGGTTATCAAAAAAGCCCCTAGGGACCGATGCGCAATTTTTTCGCTTTGTTATCAAGCTGTAACATCTAAACTCTATAATTCGAGTGACTCACAAATGGGGCAAGGGTCGTGGCTAAACAAATGGAACCGCATGACTTCAAAAAATGGCGAAAGGCCCAAGGCTTTTCCCAGAAGGACGCCGCCGACGCGTTGGGCCTGAAGCGTCGCATGATCCAATATTATGAAAAGGGGGAGCGAGACGGCGAGCCGGTCCAGATCCCCCTCGCCGTTGCCCTGGCCTGCTACGCCCTGTCAAAAGGGGTCGTGAACTATCGCGGGCCCGCCAAGAAAATTGAAATGCGCGACGAAGAGAAGATAAGCGCTTAAAACGCCCCCCCCAAAACGCACACACCATTTATCTTCCAGTCAAGACAACGCCCCTTGAGCGGCTTCGGTCAGGCGTTTCATCGCCTCGCGATATGGGAACGGCCCGTGGCTGACCCGCGCCGCACCGGCACGCGTCATATCAGCCAGCGACGGACCGCCGGGAAGGGCCATCACATTCACCGGCACACTCAACGCCTCACAAAAGGCTGCAATCAGCCCCACATCTGTGAGAAGCGGAACGAAAAGTCCGCTGGCCCCCGCCGCAACATACGCCTTTCCGCGCTCAATGGCCTCTTCCATGAAGGCGGAATGATCGCTTCCCTCTGGCGCCCTTAAGAACACATCACATCGGGCATTGATGAAGAGCGGAAACGCCTTTTCATCGGCCATCGCGCGGATCGCCTGAAGTCGCGCGGCCTGATCCGTGATGGTGTAAAGTTCGTCACTGCCCACCCGGCTATCTTCAAAATTCAATCCCACCGCGCCGGTGGTCAGCAGCTGAGCAACATTGGCCGCAACCGCCTCGGGGTCCTCCGCATAGGCCCCTTCAAAATCGACGGTCAGCGGCAGGTCGACGCTCGCACGAATACGCTGGGCGATGCGCAACGCGTCTTCCATGGGAATCGCCTGCCCGTCAGGATAACCGTGGGCAGCGGCGACACTGTCGCTACCGGTGCCAATCGCGTTGACACCAGCGGCCGCAATCGCCTTCGCGCTACCGGCATCCCAGGCATTATAGATCACCACCGGCTTGCCCGGCACATGCATGGAGGCAAAGGCCTTGGCTTCATCCGCTGAGGCGGGGTGAGATTGAGACATGGTTCATTCCTCCTTGACGACATGATGGTTTAGGCAACCGCAAACGCCCCGTCATTCCGAATGGAACATTGTAAGCCAGTGTGACGCGCGCGTCCCCCCCTTCCCGAATCGCCTTGGGCCCGCCACACTGTGTCCTATGCAAGCTTATCTCGACCTTATGCGGCGGGCCTTTGAAGAAGGCGCTGACCGCGATGATCGCACCGGCACGGGTACCCGCGGGGTGTTCGGCCACCAAATGCGCTTTGATTTGGCCGATGGGTTCCCCCTCGTCACCACTAAGAAACTGCATCTGCGGTCCATCATCCATGAACTCCTCTGGTTCCTCGCCGGCGATACAAACATTGGGTATTTGAAGGAAAATAAAGTCACCATCTGGGATGAGTGGGCCGATGAGCTGGGGGATTTAGGCCCCGTCTACGGCGCCCAGTGGCGGTCATGGCCGGCGCCAGGCGGCGAAACGGTGGACCAAATCGCCTGGGTCCAAAATGAAATCCGTACCAATCCCAATTCGCGACGCCTTATCGTCAGCGCCTGGAACCCTGGGCAATTGGATCAGATGGCTCTCGCCCCCTGTCACTGCCTTTTCCAGTTTTATGTGGCAGGCGGACGGCTTAGCTGTCAGCTTTATCAGCGATCAGCCGATATTTTCTTAGGCGTGCCCTTTAACATCGCATCCTACGCCCTTCTCACCCACATGATGGCGCAAGCCACGGGCCTTGAGCCCGGAGAGTTTGTCCACAGTTTTGGCGATGCCCATCTGTATCACAATCATTTGGACCAGACAGAAACCCAGCTAGCGCGGGAGCCACGGCCCCTGCCAACCCTTAAACTCAACCCTGACGTGAAAGACATTTTCGACTTCCGCTTCGATGACATTGAAATCATCGGCTATGATCCGCATCCCACCATCAAGGCGCCAGTCGCGGTATGAGTGCAGAAGAGACACCGCGCCTCAGCCTTGTGGTCGCCGTTGCCCAAAATGGCGTTATCGGGCGCGATGGTGACCTGCCCTGGCGGATGTCAGATGATCTGAAATGGTTTAAATCCATCACAACAGGCAAGCCCATTGTCATGGGGCGGACCACTTATGAAAGCCTGGGGCGCCCCTTGCCCGGTCGGACGAATATCGTTCTCACGCGGCAAGACGCGCCCCTCCACGACGACGTGGTGGTCGCCTCCACCCTGCCCATGGCCCTCGCCGCCGCGGCGGAGGCCGCCCGCACCATGGCCGCCCAGGAGATCTGCATCATTGGTGGCGCCAACCTCTACGAGCAAACCCTACCCCTCGCCCACCGGCTTTATCTCACCGTGGTCGAGGCCGATGTGGAGGGCGACCGGTTCTTTCCGGTGCCAAAGGCAGATGACGGATGGGCCATCACCCCGCTAGGACAGGTGGAACAAGGGCCGAAGAACGATTTTTCAGCCCGCATCGAACAATGGGACCGGCAATAAGCCTCCCAAAAGCTGAACAATGCTGCCGTGTAAATTGTACTCACGTGAGCCTTTCCTGTAGGAGGAATTTTTATGACCGAAACGACTGCAGATGGCGCTATCCGCATCGAGCTTGACGGCGCAGTGGCCCTCGTGACCCTTGCCCGCGCGGAAAAGCGGAACGCCCTCGCCATCCCCTTTTGGGAGGACTTCCCCAAGGCAATTAGAGAGCTTGATGACCGGGGCGATGTTCGGGCCATCGTGCTCGCCTCCGACGGCCCGGTCTTTTGTTCCGGTATTGACCTCAGCGCGTTCCAAGGCATCGCCGGCGACCGCGACGCCGCGGGGGCAGCCAGCGGGATCGACTTCCTCCATAAAGTCCGCTTGCTGCAAGATGCCTTCTCCGTTCTGGAGGATGCGAGGATACCCGTGATCGCCGCCATTCAAGGGGGATGCATTGGCGGCGGAGTTGATATGGTCACCGCATGCGACATTCGGATGTGCACCGAAGATGCCTATTTCTCTGTCTACGAAGTGGAACTAGGAATGGCCGCGGATGTCGGCACCTTCCCGCGTCTCATCAATCACCTCCCCGAAGGGCTTGTTCGCGAGTTGTCCTATACGGGCAGAAAAATGACGGCCGATGAGGCCCTCCGCTACGGTCTCGTCAATCGAGTGCTACCCACCCATGACGCCGTTAATGACGCCGCCATGGGTATGGCGCAGGAGATTGCCCAAAAGGCCCCCATGGCCGTTCACGGATGCAAGCGGGCCATCACTCACTCGCGGGATCACAAAACCCAAGAAACCCTCGATTGGATTGCTCTTTGGAACGCCTCCATGCTGCAACCCAGTGAGTTGATGACCGCCATGGCTGCCAAACAAACCGGGCAACCCGGACAATTCACCCCCCAACCAACCCCCAAAACCCAGAGAGGGGAAAAGCGACAAAAGAAAGCAATAGACCGATGGATTGATATCAAAAACGCGATGTTGAAACACTACGCGGCCTTTTTGATGGCCAAAAGAAAGCGTTCTCCTACGAGACTCTGCCCAGTGTGGATAAACGGCTAGCGGATCTTGATCGCCTGGCCCAAGCCATCCGGCAGCATAAGGATGAGATTATCGAGGCGGTTTCCAAGGATTTTACCGGACGCTCGCCCAATGAAACGCTCTCATCCGAGGTGGCATTGTCCATCGGCGCCATCGACTATTTGAAGAAGCGGCTCAAAAAACTGGCCGCGCCCATCAAAAATACAAAACTCACCGCTTCGGTCCCCGGCAAAACGTGGGTCCGACCCGTGCCAAAGGGGGTTGTGGGAATTGTCGCCCCTTGGAACTATCCCTTCCAGCTTGCCATCGTCCCCGCGGCAACCGCCCTTGCGGCAGGAAACAGTGTGCTGATTAAACCTTCAGAACTTACGCCAGCCACGTCTGCCGTCATGGAACGAATTGTGGCAGAGTGTTTTGACCCCGCCCAAATGGCGGTGGTCCAAGGCGGTGTCGATGTGGGCATCGCCTTTTCAGAACTGCCTTTTGATCACCTCTTTTTCACCGGATCCACCCAGGTGGGGCGCCTTGTGGCGATGGCGGCAGCCAAGAACCTGACACCTGTCACGTTAGAGCTTGGCGGCAAATCACCCTGCATTGTGCTACCCGACACAAAAATGGGGGACGCGGCCACCATGATCGCGATGGGCAAGGCTTATAATGGAGGCCAGTCCTGTACAGCGCCCGATTATGTCCTGGTACCGAAGGGTCAAGAACGCGCAATGGCGGATGCCATCCTATCGGAGGTTGGTCGGTTCTACACGGATCTTGAAACCGATAAGGACTATACCGCCATCATCTCCGACCGGCATGCAGACCGCCTCAAAGGCATGATCGAGGAGGCAAAAGCGGCGGGCGCAACCATCGTTGAACCCGCTTTTGATGAAACGAAGGCGACGGGCCGCCGCCTCGCCCCCGCCATAGCGATCAACCCGCCATTGGACAGTAAAATTATGCAGGAGGAGGTGTTCGGCCCCCTCATCTCCATCATTGGTTATGACACAGTGGATGACGCTATCACTTTTGTGAATGAGCGGGATCATCCCTTGGCCCTCTATGTCTTTGGCGACGATGTTGAAGCCGCCCGCGGCGTGGTGAACCGGACGGTCTCAGGGGGCGCGATGATCAATGGCACACTGATCCACTTTGCGGTGGAGCACCTTCCCTTTGGCGGGATTGGCGCCTCCGGCCAGGGGGCATACCATGGGGACTACGGATTTTATGAGTTCAGCCACCAGCAGGCGGTCCTTGAGTTTCCCAAATGGGGGTGGCTGAAAAACGTGGTTACCCCGCCCTATGGCAAGCTGTTTAAGATGACCACAGACCGTACCATCGGAAAGTAGTCGTCGCGAGGCTGGCGCCTACTGCAGGACAATCTCCGCATGCAGGGCACCGGCAGCCTTGAGGGCTTCGAAAATCTCAACCATGTCCCTGGGCGCCACGTTGAGGGCGTTGAGGCCCTCCACTAAATCCCGCAATGTGGCCCCTCCAAGGACCGAGATTTCCGCCACATCTTGATCGATCTCAATCTCCGTGCGGGGCACCACCACCGTATCGGCATCGGTGAACGGCGCCGCGGGCACGGCAATGGGCCGCTCTGTCACACGAATGGTGAGCGGGCCTTGCGCCACCGCCACAGGTTCAATGCGCACATCTTGGCCAAGCACAATAGTGCCCGACCGCTGATCAATGACCACCCGCGCCTTTTGATCCGGGGTCATCATCATCCCTTCAATGGAGGCCATGAGAGATGCGGGCGCAAGACCCGTGCGATCCGTGTTCAACTCCACCGTGCCCGCATCCAGCATCCGGGCGGGACTGTCCATAAACCGGGTATTCAGCTCACGTTCAATTTGTTGAGCGGTGGTAAAATCGGGATTACGAAGCGCCAACCGGATCCGGCGCATATCGCCGAATTCAAAGGCCACTTCCCGCTCAATCCGCGCGCCGCCGGGTATCGTCCCCAATGTTGGGTTCCCCTGCTGCACACCCGCCGCCGCGCCGCCGGCGGCAAACCCGCTAACGATGAGAGGCCCTTGCGCGACCGCATAAACCTGATTGTCCGCCGCCAGCATGGGGGTCATCACCAGCATGCCGCCTTGGAGGCTGCTGGCATCCCCAATGGAAGAGACTTGGACATCCATCCGGCTGCCCGGACGGCCGAATGGGGGCAGAATGCCTGTCACCACCACCGCGGCAACATTATCGGGCCGAAATTGTTCGTCCTGCACATTGACGCCAAGACGTTCGAGGAGGCTAGCGAGGGCCTCCTCCGTATAGGGTGAGTTTCGGAGGGTATCGCCTGAGCCATTGAGACCAACGACGAGGCCATACCCAATAAGGTCATTGCAGCGAACGCCCACAACCTCCACCAAGTCATTCAGCCGCACCTGGGCCGTCCCAAAGAACGGCCAAAGCGCAAGACTAGCAGCGGCGATAATGCCGAAAAGGCGCCCCACCCCGAAAAAAGTCATAAGCAGATTACCGCAGATAGTTTGTGAGCGACAATTGTCCCAACCGGCTGGTTAAGGTGTAGGCTGCCTGAAGGCGCGCTTCGAAGTCTTGGACCTCACTGGCCGATTCAAAGGCGTCCCGACCGATGATGCGGTCAAGGGTCTCCGCCGCAAGACGCAGTTGATCATTCTCCGTCTCTACCGCGTCTTCAATACGGTTGACGGTATCGCCCAGGGCCGCTTCGGAAACAACCAGTTCATCCTGCGCGGATCTGATGAGATCAGCTCCCTGACGAACCCAATCGACATAATCGACGGGGGGCAGTTTATAGGCCTGAGCGGTAATGGCGAGCCCCTTCATCATATCACGGAAGGCATCGCTATTGGCGTTTTCAATCGGGGGAAGTTCCGTCCCATCTGGAAGCACCACAGGGGCCGCCTCGCCGGTACCGCCCGTATAGATGCTTGTGTCAAATGTGCCGCCTGGCGCGAAGTAAGCGTCAACCGCCGCCAGCTTATCAGCCGTTGTCCCGCTGCCCGTCGCAATGGCGTCCATGTCCGCAAGCAACGTATCAAGATTGCTGAGAGAGGGGTTCGAGGCCGCATCGCCCGCGAATAATGAGCGGCCATCAAACCGCGTATTCAAGGCGCCAAAAACCAACCCTAGGGTCGATTCTGCGGTATTGGCCGTCGCAACAATGCCCGCCCTGTCGCCAGATGTCGCCGCCTGAAGCGCATCGACACCGACATTCTCTGTTCCCTTACGGACCGCCTCATAGGCCGCCGCAGCCGACGTGTAGCGGCCAGCGGTTAGCGCCAACCGGGTTTGCGTGGCTTGGCTTTGATCCACCGCCATTTGTGCGCGATGGACCTGCCCATTTTGACCCGCCGCTGCGGCGGTCAAATCGGACTGTTTGCCCGTCACCGCTTCAATCGCGGCGCGGTCTAAATTGTTCCGAAGGTCAGATGTGCCCCGCGAGAACAGCGATGTAGACAATAGGTCTGGAAGTGCACGGATCATGCTTAAATCTCCAATAGTCGCGCCATCATGTCACTGACCACCTGAACGACCCGCGCATTGGCGGCGTAGGCTTGCTCGATCAACAGCAGGCTCTGGAGCTCTTGATCGGTATTCACGCCGGTAATGGCGAGTTCTTCATCCCGTAAGGATTGAGCAGTGGAGGTTGCCGCCGCGGCCGCAGAGACCGCATCCTGGCGCTGGGTCCCCACCACAGAGGCAAAGGCCGCTGTTGTTTCGCTCAAGGATAAAACCGCGGGCGTATCTGTCACGCTGGACAGAGCACGGGGCGCATCGGCTGCGGCTAAAAGGCCGCCAATAACCCCAAGATTAGCTGAGGGGCCAGCAATGGTCGCATTAATCCCGTCGCGAAGGCGCCATAGCTCGCCCCCTTCATCCGGGTTTACCGCACTGTTCACACTGATCCTGGCAGCGATCCCGTCGCCTGTCCCGTTGGAGATAAAAAGGCCTTCTTCCCCAGGGGCTAAGGTTCCATCAACGCCCGTTCCGGTGAAACGGTCGACAATATCTTGGCTTAAATCGTCAATCCGATCACTGAACTCAGGAACAATCTCATCGCGTACAGCGAATTGGCCGGCCAAATATCCCGACCGAATGGCTTGGGCTCCTCCCTTTGGCGTGATGTCCACCCCATCAACGGTGAGCCCTGATAAATGGCCTGACCCAATCGTCTGGCCGGGGGCCACGATCCCGCCCGAGGAAAACTCAATGGTTCGCGCCGTTTCTCCGAGCAGCAAAACGCCTTCCGCGGTCGTGATCCGGAGCCTCCCGCGACCAGCATCATCAACATTAATATCCAATGCCTGAGCGATGATGTCGATCTGCGCTTGGCGCTGTTCAGCGGCATCCCCAAGGCCGTTGGCATCGCCGCGGCTAGAGATACCGTTCAGATCTTCCAAAGCGCTCAGGGCACGGTTCACTGCCGCAACGGTTGCCCCAATCTCACGATCAGCGTCGGTTCGGGCTTCGGTTACGGCATCCCCAAGGCGGTTGATGGTGTTTGTTAAATCCTGCGCCGCGCGGAGGGTCGCTGCCTGATAAGACCCAGACTCAGGGGTCGCCGCCAAATCATCAAGAGAGGTCTCAAACCGAGTAAGGCTTGCGAACAACCCTTGAGTGTCGCCTGGCTCACCGAATAGCTGGTTTAACTGTTCCACCGCTTCGGATTGCGCATTGAGGCCCGCCGATCTCGCAGCAGCTGAGAGACGATCTTTCAGTAATATCGGATCGCCGGCCCGCTCAATGGACGTGACCCGGACCCCACCCACAACGCCGGTCGACAGAACAACATCTCGTCTCGCATAGCCTGGATTGGATGCGTTCGCGATATTGTTCGAGCGAACTTGGACCGCGGTTGTCGCGGCATTCATGCCCGATAGCGCATTTGACAGAGCGTTGGAGAAAGTCATGGGAGGGGTCCTATCGTCAAATCAACCGCTAACGGATAATATTGGTGGTTTCTTGCAGCATCTCATCCACGGTTTGGATGATCTTCGCGCTGGAGGCGTAGGCCCGCTGGGTTTTGATGAGGTCCGTCATCTCAGTGCCGATGTCGGTGGTCGATTCCATCAAGGAAAACCCGACAGTGGCACCAGCCGGTCCGGAACCCGCATCCCAAAGGTAAAAGTCTCCACTTTCCTGGCTGACCGTATACGCCTGATTATCAGCGGGGCTTAAACCATTAAGGTTCGGTACCATCGCCACCGGAATTTGATACAGAACACGACGGAAGCCAGTATCATAGACCGCCTCTAACCGCCCTTCAGCGTCGATTTCGACCCCCTCAAGATCACCGATGGGGGCGCCATTCCGCGTGACGTTAAACGGCGCAAAGCCAGATTCCAGTTGGCTGATACCCGCCGCATCGCCATAGGCGCCAATATCAATCGTCACCGGACCACTTGAAACCGTTGTAGAGATGAGACCGGTAGCGGAATCATACGTCGCACCGCCCGAGGTGGTGACATTGGCAATGGTGCCTCCAATGCCCGCCGCATCATTGAAGGTAATTTGCAGCTGACCCAAATTGGTCGCCGGTATCGACCCTTCATCGACCAAATCCATTGTCCACTGATTTGTTCTAGGGTTCCCTGCCGTTGCAGGCGTTGGGGTAAAGGTCGCGGTGATCGTTTGGATGGCACCCAGATTATCATAATACTCGATAGGCATGGAGTACGGCGCTCCCGTCCCCGTGCTTTCGGTATCACTGGACGGTAAGTTCACGCCGATCGCGATCTCCGACGTCGCTGTGGCAGAGAACTGGTTCACACCAATGTTCACCGGCTCAAGATCGGTGCCGCTGCGGCGTGACACACCACCCACATCACCATCCGTGTCCGCCGGCCAGCCCAGAAGGAACAGACCGCCAGGGGTTTGTAAGAACCCATCCTCATTTTGCGAGAAGGAGCCTGTTGGCGTTAAGAGCAAGGGTCGGTCGGTCGCCCCCTGGCTGACGCCTCCAATGTCGGTGACTGGCATCATCCCCTGACCAGCAATGCCGATGTCTGTTGCGCTCCCCGTGGAAATAAGGGCGCCTCGTTCGTCTACCAATCGTGTGGTATCGACCCGCACGCCGCCAGCGGCGTAAGCATTGCGCCGCTGTTGCAAGACGAGACTTGAAAAGTTCGCTTCGGCACGTTTGTACCCAAAGGTCGACGAGTTCGCGACATTGTTTGAAATGGTCGCCAATCGCGCGGCGTTCACGTTAAGGCCCATCACACCGGCATTAAGGGATGACGAAATCGACATTGCGTGCAAATCTCCAGCTTTTCTATCTCTGGTTGTAGTCAGTGGATAGTTAACGAGCCTCTAATGGTGGGACATTCGATGCAGCATTCTGCATAATGATTGAAATTCGGCGATTCTCGGGAGCCTTACGGTCGGCCACCAACGGCATTTTGTCTGCCTTGCCCACAACTTCTGAAATGAGATCGTAGGGCAAACCATATTGCACAGCCATGCGTCGCGCGGCGTTGGCCCGCTCGGCTGACAACTCCCAGTTTGTAAACTGACTACCAGCACGGAAAGGAACAGAATCCGTGTGCCCAACTATTTTTACGGGGCGACCACTATCGCGAAGCACCGGCGTGATGCGCTCAATAACCCCGCGCATAAGGTCCGACGGAACAGACTCGCCACTATTGAATAGGGGGGCTCCATCGGCCTCCATGAGGTCAACAACAACCCCTTCATCCGACAAGGTCACTTTGAGCTGTTCTTCATTGATAGCGTCTTGAAGGGCGGTGCTGACCTCGGTCACAAGGTCCGCTTCATCTTTATACTTATCGGATGCACCGCCATGATTATTATATGCCAGGCTATCGGTGGCATAAACGGTGTCACCGTTCAGCATATCATCTCCCCCGCCGGACACCGGCGATAGGGGGATAGAGGGGTCGAAATAGTCCGCAAGGCCCTAACGCTGTTCCTCAGAGGTGGCATATAGGAGCCACATTAACAAGAAGAACGCCATCATAGCCGTCACAAAGTCAGCATATGCGACCTTCCATGCGCCACCATGGTGGCCGTCACCGCCGCCACCGCGTTTCTTTTTTACGATAATGGGTTGAGCGCTCATCGCCCCTGTCCGTTTGCTGATTTCGTAAACAGACATAACCTATGCGTGTAAAAGATAATTTAACCCGGATTGGTTGATTTGTCGCCAGAAGGAATAATTGCCCATAGTCACCCCTAGTTAGAGACGCCAAATGTCAGAGACGCCCCTATCAGAAGAAGACTCCGTTCTCCGCCGCATGGCCAACCAGGCGAGCGGGCTCCCCCCCTCCATGGGGGC
>ERZ1740067.2139-NODE-2139-length-12437-cov-14.740591_pt1 | contig 12437 bp, 10 predicted proteins | sample MGYA00581736_ERZ1740067 | MGnify/ENA primary metagenome ERZ1740067 (study PRJEB43018, sample SAMN04849236) | marine metagenome | isolation source: floating plastic debris | place: Pacific Ocean | collected 2008-08-27 | study: EMG produced TPA metagenomics... | reverse complement strand
GGTGCGTTGTTTGTACCAATTGTGGTGCGTTGTTTGTACCAATTGTGGTGCGTTGTTTGTACCAATTGTGGTGCGTTGAATAGAACTAGTCCAACATAAGTGAGGGAAGGTAGAAAGATAAATGATATATTTATTCGTGCATACTCTAGCTCTAATAATAAAATCACGAATAATTTAATAGATCTTACTAATGAAGAAAGGTTAAAGTTATTAGAAATTTCTAGTGACGATTATAATTTGGCTCTGAAAATTTTTGATATTCCAAAAGGGAAAGTGCCTACTGATGAACAAAAATATTTAGCTAAAATATTCAGGCATTATAAAGAAATGTTCCCTAAAAGTTATGAAGGTGATTCTGATAATATTATGAAAAACATTACGGTAATTGAAAATATTAAAGGAGAGTTAGATTATAATCTAAATTATATGCAGAATAAGATAGATTCAAATTGTGTAAGAACCGCTTGGAATGAGGTTAATAGTTCAATAGTAAGAAGAGCGGGCACCAGTGAAGTTGAGAACGTTGATAAACTTAGGAAACATTGTGAAAAACTTAACATGTCGGACGAAATAATAGTAATATTTATTAACTCACTTTTAAAATCGGTTATAAGCGCTTTGAGAAGGGAGGATGCTGATAGTGGTGATGGTAAAAAGTTAAGGGTAATTTCGATTTCACAATTGGCACACTTCTTCGCTAGTAATTTTTATTATGAGGTTGAAGGTATCCCGTTTGAAAAATATTTTAGAGATCCAGATAAACTTTACTGAATTAAAAGGTTAAAGTGACAGGGAGGCTCAACGCAGGGTTCGCAAAAACCTGTACCGGATATGAATAAATGTAAGAAAAAATGTGAGAAAGATAAAGATAAAACTTTTAGTACAAGTTTTATGCAAGATGTTTTTAATTATCTATTAGATATTAGTGCGGAGTATCTTACTTACCACTTTGGTCATACTAAATTTAGAAAATATGAGATAACAAGTGATAAGCATAATATACCTCGTTCGAAGGAGCAGAAATGTTGGGTGATTGAAGGTAGGGATGAGAAGAATGTGTTAGAGTCTATAAGTAGAGCCACTGCACTTATAGGCGAAAATACTCCAAGAGTGGCACCACCTAGGAATTATGTTAGAGAAGAGTCGGAAAATGGAAATGCTTGTGGTGTTAACCCTAAAGGGAGAAAGATTTGTATACAAAGAGGTTTAAGTAAGAAGGTGGTTCTTGGCGATGAGTATAATCACACAGAAGAGTATTTGAGAAAAATTAATACTTTACAAAGCTCGCCGTTTACGCTTTCTATAGAGATGCTTAGTGACGTATTGGGTATTATTCATCATTATTCACCGATAATATTAGACGATTTCTGCAATGAAAATGTTAAGTATAGAGAGAGATTAGTTGATAAATTTGTTTCTGAACTTAAAGATCAGGTTCAAATATCGTTAAAATTGATGGATGATGAAAGTATTAAAGATAAATATGAAGATGAGTTAGTTCCTAAATCCAAATTCTTAGCTTACAATAATTATGAGGGAGAGCTAGATATAGATACTGTGAAAAAACATGTTGAAAAAATTGTGGAAAAACTGGAAAAAGTATGAGTTGATAGAGTGTATTGTGCTGACAAAACATTAGTTGTAGAAGTGTGTGGTGTAAAAGAAAATTTTCCATGTGATAGTAAGTATGCTATAACTCATAATGGTACGAAATTTGTTCCAAAGGTGACGCTTAAGAGAAAGTATTCTCTTTACGAATGATGTAAAAAAAAACAAGTGAAGAAGTTTACAAATATGGTTGATAGGTTCGTGAATGTTAGTCTCGATTTAGATACGGCAAAAACCAGAAGGTGTTTAATTACTCTTATTGTTTATAGTTATTGTTTTAACAACAAGAACCTATATTTCCCAATTACCACTGATCATAGGGGTAGGATGTATACAGAAGGTGAAAACAATCCGATAAACTCTAAACTATTCAGGAAATTTGTTATTTTAAACGGTGATGAACCTGTTGATTTTGATAATGATCTACTTAATTATTATGTTTCAAGTCAAGTTGAAAAACAAAGAGTTATAGATGAGTATGATTATAATAAATATAAGGACATGGGAAAATATAGAAGTTTCATAGAAGTGGCAAAAGCAATAGCTTGCTCTACACGTAAGACACCATTTAGCATAGGCATGGATGCCACTTCTTCTGTATGCCAACACTTGGGTGTTTTGGCTAATGATGAGCAGCTAATGATTGATTCGAATTTAATTGTTCATGAAGATGATGATGGAAGCAGCTCTTGTGATGTATATGAGCGTATAACAGAGTATGTTAATAGTGTTGATACTGACAAGGTAATAAAACATCTTTGCTCTGATAGAGCTTTTGTAAAGAAAGCTGTTATGAAAACGCTTTACAACTCTACTGCGTGAAAATTATCCAAAGATCTAAGGTTGGATAAAAAGGATCCTTATGCAATTTGGGAGGAAGATCTATTAATAAAGTCTGCCACTATGTGTATGGAAGGTTTTAGGGAAAGTTATCCTAAAGCATATGCTTTAAGAAACGCATTAGGGGCTTATGGTGAAAAAGTTTACAAAAAGGATAGGAAAAATATGATTTTTTATTTTGATGAGCAGACAATAAGTTATACTCATAAAAAGCCAGAGGCGATGAACATAAATATAGGTGTGATAGGTGAGGTAAAAAATGTTAAGATAGTGATAAAGGTAACTAATACTGAGGAAACAATAGAGGCAAAAGGGAGATCATCAACAGCGGTTAATTTGATCCATATAAGAGATGCAATAGTTCTACTTGATTCAAGATATGAACTTCGCGAATTTCTTATATTTACCTTGGGGATTCATGATTGTTATTTATGTCATCCAAAGTATATAGAAGATGTTATATATTCATATTATACACACATTATGAACCCTGTAGATTTAACAAAGGTTCTGCCTGGTTTTAAATACCCTAATATTATATTAAAAGATGAATGTGTTGACTTGGAAATATACAAGCCTAGTAAATATTGTATTATGCCTACATAATTTTTTTACTAGTCCAACATAAGTGAGAGAGGGGAGAGAGAAATTGACATTTACGCACGCATTGACTTTGGATTGTGACGTTATATGTGTATGAAACAATGAAATATTCATTTTTGAGAAGAACGCAGATTTGCGTATAGAAAAGATAATATGATATGTTAAATTGCAGTGCAAAACATTCAAGGACAAGAAAGAGTTAAACGCATATCTTTCCAACATTGAATATGCAAGTATAATTTTCCTAGACAATAATATTCCTGAAATAGCTTTCAAATGTCATGATTATGGGGACATGTATAGGTTGTTTTCATACAAAAAAGGACGTAAAACACTTCCTGATGCTGATATAAAAGTTGTATATGTAGACATGGAGTTATCAGAACAATTAAAAGAAAAATTAGACTATGTAATGGAGGATATTGCCCAAATGTGAGCCTTTAAGCTTAAAGATACTAAAGCATACGATAAGCAGATGAAGCGAATAAACGAAGGAAAATGACGGAAAGATTAAAATCAAAAAATATAGTATTAGTCTATGATAATAGTACTGGAATGTTAAATGAAGGTAAAATAAAACAACATTTATCATCAATATCATCAGACAAGAAAAATAAAATTACTATAAAAAATATAGATATTATTAATGATTGTATTCAGGTAAGTTTTATGTTTGAAAGGAAATCGAATTATGCGTTATCATTATTCAATATAATATGCGATAATCATACAATTGAACCTTTAAAGAAAAGTTTTGGAAAATCTTCTAAATCAGTTGTAAATAAAAATGATAAGATTAATTTAATATTTGAGTATGTTATTAAAGATATAATTGTTATGTTAAGAAATAAAGATAAGACTGTTGGTGTTCGTGGAAGATATTTATTGCTTGAATATAGTTTAAAACCTAATGCTGGTTTATTCTTAGATTGTGAAGATATATTAACATGATATGAGCCTATATCTAATGGACTTTGATATATTTTATTAAAGTATAATACAAGAGTTCAAAAAAGGACTATGTGTTCTTATAAGCATAAAGATAATGTTCTTATAAGTAAAACTGTTATTAACAAATCGGAGTACGAGTTATTGAAAACAATTATTCGAAAAGTATATAATGGGTAATAATTGAATTACAGAAAACACAATGAAGATGTGAAGATATATTATATTTTACCTATTAGTTTTCTTAGTTATAGATTACTTAGTAGTCCACACATTAACACAATATGTAAATGCTACTGAATTGCCCGATATAACAGTAGATGTTGAAAATGTACTAGACGGTGATAATTCTGAAGATGATTTAGAGGAAATTATACTGGTAGAGGATATAGGAGCTTTGGAAATTCTAGCTTGTACAAGTGCTACAATATGCATAACTGTTATAGTTATTTACACATTTGGTATATCTTCAATTAGCTCTCTTTGGTGATAAATACATTTATTTAAATATTTACTAGTCCAACATAAGTGAGAGATATATACATTATCAAAAGAGTATTAGGTTCTGCATACTCTTTGCTAAAAAATATATCTAGTAGAATATTAAGAAGAGGCGGAAGTAAAAAGTTTGAAATCAAAGAATTTTACTATTTTAAAAATATAAATGAATGCGTTAAATTTATAGATATTAATAATTATGAGTTGACAAAATATAGGAATATTAAGCGTTTGAGTATAAATGTACACTTTGAAAATTCTGATAAAGAAATAGAGGTTAAGAATTTAGGTGTTATAGAAAAACCATTTGTTAAGATTGAGAAAAAACTAGATAAAAATATTATAAAGTTAAGTACTAGATACATACCTGTAAAAATAAAATTTATACGTTTACAGATTATATTTAGAACTAGTCCAACATAAGTGAAAGAGAAAAGAAAAACTAATATCCTTGATTGGATACCCTTGGCGGTACTTTTGTATCTCCTTTACCCTTATGTTATTGCTTGTGTTTATAGTCAGGACACTAGTCCTGCCGAAAGTGCATCAAATCTCTTGAGTCAAATCGACTTCTCAAGACCCTTAACCCCTGTTGTTGAACATACTTGGTATAACTACATGGCAGGGAAGGACCCATCGTATAATACATGGGCTCAATTCTTTACCTGAGGTGGTCCAGCCCCTTCATTATATGACTATATAACTTGCAATAAAGTTTCACCCACGTACGCAAAAGCTTATGGCTCGTTACTAAGTGTATTTTGCATCACGGCATCCGAGCAGGTTGTACAATATCTTACGAGTGACCCATTCACTTGTAAATTTATAATCAGGCTTATTACTACCTGGTTTAGTTAGTTTTATGTGTATGAAAGAAAAAAGAAAAAATGAAATAATAGCGGCCGATTTTGAGACTGTTATTATGAATAATAAAGGTGTTGAAGAACACATTGTGTATGCAATTGGTTGAAAAGATATTTATACGAAAGAAGAAAAGGTGGAATATATAGAGTCTAATTCGGATTTTAACGAGTCTAGTAATTTATTATTATTTAAATTTATGAAAAGTTTATTCAGTATGAATAGACCCATAGTATACTTTCATAATATGGGGGGATTTGATGGTATTTTTATATTAAAGTGAGCTAAATTGAATGAGATGGAAGACAAAGTTAAAATATTATCTAGAAATACAACTATATTAAAAATAAAGATAGGTAATGTTGAATTTAGGGATAGCTATAGAATATTACCTGCCAGCTTAGACAATCTTGCTAATATTTTACTTGGTGATAAAAAAATAGATTTTGACCATGAATGTATTAAGTCTTTAAAAGATTGTTTGTATATGAGAGAAACTGTTGAAAAATATTTAAGGAAAGATGTCGATATACTATCTAGAGTTATTTATAAAAGTAGTATGAATATTTTAGAAGAGTTTAATATAAATATATTTGAACATCTAACTACCGCTTCGTTATCTTTAGAAATTTATAAATTATTTAATAAACATCATATAAATACTATTGAAAAGTCAAAAGGTTATAAAGATATGTTTATAAGAAATGGGTATTATGGAGGGTTGTGTAACGTTATGAAGCCTGATTTGAAAGACGGTTACCACTATGATGTTAATTCACTGTACCCATATATTATGGCTAATTTTGAAATGCCTTTGGGAAAAGGGGTGTGGGTTAATTCTATTAATGACATTGAAGAGATTAAAGATATGTTCGGATTTATTGAGGTTGAAGTTGAAACAATAACACCTTGTTTGCCTATAGGGGTTAAGAATAAAGGACTTATTACTCCAACAGGTAAGTTTAGTGGAGTGTTTTTTTCGGAAGAATTAAAGCTTGCATTAGATTACGGTTGTAAAATAATAAAATTTAAAAAAGCTCTAATTTATAAAGATAAAAAAATAATATTTAGAAAATTCATTAATAATATTTACTCAAAAAGGCTTGAAGCGAAAAAAAGAGGTGATAGTGTTAATCAATATATATTAAAACTTATAATGAATTCATTGTATGGAAGATTCGGATTAGGAACAGATATTTCTATTATGGAGTTTATTGATAGTAAATATTATGCTATTTATAAACATATTTTTAATGTTGCTAATTTTAATGAAGATTTAGGGTTCATTTCCTTTGTTATAAAAAATATTGATGTAAGTAAAAAACTGTTTGATGAGTGATGTTCAGAAAACAACATTAAGGCAGGTGAGAAAAAGGAGTTACGTAAAAAGATAATTGGAAAGTATTCAGAAAATGGAGAACCTTATAGGGCTGTGCAAATTTCAGCTGCTATAGCTTCGTACGCAAGAATAACTATGTGAAAAGATATGGAATATTGTTGAAATAATGGTGTGGATATTTCATATATGGATACCGACTCGCTTTTTGTAGATAAACCTATACCTGAAGAAATGGTATCGAAAAATAAATTAGGGTATTATAAATTAGAAAATAAAATTAATGAGGGTGTATTTCTAGCCCCTAAAGCATATGCGTACAAATCTGATAGCGAGGAAGAAATAAAGTTAAAAGGTATAGAAAAAGATAAACAATATCTTAGTTATGATATGATTAAAGAAATACGTATACAAATAAACAAAAATCATCCAAATAAGAAGTGGAAGTTTGAGTATATTAAACCTGTATACAGAATGGTTAACCAATTGAAGATTGTTAAAAAAGAGCAAGTGTTGGAATTAAAGTTTGAATCTTATAAATTTGAAAGAATATTCGATAAGAACGGGAATTGAATTGCTTGTAAACCTCCACATTTAAACTAGTCCAATATAAGTGAAAGAAAATAGGAAAATTATGAAGAGAGTGTTTGATCACTCCAGCTATAGTAAATTAATCACGTACACTATTTCAAAGTACTGTACTAGGTTTTACACTTTTGTAGTTAACTTTATTTTTAATTTTACCAAACTGATCTTTCGCTCATTAATTTTAAGATCTTTAACTTGTGTATTATTCTACTTAGTATTTGGCATAAATACTGCTTACGCCTGAGTTGATTACAATGGTGTTGAGCATGACGATACAGTCGATCGGATAGAGATTTTGCCAATCCAAAATACGAATTTATTCCGCATATATAATCGCTTGACAGGTCAAAGTTATACTAGTGAAGAAGACTTTAGCCGGTATTCCGAATACGAAAGAGTAGCTTCTTACAGCAACAATCAAGAAGAATTCGAAGCCAATTGAAAAGAATTTCGAAATAGACAGGGCTTAGATATTCCTCCAAACATACCGACGGAGGATCCATCTAATAACCCTACCGTTATTCCCGTACAGGAAGAAGGGAAGTCAAATAACGCAGATGCTAAAAGAAACAATCCAGGGAACATGACACTTACTGTAACACGTCCACCTTTTGATTCGAATCTCGCTAACATGTTGTCTGGTTCTAATTCTGATGCAAATATAGATCGAAACACTATTCTTCCTGAGGACAGTGTTACTCAGATAAATGATAATTCGACTCAGGCATTAGAGCGAAGGTTAAAAGAGTTGCACGGTGGATCGTCTGCAAATTCTTATACTAATAACAGAAGAGACGTATCTCAAATTTTAAACACTCCTCAACCTGTTTTCAATAATTCCAACGTCTATTCTCCAGGTACGGTACCACCACTTCCTACCCATGTGCATCTTCCGACTTTTAACCACAGTGCCCCCCTTGTACAATCAGATCCCTTAAATGTACCTCAAGTTGCTAACCCTAGACCTATTGGGGGAAACCCTCCGGTTGTACCACCTAGTCCTAGTTGGTATTCTTCATACACAAATAGTATGTCTGAAAAACTCTCAAATTTAACATCTATTGTTGGATATCTCACTGGTCAGCCTAGTTTAAATTCAAACATTAGGTCAAGTGTTGAAATCATTACGCCTTCAAAAACTAGTGTACTAACTTCAGTAGCTATTAGTGCTATTGGAATAGGTGTACACTTTCTGGTTAATACTTATACGGGTACAAAAACAGGTACTTTTATTCGAAACGTTCCAGGGATGATCAAACGCGAAGACATGGTAGACTGATACCTTGACAATCCTATGTCTTTAATGAATAATCCCTGAGATAAATTAAAATACATTTGAAACCAACCAGTCGAAATGAACAGTGTATTAGATCACTTTAATGGTGACTATTGATCGTTCGCTGCACCTGGAATAAAAGCAATAGCACCATTGGTGTTTCCAGCTCTAGACCACAGTATTCTAGCTGGCTTTCCTATAATAGGTGGGATAGCCCAAGCCACAGGTATGTCTCCCTCAAGAGTAGTGTCTATAGGAGCTATAGCAGCCACTCAAGCGTTGGCTACAGCCACTGGAACAACATTTTCAGGGGCAGTCTCAAACATCTTCGCGAGACTAACGGCTGTTAACATGAGTGTCTTTAGTGCCATAGGAAGTTCAATTAGTTGAGCCTGATCTAAAATAAGTGTCGGAGCTGTAAAACAAGCTGCTGCTGTACTCAAAGGATCAGGCAATATGCTCGTTAACGGTTTACAAGCCGCTGGAGTTATTAGTGCACAAACAGCTGCACAAATTAATAATTTCCGTAACTCAACAAATAAGAAGATCCAAGATTGATTACTAGGTAGCGGTGGCTCCGCCTTATTTGGTAAGCTGTTTGGTTCCGAAGGTTCTAAACTTCATTCTAGGTTTGAAAAATTATTGAAGAAACTCGATGGAGACTTTCCTTGACTAGAATTATTAATACTTATAACTATGGGCTTGTATTCATTGCGTATCTTATGAATCTTCCGCAAAAGAATTTTGCGTCTAGTATTCCGCCGATTTTTATTATAGCCAACAAAGGCTCATGAGAAAGAGAGAAAAAGAAATAGTTAGGTATTTTGGACCTTGAGTGAATCATGATAAGACCACAGTATTGCCTGTTAGGGGTTCAAATTTCTTGTTATCATATCCTTTTATTGATTGAGTTAAAGAATTACCTATAGGGTTAGTTCCAGACAATGAATTAGATGATGTAGATTTCTGAAAAAATTGATATATTGATAAACTTAGTTCGATTGAAATACTTTCCGACAGGAAGATAGATGTTAATGTTTGTTGATTAAACGGTGCACTAAGGTGTGATTGATCTATAAACCCGCAAGTTAGGCTTTGTATATCGACATTCAACATGAGGTTTGAAGAGTTTTGCTCTCAACCGTATAGTCATATAAAAACTGTTTTTATATGTAGTCCTGAAGTAATAACGGATAGTTCTGCTGGCGATAACCTAAGTGTTACAACCCCGGAACGTCCTAGTTCTAATAAAATTTTAAGTAAACTTAAAAGCTCTCATATTATTTTGGACTACTCAAGTATACCAACTGAGTTTGTTGATTATTTATTCCTAGATGATTCAAGTAATAAAAGATCCTGCGGACAAATTAAGTATTTCTTTAAAAGCGATTATGGTTGGCATGAAAACTTGAATTTAGAATTCAAATCTATAATCATATCTCGTAATGATCATAAAGACGGGAAATCAAGTCTAAGTGTATACACCAATCTTGGAAGACTTCCTAGAAACATAGACAAACATTCTTTTGATATTTGAACTGGTAGTTATTGGGCCCACCCAAACGTGGTAACCCGTGAATATATACCGGAAGAAATTATAGACTATATGTTAAGATATACTGATTTTATTGCAGACACCCATCTACTCATTCCAGACACCCAGGGTTCAGGACCTCAATACTTCAGCACTGATTCATACGTTCGTTACATTGCAGAAACCGAAGGTTTAGAGAAAGCTCGTTCGTGATATATGAATGTTGATCACAATGAATATCGAGCAAAGTGGGTTAAAATAAAGCCACAACTAGAAGTCCTTAGAGAATCATACCTAGGAACCCTAATAGATTCGACACAATCCCGCTTCCATAAGCACGGACCGGAATTCCCAGATATCCCCAATAATCATAACTATACTGTTCTCTTTGACTGGTTTAATCAGCTAAATTGTATAGAAGACTGGTGGGGGGGTTCTTTAAAAGACACTATACCTTGTAGTCTTATCTTGTTAGGTCCTGCTAACATTGGAAAAGAAGAATTCGTTCGAGCTAATTTACATAAGTTTATATCTGAAGGCACGGTTGTCTGGGCCCAGACAAATAATGATCTTGATAGAATTGACGCCTTTCGTACGAAAATAATCGTTTTTGATAATATAAAATGACAACTAAAAGGTGCATTCGCTGAAAACGAATACTCAGCATCGAGACTTCTATCAACTATAGAAAACCGTACCATTGAGCGTAGTTCCAGACGTAAGGGTTACTTTCTACCTGAACGAACAGTTGTTATTATATTATCCAACCTTGATAGCTTGCCTAACTTTATGGGAGGAAATATGCATACTGAAAACAGCCGTAAACTAACAGACAAAGAAGAAGCATACATTATCGCAAACCCCGACCTTTACATCAAACGTATAGGTAGCGAGAATCTAAACAACCTTAATCCCAAGGCCGAAAAATACAAGACGTACAAATTAGAAGACTTGCCTCCTGAAAAACACATAGAAGCAGGTTATTGTGACGAACCCGCCCTTCACTACGTACCTCTCGATATTTACCCAAAACGCACTCACATATTACGCTTTAGTAAAGAGGACATATTATTTGACCCAGAAAGAATAATATAATTTGTTAACCAGTGCAACATAAGTGAAAGAGGGGAAGAAAAATATGAATAATTTATTCATTCGTGCATACTCTTTGTTAAATAACATATATAATAGAATAGGGGGGAGGGTAAAATCAAAAAACATAGCAGTAGTTTATAATAATAAAAGGGAAATGTTTGATGGAAGTAAGGAGTTTTACTATTTTAAAAATATAAATGAATGCGTTAAATTTATAGATACTAATTATTATGAGTTGTCAAAGGGTCGAAAGGTTAAATGTTTGAGTATAAATTTACACTTTATAAATTGCGATAATGAAGAAGAAATTAAAAGTGTAGGTGTTTTAAAAAAACCTTTTGTTAAGATTAAGGAAAAAATAAATAGAAATATTGTAAAGATAAATACTAGAAAGATACCTGTAAGAATTAAGTTTTTACGTTTACAAATCAAATTTACAACTAGTCCAATATAAGTGAGGGAAAAGAGAGAAATGCTAAGACATACTTTTGTGCAGGCATACTCTTTTCTATCTCACTTTTTTTCGAAATTAGGTTTAAAGAGGAAAGATAAAAGTTTCTGGTTGAGTTGTATGTTATTATGTAAATTTTGTAAACTTCTGATAAATGGAAGGATATCAGACTATGGTAATAGTAGAAGGTGTGGTAAATTGTTTTCATCCGTTCTATTACATTGCTACGAGATTTTCATAATGGCTGCTTCAAAACAGGGATCCCTATTATACATAAGAACTTGTATAATGTTGGATAGTAATAGAAGGCTATGCCTAATTCGATTACTTCTGGCGATACGCATATCATGGGATCATTTTATGGAGTACTCTGACAGCTCCAATTATTGGGCTGTAAAGGTCAATTCGGCAGACAATTTGAACGTATTATATTTGCGTTCATATAAAAGTTTCTGGTTAAGTTGTATCTTATATTGGAGCACTTATACTTTGCTCATCTTGAACTTGGTGATGAGCCTTTGAAAGAGTGGGCAGGATGATACTAGCATCTGTTTAATCACGTGTCTTGGACATAATGAACAATGATTGAATAAGGGGGTTGAAACAAGCTGGAGACACTGTATCATCGGTATTCGGTTGCCATCACGGAATGTTCTTAACCAGATGTCATCTAGTTGTTATAGCGGAATGGGTTCACGCAAGAGGGTTCCCTCGTAGAACAGGACACAAACCGTCTTCCGGACGGGTGGACAGTTCGAATAACAATAGGGAAAGCTTGAATTGATCAAGGTGGGCCCCC
>ERZ1740067.2138-NODE-2138-length-12443-cov-8.564175_pt1 | contig 12443 bp, 9 predicted proteins | sample MGYA00581736_ERZ1740067 | MGnify/ENA primary metagenome ERZ1740067 (study PRJEB43018, sample SAMN04849236) | marine metagenome | isolation source: floating plastic debris | place: Pacific Ocean | collected 2008-08-27 | study: EMG produced TPA metagenomics... | reverse complement strand
ATCTCATCGATCGTGTCTGTGCCCGAATCCCGGACTTTTCAGACATCTGCCGCGAATTCACGATCGAACACGAGGACGACCTGCGCGCAATCGTCCGCGATCGGACGAAACGCTCTAACTTCGGGCTATTCAGCCTGTACTACACCGAAATCGAGCTGCCGGTACTACCTGCGGTCGAGATTCGAGCAGTTGGTGCCGCCGCTCGCTTTTTCCCCTATGACGTGCGCTTCCCCGACGGTACAGACGAGCTCTAATCGTCGGAAAATCAAAATCCCCCACGATCGGGCCCGCCAAAATCTTCACAGCGCAGGCGTTCTCGTTCGCCTTCGTTCGCCCCAATTTTCGTTCGATACATGACGGTCTCGACAGCACGCTGCTGCTGCTCCAACACCGTACGAAAGCTAACGAACGGCGTCCGCGCATCGAGATCGTCAAGCAGTACGGTCAGCTTCCGGAGATGCAGTGCTTTCCCGGTCAGCTCAATAGACCTCTTTCGATTCATGCAAGAGGTCTTTTCTGTGAATAAGAGTACTCCACGGAAATAAATGTCCAGTATTCAGGATTCGAGCACTGAGCTTGTCGAAGTGCGTCACACCCAGGCTTCGACAAGCTCAGCCTTCATTGGCGGCTTCTGGACAAATATATTTGTGGAGTGCCCTAAGTCATCTTTGACTTACGCGGCGATCGCTTGCCGCTCGTCGTATGGCGAAACAGGCTCGACTCCGGATCGATTTCTTCTGTGGCAAACTTCGGCAGCACCTCATTAATAAAGGCATCCGCCGCCTTCGAGCGGTAGCGGTTGGGGTTGTAAATCGCGTTGAGCGTGCGCATCACCACGATGCCGTCCACTTTCGCGTGGTGAAGCACGCCCATCTCCAACTCTTTCTCGATCGCCGAGACCGAAACGAACGCCGCACCGAGGCCCGATTGGACGGCGTTTTTAATTGCCTCGATCGAGTTCAGTTCCATCTCCAGCCGCAAGCGCGCCGTATCGATGCCCGATCGCGTCAACACCTGGTCGATTACCTTACGGATCGTCGATTGCGAGTCGAGGGTGATGAATTGCAGGTTGTAGAGATCTTCTTTGTCGATTGCTTCTGCCTTGACCAGCGGATGCGACACCGGCAAAATTAGCGCCAGTTCGTCTTTGGCATAAGGGATGATCGCCAGCGCGTCCTGTAAATCCGACGGCACTTCCCCGCCGACGATCGCCAGATCTACCTGGCCGTTGGCCACGCTCCAGGAGGTGCGCCGAGTCGAGTGGACGTGGAGCTGTACGGCGACGTCCGGATAGCGCGAGCGAAACTCGCCAATCATGCGCGGCAGCAGGTACGTCCCGGTGGTCTGCGACGCGCCGACGATCAGCGTGCCACCCTGGAGGTTTTGCAAGTCTTCGAGGGCGCGGCAGGTCTCCTGGCACAGCGTCAGAACCTTCTCGCCGTAGCTGAGCAGCAGGTGTCCGGCCTCGGTGAGTTGGGCGCGTCTGCCGCCACGATCGAAGAGCGGCACGTCGAGCTGGCGCTCGAGGTTTTGTACCTGCAAGCTAACGGCAGGTTGGGACACGTAGAGGCTATCGGCAGCGCGCTTGAAACTCCCTTCCGATGCGATCGCCTTAAGGATTCGGAGCTGATCTAACGTAAAAGGAAGGTCGGACATGGTGCGTCTTTAACTAATGCGTGATTGGCGTTTGAAGATTGGAGATTCGCACGCAGAGTGAGGGAAATGGTGCTGTGAAAAGTAAGAGGCTGCTAAATGCGGCAATTCGCGCGATCGACGCCATTTCTACCCCAGCAGCAGCGTCGCCGGACTCCATCTCTTGCAGTATCGCCGTACGCAATGCCTTCGTTCGGACTTTTACCCGACACCACCATAGGCGAGAAGGGACATCTGTCAATACTTTACTATCGCTTCGAGCGCACCGGGATCGTCCAGTTTGCCAGTTTTTCGATGCGATCGAACCCCGCGATCGACTCCCCTCAAAAATCTCCCCAAAAAGCATTTATTCAAACGGCGATCGCCCCGCGACTTCCTTCCCCACTACAGGCGCTTGTAGCGTCGATCCCCTTTTGGTAGAATCTATCGCACACTTGAGACAAAATGCTTAACGGACAGGCCAACGTGTAGTAGGGTCTTTCTGAAAGCGCGGCTGCGAGCGATATCGGCTGAGTCATATTATTTCGGCTCCCACACGGTCTCCACGCAGACGATCGCGACAAAAGCTTTTGAGTGACGAACGTAGTCCCCGCTCGGGAAATGCGCTCCGGGAATCTTCCCGCGCAGTTCGGTTCGCCCCGCTCGAATCGAGTTGGTTGTAGACAAATAATCGTTTTAGAGGAAAAACATGAGCACGAAGCCAGATCGCGTAGTTCTTATTGGCGTTGCCGGAGACTCCGGGTGCGGTAAATCGACCTTCCTGCGCCGACTGTACGATCTGTTCGGGCAGGAAATGGTGACCGTTATTTGTCTCGATGACTACCACAGTCTCGATCGCAAAGGCCGCAAAGCCGCAGGCGTAACCGCCCTCGATCCGAAAGCCAACAACTTCGATCTGATGTTCGAGCAGATCGCATCGCTGAAAGACGGCAACCCGATCATGAAGCCGATCTACAACCACGAGACAGGCGAACTCGACCCGCCCGAGCGCATCGATCCCAACCACATCGTGGTTATCGAAGGGCTGCACCCGATCTACGACGAGCGCGTGCGCGGCCTGCTCGACTTCAGCGTCTACCTCGACATCAGCGACGAAGTCAAAATTGCCTGGAAGATTCAGCGCGACATGGCCGAGCGGGGTCACACCTACGAAGACGTGCTCGCCTCGATCGAAGCGCGCCGTCCCGACTTTGAAGCCTATATCGACCCGCAGAAGCAGCACGCTGACGTGGTGATTCAAATCCTGCCCACCAAGCTGCTCGAAGACGACAAGGAACACAAGACCCTGCGCGTCCGCATCATTCAGCGCAACGACGTAGACGGCCTCAATCCGGTTTACCTGTTCGACGAAGGCTCGACGATCCACTGGACGCCCTGCGGTCGCAAGCTGACCTGTTCGTACCCCGGAATCCGTCTGTTCTCCGGCCCCGACAGCTACTACGGCAATGACGTTTCGGTCGTGGAAGTCGACGGTAAGTTCGACAATCTCGAAGAGATGATTTACGTCGAGAGCCACCTGAGCAACACCTCAGCCAAGTACCACGGCGAGCTGGCGCACCTGCTGCTCAAGCACAAAGATTACCCCGGCGCGAACGACGGCACGGGTCTGTTCCAAATGATCGTCGGCCTAAAAATGCGCACGGCCTACAACCGCCTGACGGCGAAAAGTGGCAAAGTCGCCGTTGGCGTGTAGCTTCTGTCGCTTTACTAGCGGCTCCTGAGCGCGAGCCGCGATCGTCATCCCCCGATTTGGCCCAAATTAAGGCCGAGCCGGGGGATATTTTTTGTGGGTATTGCCAAGTTCGGGGGCGATCGCCAGGCGATGCGAACGTCGAGGCGCGGGGAAAGATCGCGCCAGCAGTTTCTGTAGTTTTGTATACTTTGAGTGAAGATCTGTCACGAACTCAATAACTCGTGTCACGATCGTGAGGGCGCAGCCCGCCTCCCCTTTCTACGTATCGCAAGAGAGACGTAAACTCGCGTGAATTCTCACCCGCTGTCCGAACTCGCTCGCTACGACCGCGAGGCGATCGCCCGCTACTACTGGCGTCGTCCGTGGCAGATTCTCGGGCGCAGCCTCGAAGTCAGTTTCATGCTCTTGCGCCTCGTGCTCGGAGTGGTGTTCGACGGCTGGTTCGATCGCACGGAGAAAAACATCAAAAAGCGCGCGGTGCAGGCCCGCGAAGCCCTCACCAACCTCGGCCCGACGTTTATCAAGGTCGGTCAAGCCCTTTCGACCCGTCCCGACCTAATCCGCCAGGACTACCTCGACGAGCTGATCGCGCTACAAGATCGGCTCCCAGCCTTCCCCAACAAGATAGCCTTTCAAATTCTCGAAGAAGATCTCGACCTGACCCCCGGCGATATGTTTGCGGAGATTTCCCCCGAGCCCATCGCGGCGGCCAGTCTCGCACAGGTCTACCGCGCTCGTCTCTACAGCGGTGAGGAAGTCGCCCTCAAGGTTCAGCGCCCGAACCTGATTCCAACCCTGACGCTCGATCTGTTCTTGATTCGTCTCGGTGCGGGGTTGCTCTCGCCCTATTTACCGCTCAATCTCGGCCACGATCTACAGCTCGTTGTCGATGAATTCGGCGCGAAGCTCTTTGAAGAAATCGACTACGAAAACGAAGGTCGTAACGCCGAGCAGTTCGCCGAAAACTTTCGCGACACGCCCCGCGTCAAAGTCCCGAGCATTTACTGGCGCTACACCAGTCGCCGCATCCTGACGCTGGAGTGGATCCAGGGCTATAAGCTTACGGAGATCGAGCGCCTGCAGAGCGTCGGCATCGATCCGAACGAGATCGTCGAAATCGGCGTGACGAGCGGCCTTCAGCAGCTCTTCGAGTTCGGCTTTTTTCATGCCGATCCCCACCCTGGCAACCTGTTCGCCACCGCCGAAGGTCGTATGGCCTATATCGACTTCGGCATGATGGACCAGCTCGACGAGAAGACGAAGGAAACCCTCGTGGACGCGCTGGTTCACCTCGTCAACAAGGACTACTCTCGGCTGGCCGAAGAGTTCGTGCGGCTGGGCTTCCTAGCCGAAGGCACAGACATACAACCGATCGTCCCCGCTCTGGAGGACGTGCTGGGCGATATGCTCGGCAAAAAGGTCGGCGACTTCAACATAAAGACAGTGACCGATCGCTTCTCGGAGCTGATGTTCGACTATCCGTTCCGCGTCCCAGCCAAGTTCGCGCTGATTATCCGCTCGGTCGTCACCCAGGAAGGTTTAGCTCTCAGCATCGACCCCAACTTTAAGATCGTCGATATCGGTTACCCCTATATCGCCCAGCGCTTGCTGACCGGCGAGTCGCCGCAGTTGCGTCGCCGCCTGCTCGACGTGCTGTTTAAAGACGGTAAATTCCAGTGGGATCGCCTCGAAAACCTGCTGCAAATCGCCCAGATCGACGACAGCTTCGACTTGCTGCCGACGGCACGCCTGGGGCTGCAGTATCTCCTGTCGGAGGAAGGGACGTTCCTGCGCGAGCAGCTCCTGTTAGCCCTGACGGAAGACGATCGCCTTCAAACTGAGCCGGTGCAGCGCCTCTGGGATTTGGTTAAGTCGGACATTACCACCGACCGCATCTGGGACGAAGCTGTCAGCACGATCGTCGATTTTTCCGCTAAGCGCGCCACCTCGCTGGCGGCGAGCTGGCTACCCGACGCGGCGATTAGCGCCTTTAGCGGCAACGGCATTCGCTAGCCCGGTTTTACTGCGCTTGCCTCTGGGCTGCGCCCCTGTCGACGCATCGATATTCCGACAGTTGCGCCCGTTCCGTGGCAAAATTTCAGCGTTGTTTTTTGCGGCGTCGGGCTCGGCGTCAGACTCGATGTCAGACTCGCTATCCGGTTCGTTATATTTCGGCCCTCCCGTCCTCGCGATCGCCGCTTACCTGCTGGTCGCCGCAGCGTCCGGCTTGGCGTTCTACACGACTCTAACGGGCGAGCTAAAGGCGTGGTCGAAGGATCGATCGAGCCGTCGCTTGAAGCAGCTCCAGGGTTACCAGTTGCGCTTCCCAATTGCGGGAATCGCGATCGGCGGCTGCGGTTTTTTGGCCGCTTCGCTGCAAATTTTCGGCATCTCAACGAAATTCTCGCTGGGCATTGCGATTCCGCTGACGATCGGCATCGGCGTGGCCGTCTGGCTCCAGCTCGTCAAGCTGCTCGAACAGCTCGCGAGCGGCGGCGTCAAAGCGCTCGATCTCGAAGAAGTCAGCCTCGGCGAAGTAAAGATTCCGGACTCTGCCTTCGCCTCGGAGCGACCGGCCCGCGATCCAAAGAACGACGATCCGCAAACCGGCGGTGACGAGAACGATACGTAGACGCCCTGCCGGGAATCGATTTCGCTTCAATTGGGCTTCGCGTTAATCAACAGCGGAGCGATGTGAGCGGCGTCACGACTGCACTGGGTGTCAGGTCACGAGTAGTACGGCCAGATGTCACGTAGATTTGCGGAGACGATCGCTGAAGGAACCAGGCTAGAACGCGATACTGAACATATCGAGAAACGAGGTCGCAAGATCGTGTTCAGCAGCTACTCTTCCGAATACATTTTTTCGCGTGCATGGGAAACGGGCTACATCCGCCGAACAGATTGGGAGTGCCTGTGTATTGGGTTGGACGAGCCGACCCACGACATTGCGGCGCGTCTGCTGTACGCGATTCGTCGCGGCCGCTTGGCGATTGTTGATTGAGCACCAACATATCGTCGATCGCTTCGACCTCTCGGTATTTAAGTCTGTCCGAAAGTGAGTGGACATGTGGGCGCTGGGTTTCCAGCGTCCATTTTTTTCGAGTACCGTGCCTGGAGCTTTTACTGCAGACTACGCCGAAAATCGATGTGACTGGTGTCACAGCCAGACCGAGATCGAGATCGCAAAAAACGTCGCGAGGCATCACATAGATTTACGGAGGCGATCGCTGAATCGAGCTTTGTAGTCCGCGATACTAAATGAAGTTAAGAGATGAGGTTCGAGACAGATGTTTGGCAGTTATTCTTGCAACTATATATTCACGCGGGCCGTGGAACGAGGCTACATCCGCCGCGTAGATTGGGAGCGTCTTTGTTTGGCATCGGACGCACCGACTCACGATATTACTGTCCGCTTGATGTACGCTATCCGTCGCGGTCGCTTGACGATTGTCGACTGAGCGTCGCAACCAAATTTCGAGCTTGTCTGAATGTGAGTCAGATTGCGGGTGCTGGGGTTTCAGCGCCCGCTTTTTTGCATCCGTGGGGGATCCGTCGCGCTTTTCCCGCTGCCGCTCCACGTGAGACCGTGACGTGAGACAGTAAGGCGCGGCAATTCCGAACCTCCTCCGACTCCTTATCAATCATGTCTGACTCTGCCGATCGCGGCCATCTGCTGACCGAGCAGGCCAACGCCGCTTCCCGCGACCTCGATCGCCTCAGTTCCCTGGAGCTGGTCGATCTGTTCAACCGCGAAGACGAAAAAGTGCTGGCGGCGATCGGGGCCTGCCGCAGCGAGCTGGCCCGCGCGATCGATCTGACGGCGGCGTCCTTAGGCGGCGATCGCAGCGGACGGCTGTTCTACATCGGCGCAGGCACGAGCGGGCGACTGGGCGTCCTCGACGCGGCGGAGTGCCCCCCGACATTTTGCAGCGACCCGGAGATGGTGCAGGGAATCTTAGCGGGCGGTCGCGATGCACTGGTGCGTAGCTCCGAGGCCCTCGAAGATCGCGCGGAAGACGGCGCGGCGGCGATCGCGGAAAAAGCCGTCGGCAAGAACGATGTGGTCGTCGGCATTACTGCTGGCGGCACAACGCCCTACGTACGCGGCGCGATCGCCGAGGCCAAAACGCGCGGCGCGGCGACGGTTTTTATCGCCTGCGTCCCCACCGAGCAGGCCCCCATCGACGTAGATGTAGATATCAGGCTGCTGGTGGGCGCAGAAATTCTGACGGGCTCGACGCGCCTCAAGGCAGGCACGGTCACCAAGCTGGCGCTGAATATTCTCTCGACTAGCGCCATGGTCAAGCTGGGCAAAGTCTACGGCAATCGCATGGTGGATGTAGCGGTAACGAACTCGAAGCTGCGCGATCGCGCCGTGCGGACGATTTGCGACTTGGCCGACCTCGATCGCGAGTCGGCGTCGGCTTTGCTCGATCGCAGCGGCGAGCGGGTGAAGCTGGCGCTGCTGATGCACTGGACGGGACTCGAGGCCGACGCCGGTCAGGAATTGCTCGATCGCCACGGCGGACGCTTGCGCGAGGCGGTGGCGGCGGCTTCAGCATGAGGAGCACAGACGAATGCGAGAAGCCCGGTTCTTCCGAGCCAGTCGAAAAAACAGAATTGAGCCGAGGGAACCCGGCTTCTGAGTTCGGTCTCTGAATGACGGCTCGGGCAGCAAAGCCCTAGACTGGCACAGCAGCAGCGGCCTTGATCTCCAGGACTTTTTCGAGCGAGGCTCCGACAGACTTGTCGGGCGTCGAAGCGCCGGACGTCACGCCGATCGTCAGCGGGCCTGCCGGGAGCCAGTCGGTCGTCGTCGTGATATCGCTGTCGAGGGGCTTGTGCTCGATCGAGTTGTCGAGGCCGATGCGATCGGCGCTGTCGATATGGAACGAGGGAATGCCGCGCTCGATCGCAATTTCCTGAAGGTGGGTGGTGTTCGAGGAATTAAAGCCGCCGATCACCAAAATCAGATCGACATCTTGTTCGACGAGCTCGAACATCGCGTCTTGCCGCTCTTGGGTGGCGTCGCAGATAGTGCTGAAGGCGCGGAAGTGGTTGTTGAGCTCGATCGGGCCGTACTTTTCTAGCATCGTGCGCTCGAACAGCTTGCCGATCGCCTCGGTTTCGGTCTTGAGCATCGTCGTTTGGTTGGCAATGCCCAAGCGCTCGAGATCGACATCGGGGTCGAAGCCCTCCGAGTGAGCGTTGACGAATTTGGCGAGGAACTCCTCGCGATCGCCACCGTGTAGCACGTAGTTGGCGACGTAACGGGCTTCATCGAGGTTGAGCACCACCAAGTATTTTCCGGCGAACGAGGTCGTCGCCAGGGTTTCCTCGTGCTTGTACTTGCCGTGGACGATCGAGGTGTAATCGCGCTTTTTGTGGTGTTCGACGCTATTCCACACCTTCGAGACCCAGGGGCAGGTCGTATCGACGATCGTGCAGCCGCGATCGTCGAGCAGCTTCATTTCCTGCACCGTTGCACCGAACGCGGGCAGGATCACCACCTCGCCCGAGCCGACCTCCGAAAAGTCTTTTTCGCCGTTCTTAACTTCGATAAAGCCGACGTTCATCTCCCGCAAGCGGTCGTTGACACCGGGGTTGTGAATGATCTCGTTCGTGATCCAGATACGCTCGCTGGGGAAGTGGGTACGCGTTTCGTAGGCGATCGCCACCGCCCGCTCGACGCCCCAGCAGAACCCGAACGCCTCGGCAAGGCGAATCGTCACGTCTCCGCGCGTCAGAACGTTATTCGCCGCTCGCAGCTCGTCTACCAGCGAGCTTTGATACTCGGTCTTCAGCGTATCTTCGACTTCGGCATCATGCCCGAAACCCCGACGGTGGTAGCGATCGGACTTTTGCAGCGTGCGTTTGAAAGTCTTAGTGTCCATAGAAGAAAACGATAGGGAAACGTCAAGCCGTCGCGCCGAAAAACGCGCCTTCGCGAAGCCGTTTACAAGAGCCGCGTGTGGATCCGTTTGTAGAGCGAATTTACAAAATGAGTCTCAATCGTCGCACAAACCTTTACGTCCGCGCACGTTCTGCCCTTAGCTGCGCCCCGTTCGCCGCCCCGTCCCCATCCGCAGCGTCTGCCAGCCCCCGCCGCCGCGATCGAGCCCGCTCGCTCCCGCAGAGCTTTTCCACAAGGAGCGATCGCGTGAAGTAAGATGTAATAGCTTCGTGACGCGTGGGTGTCTTCGCCACAGGTGGGCCGAACATTTTTCGGTCTCTGCCACTCGAACTCCTCGCATTGCCTGTTCTGCGTGAAGTGGGTGCTCTACCCGCTTTTTTTATTGGCCACTTCTGTGATGCCTGGCCGCTCGTCTATGACTCATCCACTGATCCCGCAAATCCTCGAGGTCGCTCGACCGATCGCGCGAGACCTCAACCTAGACGTGGTCGATGCGGTCTTCCAAACCAACCAAAACCCGCCCGTCCTGCGCGTTGATATCTCCAGCCCCAACGGCGAAACGAATCTCGACCACTGCGAACAGGTGAGCCGTGCCCTCGACGCTGCCCTCGAGGAGCGCGAGACGATCCCCGGCGCTTACGTACTGGAAGTGTCGAGCCCCGGCGTCTCTGACGTGCTGACCAGCGATCGCGACTTTGCCGCTTTCAAGGGCTTTAGCGTCACCGTAACGACGACCGAAGCCTACAAAGGCCAGTCGAGCTGGAGCGGTCGCCTCGCGCTGCGCGACGACAACACCGTCAATATCAACGTCCGAGGCCGCACGGTCAAAATACCCCGCGATATCGTCACGGCGGTGGTGCTCAGCGAAGAGTGATCCACCGGCCCGATCGCGCGGGCCGCTCGCCCGAACCCAGATTTTTTATCAGACGCAATTTGAGAGGAACGAAACTTCAATGTCAATGGTGACCTTGCCCGGTCTCGCCGAAATGATCGACAGCATTTCCCGCGAGCGCAACCTGCCCAAACACTCCGTTCAAGAGGCACTGAGCGAAGCGCTGCTCAAAGGCTACGAGCGCTACCGCCGCACCCAGCGCATGGATATCCAGTTCGAGGAAACCTACTTCGAGAACTTTGAAGTCGAGCTCGACCCGGAAGAGGGCGGTTTCCGCGTGCTCGCGACCAAAAGCATCGTCGATGACGTAATCGTTCCCGACCACGAAATCGCCCTGCAAGAGGTGCAGGAAGTCGCAGAAGAAGCCCAACTCGGTGATACGGTCGTCCTCGACGTGACGCCAGAAAAAGACGACTTCGGCCGTATGGCAGCGATCCAGACCAAGCAGGTGCTGGCGCAAAAGCTGCGCGACCTCCAGCGCAAGCTAATCCAGGAAGAGTTCCAAGACCTCGAAGGCGAAGTGCTCCAGGCGCGGGTGCTGCGCTTCGAGAACCAGTCGGTGGTCATGGCCGTCAGCAGCGGCTTCGGACACCCGGAAGTCGAGGCCGAGCTGCCGAAGCGCGAGCAGCTCCCGAACGACAACTACCGCGCCAACGCCACTTTTAAGGTTTTCCTGAAAAAAGTCTGCGACGGCCCCCATCGCGGCCCGCAGCTCCTGGTGTCGCGCGCGGATGCTGGACTGGTGGTGTATCTCTTTGAAAACGAGGTGCCAGAGATCGAGGACGAAGTCGTGCGCGTGGTGGCCGTGGCGCGCGAAGCCAACCCGCCTTCGCGCTACGTGGGGCCGCGCACCAAGATTGCGGTGGACACGATCGAAAGCGATGTCGATCCCGTCGGGGCCTGCATCGGTGCGCGGGGATCGCGCATCCAGGTGGTGGTCAACGAGCTACGTGGCGAGAAAATCGACGTGATCCGCTGGTCGCCCGATCCGGGGATGTATATCTCTAACGCCCTTTCGCCCGCCCGCGTTGATGAGGTGCGCCTGATCGATCCCGATCTGCGTCAAGCCCACGTCCTGGTTCCGGAGAATCAGCTCAGTCTGGCGATCGGCAAAGAAGGCCAAAACGTTCGCCTGGCCGCACGTCTGACGGGCTGGAAAATCGATATTAAAGACAGCGGCAAGTACGACGAAGCCGAGTACGAAGCGCTGATCGCCGAGCGCGAAGAGCGCGCTCGCTTGCGGGCTGAAGCCGAGGCCGAGGCCGAGCGTCTGGCAGAGGAAGAAGCCGCACGCGAAGAAGCCGAAGCCGCTGAAGCCGAGGAGGCCGAAGCCGCTGAATCCGAAGCCGCTGAATCCGAAGCCGCTGAATCCGAAGCAGCTGAGGACGTTGACGAAGGCGTTGACGAGGACGTCGCGGAAGACGCCGAGGAATCAGACGAGGAAACGGAAGCGATAGCCGAAGTTGCCGAAGCGGCAGACGCAACTGAAGCAGAAGCGGAAAGTGCGGAAGAAGTCGAGGCGACAGGCGAAGATGCAGACGCAGCTGACGACGCGATCGCCCCGGAAGCCGAAGAAGACGAGGAAGCGTAGCTTTCGCCTCATACGATTGGCGTTTGCTTATCGATCGTCCTACCGATGCAAGCGCCATCCCAAGCACCAAATGTTTTCTCTAAACACGCATGGGTTGCAAAAACGAACGACGCTGCGCGAGCTGTGGTCGACTCGGGCCGAAGTCCTCTTTCTGGCGGATCGTCCGAGTTCACCCGTCGCATCAGCTACAATTAGAAACTGGAATGGGTCGCTCGGCATACTTGTGCCCTGCGGCGGCTTGTCTGAAAGTCGCCCAGAAGAAAAATCGCCTCGGCCGCGCCCTGCGCGCACCTGTTGGCGACGACCTGTACCAATCTCTATGGCGTCGTTTGTCGCTCGAGACACCTTCGGAAGCGACCGTAAATTACTTACAAGGGACGACCGAACATGATGTAAACGAGGATCGGATTGGATGAACAACGGGAAAGTCAGACTCTACGAGTTATCAAAGGAGCTCAACGTCGATAACAAGCAAATCCTGGCCTGCTGCGATCGCCTCGAGATCGCCTACAAGAGCCACAGTAGTACCATCTCGGAACAAGACGCCGAGCGGATTCGCAAGACAGCGACGACAGCAGCGATCGCGACTCCTCCTACTCGGCCAACCCCCCCGAAACCATCTAGGACGCCGACGAAGCGGAACAAAAAGAAAACAAAAGAACCCACAAGAAGGAAGCAAAAGCCCGCGAAAAAGAAG
>ERZ1740067.2136-NODE-2136-length-12450-cov-8.132795_pt1 | contig 12450 bp, 12 predicted proteins | sample MGYA00581736_ERZ1740067 | MGnify/ENA primary metagenome ERZ1740067 (study PRJEB43018, sample SAMN04849236) | marine metagenome | isolation source: floating plastic debris | place: Pacific Ocean | collected 2008-08-27 | study: EMG produced TPA metagenomics... | reverse complement strand
TGAACCCGATGGCGAACAGCAGATAGATCGACATGCCCTTGGCCACCGCCTCGGGAATGTTCAGGTCAGACCGCGCAAGCGCCGCCGCCACCCCCAAGGCAAAGCTCAGGATGATCGGCGACAGCAGGTTGGTCGCCGCGAGGCTCAGGATGTCTTGCATGATTGCCTCACGTCAGAGTTTCACAAACCCCAGCTCAGCGCCGCTGAACTGCGCAAGGCTCGCATCCCCGATATCCGTCCACAACCCGTGCAGGCTCAGCGAACCCTTGTTCACCCGTTCCTCGACGAAAGGGAAGCTCATCAGGTTTTCCAGCGACGTGACAATCGCCTGCTGCTCCATCTGGCGGGCCTGTTCGGCCTCGTCAGTGACCTTTTCCACCACCCCGTATTTCGGGCGCAAGATATCCAGCCAGCGGCCCACGAAACTGGTCTTGTCCTCCAGTTCCGGCGCGCGGCCCGCACACATCTCGATACAGCCCTTGACCCCGCCGCAATTGGAATGCCCCAGCACGATGATATGCGCCACTTTCAACACGTTGACCGCGTATTCCACCGCCGCCGAGGTGCCGTGATGCAGCCCGGCAGGCTCATGCGGAGGCACCAGGTTGGCAATGTTGCGGTGGATGAAATACTCGCCCTGATCCGCGCCAAAGATCGAGGTCACGTTCACCCGGCTGTCGCAACAGGCGATGATCATTGCCCGCGGGCGCTGCCCCGCTGCGGCAAGCCGCTGATACCAAGCCTGGTTCTGCGCAGAGGTCGTGGCCTTCCACCCCTGATAGCGTTGCAGGAAATAGTTGGGCAACGGTTTGACACGGTGCATGGGCGGCCACCCTCTTCGTTGGACTTTGACCGCGTGCCTTAACGGGTATTTGTCGCGAATTCGAGGGAAAAGACGTATCCGTCCTAACGATTTGGGAACCCCGCGCATGCGATTGCAAGCTGTGCCGTGGGGGCGCGCAAAGACGTGTGAACGAGGTGAGCAACGTGACGACCGTAACGCAAATCAGGCCTGCAGAAGACGTGCATGTGGATCATGACCGTCTCGGCGCGCTCTATGCCGAACTGGGGCATGCCGCCGCCGAAGACGTGGTGTGCCGCGCGATGGAAGAACTGGCGCTGCGCATGTCGCATTGCGACCGGCTCTACCGCGCTGGCGAACTGGCCGAGCTGCGCAAGTCCAGCCGGTCTCTGGTGTCGATCTCCGAACAGATCGGAATGCATGTGGTGGCGCGCGTCGCAGGTGATGTGACCAACTGCATCGACAGCGGCGACCCGGTCGCACTCGGTGCCACGATCGCGCGGCTGATGCGCACCGGTGAACGGTCGCTGACCGCCATTTGGGACCTGCAGGACCTCACCATCTGACGCCGCCGCGATCCCGCTTGCGGCGGGCGGCAAACCGGCTAGGCTCTGCGGCACCCCAAGACCAAGCGGAGCCTGCATGATGACCCTGACCTTTGCCTCCGACAGCGCCGATGCGATCCCGCTGCACCTGGTGTCCGAGGACGGGTGCGCTGACTGGGCTGCCGGCATGGGCCCCGTGGCACAGGCCTGGGCCGAGGCCACAGGTTTTACCGGTGGACTGGGTCAGGCCGTCGCCCTGCCCGGCCCGGACGGCCGCATCACCGGGGCCGCCATCGGCTACGGCACGCCCGCCAGCCGCGCCCGCGCCCGCTTTCACCTTGCCGCCGGGGCCGCCAAACTGCCCAAGGGGACCTACCGCCTCGACAGCGCGCCGGACGACGCCGTACGCGAGGTCGAGGCACTTGGCTGGCTGCTCGCCCGCTACCGGTTTGACCGCTACAAGGATCAGCGCCCGATGCAGGCCGCGCTGGTCGCCCCCACCGGCATCGACGCGGCCCGGGTCGAGGCGCAGGCGGCAGGCGAGGCACTGACGCGCACCCTGATCAACACGCCCGCGAGCGACATGGGCCCACCAGAGCTTGAGGCCGCCGCCCGGACCCTCGCCGACACCTTCGGCGCATCCCTGACCGTGACCCGGGGCGACGACCTGCTGGCGGGCAACTTTCCCCTGATCCACACCGTGGGCCGCGCCGCCGACCGCGCACCGCGCCTGATCGACATGGTCTGGGGCGACAGCGGCCCGGCGCTCACCCTTGTCGGCAAGGGCGTGTGTTTCGACACCGGCGGGCTGAACCTCAAGCCCGGCAGCGCCATGGGCCTGATGAAAAAGGACATGGGCGGGGCGGCCAACGTGCTGGGCCTCGCGCACATGATCATGGCGACGGGCCTGCCTGTCCGCCTGCGCGTGCTGATCCCGGCGGTCGAAAACAGTGTCGCGGGCAATGCATTTCGCCCCGGCGACATCCTGACCAGCCGCAAGGGCCTCACGGTCGAGATCAACAATACCGACGCCGAAGGGCGCCTGGTGCTGGCCGACGCACTCGCCCTCGCTGACGAGGACCCCGCCGCGCTCACCATTTCCATGGCGACGCTCACCGGTGCCGCCCGCGTCGCCGTCGGGCCGGACCTCGCGCCCTACTACACCGATGATGCTGCCACCGCCGCCGCCCTCGACGCCGCCGCCAGGGCACAGGCCGACCCCGTCTGGCGCATGCCCTTCCACGCGCCCTACGAGGCGATGATCGAACCCGGCATTGCCGATCTCGACAATGCACCCAAAGGCGGCTTTGCCGGGTCCATCACCGCCGCCCTGTTCCTGCGCCGCTTCATCGAGCAATCGCCCTACATGCATTTCGACGTCTACGGCTGGCAACCCAGCGACGCGCCCGCCCGTCCCAAGGGTGGCGTGGGCCAGGCGACCCGGGCCCTCCTTGCCGCACTGCCCGAAATGCTCAAGCTGTGACCGACCGGCGCACCACGCCGGACCCCGCACTGGTCGACGGCATGACGCCCGCCCGGATCACCAGCCCGCACGCCGATCTGCTGGCCAGCCCGGGTGGCCCCCGCGACCGCCAGCTGCTGCTCGGCGACCCGGTCACCGTGCTGGGCAGCCGCGATGGTCACAGCTACATCCGCTCCGACAAGGACGGCTATGTGGGCTTTGTCGCCGCCCACCAGCTCGGCGCACCAAGCGCGCCCACGCATATGCTCACTGCAGCCGCCGGACATGCCTACAGTGCCGCCAGCATCAAATCCCCCGAGACCGCCAGCCTCAGCTTCGGCGCACGCCTCACCGCCAGCAGCGAAACCGACGCCTTCATCGACACGCCCATCGGCTTTGTCCCCAAGGCACAGCTCACCCCCCTGCCGCACAGGGCAAACCCAACCGACACCGCCCGCCTCTTTCTTGGCACACCCTACCTCTGGGGCGGCAACACGCGTGCCGGCATCGATTGTTCCGGCCTGATCCAGATCGCACTCCTGACCGCAGGCCACCGCTGCCCCGGCGACAGCGACCTGCAACAGGCCGCCTTCACCCCAATCGACATGAAAAACCGCCAATCCGGCGACCTTGTCTTCTGGAAAGGCCACGTGGCCATGTTCCTCGACCGCGAAACGCTCATCCACGCCAACGCCCACCACATGGCCGTAGCCATCGAACCGCTGGAACAGGCCATCGCCCGCATCGCCCGGAACGAATTCGGTACCGTCACCGGCTATGCCCGCCCCTGATCTTCTTCTGACCGGAAATACCATCGGGGGAGTTTGAGGGGGCAGACAGCCCCCTCATCCGCAAAAATGAATCGCGTGCGCGTCAGCGCCCAATCAGGTCACTCCACCGCGCGGATCAGCTTGCGCTCCAGCACCCGCAACACCGTCCTCAGGTCGTGCCCCCGCCGCAGGATCTGCCCATCCATGCCGATCACGGCATACATCCCCTGCCGCCCGCGCAGCTTGGGCCGCTTCTCGATCCGGTAAAGGGGGTTCTCCGCCGTGCGCCGAAACACCGAAAACACGGCCACCTCGCGCAAGCTGGAAATCCCGTAATCGCGCCACTCGCCCGCCGCCACCATCCGCCCGTAAAGCGACAGGATCACCGACAGTTCGGTACGATGGAACGCAACCTGGGCGGGGGGCATCTCGCGCATGTTAGACGGCGGCGGCGTGTGCAATGTCATGCCGCACCCTTGCGCGCCCGGCCCGCGAATTCAAGAGGGCGGATGATCCGCCTTGAACATGTTACACGATCCATGCACCCTGCCGAAATCTGAAACGCTTTGGGAGGGGCGCAGATGACACCGCAAGACCGCGCGAAACGCAGCGCTGCCGCCATGTGGGCCAACGACCGCGCCAGCCAGGCGCTCGGCATGACGCTGACCGACATCGCACCGGGCACAGCCACCCTCACCATGCCCGTCCGCGACGACATGCTCAACGGCCACAGGCTCTGCCATGGCGGCTTCATCTTTGCCCTGGCCGACAGTGCGCTGGCCTTTGCCTCCAACAGCCACAACCGCAACGCCCTCGCCCAGAACAACCAGATCACCTATGTCGCCCCCGCCCATGCCGGCGAGGTCCTGACCGCCATCGCCACCGAAATCCACGTCGCAGGCCGCTCCGGCACCTATGACGTCACCGTCACAGGCGATAAGCTCCGCACAGTCGCCCTGATGCGCGGCCACACCCGCACCATCGCCGGCACCCTTTTCGAGGAACCGCAATGAAAGACCTCACGCCCGATCCCACAGCCCTCGATCCCATCGAAACGGCCAGCCGCGACGAAATCGCCGCCCTGCAACTGGACCGCCTCAAATGGTCACTGCGCCACGCCTACGACAACGTCCCCCACTACCGCAGCAGCTTTGACGCCGCCGGCGTGCACCCGGATGACCTGACCGATCTCTCCGATCTCGCCAAATTCCCCCTGGCCACCAAACAGGACCTGCGCGCCAATTATCCCTTCGGCATGTTCGCCGTCCCACGGGATCAGGTGGCGCGCATCCACGCCTCCTCGGGCACCACGGGCCAACCGACCGTGGTCGGCTACACCGCCCGCGATCTCGACACATGGGGCCACGTCGTCGCCCGCTCCCTGCGGGCCGCAGGGCTGCGGCGCGGCGACCTGCTGCACAATGCCTACGGCTACGGCCTGTTTACCGGCGGGCTTGGGATCCAGCTGGGCGCCGACGCGCTGGGGCTCGCGACGGTGCCCGTCTCCGGCGGCATGACACCGCGCCAGGTCCGCCTGATCGCGGATTTCCAGCCCAAGGGCATCACCGTCACGCCGTCCTACGCGCTCAGCATCCTCGACGCCTTCCGCAACGAAGGGATCGACCCCGCCGACAGCGCGCTTCAGGTCGGTATCTTCGGCGCCGAACCCTGGACCAACGCCATGCGGACCGAAATCGAAGAGGCGTTCGACATGCACGCCGTCGACATCTACGGCCTGAGCGAGGTCATGGGCCCCGGCGTCTCCATGGAATGCGTGGAAACCAAGGACGGCCTCCACATCTGGGAAGATCACTTCTACCCCGAAATCATCAACCCCGAGACCGGCGCGCCCGTGCCCGACGGCGAAATGGGCGAGCTTGTCTTCACCTCCCTGACCAAGGAGGCGTTTCCCATCATCCGTTACCGCACCCGCGACCTGACCCGCCTGCTGCCCGGCACCGCCCGGTCGATGCGCCGGATGGAAAAGGTGACGGGCCGTTCCGACGACATGATCATCCTGCGCGGCGTCAACGTCTTTCCCACCCAGATCGAGGAATGCCTGCTCGCCACGCCCGGCTTTGCCCCGCATTTCCAGATCGAACTGACCCGGCAGGGCCGGCTCGACGCCATGACCGTCCATTGCGAGGGCACAGGCGACCCCGCCACCCTCGCTGACCGGATCAAGCAATCGCTGGGCGTGACCGTCGCCGTCACCGCAGGGGCCGACGGCAGTGTGGAACGTTCCCAGGGCAAGGCCGTCCGCATCGTCGACCGCCGCTGACACGGGGGCCAGCCTTTGACAGCGCGCCGCATTTCCGGGTTATGGTCGGCACGCCCCGGCAGGAGATCCGCGCCATGACCCATCGCAAGCTCTATCTCGGTCCTCTAACCGACAACCGCCGCTGGGACATGGTCGACATCCGGCCCGACGACGTCATCGTGGTCACACCCCCCAAATGCGGGACGACGTGGATGCAGACCATCGTGGCCTTGCTGCTGTCGGGCGACCCGGAGGTCGAGACAGAGCTGTCGGTCAAGATGCCTTGGATCGATATCCGCATCCGTGAGATGCCCGAGGTGGCCGACCGGCTCGCCGCCATCGACCACCGCCGCAGCATGAAAAGCCATACGCCGATGGACGGCCTGCCCCTGCATGATCAGGCACAGTACATCTGCGTCTTTCGCCATCCGCTGGATGCGCATTTTTCCTATCGCAAGCACATCCGCAACATCCCCATCCCATGGTTCGACCACTGGTACCCCGAGGACGACAGCACCAGCGTCACCTTCCGCCGGTTTCTGGATGGCGGGCCCGAAGGGTTCGACGGCGACGCCATGCCGCTCGCGCATATCCTGCGGCACTATACAGCGGCCCGGGCCCTGTCGGATCGCCCGAACGTATCGCTCTTTCACTACGCGGACATGACGCGCGATCTGGCCGGAGTGTTTACCACGCTCGCCGCGCTGCTTGGCATATCCCACAGCCCAGAGATCATGGCGCAGTTGGTCGCAGCCGCAACCTTCGATCACATGAAAGGCAATGCGGAACGCTACGCGCCCTCCGGCGGCAAGGGGTTTTTCAAATCCGACACGGCCTTTTTTGACAGCGGCAGCAGCGGCAAATGGCATGGCCAGCTTTCGCCCGACGAGGTGGCAGCCTACGACGCGATGATGGACGCGCATCTGACACCCGAGGATCGCGTCTGGCTCGAAAACGGGTCGTGCGGCAACCCGACGGCCTGACCACCCCCGCGCTCCGTGCCTTGCCGGCGCGCTTAACCCTTGCTTAACACTTGGCACCGCACGCTGCGTTAACACCCGCGATGCGGGCCATTTGTATGCCGCGCGGTGTACAGGTTGTGCACAGGGTGTGTACGGGTCGTGCCCCGCTCAAACCCCACTCTGGCAGGCGTTAACGCCCCGGAACGTTGCGCATGGCAATTCCACGGCGCACGCTGTTGCGCGCACGGTGCCCCGCCCGGCCCCGTGCCTGCATCCGCAAGCCGTGATATGGTGCACCCCACCAACAGCGAGGGGGAGGGATGGCCATGGACGACGCATATGTGTCCGTCAATCGCGACGTCTGGAACAAGGACGCCGCCAACTGGATCGGCTTCGGCGAACGGCTCTGGGCTGCTGCGGCGCCCGAATGGGGCAACTGGGGCAAACCCAACGCAGAGCTGCAAATGCTGCCCGACGACATGACCGGCCTGACCGCGATCGAGCTGGGATGCGGCACCGGATACGTGTCCGGCTGGATGTCAAAGCGCGGCGCGCAAGTGACCGCCATAGACGTCTCGCCCGGCCAGCTGGACACAGCCCGACGACTGGCGCAAGAGCATGGGGCCGACATCACCTTTATCGAAGGAAATGCTGAAAAAACAGGGCTTTCGGACGGTGGCTTCGACTTTGCCATCTCGGAATATGGTGCATCGATCTGGTGCCCGCCGGGCACCTGGCTGCGCGAAGCGTGGCGCCTTTTGCGCCCGGGCGGGCGGCTGGTTTTTCTGGGCAACCACCCCCTGTCGCTCCTGTGTTCACCGCTCAGCGGCGCGCCCTGCGACACCACCCTGCACCGCCCCTACCGGGGCATGTGGGGCGCGGACTGGACCAAGGTGGAGATCGAGCCGAGCGGCGTGTGCTTCAACCTGACAATGGCCGACTGGATGAGGCTCTTTGACGAGATCGGCTTTGACGTGCGCCGCTATGACGAGGTCTATGCCCCCGACTGGGCGCAGGACGTGCGCGGTTCGGTGCCCGCAGACTGGGCCAGGGACTACCCGGTCGAACAGGTCTGGCACCTGGAAAAACGGGTCGGCTGAGGATGGGCACATTGCCCATCCTAGGCGGCCTTCACAGGGTGTAGACGCGGCTCACCCCTTGGCGTAGCCGATGGTCCGCAGCGCGTCCCTGATCTCATCCAGGATTGCAGGATCGTCGATCGTCGCGGGCATCTTAAAGTCTTGATTATCTGCGATTTTAACGACTGTACCACGCAGGATCTTGCCCGAGCGTGTCTTGGGCAGCCGGTCCACGACAATGGCCTGCTTGAACGCCGCCACCGGCCCGATCTGGTCCCGCACCCGCTTCACGCATTCGCCCACGATCTCGTCATGCGGGCGGTTCACGCCGGTGGTCAGGCACAACAAACCCACCGGGCTTTGCCCCTTGAGTGCGTCGCTCACGCCAACCACTGCGCACTCGGCGACGTCCGGATGACCGGCCAGCACCTCTTCCATGGCGCCCGTGCTCAGCCGGTGCCCGGCCACGTTGATCACGTCATCCGTGCGCGCCATGATATACAGGTACCCGTCCTCATCCATCATGCCCGCATCGCCCGTCTCGTAATAGCCGGGAAAGGTGTTGAGGTAGCTCTTGCGAAACCGGTCCTCGGCGTTCCACAGGGTCGGCAGGGTGCCCGGCGGCAGCGGCAGCTTGATCGCGATGGCGCCCAACGCGCCCGGCGCCATGGGGTGGCCCGCCTCGTCAAGGATCTGCACATCATAGCCCGGCATCGGCACCGTAGGTGAGCCGATCTTCACCGGCAGCGCCTCGAGCCCGGCGGGGTTGCCCGCGATGGTGTAGCCCGTCTCGGTCTGCCACCAGTGGTCATAAACCGGCACGCCAAGGATATCCTGCGCCCATTCGATGGTGTCGGGGTCCGCGCGTTCTCCGGCCAGATAAAGCGCGCGCAGCCCGCTCAGGTCATATTTCTGCCGTTCCAGCCCCTTGGGATCTTCGCGTTTCACGGCACGGATGGCGGTCGGCGCGGTAAAGAAGCTCTTGACGTTGTGTTCGGCAATCACCCGCCAGAACGTGCCCGCATCAGGCGTGCCGACGGGCTTGCCCTCGAACACGATGGTCGTGTTGCCGTGGATCAGCGGCGCGTAACAGATATAGCTGTGGCCCACGACCCAGCCCACGTCCGAAGCGGCCCAGAACACTTCGCCCGGGTCCACCTTGTAGATGTTCTTCATCGTCCAGTTCAGCGCCACGAGGTGGCCCGCGGTGGCCCGCACGACGCCCTTGGGCGCGCCGGTGGTGCCGGACGTATAGAGGATGTAGGCCGGGTGATCGCCCGACACCGGCACGCAGTCGGCAGGGGCAACCCCCTGCTGGCAGGCGTGCCAGTCGACATCGCGGCCCTTGATCAGTTCGGCGGGCTCCTGTTCGCGCTGCAGGATCACGCAGACCGTAGGCTCGACAGTGGCCAGTTTGATCGCCTCATCCAGCAGCGGCTTGTAGTGGATCACGCGGCCCGGTTCGAGCCCGCAGGACGCGGCGATGATCGCCTTGGGCGTGCAGTCATCGATGCGCACGGCCAGCTCATTGGCCGCGAAACCGCCGAACACGACCGAATGGATGGCGCCGATGCGGGCGCAGGCCAGCATCGCCTCCAGCGCTTCGGGCACCATGGGCATGTAGATGATGACCCGGTCGCCCTTTTCCACGCCTTGCGCGCGCAAGGCCCCGGCGAGAGAGGCAACGCGTGTCTGCAATTCGGAATAGGTGATGCGGGTGATGGAGCCGGTGATGGGGCTGTCGTGGATGATCGCCAGCTGATCGCCGCGGCCCGCCGCAACATGGCGGTCTACGGCGTTGTAACAGGTGTTCACCTCGGCATCCGCGAACCAGTCATAGAGGTGGTCGCCGCGTTGGGTCAGCGCCTTGGTCGGGGGGGTGATCCAGTCAATCGCGTCGGCGGCGCGCAGCCACCAGCCTTCGGGGTCCGCCTTCCAGCTGTCATACTCGGCGCGATATCCCATGGTCATGTCCTCCCGTTCCTTGAGCGACAGGCCTATGCGCAGGAACGGGGATGTGGCAAGCCTGTTCGTGGCGCTGCCATGGCGACCGCGCCGATTTTTCGCAGGTGAAGGGGTGAGCGATGTCTTTGACAAGTCAAGTGAGGGTGGCCGTGCTGGCGTTTGGGACATTGGCTCTGGCTGCATGCGAACCTGCCGGACCCGTGGCCGAAAGCCTGAGCGGCGATGCGCTCGAGGCGCGGTTGACCGATCAGCGGATCACCATTTGGGAGGCTGGATCACCCCGACGCGCTACGATTGACTTGCGGTCGGGCGGTATGGGCATGGCCACGTTGGCCTCCGCAGCGCCCGTGTTCTGGCAGGTACGAGGCGCGGAGTTGTGCATCGGCGATGCGCCCGACGATCTGGACTGCGCGCGCACGGCCATCTCCGGCGACCGGATCACGATACGCTGGAGAGGGGAGCGCTCAGGCCGACCGAGACAGCTGTCGGGTGTTTTGTCACCGCTCTAGGGTCCGAACCTAAGGCACGGGGCGGTCAATCGCCGCGGTTGCGCACCTTGATGTCCGACAGCGCGACCTCGCAGTCGCGGATGTCACCGGGGATACAGCTGGCGCGTTCGGCACCGACAAATATCGTCATGCGTTGATAGGTGCGCCCGTCATTGGACTGGAAGGTGCGTGTGACGGTCCGGTAGGTATCGCCGCGCAATGTGATGGTGCCAGGCTCTTCGCTGAGCGTGGTTGTGCAGGCGGACACGGCGAGAAGAGCGGCGATACTGAGCAGTCGGATCATGGGAGGCCTCCGGTGGGATGCGGATACCCGTCTAGATAGGTCAAATTTGCGCGCACAACAGGGTCGGGGCGGCGTTTTCCGACACGGAAAACAGCCGGAAAACGTGTCGTTTTCTGCAGCGCGGCGATCAACCGTAGTGCTGGACCGGCGTACCGGCGACGGCGGACATGTTCAGCAACCCGCGCGCCGTGATCGAGGGCGACACGATATGCGCCCGATTTCCAAGACCCATCAGGATCGGACCAACCTCGAGGCCGCCGCCCTTCATCTTGAGGATATTGCGCACGCCCGAGGCCGCATCGGCATGGGCGAAGACCAGCACATTGGCGGGCCCGTCCATGCGGTTGGCGGGCATCAACCGCGCGCGCAGATCGGGGTCAAGGGCCGTGTCCACGTTCATCTCACCCTCATAGCAGAAGTCCGCTTCGGCCTCGTCGAGGATCCGCATCGCCGCGCGCAGACGTTCGCCGGAGCCGTAATCCTGTGTGCCGAACTGCGACTGCGAGCAGAGCGCGATATTGGGCACCCGGCCAAAGCGCCGTACATGGCGGGCGGCCCCTTCGACGATCTCGGCCAGCTCTTGCGGGGTGGGTGTCGTGTGCACATGCGTGTCGGCAATGAACAGCGGGCCGTCCTCGAGGATCATGAGGCTCAGCGCGCCGACCGGGTGCAGACCGTCGCGGCCCAGCACCTGCGTGACGTAGTTCAGGTGCCAGCGGTATTCGCCAAAGGTGCCACAGATGAGCGAATCCGCCTCGTTCCGGTGCACCATCACCGCGCCGATGGCGGTGGTGTTGGTGCGCATGATGGCGCGCGCGAGGTCCGGCGTGACGCCACGGCGGCACATCAGGTCGTGATAGGTGCCCCAGTAATCGCGGTAGCGCGGATCGTTTTCGGGGTTCACAAGGTCCACATTGTCACCCAGCCGCAAGGTGAGGCCGTCGCGGGCAATGCGCGCTTCGATCACCTCGGGGCGTCCGATCAGGATCGGGCGTTCGGTGGTTTCCTCGATCATCGCCTGTGCCGCGCGCAGCACGCGGTCATCCTCGCCTTCGGCGAAGACGATGCGGCGGGCCTCGGCCTTGGCGGCCTCGAAGACCGGGCGCATCAGCAGGGCGGACTTGAAGACCGAGCTGTCGAGCTTGCGCTTGTAGGCCTCAAGATCATCGATGGGCCGGGTGGCCACGCCCGTCTCCATCGCGGCCTGCGCCACGGCAGAACTGACAATGCTCACGAGCCGTGGATCGAACGGTTTGGGGATGAGGTAGTCGGCGCCAAAGGTCAGCTGTTCGCCCTGGTAGGCGGCGGCGGCCTCGGCGCTGGTGGTGGCCCGGGCAAGGGCCGCGATACCGTCGATGCAGGCCAGTTGCATCTCATCGTTGATCGTGGTCGCACCGACGTCCAGCGCCCCCCGGAAGATGAAGGGGAAGCACAGCACATTATTGACCTGATTGGGAAAATCGCTGCGCCCCGTCGCGATGATCGCATCCGGCGCCACCGCACGCGCCGCATCGGGCAGGATTTCCGGCGTCGGGTTGGCCAGCGCAAAGATGATCGGGCGGGCCGCCATTTGCTGCACATGCTCCGGCGTCAGGACGCCGGGACCCGAAAGGCCAAGGAACAGATCCGCCCCACCAATCACATCATCCAGCGTGCGTTGGTCGGTGTCCTGGGCATAGGCGGCCTTGGCCGGGTTCATGTCGACCTCGCGACCGGCATGGACCAGCCCGTGGATGTCGCAGAGCCAGACATTATCGCGTTTGACACCCCGCTACAGCAGCATGTTGAGGCAGGCGATGCCCGCCGCCCAGCC
>ERZ1740067.2135-NODE-2135-length-12450-cov-12.404599_pt1 | contig 12450 bp, 13 predicted proteins | sample MGYA00581736_ERZ1740067 | MGnify/ENA primary metagenome ERZ1740067 (study PRJEB43018, sample SAMN04849236) | marine metagenome | isolation source: floating plastic debris | place: Pacific Ocean | collected 2008-08-27 | study: EMG produced TPA metagenomics... | reverse complement strand
GGGTAATCAGCTCTGGCTGCACGCGAGAATCTGAGCAGGTGATAAAGAGCACACGTGGATGCTGACCTTGGGAAAGTTCTTTTAGCAACTCTTGGTGCTGGGGAACATAGCTACTTTGAAACTCGCGTAGCCCTTTAATCAGGTCTTTCATAGCGTTTCTCTATCCTGCTTCTCTATAATCTCACGACAGGTAACTTTCACAGTTCTGAAAACCTGTTGAGATTTATCGAAATGTTTGAACACCCGCTTAATTTTCGCCTGACTCTTTCAGCATCTTCAAAATGTATTTCACAAGGCGTTATTAGTTACTTTTGAATCAAGAACTACCTATGAGACTCCTAATATGAATGCTTCTTCACGACCAGCAGCGGCCAGATAAACCCTTTGCCAACGCTGATATTGGTCTTGATGCCAGCTATCTTGACTGCTCACGTTTGGAAACAGCTGTTGGGAACTCCATTGGGCCATCACTGATGCGCCTTCTTTTACTATCGATGGGGAAATCAAGCCGAGAGCCGATTCTCCAACAGGGGGATTCTGACCCGGTCGCCTCCAATTTGGATGAAGGATACCATCGCCCCACATTATCTTAGAGACCATCTTTGTAGCAGTACCAGGGCGTTTCTTTTCTAGTGCCTGTTGGAGATTTGTCTCTATCGCCAATGAACACTTCTCTAGTGCTACCACTCTCTTTTCGATAGATGGGTAGTCAGCACAGGTTTTTTCGAGGATTGAGAAAAACGAATTAACAGATTGCGCTGGCTTTGAGCCAAGCGCTGATGGATTGTACTCCAGCAAGCTTGCAATGCTTTCCTGCATATCCGACATTGAAGATACAGAAGGTTGATAGAGCTCTCGGCCATAGGAGATGAGGAAGCTCATCAATGTGTTGAGGGCTACATCCTCCTGGAGAGAGCGATACAGTCCACTCTGCGGAGGAATAGCCCAGTAGATGATGCGGACGCCCATTGCCGACTTCTCCTGTTATCTAGCCTGATTATTCCGTTAAACCAGTTGTTGCCTTCGATTCTCTGCTTCCTGGCGGCGGTTTTCTAGATAACTGTCTAGCTGTAGACGGTGCGTGAGGCAGTATGCGATCGCAGCATAACTATCCAACAGCTATAACAAGTATTGACAGCCTGTAGTCTAACTAAGTACCAATAACGGACGAACTAGACCGCAATACTGGTGTGTTAAACTCAATGATGGCTTGAGCCACTCGCTCTGCTTCTGCCTGTAACGCAACATTAGTCTCATCTAGCAGCTGCCAGATATGCTGCAACAATTCTTCGGTGCCTTGACGGCTGACGGCGGAGATACAGAAGACTTTTTCTTCGCCTGAGATGCGGCTTAGCTCAGAGGCAATTTCGTCGACTTCCTCGTCTAACGCGTCTGCCTTATTGACAGCCAGCAGCTGTGGGCGATCGCACAGCCCTCTGCCATAGGCCAACAGCTCTTGCTGAATAGTTTTGTAATCTTCAATGGGGTCTGGGGAAGTACCGTCTACAAGATGAAGCAACAGTTTCGTACGCTCAATATGCCGCAGGAAGTCGTGACCCAGCCCTTGCCCTTCATGTGCACCTTCGATGAGGCCCGGAATATCGGCGAAGACAGTGCCGTCACCTGTGGGCTTACGAACGACACCAAGATTTGGAATCAGCGTGGTGAAAGGATAGTCGGCGACCTTTGGCTTGGCCGCAGACAGCGTGGAGATGAGGGTTGACTTGCCTGCATTGGGAAGGCCAATGATGCCGACTTCGGCGAGCAGCTTTAGCTCTAAGCGCACTTTGCGAATCATGCCGCCGATGCCGCGCTGTGACATTTCGGGCGCGCGGTTGCGGTTGCTGAGATAGTGACGGTTGCCTAGCCCTCCTTTACCACCAGGCGCGATTACCAGCTGCTGACCGGGCTCGGTGAGATCTCCAATAACTTCATCCGTTTCTAGGTCATAAACCAAGGTGCCACAGGGCACCTCAATGATCAAATCTTCACCGCTGGCACCGGTTCTGTTACTGGTACCGCCGCGCGCGCCGTCTTGTGCTTTGAAACGATGAGCGTAGCGAAAGTCCAGCAGAGTTTGCAAATTGGTATCGGTCACAAGGATGACAGAGCCACCTTTTCCACCTGTACCCCCCGAAGGACCGCCCGCAGGAACATACTTTTCCCGCCGAAAGGCAGTAATACCGTCGCCGCCTGTACCACCTTCTACTTCAATTTCGGCTTGATCGATAAATTGCATGGCGAAGGGCGCTACTGAGCGGACGAAACAATAAGAGGGCGATACACCAGTGTAGCGTTCTAGGCAGAACTTTCCTTAGACATTTCCACAATCTGCTCAGCCAAAATGTAACCCGTACTTACTACGGCAACAAATGTAATCACATTTACATCAGTAGTTATGCATACTTAAACACAATCTATGAGTTGAGCCAGCTTTTAGATACTTTCTCAGCGCATAAGCGTTAATTCCCACAATCAAAGCATTCAAGGTCAATGTAGTAACCGGTCAGGGCAGCGGTGGTCAGTACGCAACTTACCGAGCGATGAAGGCCGTTGCCGAGCAGCGAAATTTGCCTTGGGAGTTTCAGGGTACCGATATGGATGACATTATGTCAGCAGCATTTGTCTTTCTACAGCTCTTCCTACAGCTCACTGATAGCGGCCTGAATGCGCTCGGCAATTTCTGGATCAGCGCGATGGGCTTCGGTGATGTCATTGAACCGTTTTGGGGTGAGGTTGTTGACCTCAGCAGCCTCACTGGCCTCGTTGCAAAAGGTCACTAGCACCGTGCGCAGCTCTAGCCGCTCAGTTCGAGAAATTTCTGGCATGTCAGACATCCGGTTACGGGTGCAGCTCAGCGGGGTATCTAGAATGCTCAGCTCGCTGTCCGCCGCTGCCAAAATATCGCTAGCCGCTTCGTAGGCAGCCAAGCGCGTTGCTTCTATATCAAGCACCGCACTGGCATAGTTAGCAATGTCTTCATCAGTGAGGGCCTGAGCGTAGGCTGCTGGGATTTGGCCAGAGGACAGAAAAAAGCCTAGCTGTGCGCAGGTGAATGCGCCCAAAGCAAGGGTAAAACTGTGTCGTTGAAATGCTTTGGGCTGGCGTAGCTGGGTGGGCTTATTCCGGGAGAACTTATTTGTACGCATGACGATAAACGGATCCTTAGGGATTGATATCTGGACATTTTAGGGGAGCGATGCACACTCGCCCAGATATTCCACGTTACATATCTGCAAAATATTGAGGCTCAAGCCTGTATAATCTTACGCGGTATCTAACGTGCTTTTATATACAGCTATAAGTAGCCCCATCATTTTGCGACAGCCCCATTACACATCCACTAGTAGCGCCTACCTTCTCGGCATTGCTACGTTGCTTTCTGCGCAAAGCTTACTGACTTTGCCAGGCCCCCAGCTTTTCACCACTAATCCCCCTAATAGTGCCTTTAAAGCGAAAGCATTAGTAAATCCATCTATCTCGGGAAATACGGACATAAGGACAGCGTCTGAAGATTTGGGAACGACTTTAGTCTCCGTAGAAACAGACGCTGAGGCAACAGAGATAGCGCAAGCAGAAGTCACTATTCCAGTAGAAGCTGTCTCCATAGAAGCCGTCCCAACAGAAGAAATCGTCTTTTACGATGGCGAGAACAACAGCAATGCCACGTTTGATGACAGTAGTAACGTGGCTTACATGACGCTCACTGACTCAGCAACGGTATCTTTGGCAGGCGGCAGCGTTTCGCATGCAACACTGAGTGACGCTAGCGCAGTGGCAATGACCAGCAGCTCACATATTTCTCATATCGATTTGATGGGCAACAGCGCGCTTAAGATCAGCGACGAAGCCGAGGTAGCTCGCGTTACATTGCACAACTTCAGCACCGTGGAAGTCGCTGAAGATTCACAGATCTCCCATCTCAACCTCACAGACCGCACAGAAGGCAAAATTTCAGGCGGAACGTTTGGCTTCATCACCCTTGAAGATGAAAGCGAAGCGCACCTGTGGGACGTGGATATCAATGGCGGCTCATTCGTCACACCAGGGGTCTTTATATCGGGTGGGGCAGTCACGATAGAAGCCGGAACGGCGCTGCATGTTTATGGGCGATCGCTAAACTTTTCAGACGGCAAAGTTTCAGGCACTTGGACTGACGAAACCCCCTTTGAATTTGCCCTGGTAATGGTCAACGAAGCAGAAGATGGTTTTGCTAAAATCCCAAGGTCGCTACCGAATGAAGTAACTTTTCATGAGGTAGAGGCCACTGAAGAAAACGCCACTGAAGAGAACGTCACTGAAGAAATCGGTGCAGACATAGACGTTATCTGAGCAGGCCGCTAACCAAAGCCGCTAGCGATTTCGATTACCTTAGTTTGCAGCGTAATCTCTGCGGGTGCGCCCCGCTTTAGCGAGAACTCCAGAGCCAACAGCAAAGCCATCGCGCGCTGGAGTTGCTTAGGCGAGCATCCTCGTATCTGCTTTTGCAAAATATAAACGCGCTTAGGGTTATTGATTTCGGCAGCTTTTGCGATCGCCTTCACATCTCTCTCCCCTTGCATCGCCATCAGGCTCACCCACAGCCAAGCGCGAAACTGCCCCACCAGCGTCGCGACCACCTTCAAAGCTGGCTCGTTATTCGCCAGCAAATCAGTAGCTAAACCCAGCGCCTGATCGGTCTTTCCAGCAATCAACGCCTCTGCTAGCTGAAAGCTCGTTTGCGTACTCACTGCTACCAGCCGAGTAATCACCTCCGGCGGCAAAGGCTCCGTTTTCCCCTGTCCTTTAGCCGTTCCTTCAGCGCTCCAGTACAGGCTCAACTTTTCTACTTCGTTGTACAGTCGGCGCGTATCCGCCCCCACGGCTTCAGCCAGTAGCTCCGCAGACTGAGGCTTCAGCCGTAAATTCATCTCCTGTGCCACACGCTTCACCTGGCCCACCAGCTGATCGGTCTGCCAGGGCGCAATCTGTGCAAACTCGCGCACCTCGGCATGCTTCTTCAGCAGCTTCGTCGACTTAAGTCGTCCATCCGGTTTACTGGGACTGGTAAAAAGTAGCACCGTCGTCTCCGGTACCAGTGGCAGCGTACGCGTCATCTCTTCTAGCAGCGTTTCCGAACACCGCTGCCCAATAGTGGTATTTGCCAACCACACAAACCGCTGCCCCATTCCAAATGGCGGCGTCATCGACTGATTTAGCGCTTGCATCGGCGCATCAGACGCATCAGACGCGATGTAGTCATAGTTGAAGCTAGCCCAGCTCTCATCTAGGGCCCGCTCACGCAGCCCAGCTACCGCCTTCTTCAAGCGAAACTCGTCCGCACCCCAAAAAAAGTAAACCGGCATAAACTCCTATTTCTTAGCCTTCCTAGTTTTAAGACTCAAGACAGATCTACCCAACTTCTCCACTTAGGAGTCAAGTGCTACTCATATTTATTAATGGGTTGCGTTACAATAGTTTACATAAGTGAGAGATACTTCACTTACGTTGGGTCTGGCACGAAAAATCACAGAGCCTCAACGACTGAATGCTTCGCTGGTACGTTGCATTCAGCGCCAAAAACAAAGAAACCGTTCACTCTAGACAGAGAATCGTTTCAAGCAGAAAGAGCGTAACTTTTATGAGGTTGCGCTCTTTTTCGTTTGTAGATTGTCTAGCGGCAAGTACCAAAAAGCAATTAGTCAGAGAACATCCATAGAATTTATCAGCATTTTTTCATTCTTTGATAGACTTACTTCTATAAGAGCTGACAAAGTTTCAGTATTGAAGATCTCTGAGCTATCTAAAGAGGTCGTTGAATTGGCTTTGGACTCATAAACTCAGAGGTATTCACACTGTGATTCACGCAACGCTCCACCAGCTAAAAGTATTTGAAGCAACAGCTCGCCACGGGAGCTTTACGCGTGCGGCAGAGGAGCTATACCTCACGCAGCCCACGGTATCTATTCAGGTAAAGCAGCTGACCAAAGCCGTTGGCCTGCCGCTGTTCGAGCAAATTGGCAAGCGGCTTTATCTCACAGAGGCTGGGCAGAAGCTGCTATCTACCTGTCAGGAGATTTTCAACGGGCTAGAGCAGTTTGAAATGTCGGTGGCTGACCTTAAGGGAATGAAGCAGGGGCAGCTCAGGCTCGCGGTGATCACTACGGCAAAATATTTTGTGCCTAGGTTACTAGGACCGTTTTGCCAGCGCTATCCCGGCATTGATATTTCGCTGCGGGTAACGAATCACGAAGGCCTTCGGGAAAGCATGATAGCCAATGAAGATGAGCTGTACATCATCAGCCAAGCGCCAGACAATCCAGACCTTAACATTCACCCGTTCTTAGAGAATCCGCTGGTCGTACTGGCACCCACTAGTCACCCGCTCGCTCGGGAAAAGAATATTCCTATCTCTGCTCTCAACAACGAGCGATTTATTATGCGTGAACCGGGTTCGGGTACTCGCAAAGCGGTTGAAGCGTTGTTTACAGAAAACGATGTTGAGGTGAAGGTAAGTTTGGAGCTAGGGAGCAACGAGGCGATTAAGCAGGCGATCGCAGGCGGGCTCGGTATCTCTATCCTCTCCCAGCACACCATCATCTCCGAGGGCACCTCTGGCGAATTCGCCATTCTAGACGTAGAAGGCTTCCCGATTGAGCGCGACTGGTACGTTGCGAACCTAGCGGGCAAACAGCTCTCCGTCGTCGCCGAAACATTCCTTCAGTTCTTGCTCGAAGAAAGCCAGGATATGGCGAAAAAGCTATTGCCGGGGCTAGGTAGAGCCGCGCTTAACACTGATGAGAAATCGCCTTCAGCTGAGCGAGAAGTTGTTAAAGCTTGAGAGGCATCCGACGTCCTATGCTAGGGCTAGCGCATGGTTATTGAGTGTCGTCTTGTTGAGTAAGTATCAATGGTTGCCGGTGTAGATATTGGGACGCTGATTGCCCGAATTTCAGAATTAGACAATGGTCGCCCTGTTATCGCAGGGACGAGAACATCTGTTCGTCGAGTGGCCGTACTGTACAAGCAGGGTGCTACTGCAGAAGACATTACTCGTCGGCTAAGTCATCTCAACTTAGCTCAGGTATATGCGGCTTTGGCTTATTATCATGCCAACCGAGATGAAATTGAAGCAGATTTAGCTGCAGAGGAAGACGAATATTTTCGGTTGGCGGCCTTAGGTAAACCCGAGGCACAGCAAACTTCAACATGAGTAAAATCCGGTTATATGTCGACGAAGACTCTATGGACCAAGATTTTGTGTATGCACTAAGAGCCCGCAATGTTGATGTTTTGACGGTGGCAGACGCTGGAATGCTCCACAAAAGCGATGAAGAGCAGCTTGCGTGGGCAACAGACAAAAGCCGAGTAATTTTCAGCTTTAACGCCAGAGACTTCTACCATCTACACACAAGATTGCTGGAGCGAAGCTCCTCTCATGCAGGAATTGTTTTAGCGCCGCAGCAACGATACGGTATCGGAGATCTAATGAGAGGAGTATTGAAGCTGATTAACACATGTTCAGCAGAGGAAATGATCGACAAAGTAGAATTTTTGAGCAGTTGGGCATCCACATAAGCTTCTAGAAGCGCTACTAGCGACAGTGTGTCTCAAGCATGGGCGAGCAAGTTAGAACCATGTTTTCAATTGCTGAGATCAGAGTGATATTATCTCGTTCTGATCTCAGCAATTGAGAAGTTGTCGCTCCAGACCAAGTGCTGAAAACTATTGAGAATAACCCTGGTATTTAACCTGCTGCTTTCAAAGCCTCAAGCACTTTGTCATGAATCTCGCCGTTACTCACGACAACACCAGTCGTTGTCAGTCGATCCGCTTTCGAGAAGTCCAAAGTCTCACCGTGCATATCCGTCACACGGCCGCCAGCTTCTTCAACAACAATCACGCCCGCTGCATGGTCCCAGATTTTCTCCTGATAGCCAGGGTACTTAGGAGAAGGCAGGCGTAGGTAAAGGACCGCGTTGCCCGAAGCAACTGCACCGTACTTGGCCTGAGAATCCATTCGCATAGATTCAGTGGTGACGCCTGCTGCTTTGGCGATCGCACTTTGCAAACTCTGGTCACCATGCCCAGACTCCACACTCTCCACAAAGCGAAAGTGCTCCTTATCATCCGACCCTGTCACCTTAATTGGCTCAGGCGTACCCCCGTGGATCGCCTGCATCGTCGCGCCTTCACCACGCACCGCAACGAACAGAATGCCGGTCGCCTCACCGTCTTTAAGCTTTAGCGTCAGCGCCGGACAAGCCAAAACGCCCACTTTAATTTCGCCCTCGGCCATCATCGCGAGAGCCACAGCATACTGATCTTTGCGCAAAAATCCTTTAGTGCCATCAATCGGATCAAGTGTCCAATAGCGAGGAGCGACTGCACCATTGCCGTGGTCAATCCACTTTGTAATATCTTCGGGCTTTGCCTCAGGCACGACTTCTTTCACGTAGTCGGTCACCTGCTGCAAGCGCTCTGCCATTTCAGGCGTTTTGAGTTCGCCAGCATCTTCTTCACCCACTACCGGGTCGCTGGGAAAAGCTTCTAGCAAATGCTTGCACACCACTGCCTGCGCGCCAAAGTCAGCTACAGTCACTGGGCTTTTATCTTTCTTTTCGATGGCCTCAGGCACCATGGTTTTGCGAACCTGCTCACAGACAACGGCGGCGGCTGTAGCGGCTGCGATCGCAACTTTTTTCTCTGTATCAAAAGCCATGGGCACTCTCTAAAACTAACTGCAGATAATGGTCAAGGATGCCCCTACAGGCGGCGATATCTTACCGACTTCAGTATTCACCCTAAGACAGTCTACGACAAGTGCTTATGATCACCAGGAAGGTACGTGCTAATTTGCTGTCTCTTCATTCGGCTCATCTTCATCCTCTGTCATGCGATAAATCTTCGTCCAATCGCGAGTACCCCAGTGCTGACAGGCAAAAGAGGCCGTCCGGCTCGCCTTCATCAGCGCCTCCTCAAAGGTATGCGTCAGAAAGAAGTGACAAAAAGCGCCATGAAAAATATCACCTGCACCTAACGTATCGACTGCGCGGACCTGAGGAACCTCGACAAAGCCTTCCTTTTCAGCGTCAGCTGCCGCCTCATCAAAATACAGAACAGGAGCTGATCCTTGCGTGATGGCTATTTTTTCAACAGATTGCGACAGCAAATACGCAACGACTTGCGCACTACTTTCGCAGCCCGGCGGATAAAAGTTTGCAGAAGCTACCACCACATCTGCGATCGCTAACACCGTCTCAAAGTTCGGCTTCCAGCTGCCCGCATCTACCACTACCGGAATACCTTTCGCCTTGGCCCACCCTGCCACCTGTGCACTCACCGCCATCTGATGGCCATCGAGCAGCACAATATCCACACCATCAAGCATATCTTCCGCAACTTGGTCGGCGGCAATTTGCATATCTTCAGCGCTGCGAGAAATGATGGCGCGCTCACCCGATGCTGCCGACACCACAATCGAAGAAACCGGCGGTGGACCCAACCGCTGCCTATCTAAATCAGCCAGCGTCACGCCTTGCCCCTGCAAATCTTCGCGTAATAGCGTGCTCAACGGATGCGCACCCAGTACCGAAGATAAAACCGCCTGATTTTCACGACCGAGCTGCGCAAAAGCAACCGCCGCATTCGTCGCGGGGCCGCCTGCTACCATCAAGCTCTTGAGCGCCACCACTTTCTCATTCGCAGTTGGTGGATGGTCCGCCTGATAAATGCAGTCTAAGGTCGTTACCCCAATAAATAGGCCTGTTGCTTTAGGCATTCGCAGCACCGGAGAAAATCAACATACTGATAGGATTTTTACTATAGAGCTTATTGCTCTTGCTCTTGCTCAATGCTTTCATCCCACGGCTTCTTCAGGCGGCTTATCCCAGTGACCCATTCCGACTCAGACATGACTACTAAAGCTGCTGAGCCGCTAGCACCGGGTACGCTCTATCTAGTCGGAACGCCTATTGGCAACTTAGAAGACATCACCTTCCGCGCGCTGCGAGTACTCAAGCAAGCCGATGTCATTGCCGCAGAAGATACGCGCCACACCGGCAAACTGCTTCAGCACTTTCAAATAAAAACACCGCAAATTAGCTATCACGATCACAATACGCAGCAGCGAATTCCTCAGTTAATCAACCGGCTGGAAAAAGGAGAAGCGATCGCACTCGTCACCGATGCCGGTATGCCCGGCATTTCCGACCCTGGCTACGAACTAGTCTGTGCCTGTGTAGAAGCGAATATTACAGTGGTCCCTATTCCTGGGCCATCGGCAGTAGTAGCGGCGGTGGCTGCTGCTGGACTACCGTGCGATCGCTTCACCTTCGAGGGCTTTCTACCTGTGAAAGGAAAAGCCCGTAAAGCTCGGATAGAAGCATTGAAAACCGAGGAACGTACCGCTGTCTTTTATGAGAGTCCGCATCGGATTTTGAAGACGTTGACGGAGTTGGAGACTGCGTTGGGTTCTGAGAGGGAGGTTGCGATCGCGCGTGAGCTGACTAAGCGCTATGAGGAATTTTGGCGTGGGACGGTGAAAGGTGCGATCGCCCACTATAAACACACCCCACCAAAAGGTGAATTCACCCTCCTGATCTCCCCTGCTCCCCCACGCTCCTTATCCCTCTCCACAGAAGCCATCATCACAGAACTCAAAACCCTCCTCGCTCAGGGCCAGTCACGCACCGAAGCTAGCCGTAACCTGGCCAAGCGTAGCGACAGATCCAAACGAGAAATCTACCAGCTCTCTCTAGACATCGACATTTACAGCGTCTTACAAGACAAAAGCATACAGTCAGACTCAGAGAACCTCCCGCTAGATTAGCTCTATCATTTGGCCAGCACTAACTGTGGTTTCTGCATTCTGAGAAAGCCCTGAATGTAGCCTATGAAACATTCAGCTAACCTGCTTACTCCTCTCAGGAAGCCTTTAATCAAAGCTCAGCTACCCACCAAGCACAGATGGCATTCTTAAATCACTGAAGCAAACCACTTGATTTTTAAGGAAGCCAACATTATGAAACGCCAACTACTGACTGCGCTTGCCCTGACTGCTGCTACTTTCACAATTGCTCCTTTCGCTAATGCCGCTGAAACCAAAGCCGTCGAAGATATCCAATCCACTCGCCTAGAATTTCTCAGCAGCCAATCTAAGGCGATAGAAGATATCCAATCAGCCCGCCTTGAGTTCCTCAGCAACCAAACAAAGGCTGTAGAGAATGTTCAATTGACCCGTCTAGAATTTCTCGATAACCAATCCAAAGCCGTCGATGACGTTCAAGCTACACGTCTTGAGTTTCTCAACAACCAGACCAAAGCTGTAGACGATGTTCAAGCGACTCGCCTAGAATTCCTCGACAACCAGTCTAAAGCTATCGAGAATGTTCAGCAGTCACGCCTAGAAGGTTTAGATGCTCGCAGCAAAAGCACACTCGGCTAATCTTATAAGCAGTCTGAGATCTAAACCTTTCTGAGATCTGCAATCCACAAAACTTGTCTGCCATACTGGGCTACTTCGCCAAAAGCCCATCTGGCAGACACTTCGGTTTGGGTACCTAATGCATTCATGATTCCTTTGAAGGGTTCTAAGCTTCATTCTCTAGGTACCCTTTTCTCACCCTCGGAGATAGATCCAACTACCGGCAGCTCTTGTATAAAGAGAACAGTCACCACCCAAAATCCAACACCATGCCCCTTTCAAAAGCCTCCAGCCGTCGCCGATTTTTACGCTACGTCATCGGTAGCAGCACAGCCACTGTCGCAGCTAGCTGGCTATGGCCATTCAGCAATGCAGCCAACGCTAGCGATGACCTAGAAGAACTTTGCTTGCAATACCCTTTCAATTCTCAGTGCGAGAACTATATTCCAGGGGTAGCCGCATTGGACGAAGCAGAGATGCCCTATCTCGAAGAAGCGACCCTGGCAACAGCAGAAGGGGGCGATCGTCTCCTTGCCGCAGGCCTAGACAAACCTGTCTATCTTGTTATTGATGACAGCAGCGCCTTTGCCAACTACGCCATTAGCAGCGTCTGCACTCACTTCGGCTGCACCGTCGCCTGGGAGCCCACAGCTCAAGAATTCGCCTGCCCCTGTCATGGCTCTAGATTCGATGCAGAAGGTCAGGCGACTAGAGGCCCAGCTCGCCAACCACTCGAACGAGTCACCGTTGTTCTCAAAGATGATCAGGTGCGCTTAGTGGATCGCACGCCGGAAGAAACACCACCGGAGTAATTGCCAGTACTGTAGCGAACACTCAACTAAAAATCAAAAAAAGCAGGGCTCTGGCCCTGCTTTGTCGTTGAAGCTATATCAGATTCAAAGTTTAGCCAAGTGCTTCTGCACCCCCTACAACCTCAAGGATCTCTTGAGTAATCGCGGCCTGACGGGCTTTGTTGTAAGAGAGCGTCAGAGATTTCATTAGCTCTTTTGCGTTGTCGCTTGCACTGTTCATTGCCGTCATCCGTG
>ERZ1740067.2134-NODE-2134-length-12458-cov-7.384746_pt1 | contig 12458 bp, 11 predicted proteins | sample MGYA00581736_ERZ1740067 | MGnify/ENA primary metagenome ERZ1740067 (study PRJEB43018, sample SAMN04849236) | marine metagenome | isolation source: floating plastic debris | place: Pacific Ocean | collected 2008-08-27 | study: EMG produced TPA metagenomics... | reverse complement strand
TCACGAGGACACTAGAACCTAAATCTAACGCGTCTACCAATTCCGCCACATCCGCATGGGCCTCAATAGTATCAAGAAACGCGAGATAGGTGTGAGGTTTTCTCTAAAATGTTGTGGATTGGGCGATGCCTTCTAGGAGCGCTTATGATGAAAGGGTTACGGTTATCCGCTGGTGAAAGTGATGTGACCAGTGATATATAGATAGGTTAAACCAGGAGATGCGTATCGGATGGGTAAGGTAGTTGGCATAGACCTCGGCACGACCAATTCTGTGGTCGCGGTGATGGAAGGCGGTAAACCCGTCGTGATTGCCAATGCCGAAGGGATGCGGACAACGCCGTCGGTGGTGGCTTTTAGCAAGGAAGGCGAAAAGCTGGTGGGTCAAATGGCTCGGCGTCAGGCGGTGCTCAATCCTAAAAATACGTTCTACGCGGTAAAGCGATTCGTTGGTCGTCGATACGATGAACTCTCTGCTGAGGCTAAGCGGGTGCCTTATACGGTGCGGCGCAGTGAGTCCGGCAATGTGAAAATTCGCTGTGATCGCCTCGATAAAGACTTTGCGCCTGAAGAAATTTCAGCCATGATCTTGCGCAAGCTTGCAGAAGAAGCCGCGCAATACCTCAATCAACCTGTGACGGGCGCTGTCATCACAGTACCTGCTTACTTCAACGATGCGCAGCGGCAGGCAACGCGAGATGCGGGCCGGATTGCTGGCCTAGAAGTTAAGCGAATTATCAATGAGCCGACGGCAGCCTCGCTGGCCTATGGTCTCGATCAGCAGTACAACCAAACAATTTTGGTGTTTGACCTCGGTGGGGGTACCTTTGATGTGTCCGTGCTGGATGTGGGTGACGGGGTTTTTGAAGTGCGCTCCACGAGCGGGGATACGCAGCTGGGCGGACTGAACTTTGACAAAGTAATTGTCGACTGGTTGGCTGAGGATTTTTTAGCGAAGGAAGGAGTAGATTTGCGGCGTGATCGCCAGTCCCTCCAACGCCTTAGTGAAGCAGCTGAAAAAGCCAAGATTGAACTCTCGGGCGTACCTGTTACTGAAATCAACCTGCCTTTTATTACGGCCACAAGAGATGGCCCCAAGCATATTGAGACAAAATTAGAGCGATCGCACTTTGAGGAACTCTGTCGCGATCTGCTGACTCGAATGCGCGCCCCGCTCAAGCGGGCCCTTGCCGATGCCAATGTAGCGCCTAGCCAAGTGGATGAGGTTGTGCTGGTGGGGGGTGCGAGCCGGATGCCCATGGTGCAAGAGCTGGTGTATTCGGTGATGAACCGGCAGCCTAACCGCAATGTGAATCCTGACGAGGTGGTCGCGGTCGGCGCGGCTATTCAAGCCGGTATTTTGAGTCAGGAAATTAAGGATATTTTGCTGCTGGACGTCTCGCCCTTGTCTCTGGGGTTAGAGACGGTGGGTGGCGTGATGAAAAAGCTAATTCCTCGCAATACAACGATCCCAGTGCGGCGCTCGGATACCTTTTCTACATCAGAGAATAATCAGACGGTGGTAGAGGTGCACATCCTTCAGGGTGAGCGCGAGATGGTCGATGACAATAAGTCCCTAGGCCGCTTTAAGCTCATGGGAATTCCGCCTGCCCCGAGAGGGATTCCGCAAGTTCAGGTGTCTTTTGATATCGATGCCAATGGCATTTTGCAGGTGTCGGCCTTGGATAAAACTACGGGCCGTCAGCAGAGCATTACAGTACAGGAGGCCTCGAATTTATCGGAAGAAGAGATTCAGGGCATGATTCGTGAGGCGGAGGAGAACTCGGCAACGGATCGACTACTGCGCGATCGCGTTGAAAAGCGAACCCGTGCTGAGACGCTAACCTTTAAAGCTGAACGCGTGTTGCGCGAGGTCGCGATTGACTTTGGCATGCAGTTCTGTCGCGATCGCCGTCGTCGAATTGAAGGGTTAGTGCAGGAGCTGCGCGCTGCCCTAGAGCAAAAAGATGATCGCGGTATCGACATTGCGCAAGCCGATTTGCAAAACGAAGTGTACGAGCTCAATCGCGAAGCGTATCTGTATGACTTGGACGACGACGGCGATGGCATCTTAGGCCAAATTGGTGACACGCTCAAACGGGCATTTGCGGGTGAAGATGACGACTACTACCGCAACGGTGACTTTGGCTACGGTGCCGGTAGTGGCTACAGCAGCTATCCTAGTAATCCATATAGCGCCCAGGCCCAATGGGATACGGCTAGCTGGAATCGAGGAAGTGGAACTGCTTCGTCTAACAGCTGGGACGATGACTGGGATGATGACTGGGAAAGTGCTCGCCGACCCCAGTCTCCGTCAGATTCAAGGTATCCATCCTACGATCAAGGTGCTGCCTCTCGTCAGTCGTATGATCAAAGGTCCTATGACCGAGGTCGTGATACCAATCAAGGTCGATACGACAATCAAAGCTACGGCAATCAGAGCTACGGTAATCAGAATACCTACAACAGCCAAAATGGCTACGACGATGCCCGGTACGAGAACGATCGGTCGCGCTCTAACCGGTTTGGTGGCGAAGGGCGTGCGCCAAGCTATCGCAACGATTCTCAAGATAGTGACTGGCGCCGTCAAGATAACTACTCTCAGCCTTCTCAAGGAGCTTCTGCGGATCAGAATTATCCTGAGACTGGTTACTCGCGAGCACCTAGCTATCAAGACCAGCCTTCGTCTGCGTCTGGCTACCCCCCTAATCAGGGCTATTCATCTCAGAGCTATTCATCTGCGCAGGATCGACCAAGCTCTGCTCAGTCAGGATACGACCCTCAAAGCTATCCACAGGATGGTTATTCATCAGCGAGTTCCCCTCAAAAAAACGACTACCCGCAAGGCACTTATCCTCAAGATAACTACTCGCAAAATAGCTATCCACAAAACAGTCCACAAAACAGTTATGCGCAGGACAACTACCCACAAAATAACTATGCGCAGGATAGCTACTCACAGAACAAGTACTCGCAAGATAGCTCTTCACAAGATGCCTATTCGCAGAGCGGTTACCCATCTCAGCGTTCTGCGCCGTCTCAATCTCAAAGTGGTTCTCAAGAGAGCTCTTTTCAGGGAACAGGTGGTCAGCGCTACTCGCAGGATTACCCGAGTGATTATGCAAATGGTCAGCGTACGTATCGCCAGGATGATGAATGGCAGGACGACTATCGCCAGTCAAATCAAACAGATGATGCCAACTCAAACCGTCGCCCGCCCCAGCGGAAGCGACCTAGTAATGAAGATGATTGGTTTTAATCTGCACCTAAGATACGCATTCGTTCATGCAAAACTATCGGGACTATTACGAAATCCTGGGCATTCCCAAGACGTCTACAGCTGAGGAAATTAAACGCGCCTACCGAGGATTGGCCCGCCAGTACCATCCAGATGTTAATCCTGGAGATAAGGCGGCTGAAGAAAAATTCAAGCTGTTGGGTGAGGCCTACGGTGTTCTTTCGGATACAGATAAGCGTCAGCAGTATGAACAGTACAGTGAGTACTGGAATAAGAAAAACAGCACGAAGGGTTGGCGAGCTAAATGGCCTAGTGGCGGTGATACCAAGGATGCTGACTACAGTGCGTTTGAAGATTTTGATAATTTTGTTGAGCAGCTGCTGAAACAGCATCAGCCTGAGCGGGCGTCTCGTCGGTCGAAAACTGAAGCGTCTGCTAGGTCTGGGGGGCGTGAGCGTCGTGATGGAAATGGGCGTGATCGCACAGCCACTAAGAAAGATGATCGCACCGTCTCTTCAAGGGCAAATCGTGAGCAGTCGCGTCGTCCAACAACGACATCTTCTACAAGCGCTTCAGCGAAAACATCCACTAGAGAGGCTGCTTCAAGGTCCAACTATCGCCGACAGCCGCCGTCTCCATCGCGTAGAGATGCAGAGGCAGATTTAACAGTGCCGCTAGAGAAAGCCTATGCGGGTGGACGAGAGCGGGTGCGGTTAGAAGATGGACGATCACTTGAAGTGAGTATGCCGCCGGGCATGGTGACCGGTCAACGAATCCGCTTAAAAGGGCAGGGTATCGATGGTGGGAACCTGTATCTGCGAATTGAGGTGGAGCCCCATAGCTACTTTTCGTTGGCCGAAGGCAACGTGTATTGCCGATTGCCGTTGACGCCTAGTGAAGCCATCCTCGGGGGAACTTTGGCGATGCCGACATTGGGTGGCCCGGTGAATATGATGATTCCGCCGGGAGTGCAGCCGGGTCAGCGACTGAAGCTAACAGGTAAAGGCTATCCAATCGGCCAGGGCCTATATGGTGACCAAATTGTGGAAATTGATGTGGTGATGCCGGCGGTGATAGATGATGAGGAAAAGGCGCTATATCAGGAGCTCAGGAATATAGAGCGGTTTAATCCAAGGGCGGGTTTACCTTTTCCATAGACTGAATCTCTTCTTGTTTTTCTTTGCCCAATACGCAGGATATTTGTATGCAGACGCTCAGTGTGACTATGCCTCAAGCACTCCGTGTGAAGCTACAGGCTTATCAAAACGATCAGAATATTGAGCAGCCTGAAGCTGCGATTATTGCTGCGCTGGACGCGTACTTTCAAAGTTGGACACCTACGAAAAAAGCCCATCCACTACCTGCTATGTACGATGCAGAGGATGGACCTTGCGAAGTGATTGCTGCATTTAAGGAGCCTTCTTAGGAAAGAGCCTTCTTAGGCGCCAAAATAAACTGGCTCCTTACCCGGTGCCCACTTAATATTGCAGCCAATACTGGGCTTTTGCGCTTCGGGAATGCTATGCCCAGCAGCGAGCTGATCGAGTGCGGCGCGTAGGTCTTTGCCGTTGACGGGGTTGTCGTTGCCAGGACGGGCGTCGTCAAGCTGGCCGCGATAGGCGAGTTTGAGATCGCTATCGAAGAGAAAGAAGTCGGGTGTGCAGGCTGCTGTGTAGCTTTTGGCGACTTCCTGAGTAGCATCGAAGGCGTAGGGAAAGTTGAAGTTTGCCCGTTTGGCCTGTTGGCGCATATTGTCAGGATCGTCCTGGGGATGAGTTTCAATGCTATTGGCACTGATGGCTAATATGCCAATGTCTTTGGGGACATAGTCTTGGCCGATTTTGCCGAGCTCATCTTCAATGTGTTTTACAAACGGGCAGTGCTGGCAGATGAACATCACCAGCAGCCCCTTTTTGTTGGTGAAATTCGTGAGGGTAACGGTTGTGCCTGAGATGACGTCTTCTAGGTTGAAGCTGGGTGCTTCGGTGCCTAGGGGCAGCATTGTAGATTCGGTTCTAACCATGGATTAACCCCCTGCGCTCATGCCGGCCATGACGAGCACGGAAAGTAAAAGACCTGGGCTTAGCAGGAGAACGAGAAGAAAGAAATCGTGGAGTTCCATAAATTTGGATGCTTATGTGATTGGCAAGTCGGCTTTAGGTTGCCTCGTTAAAAGCAAAAACTGACACCGCTTTTATAATGGCGAATTAATAGCGAGAATATATGGAATTTTCTTGAAAGATGCTAACGATTTTCTGAAAATTTACCTGTTGAACTTTTGAGATTTGGCGTATCCTTACATTGAATTTGATTGGTGGAAGCAAGTTTCATGGGCAGCTACTCAGGGCGTAGACCAGAATTTGGGCCAATATTTATATTTACAGAGCCATCAGAGACACAAAAGGTAAGCGCTCTGTCGATGCAAAGATTAGGCATGCGATCGCTGATGAAACGGATATTGATTGGCGCAGCTGCACTGCTTGCGATAAGCGTCATGCCTGCTCAGGCCGAAGAGCTGAAAGATTGGCAGTATGACGCGCAAACGCGATCGCTTACCTTCACCCTCCCTGACTCAGTGGTTCCCCTAATTTCTGTCGTTGCTCCCGATCAGCTAGTTTTAGAGCTACCCGATACCCAAGTCGGTAACGTCATGGGCCAGTCCATTCGCGATGGCTTAGTAGATAGCATTGTCTTAGAGCAGGCTACCCCAGAGACAGTGTGGGTGGTGATGGACTTTGCTGCGGGGACAGTGCTATCGGCTACTCAAGATGTAACACTCATTTCTGAACCGGTAGATGGCATTCGTCAGTGGCAGATGCGTCCGGCGCTTGTTGCCGCGAGTCGTCGCGCCGCCCAGTCAGTGGCCAGTGCCGATGTCCCTGCTGACTCAGCCGCTAGCGTACTTAGAACGCCCTCGTCTGAAATTGCTCAGTCGCCAGACTTCTCTGAGTTACCGATCCTTGAGCCCGCGATGCCGATTGATGAGCCTGTTAGCGTGCCGCCCTTGACTCCACCGTCGGTTAGCGTGCCACCCTTGCCTGCTGGTAATTTGGGAGCGCCATCAGATTTGCCATCAGTTGTGGTGCCGCCGTTGCAAGTACCAACTGCAGATGCGCCTGCTGAGGATGAAAGTTCCCCAGTATTTGATGTTGAGGTGATTCCAGCAGAGCCTCCCGTTGCGATTGAACTTGAGCCTGTTGACCCATCAGAGACCGCGTCGGGCCGTGACTCAAGTTCGCCGACAGCGTTGTCAACTGTTGAGTCTCAGGCAATCCCTGCTGAACCGCCCTTTTTAGGTGACATTGAAGGCAGTGGCATTGAAGACGGTTCCCAGTCTGTTCCCGTAGAGCCTGTTCCCGTAGAGCCTATCCCTGTAGAGCCGTTGCCAAATGAACCTCCTGTCGCGGTGCAATCTGCTCCGAATGAAAGATTCGCAGATAGCAGTGACACGGGTGAAACGATAGCCAGTGAATCAGCAGCGATTGTTCCGAATGCTGAGCCAGTTGCCGAGGTTGCAGAAATTGAGCCCGTTCAGCCTGCTAATGTGAGTCGTTGGCCTGAACCGATTCCATTTGGTCAGCCTTTGCCTAAATAAGCGTCTCGATTATAAATAAGCGTCTTGACTATGAGTGTCTTGAGGCATGAGACTATGCCAGATGCACAGATCGCGTCACAATGAAGAATAGTCAAGCATGTTTTAATCTTTAGGTTTTGCTGCCTAACTATTTCTTGTGAATATTTTTCTGAAAGGCGCGTTCAAATTTCCTAACGCCGCGATGCGCACCCTGTTTTCAGATGCGATGACCGTTTTTTGGGGAGACTGGTTAGATTTGCGCGTGCGTATTCCTCAAGTTGCTGCTTCCGGTCTTGTCTCTCCGCTGATTTACATTTTGGCCTTTGGCCTGGGACTAGGGAGCTCGTTGGATCGGGTGAGCACACCGCCGGCGGGTGATACCTATTTAGAGTTTATTTTGCCGGGAATGGTGGCGCTTTCTTCCATGGTGATTAGCTTTGGCGGTACGACGTTTTCGATTTGCGGAGAGCGGCTATTTTCCAAAACGTTTGAGGAAATGCTGCTGTACCCCGTCCATCCGCTGGCGATTCACCTAGGCAAAATGATGGCGGGCATTGTGCGGGGGCTGATGACGGCTTCGGCAGTTATTGTTGTTGCGGTTTTGTTTACGGGCAAGGTTTGGAGTTTTCTGAATCCTTTGTTCTGGTTGTTGGTGATTTTGAACTGTGCGGTATTTGCTGGCCTCGGCGTGATTGTGGGTCTCAATGTCAAATCGTTGGAAAGTGTGGGCCTATTTAATAACTTTTTGATTGTGCCGATGTCCTTTTTAGGCGGCACGTTTTTTGACCCAACGACACTACCGGTGGCGCTAAAGCCTATTGTGTTTGCATTGCCGCTGACTTACACCACCATGGGACTCAGGGCGATCGCATATAAACCCTTCGCTGAGTTCCCGTGGTACAGCATTCCGATACTGCTTGTATTTGCGATCGCGCTCTCCTGCGTGGGTGCCTACCAGTTCTCTACCCAGCAAGACTAACGTAGAGAAGTTTGTGCTTAAGTTTGTGCCTGCTCTGCACCGGCTTTCATATTGGCGAGCCCATTTTCCATAAACCCTTGAAAGCTGTTGCGTACGAACAGCGACAGCGGGATACGCGATACTAGCGAATTGGGTTTGAAGCGGTAGGTCCAAGTGATAAGGGTTTGACCATCTTGCTCTTCATAAACAAATTCCCCTGTTGCATAGCTCACATACTGTCCGGCTGGGCTGGTAAATCCCCAGACTTGATAGCTAAATCTATTGCGTGTGCTGCTAAGAACGGTTTCAACGGCGAAATGACCGTCTGCAAGTTCTATGCGTCTGCGATCACCTACCTCGCCCCAAGTGTCACCGCCTTCTAGCATCACCGTTCGTGCAACTGCAGGCACGCCTTCTGTGGGCGTCAAAACTTTTGAAAGCGGTGTCATATCTTGCCAAGCGAGAAACTGATCGAGTGGCAAATCTATGACGATGGTCTCTACGTTTTCGATGTAGAACCCTGCTTGGATTGTGGGTGGTGTGGCGGAATAGTCGGGAGGCTCAGTGGGCGTGCTGACGCTACCGCAGGCCGTGAGCGTAGCTGAAAGGACAGTCGCAAAAAGCAAGCGTTGGTAAATCATCTTGGCGTTCACCTCTAGAGAACACCGCTACGATAATCTGTGGAGTATAGTCCACAGTCAAGCCCTAGGGGAAAATACGGTTCTATGTTGATTGGTGAAGTGGCGGCGGCAAGTGGTTTGTCGAAAGATACGATTCGGTTTTATGAAAAGATTGGGTTGATTCGAGCAGGTAACCGCATTGCCGGAACGCGCCGCTACAAAGAATTTTCTCCATCAACCCTGAATCGACTGAATCTGATTCAAAAGGCAAAAAGGCTTGGTTTTACGCTGAACGAAATTAAGCAAACCCTCGACAGCTGGCAAGACGGCTCACTCTCTAGCGCGCAGAAAGTTCAGATTATTGAAGAGAAAATGGCTGGCATTGATGAGCAAATTGCCGAACTCGAAGGGATTAAAGCCTATCTCAACAACAAACGCACGTTTTTACAAAAAGCAGCCTAACCTGACGCTCTACTTGATGGCCTGCATGAAAGGTTGCCATGCCTGAACTGATTGCAAAATAGTGCGGTAGCCAAGAACGTTTGGGTGAATGCCATCTGCACATAGGCGAGCACACAGCCAATCATCACTTTCCTGGCTCCACTGCTCAAATAAGTCTAGGTAGGGAATTTCGTATGTTCCACAAAGCTGTCGCGTGATGTCTCGGTATCGTCGCTGCTCTGCCTGACTGAAATGCAAGATATTTGCAAAGGGCATCGCTGCCTCATTCACAGGTATCATGCCGACAAAGTAGACTGGGCAGGTGGTGCGGGCCTTCTCCAGAAGCTGATTGACCGATTTCTCGAAGCGAATGATGTCGGTTACTGGGCGACCGTTGACGCGTCCAGCTCGGGCAGAGTCGTTGACGCCAAAAGACAGGACCAAAATGTCGGGCGTGCGGTGGCGGAGTTCGCCGCGATCGCAAAACTCATTTTCTAGTCGCTTAGCAACCTGAACAACACCATCACCCCGAACACCCAAATTGTATAAAATCGGCCCCGGCGTTTCAGGATTCATCCATCTCAGCCGCAGCCGCTCAACCCAACCACCGCCTTCACTGTCACCATAGCCGTACACCAAGCTGTCGCCTACAGCGATCACCTTCTTAGGGTGCGCTGTAAGATTCTCATTGAGAGATTTCCGCCTTCCCAATGCCCTGCTTTGTGCCTGAGGAGCATGCACTTTTGCAGACGGTGCCTGGGAAGAAGATGGAATCGTCGCCGTCATATTTTCTTGAAGGAAAACTTTGCTAGAAATAACATAAATCCAAGTAGCTTCGCAAATATTTACAAAGCTGCTTGAAGTTGGTTTGGTTGTTCTTGAAAAAGTCGATAGGCAGCGTGGGCCGTGAAGGCCGAAGGCGCTTTCTCGGTGGAAGCGCTTTACGCTAGGTGCTGTTTACGCTAGATGCTGTGCAACCTTGTCTGCCAGTGCATCTGTCCAGTGGTCGACGACCTCAGCGCTCGCTGCTTCTACCATGACGCGGATAACGGGCTCGGTGCCAGATGCGCGAACCAACACGCGGCCTTGGTCACCCATGGCAGATTCAGCCTGTGCGATCGCTGTTTGCACCGCTTCACAGTTCTGCCAATCGCGACGAACGGCTGGATCTTCCACGCGGACATTCTTGAGCCTTTGAGGATAGGTCTCAAAGCTCTGAGTTACTAAATCAGGCAAAGAGCAGTCGGCCTGTTTCAGCAAGTCAGCCAAGTGCAGCGCGGTCAAAATGCCGTCGCCCGTGAGGCTGTAGTGATGGCATAGAATATGGCCGGATTGTTCACCCCCCAGCATGGCCCCCTGATTCACCATCTCGGCATGAACGTGCTGGTCGCCTACATTTGTGCGAACCAAAGTGCCACCAAGACCTTCCCAGGCTCGCTCGAATCCCAGATTGGCCATCACGGTAGAAATGATGGTGTTGTTTGGCAGCTTATTGGCCTGCTGAAGCGTTTGGCCCCAGAAATATAGAATATAGTCGCCGTCAATGACGCGCCCTTGCGAGTCCACAGCCATCACTCGGTCAGCATCGCCATCAAAGGCAAAGCCAATATCTGCTTCGAGTTCGGCTACGGCAGCCTTAAGCTTGCCAAGATGGGTGGAGCCGCATTCTACGTTGATGCGATCACCATCCGGAAGCCCATGCAAAATCACAACGTCTGCGCCGGTTGCCTCAAAGACCTGCTTAGCGACACGTGTTGCTGCGCCCCAAGCGAGGTCCAGCACAATGCGCATCCCGCTCAAGTCAGGGTGCGGTTGGAATGGCTGGTGCAAGAAATCGATATAGCGTTCAACCAAGTCAGGCCGTTGATAGGTGCGGCCCCACTGCATAGTCATGGTTTCGTCAGTCACCAGATCCGATTCAGGAAGACCTTGTCCCCGCAAAGCGGCTTCGATTTCCTTCTGAATTGTGCTGGAGAGCTTGGTCCCTTGAGAGTTGAAAAACTTGATGCCGTTATCGCCAGGGGGATTATGGCTCGCTGAAATCATGATGCCGCCAGCGTTTCCGGTTGCAAGGTGAGCGACCGCTGCGGTGGGGCAAAGCCCCAAATTCCATACCTCTAGACCTGCCGTCATCAGTCCAGCGCAAAGGCCAGAGGCCAGCATATCGCTGGAGGTGCGTGAATCTTGGCCAATAATGATAGGGCCGCTTTCTCCGTTGCAGCGAAGAACTTGCCCAGCCCAGAATCCAACTTGAGTGGCGAGCGGCGCGGTGAGGAGTGTGCCCGCTTCGCCTCGAATACCGTCTGTCCCGAAAAGGCGCGTCTCAGGTAAATTCTCTAAGCTGCATCGACTAGCAGGAACAGGTTGGCAGGCAGTGCGCACTTGGGTGGGCGCAGGCTGGCTGTGTGAGCTGCTTTCCTGACTGCTGTTTCGGCTGCTTCTGCTGGGAGAACTTACCATGTATCTACTCCTACACTCCTAGAAATAACTGTTGCGGTACACCACCGGGTTCTTAAGTGTGGAGGATATCACCTTAATCTTAAGAATTCTGTGCAATGTGCCAATTCCCGTGAAAATACTGACTGGCTTTCCTTCCTGAAAGTTGCTGTAGCGCCTACAATGCCTGTGCCTAGATGGTTGTCTACGATTCTCGTTAGGTTGGCAAGGTCGGTTTTGCAGGGTTGTTTTGCAATGGGGGTAAAGCGACAAAAAGCTATCAATAAAAATTGAATCAATTTAAGTTCACTATGCCCACCTCACCTCAAAAGAATCACACTGTGAGCAACCATTCCCGAGACTTTCAGAAAGGAATTGATGAATTCAATAGCGGCCAGTTTTATGCATGTCACGATACGTTAGAAGCTATCTGGATGGTTGTAGAGCAGGCCGAGAAACCTTTTTATCAAGGTATTTTGCAGGTGGCCGTAGCGTTCTATCACCTAGGCAATCTCAACTGGCGCGGCGGTGCCATTTTGCTAGGTGAAGGGATCAATCGCTTGCGACGGTTCGAACCTAGCTATGAAGGTGTCAATGTAGAACTGTTAGTCGACCAGTCTTTTGAGTGGTTAGAGTGGGTCCAGCAGGCTGGAGAAGAAGGGTTAGAAGCTTTAATGGCTGACGAGCAAAAGGTTTGCCCTAAAATTCAGCAGCTGTGAAAATAAGTGTCAAAATATATGAATTCCTTTCTATTGCGTACAATGCTGCATTGGCGATCGCATAGTCCGTTCCTGAATTTTCGAAGCCTACAAAAATTTGCCACGAACTTTAATCAAGTTCGTGGCCGGAAGCTTTATGTCCGTCGATTGCGATGGGCAATGGCGGGCCTCGCCCTTTCTATGCTGCTTCCGATGGTTGCGCCGCCTTTTGTGCCTATGGCCTTGGCCCCAGCAGAGGCTCAGTCTGGCGGTGGTGCTATTCAGCTCAAAGCGTCGCGGGTGGAGGCCAACTCCAACACGGGAATTGTTACCGCAGTTGGCAATGTTCGCATTGACTATCCCACCAGAGAAATTTTTGCGACAGCTGCTCAGGCTCAGTATTACAGCCGCGAGCAGAGAATTGTGCTGAGTGGCAATGTAGATGTCATGCAAGAAGGCAACACGCTCCAGGCAGAGACGGTCACTTATCTGATTG
>ERZ1740067.2133-NODE-2133-length-12460-cov-6.090689_pt1 | contig 12460 bp, 8 predicted proteins | sample MGYA00581736_ERZ1740067 | MGnify/ENA primary metagenome ERZ1740067 (study PRJEB43018, sample SAMN04849236) | marine metagenome | isolation source: floating plastic debris | place: Pacific Ocean | collected 2008-08-27 | study: EMG produced TPA metagenomics... | reverse complement strand
CCCCATTTACTCTAAGGTCAATGATTAAGTTTTTGCTCTTGTGTTTATGAATTTTTTTAAAACTTCGTCGCAAGTATCTCACAAAGCGCTGTCCTCCTTGTTTGATATCATTGGGGTAGAAAGAGTTAATCGTCATGATGGCCGTTTGAATAGAATCAATTTCGGCATATTGTAGCGGGTTGGTACGCATCTCCAGGCCCGAACGTTTATGGTATTGTTTGAGGAGCGGTTCGTCGGAGGCCGCCACCTTCATTTGTAATATTTCGCCTTTGGCATTGCGACACTTTAACGCAAAGGTATCGGGTTTGCCAATAAACAAATCATAATAATTTTGAAAATCTTCTTCGAGGGTACTGTATTTAAAAATCTCATTTTGCCCATCAGAACCAATCATTGGTAGCAATTGATTGACGACTTCTTTGATAGGTTGCCCATTAATTTCCAGCAACTCTACGCCCATTTTTAGGGTTTTGTCATTGCTATAATTGTACAACAGAAAGGTTTTGTCTTCAATAAACTTCAGATCAATGGGAAAACGTTTGCCTTGGTTCTGATAATCCAGAGAGGGATCCAGTACGGTATGACCACAGTTAGCCAAGGTAACCAAAGGAGACAAAAACCGGTAAAACTCGGCTTCGGTCATAGGACGATTGAGGCGAGCATAAGCACTGTCAAACTTTTGTTCAAATTCTTGCGGGGTAGTATACCAAAACAAGCCCGGATGTGCCTCTTTCAATACCCTTTTTACCAGGTTAAAATCTTCTTGGAGTGCCTTTACAGTATACTTATGATCAATATCATAACTAGAACTCTGAGCATGGGTTGTTCCCAAGGTCAACCACCACCACATCCAACTCCCCAGTACCACAATTGGCCATTTCTTAGACGGAACGATTACTTTTGATAATTTTGTATGAATCATATGAGCAAAAGAATTTGAAAATTCGCGTAATTGCCACTTTGACATTTCAGGGAGCAAACAAGATGTATGACATACGATTGATCAATCCCTCTAAATCAAACATACCTAGATAATATGCAAGATTTATTTAGTTTAGAAGGTTGTGTGGCCATTGTTACTGGTGCAGGCCGAGGCAATGGTTTTGGTATTGCTAAAGGATTACACAAATTTGGTGCAGAAATATATAGCATAGACTTAAAACACATTCATAATGTAGAAGAGGACAACTTTCATCAAATTGTAGGCGATGTGACGGATGAAAAGCTTCAAGCCGAAATTTGTGAAAAAGCTTACTCCAACTGTAGTGGCACTCCAGTGTTGGTCAATAATGCTGGGATTACCAAGGTAGTTGAAGGAAAATACCCTCGTGATGCTTGGGATAAAACCATTGAGGTAAATCTTACCGCCGCTTTTGGTTGGACCAGAGAAGCCGCCGAGCATATGAAAAAAATGGAACGAGGTAGCATCATTAGCATCAGTAGCTTAGGGGCTAGTTTGGGATTTCCGGCCAACCCAGCCTATGTGGCTTCTAAAGGAGGTATTCGCCTTATGACCAAAGCTTTTGCCCGTGATTTGGGTAAATATGGGGTACGCGCCAATAACATTGCCCCGGGTTACATCAAAACTGAAATGACCATTGCCGGGTTCAATGATCCTGAAAGACGAAAAGCACGTGAGGCCCATATGATAATCAAGCGATGGGGTACTCCTGAAGACTTGGCAGGTGCGGCCATATTTTTGGCTTCGAAGGCTTCTAATTACATCACCGGACAAGACATCAATGTAGATGGGGGCTGGACTGCCAACGGCTTGATGTAATACGAGCCCAATGTCATTAAGTTAAGAGCTACGACGGTAAAAATAAATTTTGAATATTGATCATCGAATGTCGAATAATGAAGGAAATGAGCTCTGGAGTGGTTGATGGAGATGCGTTAGCTTCATTCTGCAATCGTTGATCAGAGTTCGTTAATCAACATTCTTTCACTAACTTAATGACATTGAGTACGAGCCTGATCACCTTGGTGGTTTGGGTACTAGGTTCTTTCGATAATATCGAACACCGATTAAAGAATTCTGATTACTTATCTATACCTGTAGCCGCAATGGGGTCAGTTTACCTCAAACATTTATTTTTCTAGAGCTTATTTGTTTTACTACAATGACAAAAATACTTGGAATTATTCCATCAAGATATGGTTCTCAACGATTGAAAGGCAAAGCTTTGATCGAGATTGGTGGAAAAACTATGGTACAGCGGGTTTTTGAACAAGCCAGCAAATCAAAAAAACTGGACAAGATCATCGTAGCCACCGACGATGAAAGGATTTTGGCCCACGTAAAAGATTTTGGCGGCGAAGCGGTCATGACCTCTGAACACCATCCAACTGGCACCGACCGTTGCGCGGAGGTAGCGCTCAAATTTCAAGAAGCATATGATGTATGCATCAACATTCAAGGAGATGAACCTTTCATCAACCCTGATCAAATAGATGAGTTGGCCCACTTGTTTGATGACCCCAATACTCAAATTGGTACTTTGGTGAGCCGTATCAGCGATTACGATGAATTGTTTGATTACAAAGAAGCCAAGGTAATCTTCAACGAACAATCGATGGAAGCCATGTACATCAGCCGTAGCCCGATTCCTTATTACAAAGACAAAATCAAACCCCAATGGCTACAGCTTCATCCCTATTACAAAAATCTGGGTATTTATGGATTTCAGGCCAAAATCTTGGCTAGTATTTCTACTTTGCCTATGTCTGCCCTTGAGATCGCCGAAGGTTTAGAGCAAGTACGATGGTTAGAACATTACCGCATCAAGGTAGGCGTAAGTAAAATAAGTACCCTCTCTATAGATACCGCTGATGACTTGAAAAAAGCAACCCAGTATTTATAGTGCCGTGCCCTTTATAATCCTTGTCTGATTAAAACAAAGCGATTACTTTAGGCACAAAAACAATACTACCAATGATGAGGGCCGTCAGCGCAGCCAGAAGCACTGCTCCGGCGGCTACATCTTTTACAATGCCTGCTTTGACATGATACTCTGGTGAAATCCAATTCACCAATTCTTCCAAAGCGGTATTCAAAGCCTCAGCAGTCAAAACACCCCCAATAGCCAAAAAAATTCCTATCCATTCTAAATTACTGATACCCAAGGCTCCTCCTAACCCAATCGCGGTAACTGCTGCCACGGCATGGATCTTGGCGTTGGGTTGTGATTTGAAAAAAAACAAAATGCCTTTTCCAGCATATTCAAAACTTTTCATCCGGGCTTTTAGCATAACGCATCTTTCATTTTATAAAAACTTGTTCCGTTTCATCATTTTATTGTACTGGGCTAAACGGTACCCTCACCTTTTTGGCTCTAAACTAAACTTTTAGGCCTGTACTCCCTATCTGGCGTTTGTGTATTGTTACTGTCACGCTTATTGTCTTATATTGCCACTTATAGATATTGATCAATTTTAGGCCAAATACCTATAAGCCAATTAGATAATATATTCTCTTTATTACTATTAAACTATTAAAAACCCTGTGGTTTTATGTTTTTTGTATTACTTTTATAAAAGATAGACGAATATTGTTCAAACAAAAACAGTGAATAGAATTTTGAGAAACAATCAACTGTTTCCTTAATTATTGATATATCTAAGCACTTATGTAAGGTAATGACAAGCAAATAAAATTATGGCACGACTTTTTACATAAGTAATACTGGCGAAACAATTACACAACCAACTAAATTACTATTTATCATTTAACTTATTTTGGTGAGTCATCCGTTTTAAAATGTCGAAGTTTTTTTTATTTCGTAATATAAGTAGAAGATTAGCATTTTTTATAGCCTTATTGCTAGTGATTGCCGTTGTGACCTATGGTTGGATTTCCACCAAAGAAACCACAAACACGCTCCATGCGCAGGCCAAGAAAAAAGCCAACAGTGAGATTAAAAGTGAAGCAAAACGTTTTGAAAATTATTTCACCCAAGCCAGGCAAGATTTACTATTTCTAAGCAAACTTCCTCAACTCAAAGATCTTATTAGGCAACGCAAAGATACTCTGCCCTTAGTGGGAGTCCGCAAAACCAATCAAAAGCTACTGATTGATCTGAAGCATACTTTTACTCAATTTGCCAGTTCCCGTAAGGTTTTCAGTACCATTCGTTTTATCGATTTCAACGGCAAAGAAGTCATCAAAGTCTCTTCTAATCTAAAGGGGAAAGCTTCTTTCGCTGATGATCAAGAACTCAAAGACTGCCGTAATGAAGGTTTTTTCGCTAAAACCAGACAGTTGGCCCGAGGCGATTTTTATCATACCTTACCTAACTTGGGCACCAATAGTCAAGAGAACCCAAACGCGCTTGGTAACCCCACTATGTTGTATGCTACTCCAATTATGGATGGGGAGTCTAAACATTGGGGGATGATTGTGGCCAAGTTGGAATTACGCCCATTATTGAATGAGCTCCAGCAGTGGGAAAAGGATGACAATCTTGAGCACAAAAACAATGTGTATACTCGCTTGTCTTTGGTAGGCCCTTATGGCACGATGATATACAACGCCAATAATACCATACTTTGGCAAAAGACTTCCTACAATAAAGATTCGTTGAATGCCTATCCCAGTGAGGTGGCAATGCTGCTAAAATCCCCTGAAAACCGGGCGATTGAGGTTGATAATAATATTTATGCTACCGGCAAAGTAGCTTTGAACAATACTGGGCAGGATAATTACCTGGTGTTGCTTTATGAAATACCTGGCAAGCTCTTAAATCACGCCAACAAACTTATTTGGTGGTTTGTAGTGGTTGGGATCATCATTTTGGTGGTCAGCGTGATTGTGATTACATTCCTATCCCGGATACATATTGAGAGACGTTTAAAAGTCCTTCAAAATCACGTAAAACAACTGATGAAAGGCAATACGCCTGACGAAATCCCTACCCACATTGAGGATGAAATTGGTCAGATTACGACTGAGATCAATTTATTGACGCGCAACATAGACCAAATGGTGAGTTTTGCCGACCGGGTGGGAACCGGAAACTACGATACCGAAATTGCCTTTGATAAGGACATTGTATTGGGTACCACTTTGATCAAGATGAGGGATAACTTGAAAGTGAGTGCCGAGAAGCAAGATAAAAATAAATGGGTGAATCAAGGACTGGCTCATTTTTCCGGCATTTTGCGTACTCAAGACGATCTCAAAGAAGTAGGCAATGAGGTAATTCTGGAAGTAGTAAAATACTTGAATGCACTCCAGGGCATCATTTACCAATTGTCGGACGATAACCCCGAAGAACTTATATTCTTGGCAGCCTATGGATTTGACCAGGACATCCAAAAAGAAAAGTTAAGCATTCATGACGGGCTTACCGGACAAGCATTTCGTCAAAAAGAAAGCATCCATATTACCAATGTTCCAGACGACTATGGATACATCAAATCGGTATCGGGAAAATCAAGCCCTAAGAATGTTTTGATTGTGCCGTTGATTGTACAAGAGCAGGTAAAGGGAGTATTGGAAGTCGCTTCTTTCAACGCTATTCAAGATTATGAGGTACAGTTTGTAAAACAACTTGCTGAAGCCATTGCGGTTACTATTTCTAGCGTAAAATCCAACGAAAAAACCGCCAAACTCCTACGAAAATCTCAAGAATCGGAACAGGCACTACGTGACAAAGAAGAAACGCTCAAAGATCGAATGAAGGAGCTTGAAGCGGCTCAGAAAGAGGTAGAGTTTAAGACGCAACAAATTGAAGAGCAGAAGAAACAGATAGAAAAATCGCTCGAGGAAAAAACAGAGCAAACCGAAATGCTGTTGGCTCAAGAAGAAGAGATGCGTCAAAACATGGAGGAGCTTCAGGCTACTCAAGAGGCGATGAGTGAAAAACAACGAGAACTCGAGAAAGCCAAGAAAAAGCTTGAAGTCAACGAACAGGTGTTGAAAAAGGCATACAAAAAAGCCCGAGATCGTGAATTGGAGATCAAGCAAAAAAATGAGGAGCTGAAGGCTCAAGAAGAAGAAATTCGCCAAAATATGGAGGAGCTCAAAGCGACTCAGGAGGCGATGGAGCGCAAACAACTCGAGTTGGAAAGTGCCAATAAAAAATTGGCGGCCAACGAGAAAGTACTCAAAATGGCTTACGAACAAGTGAAGGAAAGTGAAACGGAAATTCGTCAAAAAAATGAGGAAATTCTGAAACAATCCAATGTATTGGAAGAAGCCAAGGACGAACTAGAGCGCAAAAACAAAAAAATGGCCGCCAACGAGCGGGTACTCAAAAAAGCTTACGAAAAGATTCGCTCTCAAGAGCAAGGACTCAAAGATACCATTAATCAGTTGCAAACTACTGAGGAGGAACTCCGCCAAAACATGGAAGAGTTGCAGACTACTCAGGAAGCATTGCAAGATAAAACCCGTAGCCTGGAAGTTAAAAACAAGTTGATTACCAACAGTATCAACTATGCCAAGAACATTCAGACAGCCATTTTGCCCAAAAAGGAAGAAATGGACAATGCTTTTTCGGACTATTATGTATTGTATATGCCCAAAGACATCGTATCGGGTGATTTCTACTGGTTCCGTCAGGTATCTGAGAATACGGTTTATTTGGCCATTGTTGACTGTACTGGCCACGGTGTGCCAGGGGCGTTGATGTCTATGATTGGGAGTAGTTTATTGAATCGTACCATTAGCGAACGTAAAATTTTAGCTCCTGGTAAAATTTTGGAAAACGTACACATGGGTATTCGGGCCCGATTGCGTCAGGCAGAGGCCAATTCAGGGGATGGAATGGTGATCAGTATGGCTTCTATTGAGAAAAAACCCGATAACATGTTCAATATTACATTTGCCGCAGCCAAGCAAAATATTTATTACATAGAAGAAGATGGTGAAATGAAAACCATCAAAGGAGATCGAAAATCAATTGGTGGTTGGCAACGAGAAAGCTACCGAACATTCTCTGACCAAACCATTCAGCTTAAGAAAGGCACCAAGATATACTTTACTACCGATGGTATTTTAGATAACCCCAACCCTCGTCGTAAGCGTTTTGGCGAAAAGTATCTGAAACATATCATTATGGAAAATTATAATTTGCCATTCGATACTCAAAAACAAATCCTGGCTGAAAGATTGGCCGCTCACCAACAAGATGCCGACCAACGAGATGACATCACGGTCATTGGTATTCAGTTGTGATTGTTGCATTGTTAGATGGTTGTATTGTTCTATTGTTCCGCCTTCGGCTCATTGTTGCATTGCTAAATGGTTGCGCGAAGCGACATATTGATGTTTAATTGTTGATGATTAATTCTGCGAAGCTAAATATCATTTTTCATTTTACGTTTTTCACTTTGCATTCAATCAGTGGACCATTGACTATCGACTAAAACAAACTACCGACTACTGACTCCGAACTCCCAACTAAATAAAACTGTGGACTATGGACCATTGACTATCGACTAAAACAAACTACCAACTCCTAACTAAAAAAACTATCCTTTCTCTAACACCCCCAACAAGCGATCTACCTCTTCTAAAGTATTATAAAAGTGTAGGCTAATTCGCAGCCCCTCCCCTCTTGCTGATACAATGATATTTGCTTGTTTGAGGGTATCTATGAGTTGCTTGTTTTCGCTTTGGATGGCCACAATCCCGGTAGCATAATGAGGATCATTAGCTGAAATTAACTTATACTTTTGAGGTAACCCTGCTTTGAAATAGTTCGTCAACGCTTGCACACGACTGTAAATAGCCTCCTGCCCTATTTCAGTCAACTCTTGAAGTGCTTGACGTAGTGTCAAAAATGCCCCATAGTTGTAATGTCCCACCTCAAATATTCGCGCCTGCAGTTTCATTTGTTCGGGCTGATATACTCCTTCAAACAAGCCAGTGCTGCCCTTGCCAATCACCGGGGTTTCAAACTGAGCCACTACATCAGGGTGAATGTATAAAATACCATTGCCAAAACCAGCCGTAGCCCACTTATAACAGCTGCTGATCAGAATATCAATATGGGTATTTTGTAAGTCAATGGGTACTGCTCCCAATGCCTGAGTAGCATCTACAATAAGCAAAACACCATGCTCGACACATACTTTGCTCAACTCATCCATAGCTACTTGAAAACCAGTGAGGTACTGTACCCAACTAATCGCCAGTATTTGAATGGAATCTGCTCGCAATTTGTGAACAATTTGGTCTAAATCAATGGTAGCTTGTGCAGTTTGAGGCATCCAGTGTACATCATATTGGTGCAATTGCCAGGGAAGCGTAAGCGAAGGATAATCGTTTTCAATTAATAATACCGAACCCAGTGATTTGAGCATGGGAACGATGTAATTGATACCACTAGAGAAATTTGGAATCAGCGCGATGTCTTTTGCCTTCGTTCCAATAAAGCCCCCTACTACCTCTTTTACATTTTGCATTTCAGCAAATAGTGTATCGCGATATATACTGCCCTGCTGACCAAGCGCCTGTTGGTAGTCTTGGTTACAGGCGGTTGCTGAAGTAGTCATGAGCCCACAACTGGCAGTATTGAAATAAGTATAGTTTTCGGTTGCGGGGTAATGCTCGCGTATTTTTTGCCAATCAGTTTGCATAAAAAAAGGTCATCTTTTTTCAGTAAAGATAACCTCTTTTTTTAACCAGTCATTCATTATCGATTATTCTCAACTATTTAGTTACCGACTCTCGCTTTACCATTACTTCGGTTTGGCTTCGGATAGATTCAATGTGGATTAATTTATAAATTTCTGATACAAAATCTTCTTTGATGTCCATCTTCTTGGCCCATTCCGATCGGCTACGGAAGATGTCGTTCCATCGTTCTACCTGAAAAATGGTCACGTTGTTTTGTAACTTGTACTCACACGCTTGCTCTACCAAATTCATTCTGGTTTTAAGATTCTCGATCAATTCCCGGTCTACATTATCAATTTGCTTGCGTAGCTCCTCTAATTGGTTGATGAATACTGCGTCGTTGGCTTCACCTCGGGAAATACGGGTTTGTAATCCTCCCAAAATGTTTTTTAATGAGGTAGGAGTTACCTGCTGTTTGGCATCGCTCATCGCATTGTCAGGGTCACGGTGTGATTCAATCATCAAACCATCGTAGTTCAAGTCCAATGATTTTTGAGATACTTCCTGAATCAAGTCACGGCGGCCTGCTATGTGGCTGGGGTCTCCAATAATAGGCATATTGGGCAAAATGGTTTTGAGCTCAATCGGAATTTGCCAGGTAGGTTCGTTACGGAATTTGGTTTTTTGAAAAGCAGAGAATCCTCTATGAATCGCTGCCATTTTACGGATACCAGCGTTATAAATACGCTCAATGGCCCCAATCCAAAGGTTCAAATCTGGATTTACTGGGTTTTTAATCATCACCGGTATATCTACACCTTTCAACGCGTCGGCCAACTCTTGTACATTAAAAGGGTTTACTGTAGTTCTGGCTCCAATCCATAGGATGTCTACATCATGCTTAAGAGCCAACTCTACATGTTGGGGATTGGCTACCTCAATGGTTACCGGCAAACCCAGCTCTTTCTTGGCAGTTTGTAACCAAGGTAGGGCTTTTTCTCCGAACCCTTCAAAGCTGTTGGGCCGGGTACGGGGTTTCCAGATACCCGCTCTTAATACATCGATGCCTATTTCTTTCAATTGTTTCCCAGTGCTCACCAGTTGTTCTTCTGATTCTGCACTACATGGGCCAGAGATGATCAAAGGCCGGTTCTCGTGGGGAGCCCAGCTTTGTAAGGGTTGGATGTCTAACTCTAGTTTCATAGGAAAATACTTTTGGGGTTTTAATATATATAATGTTTGTTGTTGAATGCTTACTTGATGAGCAACTTAACTTGTACTATTAAGAAAAAGATTTTGTTGAGAGTTTACCAGATAAGTGGTAAGTTAGATTTAGGAGAATAGTGTCTTAGCACCACCAATAACAGAAACTAAATCGGTGATAATAATAATAAGAGGGTAATATGTTGTGCTTAATGTTCTCCATTGAAGTGGACGAGCTCGATGCTCTCAGCAATTATAATAAGATTACACTGTAAAACCAACACTACTTTTCACAATTTTGTTCACTTATCAAAATAATGATACTTATTTACCGTAAAATATCAAAAGAAAGCAGTTACTGCTTAATGACAGATCATTTTTGAAAACAAGTCTAATGAAGCGGCTTGAGCAACTGATGACCACAACCCATAAAAAAACCAGAAGCAACTAGGGCCTCTGGCTCAATGTAATATAATGGGGTGTTTTTATTAAATCTAAAAGTTGTAAGGTCTATACAACTCGTTTGTATAATATATTCAGAAAAATCTTACGTCAACTATTATGCATCACCGTTGTCCAACTGATGATTCAACACATCAAACCACTCTTGACTTTTCTCATCAGCTTTGCTTTGCGAAGCTTCTTCGTGATTGTTGTTTTCACCAATTAAATAATCATTTTCCATTCTAATCAATTGACTGATAAAATTTTTCTTGTGATTTTCCTGATTCATATGCATTGTTGATTTGTTTCTCTGTCTTATTAACGGTAAATCTATTACAAATAATTAAATTGTTTTTTTTGCAATTGTCAAATAATCATTCTGCAATACTTTTTTTCAAAAAATTAAATACTAAAAAAGAATGTAAAGCAAAAATCTTACAGGGTAATGTAACAACGAAGCAAAATTTGAATTGTTTGAATGAAGTACTCAAAGATATGCCATCTTAATCATTAATCCACTCATAATCAGACTCTTATGCACAACATTCATATCCTGCATTTACACAATTCAAGCTCAAAATATCACAAAAATTCCTTTCAATTAACCCAAAAAAAGTTACAGGCGCAAGAAGCGTACTAAGATTACAGAGTATTTCGGTTAAAAAAGAGGAAAAATGGAAAATTAAGGAGGGTAATTAATAAAGTACGCATTCAAAACACAAAAGGTTGTATTTCTTTGGAGAAACACAACCTTTTACTGGTTTTATTTGGAAGTACTCGTTAGTTCAATTGGCTGATGGCCTTTCCTAATAGCATTGCAAAGATGTCGGTATTAGAGGTGAAGTTGAGAAAAGGGTTGATGCCTTTTTCTTTTTCCAGAAAAATACCATTGACAAAAACCTCAAATTCGGTTACTCGATTCAACAAGATGATTTTATCTCCTTTCGCTCCTTTAAAAATAATTTTTTTGTTGGTCAGGTATAAGTTCCCTGTATCAATATGGTTCCACTCCTTTTCATTCAACGTCTTTTCTTTTTTCTTGATATTTCGCCAGTAGTCACCTTTGGCAATTTTAATTCTTAGGCCAGAACGGGTATTGTTGTCCACATCTGGCTCTATGGCATGCTCAAGCCAATCGGCTTGGGTTTGAAAATAACATTTTTCTTTACGGGGCAAACCAATATTGACCTCGATTTCAGGAATTTCGTCATTTTCAATTTGCCAAAAAAGCTTATACTTATCCAAGTTGGCTCGGGTAGCAGAATCAAGTTTTACTTCAGCGTTGAGGTTTTGGGCAATTTTTTGTAATTCGGCTTCTTCTTCTGGGGAAAGCATTTCGTCAGACAGGGCATTGTTCATAAAGTTGTTGAGCAACTCCTGGCCACTGGTTTGGTAAATTTTTTCGGCAACATCAGTAGGTAATTTCAAGTCGTTCTGAAGTTTTTCCATCAACTGTTTCTCATCGTCATCCAGCATTCCATCTTCAATCGCTTTTTCTACTTCAGTTTTATATATTTGGCCTGCCAGTTCGGTATGAATCTCATCTACCTCTCTATCATTGATCCCCAAAATAAACTTGAGGTGTTTCAAATCGGCTATTTCTTCGTCTGACAGGTATTTGTCGTCTAAACAACTCTTAAGATAATTGGTATAAAACACCAACACTTCGCTATTAAATTCTCCTTCCAGATTGACCTTGTACTTGGCAGCAATATTTTGGATTTCGTCTACTGTAATGCTTGTCAATTCTTTTTCTGCCAACAAGTTATTAATCTCGATCAGGGCATTTTCTTTTACTTTTTGCCCAACCAAACTCTTCAAAAAACCGCCTTTGATCAGTTCTTTTTTCTTATATATGTGATGTTCCATATGTTTTTACCGAATGTTGATAGTTTCGTTTGTTTAAACGACTGGAATGAATTAGCGCAAAATTTTTGCCTAAGTAACAGTTTCGCAATAACTGTCTGATTTATTCTAAATCTGGACATTTATTTTGGCAATGTCACCAAACTCAGCAAATCTTGAACAATATAGACAAATTAATGATCAAACAATAGTGCGTATATCCGATCTGTTTTTTCTTGTACTTCACCCAATGAAAAAGCCCTGATGAGGCGCACGTATTCCTTGCCCTCTAGCTCTACAATGAGTACTGGAACCGTAAATACACGATATTGAGCAGCCATTTCACGCTGTTCGGCAATGTTGATTTCCTGCCACTCCAGGTGGGGATAGCGAACTTGTACC
>ERZ1740067.2132-NODE-2132-length-12466-cov-6.481508_pt1 | contig 12466 bp, 6 predicted proteins | sample MGYA00581736_ERZ1740067 | MGnify/ENA primary metagenome ERZ1740067 (study PRJEB43018, sample SAMN04849236) | marine metagenome | isolation source: floating plastic debris | place: Pacific Ocean | collected 2008-08-27 | study: EMG produced TPA metagenomics... | reverse complement strand
GGCCTCCCTCAATCCGGAAGGCCAGCGAATTATCTATTTTCGGCCGGGCCCAGCCGTTGGCCAGGGCAATATCCGCAAGGGCGGCCGCCACATCCAGTTCGGCGAGCGCGGCAGCGATCTGCGGCAGATCGGCGACGGTAGCCACTTCCGCTGCCAGCGCGTCAAACAGCTCCCTCTCGCGCGCCAGGGCGCCGTCGCCCGCGCGGGAGACCTTGGCGTCCAGATCCGCCAGTTCGACGGTCGAAAACCGCATGGCGCTGGCCAGTGTCTGGCGATGGCGGAAGATTTCGGACAGTTCGCCCTGCATCAAGGTGTCTGCCTGGGTGGCCGATACCTCGATGAAATAGCCCAGCACATTGTTGTGGCGGACTTTCAGGGTCTTGATGCCCGTCTCGTCGCGGTAGCGCGCCTCAAGACCGGCAATCACCTTGCGGCTGCCATCGCGAAGAGACACGAGGTCATCGAGATCAGCATCATAACCCGGCGCGATGAAGCCGCCGTCCCGGGTCGACAGCGGCGGCTCTTCGACAAGCGCCCTGCCCAGCAGCACACCCAGCGCAGAGGCCGGCCCCGACCGGGTGCTTTCAAGGGTTGCTGTCGCCGCGCTGACATCTTCAGGCAAGGGGGGAAAGTCCGGTGCTTTGCCTGCCTGCGGGTCCAGAAGTCCGGTTGCTTTCGCGCCGCCTTTGACCGCAGCTGCCACCGCGCCGAGATCGCGAGGGCCGCCGCGCCCCAATGCAAGGCGAGACAGGGCGCGCTCCAGATCAGGGACCGCGCGCAAGCCCTCGCGCAGATCTGTCCGAAGGCGGCTTTGATCCGTGAACAATGACACCGCCGCCAGACGTTTGTTGATTGGCGCCGGGTCGGCCAGAGGTGCAGACACCCGCTGCTTGAGCGCGCGTGCGCCCGCTGCGGTGATGGTCGTATCCAATATCGCCAAGAGGCTGCCGTCGCGGCCCCCGTCCGGTCCTCTGGTCAGTTCGAGGCTTTGACGGGTCGCTGCATCGATGGCCATCAGGCCCTGTTCGTTGGCTGTGGTCGGCGGTGACAGGGCCGGTGCTGCGCCTGCCTGGGGCAGGGTCACATAGTCGACCAGGGCCCCGGCAGCGGAGATTTGTGCTCGGGAAAAGTCGCCGAACCCTTCCAGCGCCTTTACCCCGAACAGAGCTTCGAGGCGGCGGCGGGCGCTGTCGCTGTCAAAGGCTGAGGCCCGTAGCGGCGTCAGCGGCGTGCCTGCGTTCTGCACGGCCTCACCGATGACGTCATCCGCCAGAAGGCCTTCATGGAGCACAAGCTCGCTGGGTGAGAGCCGCGCCAGCGCGGCGGACAGGGCGCTGGCCTCAACAGCCTCCACCCGAAACGCGCCGGTGGATACATCCGCATAGGCGAGGCCCAGGGACTCACTGCCATCCGCCCGCACCCTGGCAAGGGCCGCCAGCAGATTGGAGTCGCGGGCATCCAGCAGCGCATCTTCGGTCAGCGTGCCGGGCGTAACAATGCGGACCACCGCGCGGGCCACGACAGCTTTCGAGCCGCGCTTCTTGGCTTCCGCCGGGTCTTCTGTTTGCTCACAGACCGCCACCCGAAATCCCTTGCGGATCAGGCGCGACAGGTAAGCGTCGGCGGCATGCACCGGCACGCCGCACATGGGAATGTCCTCCCCCAGGTGCTTGCCGCGCTTGGTGAGCGCGATGTCGAGGGCAGCGGATGCTTTCACAGCATCATCGAAGAACAGCTCGTAGAAATCCCCCATCCGGTAGAACAGGACGCTGTCCTCATGGGCCTGTTTGATCTCAAGATACTGCGCCATCATCGGGGTGGCGGCGGCCTGCTTTGTCACCGGCTCCTGCTTGAGCGGTGCGGCGGGTGCTGTTTCTTTGATCACGGGTGGGGTCATAGCCGGCGGAGACTATCAGCCGGTGCCCCTCACGGCGAGCCTCGCAACGGGGGTCGCAGACTACAAAAATACCGGGAATCTCCGATTGTGAGCGGGACAAAGCTTGTCGCCGTCCGAAGGCTTGCCTATAGCTGCACCCCTCGGCTACACCACCTGCCCCTAGAGGGTCATTTGATGCGCTGAGCCGTTGTTGCCGCTGCGTCAATCACCTCATCGTTCTCAGTCCGATCCCCGCCAGCCTGACGGGGCCAAATACAAGGCTTTTTCACCCATGACCGAAGGTTCCGGCGGCCGCCGTCGCTACACAGATGAAGAAGCCCTGCTGTTTCACTCCGAAGGCCGTCCGGGCAAGCTGGAAATCACCGCCACCAAGCCGATGGCCAGTCAGCGCGACCTGTCGCTGGCCTATTCGCCGGGCGTGGCAGCGCCCGTGCGCGCCATCGCCGACAACCCGACCACGGCCTATGACTACACCGCCAAAGGCAACCTCGTTGCGGTGATCTCCAACGGCACGGCGATTCTGGGTCTGGGCAATCTGGGCGCGCTGGCCTCCAAGCCGGTGATGGAAGGCAAGGCCGTTTTGTTCAAGCGCTTTGCAGATGTCGACTCGATCGATCTGGAAGTGGATGCGGACGACGCGGATGATTTCATCAATGCCGTGCGGTATCTCGGTCCCTCTTTTGGTGGCATCAACCTGGAAGATATCAAGGCGCCGGAATGCTTCATGGTGGAAGAGCGCCTGCGTGAGCTCATGGACATTCCGGTTTTCCATGACGACCAGCACGGCACCGCGATCATTGCAGCTGCGGGCCTCATCAATGCCTGCCACCTGACGGGCCGCAAGTTTGAAGACATGAAGCTGGTGGTGAACGGCGCGGGCTCCGCGGGCATTGCCTGCCTTGAGCTTGTGAAAGCCATGGGCGTCAAAACCGAAAACGCGCTTTTGTGCGATACCAAGGGAGTTATCTATCAGGGCCGCCAGGAAGGCATGAACCAGTGGAAATCCGCGCACGCGGCCCCCACTGACAAGCGCACCCTTGCTGAAGCGATGGACGGGGCGGATGCGTTCTTCGGTGTATCCGTCAAGGGCGCGCTGACACCGGACATGGTTGCCTCCATGGCCCCCAACCCGATCATCTTTGCCATGGCCAACCCGGACCCGGAGATCACACCGGAAGAAGCCCATGAAGTGCGTGAAGACGTCATCATGGCGACGGGGCGCTCTGACTATCCCAACCAGGTGAACAATGTTCTGGGCTTCCCCTACATCTTCCGTGGGGCCCTTGATGTGCGCGCAACGACCATCAACGATGCGATGAAGATTGCCGCCGCAGAATCCCTTGCGAAGCTGGCGCGTGAAGATGTGCCGGACGAGGTGGCCGCCGCCTATCACGGCATGCGCCCGCGCTACGGCAGGGACTACATCATTCCCGTACCGTTCGACCCGCGCCTCATTACGACTGTGCCGACAGCTGTGGCCAAAGCAGCGATGGAATCGGGCGTCGCACAGCGGCCGATCATCGATATGGACAGCTATGTACACGAGCTGACCGTGCGTCTTGATCCAACCGCGGCCTCGCTTGGCTTCATTGTCGAGCGGGTGCGCCGTGAGCCCAAGCGGGTTGTGTTCGCTGAAGGGGAAGAAAGCAAGGTCGTGCGCGCCGCTATTGCGTTCCGCGATCAGGGCCTGGGTACTCCGATTCTTCTGGGTCGTGAAGATATCGTCCGTTCACAGATGAAAGATGTCGGGCTCGAAGATGAAACCGGCATTGAAATCATCAACCAGCGCACCTCTGACGCTGCGCCTGATTATGCGGACGCGCTGTATGCCAAGCTTCAACGCCGAGGCTATCTTGCCCGCGACTGCACGCGCATGGTTTTCAACGACCGCAACATCTTTGCAGCCTCCATGGTGTCCACAGGTGACGCGGATGCGCTGATTACCGGCGTCACCCGCTCCTACTCAGTGGCATTGGGCGACGTTCGCCGCGTCATTGATGACGCACCGGGCAAGCGCGCCATGGGTATGTCTATGGTTGTCGCACGTGGCCGTACTGTGCTCGTCGCCGACACCAATGTGCATGACATGCCGACGGCGCAGGAACTTGCGGACATTGCCATCGAAAGCGCTGATGTGGCACGCCGCCTTGGCTACGAGCCACGTGTGGCGCTGCTGGCCTACTCCACATTCGGGCACCCGATGGGCGAACGCTCTGAGCGGGTGCGCGAGGCGGTTGAGATTCTCGATCAGCAACAGCGGGACTTCGAGTATGACGGCGAAATGTCCGCAGACGTTGCGCTCAATCGCGAAGCGATGAGCATGTATCCGTTCTGTCGGCTGACAGAGCCGGCCAATGTTCTGGTGATGCCGGCCATTCATTCGGCCTCCATCTCCACCAAAATGCTGTCCGAGCTGGGCGGTGCGTCCATCATCGGGCCGCTGCTGGTGGGTCTTGAGAAGTCGGTTCAGATCGCGCCCATGGGCGCTGCAGTATCCGACCTCGTGAACCTGGCTGCCATTGCAGCTTATGGGCTGGATACCTAAGACCGCTTTCACAATCCGGCAGCGGGTGCCTCAAGCAGCGGCGGGCTTCTCGTCGCGCATGTCGCCTTTGCCGAACTTGTCGCGATAGCGGTCATTGATCTGGCTGGCGGGGAAGATGATCAGCACATCCGTCGTGCCGAACTGCTCGTCCACAACCGCCCCGTCGCCAATGGTCGCGCCGGCACGCAGATAGCCCTTGATGAGGGGGGGCAGGGCGCGCAGGCCCTTCTTGGCATCCACGTCATCCTTGGCGATGCGGTTCATGTCGACAAAGAGTTCATCCCGGGCGCGCACAGGCGCGGTAGTCTCGACATCGCCTCGGCAGTAGTGGTGCATGAAGGACAAGGGCAATGCGAGCTCTTCCGGGCTCGTGCCTTCAAGGCTGGCACAGCCGAACATGATGTCCAACTCGTAGTGCACCAGGTAGCTGACGATGGCATGCCACATCAGCTCAAGTGTCGGGCGTGAGCGATGGTCGATGTGCACGCAGGATCGGCCGAGTTCGAGAAATCGCGTATCCGGGCCGGCTGCTTCGACCCAAGGCTCAATGTCAAACTCGTTGGCCGTGTAAAAGCCGCCGCGCGCTTGTGCCACTTCCTGGCGCATCAAACGGTAGGTGCCCACAATCGCGTCTTCCGGCACGCCGCGGCCCTGATAGTCGTCCGGGATACGGGAGTGGTCGATTACAAGCTGATGGTCTGCAAACGCGTCGAAGTCGTCAAAGTCCCGGCGCTCGGCTGCCATACGCGGGCTCGCCTGGGCAGACATTTCTTCATAGAAAACCTGGTAGCGAAGCCGCTGGGCGGCGCGTACTTCGGCTTCTGTTTCAGCAACGCGCACTTCAAGCGACTTCCGGCGGGCCAAAGGTCGGGGCGGAGGCCCGAATTTGCCTGAGAATCGTCCTGCACGATTGACCGGCTTGCCGGACAGCTTTGCCAGCGCCGGCGCGTGGGCGTTGCGCAGGTCGCCAGGTTCCAGCCCCCAAAAGACCCGACGGGTTTTGGGGGTGTGGGTATGGTGGCGCGGCATATTCAGATGGCGGCTGTAGCGGCTGCGCGCCATGAAACCGCGGGTGAGGCGCAGAAGGGTCCGCGTGCGTGTGCGCCGCCGCGTGTAACGGGAGCGAAGGGCTTTCACTGCGCCGAACCCCCGGCGCAGTCCTGCCACGGCAAGCTGCTTGAACACGTCCCGCGTCTCCCTTTGTCTCCGGCCCCTGAACATTCAGGACCCGGCACATGCCTGCGTGGTGCTATGGCGCCGGCAGGCGACCTGCTTGTGTGCAGATTTATGGCTGATGTCCAGCCTTATTCCCATGCCGCAGAAGGCAGGCTATCCGCCCGCACCCCTTTGGCATGCCTATGCGACATATACATGGCAGTGCTGACGGGCGTCCGCAAGCAAAACCGGCAGGGTCCCTCACGCGTGTGAGCAGCTAGTCTGTTGAAATTATTGCAACTTCCGGACGCTCGGGATCGGCACATTGCCGCGTTTGGGGCCGCGTTTGGGGCCGCGTTTGGGGCCGCGTTCGGGGCCGCGTTTGGGGCCGTATTCAGAGCCGGGCTTCGGCGCGGATTGGGGCCGCTCAGACCGCCTCGGAGAGGTCGGGGTTCTGGTCGGGCTGGGCCGCTTCGAGGCCGCTCAGGATGTTCCGCAACGCTTCCGGCTCGACGGGTTTGGACAGGTAGTCATCCATACCCGCGTCCAGACACCGCTGGCGATCCTCCGAATAGGCATTGGCCGTCAGTGCCACAACATGGACTGTGTGTCCGTCTGCACGCAGCGCCCTGGTGGCTTCGATGCCGTCCATTTCAGGCATGTGCATGTCCATCAGCACGATGTCAAACCGAGCCTGAGTATTGAGCGCCTCAACCGCTTCCTTGCCATTGATCACGCGAATGACCTCATGGCCATCACGCTCCAGTACGCTGACGGTCAGCAGCGCATTGACGTCATTGTCTTCAGCCAGCAGAACACGTCGACCGATGTCTGTCTGGTCGTCGAGCTGAGACGCAGCCGCCGACGCCCCATCAGGCGCGCCTCCTCCGGTCGCCGCAGATGGATCTGCGGTTTCACGGCCCAGGATTTCTGCATCATCCAGCAGCACACCCACCAGCGACTGGCGGCGTGCAGGCAACAACACATAGCCGTCCGCGGGCGCGTCGGCCCGTGACGTGGCGTCCAATGCGGCAGCCCGATCGCCGGCCAGAGAGGCCGCCAGAATGCGCAAGGCGGGACGTTTGGTCCTGATCGCTGCAACACCATCGCTGGTCAGTGTTTCCGCGTCGGCGATCAGCATGGTTGCGTCAGACAGCTGGGATGAGATCGGGTTTTGGGCGGCAACAAGTACAGCCGTGCCGCCGTGCTGGCGCACCGTTTCAGCAACGGCTTCCGCCTCATGGCCTGCAATTGCGACAGCGCATACGACCCCCCTGAGGCTACTGCTGTCGCCCAGCGGCCGGGGATCAGATATCTCAAGGGGGATGGAAATTGAAAACGTTGTGCCCTGACCGGGTGCGCTTTTGAGTGCGATTGAGCCGCGCATCGTGCTGATCAGTTTGCGGGAGATGGCCAGACCAAGCCCCGTGCCGCCGCGCCGCTGCGCGGCTGCAGCCCTGGCCTGTCGGAACTCTTCAAAGACAATCCGCTGGTCTTCCTCGCCCATGCCGATGCCGGTGTCGATCACCTGTGCCTCAAGAACGGCCATGTTATCTGCGCTCTCAGGGCCGCGGCCACGCCTGAGAACCAGGGTAACGCCGCCGGTGTCGGTAAACTTGATGGCATTGCCAACCAGATTGGCAAAGACCTGATGCAGCCGCCCCTGATCACCGATGACGTGGGTTGGCAGCGTCGGGTCCACAACAGTGGACAGGCTGATGCCGCGCTGCTGGGCGCGTGGGGCGAGAAGTTCACCAAGTCCCTGCGCCATATCTTCCAGGCTGAAGGGTTCATGCTCAAGTTCGAGCCGTCCGGCTTCGATCTTGGAGAAATCGAGAATGTCATCGATCAGGCGCAGCAGGGCATGGCCGGACCGGCGCACCGCCTGAACATAATTTGCCTGCTCAGCCGACAGGGTGGTCTCGCTCAAAAGGGCGGAGATGCCAATGATACCATTCATAGGCGTGCGGATTTCGTGGCTGATCGTGGCCAGAAAGGCAGACTTGGCCTGATTTGCGTGTTCCGCTTCGTCGCGGGCCTGGGAAAGGGCGCGCTCGGTGTGCTTGCGCTCGGTGATGTCGCGGCCTGCGCATTGGATTTCAACCAGCCGGCCATGGGCGTCGCGGATGGGGAGCTCCTCCCAGCCGATCCACCGCCAGCCGCTGACCGTCTTGATGCGCTGATCAGTTCGGATGCGAAACTTTTGGCTGCCATCGGCACCGGGGGCCGATTGAACCGTCGGGGCCTTGCCGACCAGTCCCTCGCCGGTGCTGGCATCCACATGGGGAACGAAAGGCCGGCCCAGAGCCTGTTCGCGCGAAACGCCGAACGTGGCGCAGAAGACGTCATTCACGAAGGTCAGCTGGCCACGGGTATTGCGCCGGAAGATGATGTCGGCTTGGCCAGCCAGAAGTCCACGCAGCAAATGGGCTTCGCTGCGCAGGGCCACCAGTTCCCGGTACTCCGTTTCGAGGCCGGTGGCCTTTCGCGCAATGGCGCGGGTCCACGTCGTGGCACGGTCATACCATGCGCGCACGCGCTCAGCAGTTGTATGCCGTTGACGGCGTGAGGCCGGGCCGGAAGGAAGGCCGAATGGCATCTAGCAGTGACTCCAGAGGGTGGCAGCCCTCATAATGAGGGACTGACTAGACTTCCAGAGTGGCCGCATGGCACTGAAGATCGCGTTAATCAGCCCACAAATCAGGCGGATTTCCAGCAGATTTCTTGGTGTTCTGTCGAGAGGACCGCACGTGGGCGCCTAGGCGGCTGCAACTGCCCGGGCAGGCGCCCGGCGGAAGCTGAGCGCTTCAGCCAAATGCGCGCGGGTGACAGGGACGTCTTTGTTCCCATCGCCGCCATCGAGATCAGCCAGTGTGCGGGCAACCCTCAGGACGCGCACATAGCCGCGGGCGGACAACCGCAGGGTCTCAGCGGCCTTGTCCATCAGATCAAGGCCGGCCGTGTCGAGCTGAACCACCTGCTCCAGCAGTTGCCCGTCAGCCTGCGCGTTGGTTGTTACAGCGGCATCGCCGGTCAATGCCGCATAGCGCGACGCCTGCCGCGCCCGTGCTGCTTTGACCCGGGCTGCAATGGCAGCACTTGGCTCACCGGGCGCACCGTGGCGTAGATCTGCGGCGGCGACGGGCGGGACGTCAAGCTGGATGTCAATTCGGTCCATCAGCGGGCCAGAAACCCGCGTCTGATAGTCCTGGGCACATCGCGGCAGCCGACCGCAGGCCATGGCGGGCTCGCTGGCATAGCCGCAGCGGCAGGGATTCATCGCCGCCACCAGCTGAAAACGCGCCGGGTAGCTCACATGGTGGTTCGCCCGGGCAATGACGGCCGCGCCGGTTTCCAGTGGCTGGCGAAGAGCATCGAGCACAGGGCGGGCAAATTCCGCCAATTCATCCAGAAACAGCACGCCATTGTGGGCCAGAGATACTTCACCGGGTTTGGCCTTGATCCCCCCGCCCACGAGGGCCGCCATGGACGCGGAATGATGCGGTGCGCGAAACGGGCGGTCCGGCGTTAGCGCACCGCCCTCAAGGATACCCGCCACAGATGCCACCATGGCGACATCCAGCATTTCACGCGGACCCATAGGTGGCAGGATACCCGACAACCGACTTGCCAACATGGATTTGCCAGCGCCCGGCGGCCCGACGAACAGCAGATTGTGTCCGCCCGCGGCGGCAACTTCCAGCGCGCGCTTGGCCGTTTCCTGGCCCTTGATATCCGCCATGTCGGGCACGGCGCCTGATTGCGGCGGCGTCCCCTGGCGCGGAACCGGGAGCGTCTGTGTGCCTTTGATGTGATTTACAATTTCCAGCAGTGTGGCGGGGGCGATGATCTGCATGTCCCCGGCCCATGCGGCCTCTGGACCACAGGCGTCCGGACATACGAGCCCGCGGCCTGACGCATTGGCGGCAATGGCGGCAGGCAAGGCCCCGGTGACAGGCGCAATAGAGCCATCCAGGCCCAGCTCACCGAGAACGCACAGGCCGTCCATAGCGTCCTGCGGCACCACGCCCAGCGCCGTCATCAGCGCCAGGGCAATGGGTAGGTCATAGTGGCTGCCTTCCTTGGGGAGGTCGGCAGGTGCGAGATTGACAGTGATGCGCTTGGGCGGCATTGCCAGCCCGATGGCCGTGAGGGCCCCGCGGACGCGTTCGCGGCTTTCGGCAACTGCCTTGTCACCCAGCCCGACGATGGTGAACGCCGGGACACCGGGTGATATCTGCACCTGGACGCCCACGTGACGCGCTTCAACGCCCTCGAACGCCACTGTATTGACCTGCGCCACCATAGGGTTGCCCTTCCCCTGTCGCCCCGCCTTCAGATGCCGTGATCATCCGTGTCCTGCATATGTTCTGCAAGCCGTGGTCAAATTGACAACTGAGTACGATTATCCCCAATCAACCTACCTATGGTAGAATATAACACGAACATTAAGGGAACGCACGTTCTTCTTTTGGGGACTGTCAGACGCCAAAATGGTTAACGCAGAACGCCCGTTTCCAGGCTTTGGAGACGCAAGCGGCATGGCTAAGCCCGCTTGGCTTCGATCACATCCCAGATCATGGCGGCGATGTTGGTGCCGTCGAAGCGCTCGATCTCGCGCAGGCCAGTGGGCGATGTGACGTTGATCTCCGTCATGTAGTCGCCGATGACGTCGATGCCGACAAAGATGAGACCACGGCGTTTGAGCTCCGGCCCGATGATGGCGCAGATCTCCCGCTCGCGGTCTGTCAACTTAGTTGCTTCCGGGCGTCCGCCCACATGCATATTGGAGCGGCTTTCCCCTTCCGCCGGGACCCGGTTGATGGCACCGGCGATCTCGCCATCCACCAGAATGATGCGTTTGTCGCCGGCGCGGACGGCAGGCAAATAGGCTTGTGCAATCAGCGGCTCGCGGAACATCTGGGTGAACATCTCCAGCAGCGATGCCATGTTCTCATCGTCCTGTTTGACCCGGAAGACGCCGGCACCGCCGTTGCCATAGAGCGGCTTCAGGATGATGTCGCCATGCGCGGCGCGGAAGGCCTTGATGTCTTCTTCGTTGGCGGAAATCAGGGTCGGCGGCATGACACCGTCAAACTCGGTGACAAACAGCTTTTCGGGCGCATTGCGCACATGGGTGGGATCATTCACCACCAGCGTGTGCGGGTGAACGTGATCGAGGATGTGGGTCGCGGTGATGTAGCTCATGTCAAACGGAGGGTCCTGGCGCATCAGCACCACGTCCACATCGCGCATGTTGGTGACAATCAAGTTGCCTTCAGTGAAATGGTCACCGGCCGCATCGCGCACTTCCAGGGAGCGCGTCCGGGCGAGCACCTTGCCGTCATGCAGCGACAGATCCTTTGGCAGGTAGTAGGACAGCTCGTGGCCGCGCGACTGGGCTTCCAGTGCCAGGCGGAAGGTTGAATCGCCCTTGATGTCGATGGCCGCCACCGGGTCCATCTGAATTGCCACTTTGAGTGTCATGCGCCGCCCTACTCTGCCGGTTCTTGGTTGGTATCAGGTTCGCGCGGAATGTCGGGGCGGGCCCGCCCAAGGTCAATGGACAAAAGAAAGGTGGGTTCGCCCGATGCGCGTCAGTTGAGGCTCATGCGCAGCTTGTCGGCGCGCAGTTTGGCTTCGCGGGCTATGTGTCCACGCCCATCGGCCAGGGCCAGCTCCGCTGCACGGGCATAGGCCTTGCGGGCGGACATGAGACTGCCGGTCTCGCCATCCAGCCGTCCGCGCTCAAGCCACAGTGTGGCATCGCGCGGTGCGATCGCCGTCATCCGCGCAAGAATGGCATCCGCGCGGGCAACATCCCGGGCCTGGGTGGCTCGGGAGTAAATGTTGTTTTGCAGCCGTAACAAAACCGCGCGGGCCGAGACCGGAGCCAGCGCCCGCTCCAGATCGTCCTGGGTCGGTTCGCCGTCGTCGTCATCTTCAAGGCCCTGCACGCGGGCCAACAGCGACGTCACTGCGTCTTCGTCCAGCACCTGACCGCCTGAGAAGGGATCAATCATCACCGGCGGCGGACCGCCCTGCACCACGCCATTAAGGCGGACCAGAAAATGGCCGGGGAAATTCACCCCGGAGATGGCCCAACCATTCGCCCGGCCGGCATGAATGTAGAGCAACCCCAGCGATACCGGCAGACCGCGCTTGCGGTCGATCACCCGCACCAGATTGGCGTTGGCCATGTCGTCATAGGTCACCCGGTCACCGTCATAGCCGAAGTCTCCGGCGATAACATCTGCCAGCGCCTGGGCCTGGGCGCGGGTCCTGGCCGCGTCGCGGCGGACGGGATCAGCCGATCGGACGTCCGGGGTCTCAAGCGCCTCCGCGCGGGCTGCGACATCGCGGACGATGCGGTCCACATGCGCATGATAAGGGTCGAGCACGAGGTCCGGCATGTCGGCTGCGCCCAGTGCCAGGGCTGTGTGTGCCAGGTCCAGCGCATCGTCAGCCGCTTCGCCGGCCGCACGCAGAATTCGGTCAAGCTCAGGCGTCATGGAGGTCTGCCCCGCAGATGACTGGCGGCGCCGGGCGTCGGCGTCCCCTCGACGGGTGAATGATAGCGCTCTCATCGGATCGGCGCTAAGTCGCGGCTTTCAATTCCGCGATTTTGTGGCGCCAAAGACCGGGGGCCGGATGAGGCAGGCTGCTCGTAGGCAGGCGGCGTGTACTGATAGCTGGGTTCGCGCGCTGGCTGGGCGTAATACGCAGACTGGGTGCTTGCGGTTTCGATCGCCTCGGCATCTGCATAGTCCGAGATATCGGTACCTGTGCGCAGGGGCGGCTGACCGGTCAGGAGATCCGGCGTTTCGGCATTTTCAGCAAGCACATGTCCCTGACGCTCACCGGCGGGC
>ERZ1740067.2131-NODE-2131-length-12471-cov-7.313789_pt1 | contig 12471 bp, 5 predicted proteins | sample MGYA00581736_ERZ1740067 | MGnify/ENA primary metagenome ERZ1740067 (study PRJEB43018, sample SAMN04849236) | marine metagenome | isolation source: floating plastic debris | place: Pacific Ocean | collected 2008-08-27 | study: EMG produced TPA metagenomics... | reverse complement strand
ACTAGGGTCAAAAGTAACAAGGGCAAAAGCTCATGACACAGCCGCAACGCTTAGCCGTCATTTGGGGGTTGCTAATTGGGCTTTCGGCCTGCACAACCGCTGCGCCTGAAGCATCTGTTTCTCAAGACGCGCAAGGCACAGCCCCTACAGGTAGGACCGAGAAGAGCCCTTCACAGACAGCTTCAGGCACAGGCTCATTACCAGCGCCTGTGACAGAGCAGCCTACTACCGAGAACCAGGAGCAGGCCGTTAATTTAGATCGTGACCAGATCCCCGATAACCCTGACGCAGATACTGCCATCGCAGAGACTGAGCTGACAGAAGAGCTCGATGATGATTGGTGCAGCCGCATGGCCACTCAGCAGGAAATGAATCGCTGCGCACAGGAACGCTACCAACAGGCAAACGCTGAACTCAGTAACATTTACCAAGACCTGCAGCAGGACTTACCGGCCAGCGGCCAGCAAGCCCTGTCAGCAGCTGAACTCGCCTGGGTCGCATTTCGCGATCGCGACTGCACCTTTGCAAAGGATCAATTTGCAGGCGGCTCAATTGTGCCTTTGATCTATAGCAGTTGCCTGGAAGCCCACACCGAAGAGCGGATCACAGAACTGCAGCAGCCCCAACTACCGCAGCTGAGCTATCAAGCTGCCGATGACCAACTCAATGCGACGTATCAGGATCTCTTGGCCGTCTTGAACGAATCGGAAGCCGATGATATTACCGATGTTCAGCTAGCTTGGATTGAGTATCGCGATCGCAACTGCGCCTTTGAAATCCTACATGGCAGCGACGTCATTGAGGAATCGCAGTGCTTGGCCCGTATGAGTGAAACCCGCATCGCGCAGCTGGCCAATGACATTGAGCAGCGCAGCTTATAGCCCCATGCAGCCTAAGCAACCGGGAAAGCCCGCTCGCACACTGGAAATGACGCACTTAATTAATTTAGCTTTATAGTCTAGAGAGACATCACGTTTGCATCTATATGACGCGACCTGCCCCCACGCCCGAACATATCCGTCTACAAGAACACCAGGATAAGCAAGCAAATTGGAGAAAGTGGGGTCCTTACCTAAGCGAGCGACAGTGGGGCACCGTTCGAGAAGACTACAGCGAATACGGTGAAGCGTGGGACTACTTCACCCACGACCAGTCACGCTCACGGGTTTATCGTTGGGGCGAAGACGGCATCCTCGGCATTTGTGACGATCGGCAGCTGTTGTGTTTTGCCCTATCGATGTGGAATCAGCGCGACCCCATTCTCAAGGAGCGATTTTTTGGGCTCACAGGTAATGAGGGCAACCATGCTGAGGACGTCAAAGAATATTATTTTTTCCTAGACAGTACGCCGACGCATTCCTATATGAAGGCGCTGTACAAGTATCCGCAAGCTGAGTACCCGTATGATCAGCTGGTGGCTGAGAATCGGAATCGTGATCGCAACCAAACAGAATACGAACTCATCGATACCGGCATCTTTGCCGAAGACCGCTACTTCGATGTGCAGGTAGAGTACGCCAAAGCCAGCGACAAAGATATTCTGATTCAAATCTCGATTACCAATCGCGGTCCTGAAGCTGCCGACATCAGCCTGCTGCCGACCCTGTGGTTTCGCAATACCTGGACTTGGGATACCCCTTCGATGAAGCCCAGTCTCCGCGAAGCAGAGCCCCAAGGCAACATCGCCGTTATAGCCTCAAGCCACACGGAACTGGGACAGCAGTGGCTTTACTGTCAGCCACAAACCCACGGCTCAGCCCATACGCGTGCCGAGATTCTCTTCACTGAAAACGAAACAAATAAAGAACGTCTGTACGGCGGCATCAGTCGTTCTACCTATGTCAAAGATGCCTTTCATCGCTATGTGATCGACGGTGAAACCGCAGCGATTAATCCAGAGAAAGTCGGCACGAAATCGGCAGTCCACTACTCGCTAAGCATCGGTTCTGGCGACACTCAGCAGATTAAACTACGGCTCTCCAGTCAGCCATCGCTAAGCGAACCACTAGGTGATGAATTCGATCAAATCTTCCAAACCCGAAAAGAAGAAGCCGATAAGTTCTATCATCAGCTTTCTCCTTTTATCCATACCAAGGACCTGGCCAATGTTCAGCGTCAAGCCTTTGCTGGCATGATGTGGGGCAAACAATACTATCTATACGATGTCAGCACTTGGCTAAAAGGCGATCCCAACACGCTCACACCACCGCCAGCTCGCAAGCGAGGTCGTAACCAACACTGGCATCATCTCGACAGTCAAGATGTGCTTTCCATGCCTGATACTTGGGAGTATCCGTGGTTTGCGGCTTGGGATACAGCATTTCACTGCATTCCTTTAGCGATGATCGATCCTGAGTTTGCTAAGCAGCAGCTCGATGTGATGACGCGTGAGTGGTACATGCACCCAAATGGGCAACTGCCAGCTTACGAATGGGCCTTTGGCGATGTGAATCCGCCTGTGCATGCCTGGGCAACTTGGCGCGTGTACAAGATTGAGAAAAAGATGACAGGGAAGTGCGATCGTCTTTTCCTGGAGCGTCTGTTTCAAAAACTGCTGCTGAACTTCACCTGGTGGGTCAATCGTAAAGACACCGAAGGCAACAATGTCTTTGAAGGTGGTTTCCTGGGCTTGGATAACATCGGAGTCTTTGATCGTAGCAAACCCCTACCGACAGGTGGCAAGCTGGAGCAGGCCGATGGCACAAGCTGGATGGCAATGTACTGCCTAGATATGCTCTCTATTTCACTAGAGCTGGCACTGGAGAATCCTGTCTACGAAGACATGGCCACTAAGTTCTTCGAGCATTTCATCTACATTTCAGAAGCGATGAATGCCGACGACGAACATGCCACACAGCTATGGGACGAAGAAGACGGCTTCTTCTACGACGTGCTACACCTACCAGATATGAGCCGCATCCCGATCAAAATTCGCTCTCTTGTTGGTCTCATGCCGCTGTATGCCACCACTATATTGGAACCAGAACTCCTAGCGCGTTTGCCTGGATTTTTGGAACGGGTGGAATGGTTTGAAGCGAACCGTCCCAAGCTGTCGAGAAATATCACAGCAACTGGTGAAGGCCCACAAAAGCGCCGATTGCTCTCTGTAGTCCGGCCCGATAAGCTCAAGCGCATTCTGGCCAAAATGCTCAAGCCCCATGAGTTCTTAGCACCCACGGGCATTCGTGCCCTTTCTCGATTTCACGCCGATAATCCCTACATTTTTGATGTTAACGGGACAGCGTATCGCGTCGACTACGAACCCGCCGAATCTAGCCTAGGTTTGTTTGGCGGCAACTCCAACTGGCGAGGCCCGGTATGGTTCCCCACCAACTATCTCTTGATTGAATCTTTGCAGCGCTATCACCGCTACTTTGGCGACAGCTTCAAAATTCAATGTCCCTACGGAGAAGGCGAGCCCATGAATCTATGGAATGTGGCTGCCAAGCTAGAAGAGAGAATGATCGGCACGTTTATCCGCGATGAGAACGGTCGCCGCCCAGTGTACGGCGGTAACGAGACTTTTCAGAACGATCCTCACTGGCGCGATTACATTCTCTTTTACGAATACTTTAATGGCGATACGGGGGAAGGCATTGGTGCTAGTCATCAAACAGGCTGGACTGGTCTTGTGGCCAAGCTCATTCACCAATGCTGCGAATACAAGCCTGATGATGATTCATTTCTATAGCGAGAGAAGTTGCTGTAGAGCAAAAGCATACGGGCAAACAACGCCTAGTATAAACCGGGTTTCCTGAGATGGATTAATGGCTGAACACCGGCTAAACGCCAGTAGACCTTATTAACTCTCGCTCACGGCAGTAAAATTAGGTCTTCTCGGACCCACCCTTCGGCTCCAGACTCAAAGACAACTCTATACCAGTCATACCCTTGCGGGCCACGGGCGTTACCGAGGATTTGTACGGGATCTCCAGCAATTCCATAGTGCGGCGAATCTGCCGAGGTCGAAGGTCCAGAACGGACGTTGATGCGTTCACCGTTACTTCCCAAGAGTTCGGTGTATTTGGGTACGGTGTCTATATCTCTAGGCTGGCCATCGTCGACGGGTGGGGCAGGCTTTTCTCCTATACGAGAGCGCACCACTGTTTCTGGGACCCAGCCCTCTACACCTGAGTCAAATCGAACCTTGAACCAAACGCCTTCAGGACCAGGTTCTGTTCTCGCTGTGGCAATGACAAAGTCACCATTGACACCATAGCTGGGCGCAGCCGATGCAAAAGAAGGCTGCGAATGAATATCGATTTGCTGCTGTCCTGGCGCACTAAGCACAACCGGCTCCTGCATCGGAATCTCTATCAATGGCGGCGGCTCAGGAGTATCATCAACAGGTGGAACTGGCTTGCTGACGGGTTCATCATCTGTCGGGACTGCTTGGGTTTCATCGGTTATTGTTTGCGCATCTTCATCATCAGGGGCTTGAGCATCAGGGTCTTGAGCACTGTCCTGCGAAGTGATGGTTGACTCTGATCGTGAGGAAGAAACGGCAGGTTGAATTGAGGTGTCGGTAGAGCGCTGGCTAATGTACATGCCAAGAGCGATCGCACCCCCACCGATCCAAATCACAGCTAGCCCAATGGTCAGCGGCGTTAGCTTTCTAAACCAGGGGCGACTCGAATTATCTGCTGGATTACTCAACAATGAATTAATTGAATTGCCAGTCACGACTGTATTGGCAGATTGCTGATGAGTTGCAGGCGTGGCGGCAACTGCCATCGTCTGCAATTCACTTTCGGCAGGGACCGGGGGAGAGGCAGGGGCTGAGGCAGAATAAGGGGCTGAGGCAGGCGACTGAGGAGGGAATGCGTCAGCAGGTGGCAGGATAGTGGGTGACAGTGAATTAGGAGAAGCCGATACTGTGGAGAGTGCATGCAGCATTTCTGGAGCAGTGGTGTAGCGATCACGTGGATGAGACTGTACCGCTCGATCGAGCACCCCTCTCAATGCTGGACTCACATGCTCCGCCGCGTGCTGCCACACCAGCTCCCCGGTCTGTGGATTGGACTGCAACGACTGTGGCACCTGCCCCGTCAACAGATAAATAGCCGTCAGCCCTAGACTATATAAATCACTTGACGGGATCGGCCTACCAGCGGCCTGCTCCGCCGACATATAGCCCGGCGTCCCGATCACAATTGAGCTTGTGGGATGATTTTGACTGTTCATCACCGTGCCCATCGTCTCGCGCACCGCACCAAAGTCAATCAGTACAGGCTGCTTGGTATCGCTGCGCAAAATAATATTTTCGGGCTTGAGATCGCGATGGATGATGCCTCGATTATGGATAAACGCTAGAACCGGCAGCAGAGAATCGACAATGTTAATGACCGTCGATTCGGGGAGAGGAACGGATGTATCTTCTAGCGTTTCACCCTCAATCCACTCCTGAACCAAATAGAATTTTTGCGCTTCTGAGAAATAGGCATACAGCCGAGGAATTTGCGAATGATTCTCGCCTAGCTGCTCCAGAATTGCAGCCTCACGCTGAAAGCGATCTTGTACTACCTGATATATTTCCGGACTGGTCGTAATCGGCTTTAGCTGCTTAATGACGCACTTTCGCCGGGAGGGCATTTGCGTATCTTCAGCCAAATAAGCATGGCCAAAGCCGCCTTCTCCCAGGGGGCGAATAACCTGATAGCGATTGTTTATCAGCATGATAAGTGCAGAGGATAGCGCTTGATTTGAGGGTACCAGAAGGGCGGCTGCCTTCTAATATTTCCTCCACTTTCTCAAGCGCTTTTACACCTCAGCTTTACATCTAGCTAATAAAGATATCCGCAAAAGCTTCACCCAACGCTAAGTGCCCCTCAGACATGTAGTGCACGCTGTCATCACTGACTTGGAAGTCATCCGTATCGATCAGATAGTTCTGGGGATCTGCATTGGCCACTGCTATCTGAGCACTGCGAACAACATCATCCTCGGTGAAACCATTGGGCAATTCATCATGCAGACGACCGATCAAGAAGTCTATGCCTTGACCATACCTTAGGCGGATGTCAGCGATAAAGTCGGTCAAGTTCGTTTCGTAATTGGCTGCTTGCGTGGCATTAAAAGCGTCATTTTCGCCTTGCGCCCACAGCATCGCTTCCACTTCGTAGTTGATGCCTGAACTGGTCAAATCCGCTAGCGCGTTGCCAACCCAATTGTTGAAAGCAGCGTAGGTATTATTGGTGCCATTAATATCCCAATCCTCAGCCAGATCGGTCGAGCCTAAAGCATACTTCACCAAATAAATCTCTTCTGTGTCAGCAGTCCCATTTTGACGTGCGGCTTCTAACGCAAAGCCGAAGCCAATTTCTGCGCCGAAGCCACCCCCGCTGCCAAAGTTACTGTTAAAACCGGCTCGTAAATCAACAAAGTTGCTGACACCGTCCTGCCATATTTGCACATTGGGGAAAGGATTGGCATGTGCGCCCGTTAGGTCAGCCGCATCGCTCCCAACGCCCGCCATATTCGACTGTCCGCCGAGCAGATAGACCGAGACTTTATTGGTGACTTCGATTTGGACGAATTGGCTATCGACAAGCCCCGTGGAATCAGTCGCTAGCACGTTAATACGATAAATGTTGTCGCCATCGTCATCACCAGAATTCTCAAAATCAGGCGCAACTTCAAAGAAAATCTCACCGGTATCAGCCTCAATCGAGAAGCGGTCAGCATCTTCACCTGCGTTGATCCGATAGGTGATGCCATTGCCTTCAGTATCACCATCAGCATCCGTCGCATCGATGTCGATAGCCAGCGTGCTGCCTTCTACCACTTGCTCTAGAACATTACCTGTATCTCCTCCATTGGTGATAACAGGCGCGCTACCCGCTTCCGCCACATTTTCTACTCTAATTACGAGAAACTGACTGTCAGCCTGTCCATCAGAATCCAGCAGCAGCACGTTCACCAGGTACACGTTGTTGCTATCTTCGTCTTCAGGATTCTCGAAGTCAGGCGCTCTCTTGAACGAAATAACACCCGTTTCTGGATCAATGTCAAACAAAGCTTTATCGTTGCCTGCATTGAGAGAATAAACAAACCCATCACCCTCGCTGTCATCACCGCCTATGGCATTGACATCAGTGACAAATGTTGTATTTTCATCGACCAAAACTGTTGCATTATCTCCACCCTCATTGCTGATGATTCGGAGCTCATCTGGAGCTTCTTCTACTGTAACGGTCACCACTTGAGTAATCGCGATATTTTTGCTGTTAATGGCACTCAGCGTGAAGTTGTACACATTATCCCCACCAACATCTTCAGGGTCATCAAATTCAGGGTCATCTTTAAATTTCAGCTCTCTGTTTTCTACCTCAAACAGATCAGCATCGGGGCCAGTGAATTCGTAGCGTTCGATGGCACGCCCTGTCGGATCGGTGTCTGGCAGAGTCGCGATCACGCTTTCACCCTCTACCACCGAAACATCAATCGGATCATCTCCAGCTCGATTTCTCACCCTAAACTCCAGGAACTGGCTATCACTCAACCCTGTAGAATCAGTAGCCGACACATTTAGCTGATAGAGATTGTCGCCATTACTATCACCAGGATTCTCAAAGTCAGGCCGCTCATTAAAGAAAATGCCGCCGTCATTGTTAATGGTGAACAAACCAGCATCTTCACCCCCATCGATCTGATACGAAATGCCATTGCCCTCCGTATCGCCATCTGCATCTGTCACCTTCATATCTATGACAAACGACGTTCCTTCCGCGATGTTTCTGAAGAAAGAGCTGCCGCCGCCACCGCTAGTAACCACAGGCGCACTGCCGCCAGCACCGCCACCAGCACCGCCATCAGCATCCTGCACCACAATCGATAATGCCTGGGTATCTGACGCATCATCGCGATCAGTCACAGATACATTAACCTCGTAGACATTGTCACCATCGGCATCCATGGGTTGCTCAAAGTTGGGTACGGCCCTGAAACGTAGCTCCCCCGTATAGCGATTGAGCCTGAAGAGACTGATATCCTCACCCCCATCAAACGAATAAAAAACGCCCTTTAATTCTTCAAATCTATTGTCACTAGTGCTCTCTATATCCGTGACTTCTCGAGTCCCTGAATCTACGAAAATGGTCGCTGTTGGCCCGCCCCCATTACTGATAATCGTTCGCGTTGACAGGATCCCTTCGTAGGCCTGCTGACCGAATTCGCTAATGGCCAGAGCAGACTCAATTCGGCCCATCGTAACTTCCAGATCCCAGTCACCACCGAGTGCTGTACTCCCGGTGAGATCATCTGAAGCTTGAACATCTCCTCCGGTAACGGCAGCCAACTGCTCTATAAAGCTGAGGCCCAGCTCACCTTCAGCAACATCACAGCCGTACAGTAAAATGTCACCCGTCATAGACTGACCCCAGGTAGCCAGTTTGTCGGTATATCCCGTCAGGCTGTCCGCGTCTAATGTTTCATTACCGATTTGCAGCTGACCTGCCTGACCGTGGGTGAAAATATGAACGCTTTCTAAATCCTCTGGGCTGTATCGAGATAGGACCTCTGCAATATAGGTGACACCAGATTGGTCACTCTCGATAAAGTAAACCCTTGCTTCTGGCAAGGCGTCAACCAGAGCGTTCACATCCTCAAGGCGTCGATCAACAAAAGCAATTTGCTGAGCAGTAGATACTGAAGAATCGAAAGGCGTTAAATCTTGTAAGCTCCCCGTCACAGGCGGAATCACAGGGGCAGTTGTTACAGACTGTATGTTCTCTTGAGTATCAGGCAACAACATAGTACTTGGATTTTTTATATAGACTTGGATGTATGGAGCCAAAGCAGTTGTCCAGAGCAGCTGTTCCCATGTTCCAAAGACCCTAATGATCCGAAGAGTAGAGAAACACAAGCCCAAATGGCCTTCATTACCAGCACTGTTCACGCTGTAAAACAAGCGCTCAAGTAGTTAGGCTCAAACAGTGAGAAAGAGCGCTCCAAAGATAAATAACTCTCGACAGAAAATAAGACGGGTTCATACAAACCGGGTTCCCACCAGGCTCAAGCAGAATGAAGCTACTTACTGGTGCGATTACATCGATTACATATAGTGCTCAGTGTCAGGTAATTGCCATAAGAGATACAAAGGTCGACCGGTAAAGCGTGACGACCACAAGCATCATTTGGCAGACAATATTCAGTTTGCAAAATATTAATTAAGAAAAAAATATTCACTCCACCGGGCTCTAACCCCAGTCGTAAAATAAGATGCTTATGGCTTGTGGCCCCCACTCCATCCAATAGCCCAACCCAATAGCTCAAAAGCTCACAGCCCCTGATCACATTCCCAGAGAGCAACGTATGACTGTCTCGAAAGCACCTAAAGATACCGATCAGTCTTCGTCAACTGCTCAGCACGGCACCCGCGTCAAAGATCGCATTCCAGACAACGGTGTCAGCGATCCCACCCATGGCATTCCAGAGCGCCTCACTAAGCACACTGTTCGCTACGCCGACTATCGCGACGTAAGCCGTGACGACATGACGCCCATGATGCGTCACTACGCGGATGTAAAAGATCAGCACCCATATGCCCTGCTGATGTACCGTGTCGGGGACTTCTTTGAAACCTTTTTTCAAGATGCTATTACCATTGCCCGAGAGCTAGAGCTGGTGCTGACCAGCAAAGATGCGGGTAAGGCCATTGGGCGTGTTCCCCTCTCAGGGATTCCACATCACGCACTAGAACGCTACTGCGTGCAGCTCGTTGCTAAAGGGTACGCCGTGGCCATTTGTGACCAGGTGGAAGATCCAGCCGTAGCGCAGGGACTGGTGAAGCGTGAGGTGACTCGTATCATCACGCCTGGCACGGTGATTGAAGAGGGGATGCTCAGTGCTAGACGCAATAACTTTTTGGCCGCTGTTGTCATTGCTGGTGAGCAGTGGGGGCTCGCCCATGCCGACGTTTCGACCGGGGAATTTCTCACGACGCAGGCCAGTGATTTGGACCAGCTAGCCCAAGAGCTGATGCGATTGCAGCCTGCGGAGATTTTGGTGCCGACAAATGCACCTGACTTGGGGGCGCTGCTGCGTCCTGGCGAAAAATCTGATCGCTTACCTGATTGTCTGCCAACTCAATTTTGCTACACCTTTCGCTCACAGACACCGTTTACGCAAACAGAAGCAAAGCAGCGATTACTGGAAAGCTTGAAGCTGCGATCACTCGAAGGCATCGGCTGCAAACACCTCCCCCTCGCAACCCGCGCTGCAGGCGGCCTGCTGGAATACCTTGAAGACACTCAAAAAGCCAGTATTGCTCCCTTACACACCCTTTCCACCTACGCCATTACAGAGTTTTTGGTCATCGATTATCAAACTCGTCGCAATTTAGAAATCACCCAAACATGTCGGGACGGCATTTATCAGGGGTCACTGCTGTGGGCGCTTGATAAAACAGTTACGGCCATGGGTGGGCGAGCCTTACGGCGCTGGCTACTCCAGCCGTTGCTGAGTAAAGAAGGCATTCAAGCACGCCAAGATACAATTGAAGAGCTGGTGAGTAACGGCAGCCTACGTCAGCAATTGCAGCAGCTGCTCAAGCAAATCTATGACTTGGAGCGCTTGGCGGGTCGTGCCGGTTCTGGCACAGCGAATGGTCGAGATCTAGTTGCGATGGCAGATTCTTTTGGCAAGCTGCCGGATTTAGCTGCGCTGATGAGCCATGCCACATCGCCCTATTTGACGAAGTTGCAGTTTGTGCCGCCTGAGCTAGATGAATTGGGCAGCTTGCTGCGATCGCATCTTGTCGAAAACCCACCGCTTTACCTCACCGAGGGCAACCTCATCCGCGACGGCGTCAATTCCAAGCTCGATCAGCTCCGTCAGCAGGTCAGCACCGATCAGCAGTGGATTGCCAATCTCGAAAGTACGGAGCGCGATCGCACTGGTATATCCAACCTTAAAGTTGGCTATACCAAAGCCTTTGGTTACTACATCAGCATCTCGCGCAGCAAAGCCAACCTCGCCCCGGACAACTACACTCGCAAGCAAACCCTCACTAACGAAGAACGCTACATCACCACAGAGCTAAAAGACTGCGAAGCCAGGCTAAACAACCTCAACGAGGAAATTCATCAGCTAGAATACGACCTCTTCATTGGTCTGCGTGAACAAGTTTCAGCACATGTAGAGCTTATCCGCCAAGTCGCAGCCAAGGTCGCAGCAGCAGCTGTGCGCGCCGGACTAGCAGAAGTCGCCATTTATCAAGGCTACTGTCGTCCTGAAATGACTAAAGGACGTCCCGTTTTCATTGAAGATGGTCGTCATCCTGTTGTAGAACAGTCACTGCCAGCAGGCTTTTTTGTCCCGAACGACACAGGTCTGGGCAGTGTGGACGCGGATGCGCCAGCTGTAACCCCTGATTTAGTGATTTTGACAGGGCCTAATGCTAGTGGAAAGAGCTGCTACCTACGGCAGGTAGGGCTGATTCAGCTGATGGCGCAGGAGGGCAGTTTTGTGCCAGCAAAGACGGCAATGCTAGACGTGTGCGATCGCATCTTTACCCGCGTCAGTGCAGTCGATGTCCTCGCCTCTGGCCAATCCACTTTCATGGTAGAGATGAACGAAACCGCCAACATTCTCAACCACGCCACCGAACAATCCTTAGTCCTACTCGATGAAATTGGCCGAGGCACCGCCACCTTCGACGGACTCTCTATCGCCTGGGCTGTAGCTGAGCACCTCGCTAGCGAAATCTGCGCCCGCACAATTTTTGCTACTCATTATCATGAGCTCAATGAGTTGGCGTCTCTTTTAGAAAATGTTGAAAACTATCAGGTCACAGTAAAAGAGATGCCTGATCAAATCATCTTTTTACATCAGGTCCGTCCGGGCGGAGCCGATAAATCCTATGGCATTGAAGCAGGAAGATTAGCAGGGTTACCGCCGTCTGTGATTAGCCGGGCTCGTCAGGTGATGGGACAAATAGAACAGCACAGTAAAATTGCCGTGGGGCTGAGAGAAAATCCGGAAGCAGCGGCCTTTAAGACAAAAGAAGGAACACGAAAGAAGAAGAAGAGAAAAACATCCAAAAGACTTGCAAGCAAACAAGAATTTCAAGTAGGGTCGTCTTCTAAACCTGTTGCCTCTGACGTAGCAGTGACAGTGCCAGGCTCTGAGCCGGAAGAGCAGCTAGATATCTTTGGGTGATTCGGAGTGTATCAAGTTATCGCTATACAAGAAAAAATACTTTCTTGTATAGCAAAGCGATAATGCTCAGAACGCTGAGAATTCCTAAGACGATGTTAAAAAGACGAAGATGATAAGCAATGTCTCCGTCGTAGCAGCCGGGCTTCAAAAATAGTCTCCGAAAAGCTGGAAATATTTCCATCAAGCTAACAAACAAAAAGAATGGAATCACACCAAGGGAAAGGTAGCCACCTCCAAACCAAGGTCTGGCCATAATAGGAAATTGCCGAGCAATCGCGGAAGCAATAATGAGCAGCAACAAAATTACTATCG
>ERZ1740067.2130-NODE-2130-length-12474-cov-9.358886_pt1 | contig 12474 bp, 11 predicted proteins | sample MGYA00581736_ERZ1740067 | MGnify/ENA primary metagenome ERZ1740067 (study PRJEB43018, sample SAMN04849236) | marine metagenome | isolation source: floating plastic debris | place: Pacific Ocean | collected 2008-08-27 | study: EMG produced TPA metagenomics... | reverse complement strand
CCGGGCTAGGCGGTGATTTCTTCGTTCAGCCACTCTTCGAATGCCCGCGACGCAGGTGTCTGCGCGTGTGGGGGAGGTGGTGTGAGGAAGTAGCTTTCAGACAACGAGGGGGCATGCTCGAACGGGCGAACCAACTCTCCGGTGGTCAGCATATCGGCGGCGATGGTGTCATGGGCCATGGTGAGGCCCGCACGGCCTTTGGCCGCCATGAAGGCGACCACATAGGTGGAGCTGAGGTTGACGGTGCGGCCCGCATGCCCTGCCCCGCCCCCGGACTTGAACCAAGCATCCCACGTCCCCGTGATGCCCGCGCAATCAAAAAGCGGTGCCTGCGCCAGATCGATGCCTTGGGCGGCAAACTCTGGGGCACAGACCGGAAAGAACCGCTCATCAGCGATCTTGCGCGCCTCGGGTGACATGTCTTCAGGGCGGCCAAACCGGATCTCCATCCCGGCGCGGCCCGAATTCTTATCCGGATCCCAGATATGCGTCACGATGTTGAGCACGATCCAGGGATGACGCGCGTAAAGCCGGTGTAGCCGGGGTGCCAACCAGAGCGCCGAGAACGCCATGGAGCAGTTGAGCACCATGGTCTGACCACGATCCACACCGGTGAACGCCTGCGTGCCCGTGGCAATCAAATCAAAGGCTTCGCGCACCACGGGCAGGTAATTGCTGCCCGCCTCGGTCAGGTTCAAGGCGCGGGTGCGGCGGACGAAAAGCTCGGCACCCAGAAAGGCCTCAAGACTGCGCACATGCTGGCTGATGGCCGACTGCGTCAGGTTCAACTCTCCGGCGGCGCGGGTGAAGGAGAGATGGCGGGCTGCGGCTTCGAACGCGCGAAGCCATGTCAGAGGCGGCAGATCAGTTGTCATGGCATGCAAGACCTATGCATTAATTTTGTTAATGTTATACCGGCGAATCCTTTGTTTGTCAGGATGCATAAGGGCTGGCATGCTCATGCCAATCCCATCACATAGACAGGTGACCCATGCTGCAAACTGCCCCAAAACCGAACCTGACCCACTGGGAAGAACGCGTCGACATGGCGGCGGCGTTTCGGTGGACGGTGAAGCTCAACTACCATGAGGCGGTGGCCAATCATTTCAGCCTGGCGGTAAATGAAGACGGCACGCAGTTTCTGATGAACCCCAATCAGGTGCATTTCAGCCGGATCCGGGCCTCTGATCTGTTGCTCTTGGATGCCAATGATCCCGACACGCTGAGCCTGCCTGGCGCGCCGGATCCATCGGCCTGGGGGCTGCATGGCTCTGTGCATCGTCGTTGTCCGCACCATCGCTGTCTGATGCATGTGCATTCGGTCTTTGCCACGGTTCTGGCATCGCTGGAGGACAGCAACATGCCACCAATCGATCAGAACACCGCGACCTTCTACAACCGCTATGTGATCGACGAGGAATTCGGCGGGTTGGCGTTTGAAAACGAAGGCGAGCGCTGCGCCTCCATGCTGGGCGATCCGAAGAAGAAGGTCATGATCATGGGCAACCACGGCGTGCTGGTGATGGGCGATACGGTGGCCGAGACGTTCAACCGGCTGTACTATTTCGAGCGCGCAGCAGAGACCTATATCCGCGCGCTGCAAACGGGCGCGAAGATGCGCGTGCTCTCTGATGAGATTGCCGAGAAGACCGCGCAGGAGATCGAGGATTATCCCGGTCTGGCTCAGAAACACTTGGTCGAGTTGAAGCTTCTTCTGGATGAAGAAGGCTCAGATTACGCGGCTTGATCGCATATCTTTTTGGGAGGAATGAACAGATGTCTGACACGGCATTTGACGATGACACTTTGACAGATCCCGAGGATGCGAAATGGCATCACCGCCCTCAGGGGCGCGTGCCGCTCAACCCGCTGTTTCGGTGGCCACCGCGCCCGGCCGCCATTTGGCGGTGGTATCGCGGCGCGTGGTTGCAGATCACGTCCGTATCCATTGCCTTCCTGATAGCTGTGCTGGCCTACGCGGTGTTTTTGCCGCCGCTTGAGGCGATGGTGACATTTCAGTTTGGCTGGATGTTCACGGTCTGGCTTTTGAACATGGTGCCCCAGACGGTGATTGCGGGCACGCTGCATTGGTGGCTTTACATGCGCAAGGGTCAGGGGATGGCGACCAAGTTTGAAGCGCGCGATCTGGCGCGGGACAACGCGCTTTTCACCTTTCGAAATCAGGTCTGGGACAATATCTGGTGGACGCTGGGCAGCGCGATGACCGTGGCGACCGTGTACCAATGGGGCATCTTCTGGGCGATGGCCAATGGCTATGTGCCGACAGTCACTTGGGCCAATTCACCCGTGTGGTGCCTGATCTGGATGGCGTTCATTCCCATGTGGAGTGGGCTGCATTTCTACTGGGTGCACCGTCTGGAGCATCACCCCAAGCTCTACCGCCATGTGCACGCCGTGCATCACCGCAACATCAATGTGGGGCCGTGGTCGGGCATCTCGAACCACTGGTATGAGAACGCTCTCTACTTCACCACGTATTTCATCCATCTGATCGTGCCCTCGCATCCGCTGCATCTGATGTTCCACATTTATTTCCAGCAGACGACGCCGATCTTTTCGCATGCGGGCTTTGAACGGATCATTCCCAATGAAGGGCAATCAGCCAAGGCGGGCGACTTCTTTCACCAGCTGCATCACCGGTATTTTGAGTGCAATTACGGCACGTCCGAGATCCCGTTTGATCGCTGGTTTGGCACCTATCACGACGGCACCGCTGTAAGCACCAAGGACGCGCGTCAGCGGAAGAAAAACATGTATCGAACAAAGGCGAAACCGCAATGAAACGCACCAATGCTGCCTCTTCCGGAGTGAAAATTGACGGGCGCGCGCTCAAGGGCATGATCGCACGCTCTGACCGGCCGGGGCTGATCTACCTGGCACAATGGGCGGGATCGCTGGTGCTGACGGGCGCGCTTGTCTGGGCGACACTGGGCACGGTGTGGATGTGGCCTGCGATGTTTGTCTACGGGATTTTCCTCTGTGTGCCGGCCTATTCGGCGAGCCACGAGACCGCCCATGGCACGGCCTTTAAGACGCGGCGCCTCAATGAGGCGGTGCTTTGGGTGACATCGCTTATCTACATGGAAGAGCCGCTGCACCGCCGCTACACCCATACGAGCCATCACAGCTTTACCTGGCATGTGGAAAAGGACGCGCAGATGCCGTTTGACACGCCGATGGATTTCAAGGGCTGGCTGGCCGAGATCACGGGGTTCGGGCTGGCGCGGTTTCACTTGGTGGCGTTCTGGCACATCGCGACGCGTCGCTACACAGCAACGATGCGCGATGTGATCCCCGAGAGCGAATATGACCGGATGACGCTGAATGCACGCATCATGATGACCATTTACGCGGCTATTTTGGTGGCGCCGTTCTTTGGCATCTGGTGGCCGATCTGGTTTATCGCCGTGCCGCGTGTGCTGGGCGCGCCTGTGATGCTGCTGTTCACGCTTATTCAGCATGTGGAGTTGCAGGAGAACTCCCCCTCAATCCTCGAAAGCACGCGGTCGTTTCAGACAACGTGGCTGGCGCGGTTTCTCTACATGAACATGAACAACCACGTGGAGCATCACCTCTACCCGCAAGTGCCGTTTTATGCACTGCCTGACCTGGCAGAGGCCGTGAAGGATCAGGTGCCAGAGCCCGATCCGGGGTTCTTCAAGACCAACTGGGAAGTGCTATGCGTCGTGATGCGCAGGTCCTTCGGATTGCAAACCAAAGCCGCCACAATCCGGCAGGCGCCGCATATGATCACCGATGGCGGCCCTATCGAGCGTGTCGCTCAACGGACAATGTAAAAAGGGGGCAAGGCCTCCAAATACCCCAGCCGAGCAAATTAATGGGACATAAAGTTTAGGCGGTTGGGTCGAGCAGGATCTTGGGGGCAGCGACCGAGCCCGCGCGGATGTCGGCGAACGCCCCTGCCCCGTCTGAAAGCGCGCGGGTATGCGTCCAATCGAGAGGCCCGAGGCGGCCGTCGAAGATGGCCTGGGCGGTGTCGCGGAAATCCTGTGCCGTGTAGGTGTAAGTGCCGATAAACGTGATTTCCTGCAGGGTCATCCGGCGGATATCGAGCCCGCCCGCGTTTTGGCCAAGGCCAATATGCATGATGACCCCGCCAGGTTTGGCGTGGGTCGAGGCGGTCGCCCGGGTGGCTTCGAACCCGACACCGTCGATTACAAGGTCAAAAAAGCCCGCGTGCGCGAGATCGGGCAGATCAATGAGCGGGAACTCCGCGCTGGCGGCAATTGCGGCGCGGCGCGGGGCATTGGGCTCCAGCAGTGTGACATCAGATATACCTTGCGCAATCAGGCTGAGGGCGGCGCCGAGGCCAATGGCTCCACCGCCGATCACCAGCGCGCGGGTGTTTTCGCCGCCGTCATGGAGCGCACCTTTGGCCAGACGCACCGCGTGCCAGCCGCAGGCAAGGGGCTCCGCTAGGGCCGCGTGATCGAGCGAGGCGTGATCCGGCACGGTAACCAGATTGGTCTCTGGCATTGCTAGAAATTCGGCGAAGGCCCCTTCGCGCGGGGGCATGGAGATGATCTGGCGGTCCGGGCAGAGGTTGTCGCGCCCCTCTTGACAGGCCCAGCTTTCGGGGTTGGTCACCAGCGGGTTGACCGTGACCCGCTCGCCCTCGCGGGGGCCGCCGATAATCACGCCAGCCGCCTCATGACCGAGGATTAGGGGCGCGGGGCGGCGTTCATCATGGCACAGATAGGCGTGCATGTCAGAGCCGCAGATGCCCACGCGGTCGATCTTGATGAGCTGTTCGCCGGGACTGGCCACGGGGGTTTCCGCGTCGCGAAACTCAAGGTCTTCAGGGCCGGTATACACAAGCGCTTTCATTTTGCGGTGTAGCCTCCGTCGACCATAAGGACCTGGCCCGTCACGTATTGCGACGCGTCCGAGCAGAAAAACAGAATGGGGCCGTCGATATCTTCCATCTTTCCATTGCGGCCGATGCAGGTTTGCGCGGCATTGCGAGCGGCGCGGTCGGGATCATCGAAAACAGGGCCTGTAAGCTCGGTTTTGAAGAACCCTGGGCCAATGGCGTTGGCCGTGATGCCGTGGGAGGACCAGGCTTCGGCCATCGCACGGGTGAGCTGCGCGATGCCGCCTTTGGATGCGCCATAGGCCAGACCGCCCGGGAAGGCCCGCGTGGTTTGCAAGGAGGCAAAATTCAGGATGCGCCCCCAGCCTTTGGCCTTCATCGCGGGCACAAGCTCTTGCGCAAGAAAGAACGGCGCGGCGAGGTTGAGGTTGAGCGTCGTGGTCCAGCCACCAATCGTGACGTCATCGGCGGTCTCGCGCGTGTTGATGCCAGCCGCTGTTACCAGAATATCCGGCGGGCCAAAAGGATCTGAGACGTGGCAGGCCAGATCCCCCATCCCATCCAGATCCGCCACATCACTGGCCAGGGCTGCGGCCTTGCCATCCGCGGCCTCTGCCCAATCGTGCAAAACCTCCGCGCGGCGCGCGACACCCACAACCTTGGCGCCCGCGCGCATCAAGGTGTCGGCCGCTCGACGGCCCAGGCCGGAGCTTGCGCCGGTCACGCAAGCCACCTTGCCTGTGAGGTCAAAGAGGCCTGCGGGCGAGGACATCTTACGCCTCGCCGGTCAGATCGAAGTCTTCGTCGGGAAAGTACTTCTTCAGCCGGATGTCTGCGGTGCGGGCGTGGCCCTCCATGCCCTCGAGCCGGGAGATCCGCGCGGTGGCTTCGGCCACGGGTTTGGCGCCTTCGCGGGTGGAGCGCTGCCAGGTCACGATTTTCATATATTTGTGCACGCTGAGGCCGCCGGTGTAGTTGGCCGCGCCTGACGTGGGCAGCACATGGTTGGTGCCCGACGCCTTGTCGCCAAAGGCCACGGTGGTTTCTTCACCCAGGAAGAGCGAGCCATAGCAAGACAGACGCTCCAGCCACCAATCGAGATCCTGAGCCTGCACGGTCAGGTGCTCAGGTGCGTATTCGTCAGACGTGGCGGCCATGTCTTCGCGATCGGCGCAGAGGATCACCTCGGCATAGTCGCGCCATGCGGCCGTCGCATTGTCGCGGTTCACTTCGGGCAGATCGTCGATGAGACCCGGCACCAGGCGCATCACCTCTTCGGCAAGGGCGCGATCATCGGTGACCAGCCAGACAGGCGAGTTGTAGCCGTGCTCGGCCTGACCGACGAGGTCCGTGGCCACGACCATGGGATCGGCGCTGCCATCGGCGAGGATGAGGCTGTCGGTGGGGCCCGCGATCATGTCGATGCCGACGCGGCCAAAAAGCGTGCGCTTGGCTTCGGCCACGAACTGGTTGCCGGGGCCTACGAGAATATTGGCTTTGGGCAGGCCGAAAAGGCCGAACGCCATTGCCGCCACGCCCTGAACACCGCCCATGGCGAGGATCGTGTCCGCACCGCAGAGATCGGCGGCATAGATGATGGCGGGCGCGATGCCCACATCCGGGCGGGGCGGAGAACAGGCGACGATGTGCTCGCAGCCCGCCACTTTGGCGGTGGTCACCGTCATGATTGCGCTGGCGATATGGCTGTAGCGGCCACCGGGCACGTAGCAACCTGCGCCATGCACGGGAATGGATTTTTGACCGGCGATGAGGCCGGGGACAACCTCCAGCTCGACGCTGCGCAGGGTTTCTTTTTGCGTCTCGGCAAAGCGGCGCACGTTGCTATGGGCGAACTGAATGTCCTGCTTGAGTTTTTCGGGCACGAGAGAGGCCGCAGCGGTGATCTCATCGCGTGTCAGGATTACATTGCCATCGTATTTGTCGAATTTGGCCGCGTATTCCATCGCCTTTGCATCACCACCCGACTCAATGTCATTGAGAATCGTGCGCACGGTTTCAGAGACGTCTGAGGCGTGGCTGGTGGAGGTCAGGGCGGCTTTTTTAAGGTACTCTCGGGACATCGGGCGAACATCCTAACTGTCGTTTCATAGAAGCAAGCAAGCGCAGGCGGCGCGCGTTGACTTTTGTTAATGTAAGCGCTTACATTGCGTTTGGCAATGCCAATGTCAGCGGCATAAGCCCCGTGAATGCCTGCGTGGAGCAACTATGGGATCGAAACATCACAGCCTGTCAGAACTAGTGCCCACGCTGGCCGACGTGGCCCGTTTTGCCGGTGTGTCGACGGCCACGGTATCGCGTTGCCTCAACGGGCCCGAACAGGTTCAGAAAAAGACCCGCGACAAGGTGCTCGCGGCGGTGGCCGAGCTTGGCTATTCGCCCAATTTCTCGGCGCAGTCTCTGGCGGCCAAACGTACCAACACCATCGGCGCCATCATCCCCACCATGGACAATGCCATCTTCGCGCGCGGCCTGCAGGCTGTGCAAGAAGAGCTGGGCCGGGTTGGCGCCACCTTGCTGGTGGCCAGCTCGTCTTACCGGCGGGATCTTGAGGCCGATCAGATCCGTGCGTTGGTGGCGCGCGGGGCGGATGGGCTTTTGCTGATTGGTCATGACCGCGACGCCGAGGTCTATGCGTTTCTGGACCGACGTCAGGTGCCGGTTGTGGTCTCCTGGGCCTATGACCCGACGCAACCCAAGCCATCCATTGGGTTTGACAATCGCAAAGCGATGCGCGCGATGGCAAAAGAGGTGCTCGCAAAGGGGCACAGACGGATTGCAGCCATCTCTGCGCGGCAATCCGACAATGACCGCGCTCGGGAACGCATGGCCGGCGTAAGAGAGGCGATGACGGAGGCCGGGCTTGATGCCAGCGATCTGCCAGTATTTGAAACCCAGTATACGATTGAGGCCGGCGGCGCGGCCTTTACCGCTTTGATGACCGGTACCCCTGCCCCAACGGCGGTGATCTGCGGCAATGACGTGCTGGCGGTTGGCGCGTTGAAAGCGGCACAAACGCTGGGCCTGAAGGTGCCTCAGGACGTGTCGATCACTGGGTTTGACGACATTGAGTTGTCTACCGTCACCACACCTGCGCTGACGACAGTGCATGTGCCCCACCGGGAGATGGGTGTGCTGGCGGCGCGCGCGCTGTGGCAGATGGTGACAGGTGAAACCCGCGGGGAGAGCCTGCACCTGGACACCAGACTGCAGTTGCGCGACACCTTGGCGGCACCTGCACTCTCAACCTGACGTTACGGTCACATTGCGCCCTGCTTCTTTCTTTTGCCAAATACCCCCGCCGGAGGCGTTCGAGGCCGTCCGCCCAAGGATCAGGTTGTAGAATGGTTGCGCCTCTGCCGTCTTTGGGTAATGCTTTTTCCATCGTCACGGGACAACAAGACCCGGATAAAATCAGGGAGAATACCATGAAAACCAAATTAATCCTTGCAGCAACGTTGCTTGCCACGACGGCAGTGGCGGCGTCTGCGGAAACATTGCGATGGGCGCGCGCGGGCGACTCGCTGACGCTGGACCCCCATGCACAGAACGAAGGCCCGACCCACACCCTGGCCCATCAGATCTATGAGCCGCTGATCATTCGCGACCATTCCGGTGCGTTCCAGGCGGCTCTGGCCACCGATTGGGCCCCGAAAGAAGGCGATCCGAACGTGTGGGTGTTCAACCTGCGCCAGGACGTGACCTATCATGACGGGTCCGCTTTCACATCTGAGGATGTGATCTTCTCCATCAACCGTGCAAAATCCGAAAACTCGGCGATGAAAGAGCTTCTGACCTCTATCGTCGAAGTGCGCGCAGTGGATGATCACACGGTGGAATTCGTGACAGACGGGCCAAACCCGATCCTGCCTGCGAACATGACCAACCTGTTTATGATGGACAAAGACTGGACCGAAGCCAATGGCGCACAGGCCGTCCAGGACATCGCGGGCGGTGAGACCACGTTTGCCTCCTCCAACACCAATGGCACGGGCGCGTATGTGCTTGTCAGCCGCGAACCAGACGTAAAGACCGTTCTGAGCGCCAATGACAGCTACTGGGGCAAAGATGAGTTCCCGCTCGCCGTGAGCGAGATTGTCTACACGCCCATTCAGAACGCCGCGACCCGTGTGGCCGCCCTTCTGTCGGGTGAGGTGGACTTTATCCAGGACGTGCCGGTGCAAGACCTCGGACGTGTGGCAGAGACGGACGGCCTGGTGGTCAAGACCGCGCCGCAGAACCGGGTGATCTTCTTTGGCATGAACCAGGGTGCTGACGACATTGCCAATGACAACGTCGATGGTGCGAACCCGCTCTCTGATGTGCGCGTGCGCAAGGCCATGTCGATGGCCATGAACCGCGACGCGATCAAGAAGGTTGTGATGCGCGAGCAATCCGCCCCCGCGGGCATGATCGCACCGCCGTTCGTCAACGGCTGGAATACGGCGATGGACAGCTCGTCGTCCACTGATGTTGAGGCGGCCAAAGGAATGATGGCCGATGCTGGCTATGGCGATGGCTTCTCGATCCAGCTCGATTGCCCCAATGACCGCTACGTCAATGATGAAGCGATCTGTCAGGCGGCCGTTGGCATGCTGGCGCAGATTGGCGTCACGGTGAACCTGAATGCGCAGCCGAAGGCACAGCACTTTCCGCTCATCCAGAACAGTGAGACGGATTTCTATATGCTGGGCTGGGGTGTGCCGACCTACGATTCCGAGTACATCTTCAACTTCCTCGTGCACACACGCGGCGCTGAGCGTGGCAGCTGGAACGGCACAGGCTTCTCGGACACGGACACCGACGCCAAGATCCAGACGCTGGCCTCTGAAACCGACCTGGATGCACGCAATGCCACGATCAACGACATCTGGACCGTGGTGCAGGATCAGCAGCTTTACATCCCGATCCACCACCAGGTGCTCAACTGGGGCATGACCACGAGCGTCGGCACCGAGGTGAGCCCGGAAGATGATCCAAAGTTCAAGTTCTTCACAATGAACTGAGACATGAGCGGCGGCCTTTGACGAGGCCGCCGCTTTGATTTACGCCGGTCCTCTGATCCGGCTGGGGGCACTCTGACATGTTCGGCTATATTATGCGACGCGTGGCGCAATCCGCGCTGGTGCTGCTTGTGGTGGGCTTTGTGGCCTTTGCCATGTTCCGCTTTGTCGGGGATCCGATCGACAACATGCTGGGCCAGGAACGCACCCTGGAAGATATCGAGCGGCTGCGCGCGCAGCTTGGCCTCGATGATAATTTCTTCGTTCAGTACTACCGCTTTCTCGAACAGGCTATTCAGGGCAATTTCGGGCTGAGCTACCGGCAAGGACGCGAAGTCTCTGAGATCCTGCTGGAGCGGTTGCCCGCGACGCTGGAACTGGCCTTTGTATCCGGTTTACTGGCCTTGGTCGGTGGCATTGTGCTGGGCATTTTCACTGCGATCCGCAAGCGCGGCGTGTCGGCCAATATCATCATGTCGGTCTCGCTGATTGGTGTGTCTCTGCCGACATTCCTGATCGGCATCGTGCTGATTTACATCTTCTCGGTTGAGCTTGGCTGGTTGCCCAGTTTTGGACGCGGGGAGGTCGTCCAACTTGGGGGCTGGAGCACAGGATTTTTGACCGAGAGCGGGCTTAAGGCACTGATTTTGCCCGCGATCACGCTGGGGCTTTATCAGATGACGCTGATCATGCGGCTGGTGCGCACGGAGATGCTGGAAGTGCTGCGGATGGATTACATCCGCTTTGCCCGCGCCCGTGGGATCAAGTCGCGCGTGATCAATTTCCGCCACGCGCTGAAGAACACGCTGGTGCCGGTGATCACCATCACAGGCCTGCAGCTGGGCTCGATCATCGCCTTTGCCATCATCACTGAGACGGTGTTTCAGTGGCCGGGCGTGGGGCTTCTTTTCATCAACGCGATCCAGTTCGTCGATATCCCGGTGATGGCCGCGTATCTGATGATGATTTCAGTGATGTTTGTGGGCATCAACCTGATCGTCGACATGCTGTATTTCGCGATTGATCCGCGCTTGCGGGTGGATCGGGGAGGGTCGAACTGATGACTGATACACCGCTTGAACAGGCGGCTCCCAAGCCGCAGATGACAAAGATGCAGCGCTGGTGGGACAGCGATTTTATGTATTCGTTCCGCCATGCGCCTGTGGCGGTGGTGTCCTTTGTTGTAGTAGTGCTCTTGGTGATGGCGGCGGTCTGTGCGCCGCTCTTGGCGCCCTATGATCCCTTCAATCCGGCCACACTGAACCTGATGAACGGCTTTACGCCGCCGGGTGAGGCGAACGCGTTTACCGGGGAAAGTTTCCTTTTGGGCACCGATGACCAAGGCCGGGATGTGTTTTCGACCATTCTTTACGGCATGCGGATATCGCTCTTTGTAGGCTTTTCTGCGGTGCTTTTGGCAATGGTATTGGGTGTGTTTCTGGGGTTGGTTGCGGGCTATGTCGGCGGCTGGACCGAGACGATCATCATGCGCGTGGCTGACGTGCAGCTGACCTTCCCTGCGATCCTTGTGGCGATGCTGATCTTCGGGATCGCGAAGGGGATCACGCCGGCCGAGTATCGCGATCAGATGGCGATCTGGGTGCTGATCCTGGCGATTGGTCTGTCGGACTGGGTGCAGTTTGCGCGCGTGGTGCGGGGCACGACGCTGGTTGAGAAAAACAAGGAATATGTGCAGGCCGCCAAATTGATTGGGCGGTCGCCGCTGGCGATCATGCTGAAGCATATCCTGCCGAACGTGCTGAGCCCTGTGCTGGTGATTGCGACGATCTCGCTGGCGCTTGCGATTATTGCCGAGGCGACTTTGAGCTTCTTGGGCGTGGGCGCGCCGCCGACGAAGCCGTCACTGGGCACGCTCATTCGCATTGGGCAGGAGTTCATGTTCTCGGGCGAGTGGTGGATCCTGCTCTTCCCGGCCGGGACGCTCTTGGCGCTGGCCTTGTCGATCAACTTGCTGGGTGACTGGCTGCGGGATGCGTTGAACCCACGGATGCGCTGAGCCGCGCGTTCTCCTGGCCGTGGCGTGGCGATCTGACTTAGGGTCGGCAGGGCTTTATCCGTCGGTACCGCGGAATTTGCGAGCGGCAGACTGCAATTGGAATTTCGCCAGGCGTCGCGCCAGAGGCGAGCCACTAACGTTGGCACACCTCCGGTGTGACGGGACGGCCAGGCGAACGCGCGGCGGGCTACGCCCTTGATTCCGCGCGAGTTAGTCCTGGAGGATCCCTGTGGGCTTGCCGTCGATGGTTTCCGTGTTCTTGCGGCGCCAGAAGTCCTGAACGCCATCCGCGCCCATCTTGTCAAAGAACGGCTCGAGCTCTTCTTCCCCGCGGCTCTTCTCAAGCTTCATGAGGGGCACGCCCGTGCCGCAGGAGGTCTGCACCAGATCAATCTCAAGATCATAAATCTGCCGGCTGCCTGCCAGCTTCGGAAAGAGGCCGATCAACTCGTCCCACCCGGCATCGCGCGGGTGAATGACCTTCGCCCGACCATAGGCCCGCAATATCTGCGCCGATCCTTCGAACGCGCAGAACATCAGCGTCATCCGCCCCGTGGCCTGCACATGGGCCGCCGTCTCAT
>ERZ1740067.2129-NODE-2129-length-12478-cov-6.587700_pt1 | contig 12478 bp, 10 predicted proteins | sample MGYA00581736_ERZ1740067 | MGnify/ENA primary metagenome ERZ1740067 (study PRJEB43018, sample SAMN04849236) | marine metagenome | isolation source: floating plastic debris | place: Pacific Ocean | collected 2008-08-27 | study: EMG produced TPA metagenomics... | reverse complement strand
ATATTCTTGGCAAAATGGAGAGGTTTACAAGACGTATCTTGATCTGCCGGAAGTCAGGGATGGCAGCCAGCAGTATCTGAAAAGCGTAGAAAAGACGAACCTTCCCAAGGAGATAGTTGAAGCGGTTGGAGGCAAGATCGGCAACAGTGGTACTCTGGTCTTGTGGTCGAAACTAGATGGAGTAGATTTCAAACGCCCGTCGACGCTCTTTTCTCGTATGCAGGAAGAGCTCTGCCGCATTTATCGGCACTTCTTAGATGACAATGATGAATATGGCAAAAAACGTGATGTGAGCTTAGTCGACTTCGATTTAGACAACGGAAAAGTTGAAGCGTCGCATAAGTTGAAGCCCAATGATCCATTGTATCTTTTGGAACCGTCGAGCTGCCCCGACAGCGATGGAAAAGCTACCAACGTGGAGTTTGAGAAGCCATACGTCATACCAGTTGAGTATGAACCGGGGGAGTTGTCGAATGTTGAAGTTAGGCTGAGTATGGCCAAGCCTGAGACGCAAGCCAAAGGCCAAAACAGTGAGCTTTCCAAACACTACGCCCGTAACCAAGGGATTTCGTTCGTGCGAGCGGGGCGCGAAATTGATTTCGGTTCGTTTGGCTTTGTTGCCAACGATACTAGAGAGCGTTGGTGGGGTGTTGAGGTTCGTTTCGATCCAATCCTTGATGAATTGTTCGGCGTTACCAATAATAAACAGTCTATACGAGGGCTAAAGAAGCTGGATCCGAAGCATGATGCCGAGCAACTCGAAGCTTTAAAGGAAGCGGCAGAGGATCCGGAGAATTCAGGTCACTTCAAGTCAAAACTGTTGCTGGACTTGAACCATAACCTCAATGTCAAAATTTCTGAGATGCGTAACGTGATTACTACCCGAAATAAAGGTAGCTCGTCCAACGTCTCCGACCCGAAGCCGAATCCAATTTCGCAAAAAGTGAATCAGGACGTGGCGGAGGATCACACGGAAACATCCTCGGACAAAGAGGCTGAGACCAAATCGGAACAGGAAAAACTGGCAGAACGCACAAAGTATGTTCTGGATACTCGTCCAGAGCTTTCTAAAGAGGACGCCCAAGCGTTCGCCAAAGCTACGATTGACTACAAGGTTGACCTGAATAAGGGAAGTTGGCCTGGAACTATGTTCCTGGACCTACAATTCGTTGCAAATGCAGCGGTTGGAGTTATCAATATCCGTTCCCCATATTACGAAAAATTGTGGCAGCATGTCGAAGACTCTGGCGATGATCGAGCGTTGAGTGCTCTTGAAGTTTACACGATGGCTTATGTGCGTACTGAGGATGAATTTAGGAAAACCCTAGATGGTGAAACTTTTGAACGGTTCCGTGATCGTTGGGGCTATTGGGTGTCAAAACTCTTGGAAAACATTGACGATTAAATGCTTCTCCTAGAAACGGGTGCATTTAGAAAAGAACTTGGTTCTGCCTTGTCTTTGGCAGAGCAGGAAGTCATTGTTCTCAGTGCTTTCATTAAGTTGGATGCTCTAAGGTGGCTTATTGGCACCACCGAGGTCAGCAATCTTAAGGTAGTATCTCGGTGGCAACCTAATGATTTGACGGCAGGCGCATCAGACTTGGACTGCTTTTATTTGTGTAACGAAGCCAATATTCCATTCGGAATATCGCAGAACTTGCATGGTAAAGTCTATATTGTTGATTCCAAAATATTCATTGGTAGTGCTAACCTTACATCTAAAGGGATGTCTCTAGCGGGCCGTGAGAATGATGAATTTGGAACTGGCTTCGAGTACGGTCAGACTGAAAGATTGAAAGTCCAGAACTATCTCGCATCAGTAGACTGGCTCGATTCCGGGATTGTAGAGCTTATGGCAGGGCATTTAAGAGACTTCGAGGAAAATGGGAATGCGCAGTTATATGATTGGCCTCAGGAGATCTCAGAAAAATTGGGCGTTCAACCTCTTACTGTGTGGTTTCATGATCTTCCAATGTGTAGCCCTCAAGACTTGTTGGCACGGACTGCTGATGAAGCCGCGCTGGAGCACGATCTAAGCTATTTTCAGTGTGGTCTTGGAGCTGATGAAGCAGAGTTACTACAAGGGTTCACGTCGTCGCAAATATACCGTTGGCTGAAATCTCAACTCCAGGAATTCGGTGAGCTCTCGTTCGGTAAAGCCACCGCATTATTCCACAATCAGATTCTTGACGACCCATCACCTTACAGGAAAACTATTAAAGAAGGCATCGCTAACTTGTTCGAATGGGCGGCAAAATGTGATGCAGTATTTCGCGTTAGCCGACCAAACCACAGTCAAGTCATACGACAAGTTTGGCAGGGTCAATCAAAATAGATTTTCGATCCATAACCCTTTGGTCCTGAAGTGGTTAGAGAAGCTAAATTTAAGGTGCTATGCAATGGACATTAAGACTCAAGCTTATGAGCAGAATTACCAACAGTTCAGATCACTGAACCAAATAATGTGGCAGATCCCAGTGCTAGCAATGACCTTGACCGGGGGATTATGGTTTGGAGTAGCAAGTCTTGGCAATCGTCCGGTTCTTGTAAGCGTTTTGCTAGCCACAGCTTTCGTTGGTAACCTAACTCTTGCAGGAATTCTGTACCGTTTTCGACATGTGATGGAATGCTATCTTGCATGGCTGAAAGCAGCCGATCCGGCAAGTTTTGTCGAGATAAATAATCCTAGCGCTGATCAGGGTTGGGTCGAAAGGAAGTGTAACACTGGAAAAACCGTTCGTACTTTGTTCTTATTTTTGCTTTATTGGGCATCGGGCTTAAGCATCGTTGTTCTGGTCTTTTACTGGGCAGAGCGCAAAGATTGGATTGATATGCATGACGAAACCACAGCCGTTTCTTACTATGATCAAAGGGCTTTAGACCTTGCGGATAGCTACGAGTCGGTGGATTTTGAAACGGCTTATCCCTACCTCTTGCCCTTTGTGACGCAAGGGGGGCTTGACGTCCTCGATATTGGCGCGGGAACCGGCCGCGATGCTGCGTGGCTCAGCAAGCATGGGCATTCCGTTACTGCCGTTGACCCATCAAGCGAGATGAGGGCTCTTGCAGAGAACCTTCACGCAAGCGCAGGTGTTCAATGGGTCGACAGCCGCCTTCCAGCGTTGGATAGCCCCGAAATTGAGGGCAAGGTATTTGACTTGGTTCTTCTAAGTGCTGTTTGGATGCACGTTGCCCCCAGCGATCATGAAGCCGCAATGCAGCGGGTTTTCGAGCTCACCAAAATTGATGGTCAGGCGTTTGTTTCTTTGCGACTAGGACCGCAGGACGATGACCGAGGAATGTTTGCTGTTTCTGCGACAGACTTCGCTCTACTAGCTGAGCGTGTAGGTTTTGAAGTGTCACAGGTTGGAGATTTTCCAGACCTTCTTGGTCGTTCAGAAGTCAGTTGGAAGATCTTTCAACTTCAGCGCTAGACAAATTCGTCCACTAGTAGAACACTCTACAGTGTGGTGTAATCCGTGGTATGGATTAAATTACGAACACTTAAGCACATATATATCAATGGCTTGAAGCTTTTGTAATACTTCCTTCGGCTCCGCCACAATATTCCTTAGACTGCGTTGCAGCCCAATGCGCTGGTCGCCGTCCAGCGGATCTACCCATTCGCCGTGCGTCCAGCATCCCGCCGAGCCGCCCAAAGCATATGGCGCGCTCCGGTCATGAGCTGCACCGCACCTGATGAGAGTGCGCATCAAGTGCGGCGCACTCCGCTCGACTTACAGCAATCCGCCGCATTGAACGTACTGCCCCAGCACTGCGTTCATGGCTGATCGAGAGAGGTCAAGCGGAGGTTGAGGCTGCGGTGTTCATTGCCCAAGCGCCACTCACGCATCGGACGGGAGAGAAACCGCAGCCCCAATTCCGGAGCGCCAAACGATAACTGCGCGGACGGGTCCCGAATTCAATATCTCGGTGCGGCTATGCGATAATGCGCCGCTTTCGCGCTCACTCGTTACCTTGACGTACATGGCATTGTGTTCCCGTCGTTTGCCACCCTGCACCACCCCAGCAATACCCGGCAGCGCTGAGAACACATTGCCAAGCCCCGGGTTGAGCTGCATGAAATTAGTCCGAAATTTACCTGAAATTTTCGCTAAAATTTTCCCATCTCAGGTTGTGTTTCGTTCATCTTTCTTTCGGTCATGCCTGAAAATGAACGGGGATTTTAGGCTTTGCCGAGAGGTAAATCTTCAAAAGACAGGTGGGAAAATCATCGTAACCTCAATAGTTTGCGCTTGGACTGCCAAACCGCAACGCCTGTCGCAATCAATCCGATCTGATGCAGTTACGCGGAGCCGCCGCCGTGCCCGATGGCCGTTGACCAAAAAGTCAAAAAATGGTCGCACGATGCGGTGTCTCGCACCTGCTTTGCAGTCCTCGTCAGCCACAGCGTTCCCGTCGTTACCCGGCCGCGCCCCCCTTTTTCCGGCCGCCCGGCAACGCCCTGTGCGCCCCAGGACATCCCACGCCGCAGGGCTGGACCACGAACTCACGGGCCTTACCGCCAAAGGACCATCCGCCGCTCCACGGTCACAGGCCGGAGCCTCAACCAATGCGCTGATTTTTTTGGCATTTCACCGCCGCTGCAGGGTGCGGTCGGGACATTGCTTGTCACTGGCCGCATCCGCGGTTTAGGCTCGACCCATGGCAGAGACACCTCACTTTGACGAGATGTGGGGCCGCACGGACGAAGTGCGCAGGCCTTACCGCGACCTCAACGGCTGGTTCGAAAGAGAAGAGCCGGCGCGCCTCAGGGCCAAGCAACGCGAAGCCGAAGAGCTGTTTCGCCTCACCGGCATCACTTTCAACGTGTACGGGCGCGACGAGGCCGAAGAGCGGCTCATTCCTTTCGACATCATCCCGCGCATCGTGTCCGGCACCGAATGGCGCAAGCTGTGCCGCGGCATCGAACAGCGCGTCCGCGCCATCAATCAGTTTCTCTACGACATCTATCACCGGCAAGAGATCGTCAAAGCGGGCCGCATCCCCGCCGAGATGATCGAACGCAACGAGGCGTTCTTGCCGCAGATGTGCGGCGTCAGCCCGCCCGGCGGGATTTACACCCATATCGTCGGCATCGATCTGGTGCGCACGGGCGAAGACCAGTTCTATGTGCTCGAGGACAACGCCCGCACCCCGTCCGGCGTCAGCTACATGCTCGAGAACCGCGAGACGATGCTGCAGATGTTCCCCGAACTTTTTGCCCGCAACCGCGTGCGCCCCGTCTCGAACTATCCGGCGGACCTGTGCCGATCCCTGGCCGCTTGCGCACCGGCGGCAACACATGGGCCGCCCACCATTGCCGTGCTCACGCCCGGCATCTTCAACTCCGCCTATTTCGAACACGCCTTTCTCGCCGATCAGATGGGGGTCGAGCTGGTCGAAGGGCAGGATATTCGCATCATCGACGGGCGCGTGGCGATGCGCACCACCTGCGGCTACCAGCCCATCGATGTGCTCTATCGTCGGGTCGATGACGACTACCTCGACCCGCTGAACTTTCGCCCAGACAGCCGGCTGGGCGTGCCGGGGATCATGGATGTCTACCGCGCGGGCGGGATCACCATCGCCAATGCGCCCGGCACGGGCATTGCGGATGACAAGGCCATCTACAGCTACATGCCGGATATCGTGGAGTTTTATACCGGCGAGCGTCCGCTGCTTGAAAACGTGCCGACCTGGCGCTGTGCCGAGCCGGATGCCTTTGCTTATGTGCGCGAGCATCTGCACGAACTGGTGGTCAAGGAGGTGCACGGCTCCGGCGGCTACGGCATGCTGGTGGGCCCGACCGCCACGCGCAAGGACATCGCCGAGTTTCGCAAGAAATTCGAGGCACGGCCCGGAAACTACATCGCGCAACCGACGCTCAGCCTGTCGACGGTGCCCATCTTCAACAGGGCGGGGCTGACGCCGCGCCACGTTGATCTGCGCCCGTTTGTGCAAGTAAGCCCGCAAGGCATCAACATCACACCGGGCGGCCTCACACGGGTGGCGCTGAAGAAAGGGTCGCTTGTCGTCAACTCCAGCCAGGGGGGCGGCACCAAGGACACTTGGGTGCTGGAAGACTGATGCTGGGACGCACGGCAAATGGCCTGTTCTGGATGTACCGCTATCTCGAGCGGGCGGAAAACACCTCGCGCCTGATCGAGACGGGGCAGCGGATCGCGCTGACACGGTCGGGGGCCTCGGATGAGGAATGGCGCCCAGTGCTGCAATCGGCGGGCGTGGCACCGGCCTATGATGGCCTGCACGACACGCTCAGCCGCGAGCAGGCCATCGATTGGATGCTGCGGTCGTCCGACAATCCGTCCTCGGTCATGGCGACGGTGGCATCGGCGCGCCAGAACGCCCGCGAGGTGCGCACAGCGCTCACCGAAGAGGTGTGGGAGGCGACCAACGCAGCCTACATGGTGGTCAAGTCGCTGCTGGCGCGCAAAGTGTCCGAACGCGACCTGCCGGATGTGCTGGGCAAGATCCGGCAGCGTACGGCGCTGGTGCGCGGTGCGACCCATGGCACAATGATGCGCAACGACATCTACGACTTTGTGCGGCTGGGCACGTTTCTGGAACGGGCCGACAACACGGCGCGCATCCTCGACGTGAAGTACTATGTCCTTTTGCCCTCGGCCATGTCGGTGGGGTCGTCCATCGACAATGTGCAATGGGAATCGATCCTGTCGTCGGTGTCGGCCCGTGGCGGATTTCAAATGGCCTATGGCAATGCGGGCGGCCCCCGTGACATCGCGGCCTTTCTGATCCTGGACCGGCGCATGCCGCGCAGCCTCGCGTTTTGCGTGGGCAAGATCCTCGACAATCTGGGTTACCTGATCAACGATTACGGCTTTCGCGGCGAGGCCATCGAACATGCCGAGGCGCTGGCGGAAAATTGTGTCACCACCGACATCGATACGGTGTTTGACGTGGGCCTGCACGAGTTTCTGCAGGATGTGCTGCTGCGACTGGGCTTGCTCGGACGGCAGATCGAAATCGACTACCGGTTTTCGGAGTAAGCCATGCGCCTCAACATCCGCCACGTCACCACCTACAGCTTTCAGGACCCGGTGGCATATGGGTTGCAGCAATTGCGCAAGACGCCGAAATCGACCTGGGGCCAGACGGTTACCGAATGGCGGACGGAGGTTGCGGGCGGCACAAAGGAAGTGTCGTTCGAGGATCATCACAACAATGTCGTCGAACTGATCAGTTTCGAGCGTGAGGCGACAGAGGTCAGCGTGACCTCGTCGGGCGTGGTCGAGATCGGCGATACCGCCGGTGTAATGGGCAAGCACAAGGGACCGTCGCCCCTATGGCTCTACCAGCGTTCGACTCCGCTGACCCAAGCGGGGCAGGGGGTGCGCGCGCTGGCGCGTGCGACACGCGACGCCGACAGTGATGTGGACAAGCTGCACAAGCTCATGGCCGCGATTGGCGAGGCCGTGACATACGAGGTGGGCGCGTCCTATCCCGACTGGACAGCGGAACGCGCGCTCGAGGAAGGGCGCGGCGTGTGTCAGGACCACACCCACATTTTTGTCGCCGCCGCCCGCGAGATAGGGTTTCCGGCGCGCTACGTGTCCGGCTATCTGATGCTGAACGACAGCCTCGCGCAGGAGGCGATGCACGCCTGGGCCGAGGTGCATGTGAACGGGCTGGGCTGGGTCGGGTTCGACGTGTCGAACGGCATCTCGCCCGACACCCGCTATGTGCGTGTCGCGACAGGGCTGGACTACCAGCAGGCCGCTCCTGTAACCGGGACACGGATCGGCGGTGCTGAGGAGACCCTGCGCGTCGATATTCAAGTGGCACAGCAGTAAAGGCACCGCATGACTTATTGCGTCGGGATGGTTCTGGATCGGGGCCTGGTGTTCATGTCTGATACCCGTACCAATGCCGGGCTCGACAACATCTCAACCTTCCACAAGATGTTCCACTGGGAGATCCCGGGCGAACGCATGATGACGCTGATGACGGCGGGCAACCTCGCCACCACGCAGGCGGTCGTCAGCCTGCTGGAGGAGCGGTCGAAGGCGCCGGATGACCGGGAGCCGGCATTGTTATCGGTACCATCGATGTTCCAGGCCGCCCGGCTGCTCGCCGATACGCTGCGCGAGGTGCTCGCGGATCAGGCGGGCGAGGGGCAATCGGCGGACGCGTTCGGCGCCACGATGATCCTGGGCGGTCAGATTGCCGGCGGGCCGCCGCGTCTGTTCCTGCTCTACCCCGAGGGCAACTTTATCGAGGCGGGCGAAGACACGCAGTTTTTCCAGATCGGCGAGATGAAATATGGCCGCCCCATTCTGGTGCGCGCCTACGATTCCGGGATGGGGTTCGAAGAGGCGATCAAACTGCTGCTGGTCAGTTTCGACTCGACGCTCAAGGCGAACCTGACGGTCGGCATGCCCTTTGACTTCCACGTGTACGAAGAGGGCAGTCTGGTCCGCGGGCGGACTGGCCGGATCGAGCGGGACGATCCCTATTTCCTCGAAATCTCGCAAGGCTGGGGCGACGCGCTGAAAAGCGCGCTGGACAGCTTGCGCGACTTTGAGCTGACGTAGCCCCTTGCGTTCACCTATGACTTGCGCAAGGCGGTGCAAATGGTTCTGAAAAAGACGTTTTTCGACTTACCCACAGATGTCATCTATCTTGATGGCAACTCGTTGGGGCCGCTGCCCAAGGCAGCCCAGGCGCGTGTCGCCGCCATGATGCAGGATGAGTGGGGTCAGATGCTGATCCGCGGCTGGAACGCGGCGGGATGGATGGATCAGCCCGCGCGCGTCGGCGATAGGGTTGGCCGCCTGATCGGAGCACCTGCGGGCACGGTCGTCATGGGCGACACGCTGTCGGTGAAGGTCTATCAGGCGGTTGCGGCGGCGTTGAAAATGGTGCCCGAGCGGCGGGTGATCCTGAGTGATACCGGTAACTTTCCCACCGATCTTTACATGGTGCAGGGGCTGATCCAGTCGCTGGACCGACGTTATGAGCTGCGGCTTGTGGCGCCGGACGCGGTTGCGGATGCGATTGGTGATGACGTGGCCATCGTGCTGCTGACGCAGGTCGATTACCGCACGGGCCGGATGCACGACATGGAGGCGATCAGCGCGCGGGCCCATGCGGCGGGCGCGGTCATGATCTGGGATCTGGCGCATTCGGCGGGCGCCGTGCCGGTCGATGTGGCAGAATGCGGCTGCGCCTTTGCCGTGGGGTGCACGTACAAATACCTCAACGGTGGGCCGGGCGCGCCCGCGTTCATCTATGTCCGCGACGATCTTGCCGACACGGTCGAGCCGGTGCTGGCGGGATGGTTGGGCCATGACGCGCCGTTCGACTTTGACCTCGATTACCGGCCAGCAGCCGGTGTGGGCCGGATGCGGGTGGGCACGCCGCCGGTCATCCAGATGGCCGCACTCGAGGCGGCGCTGGAGATCTGGGAAGGCGTTGAGATGGCGGACATCCGCGCCGCCTCCATCGCGTTGCAAGAGGTGTTTATCGCCGAGGTCGAGGCGCGCGTGCCGGAGCTGACCCTGGCCAGCCCGCGCGATGCAGCAGCGCGTGGCAGTCAGGTGTCGTTTTCCTTTGCGCAGGGCTATGCGGCGATGCAGGCGCTGATCGCGCGGGGCGTGATCGGCGATTTCCGGAGCCCGGACATCATGCGCTTTGGCTTCACGCCGCTCTACCTCGATGAGGGCGATGTGCGTGCGGCGGTGGATCATATCGAGGCGGTGATGCGTGACCGGCTGTGGGACGACCCGGTCTACCAAACGCGGCAGGCGGTGACCTGATCCGACGGGCGGACGCTGTTTGGCTGACGCCAAAGGCGCCCCGCCCGCCGTCCCATGGGCGCTCCGATGGACCCGCTGCGCTTATTCAGCCACGCGCAAGCCCCGCAGTTGGCCCAGCAGCGACGGGATCTTGTCCTTGAAGCGGAAGAAGCCGTGGGTGGCGTGGGGCCATGCGGCGTCGTCATAGGGCCGGCGGATGCGCCGGATGGGGACGGCGTCGCTGCTGCGCATGAGATCCGCGACAAGCGCCGCGTTGGGGCCAATGGGCGTGTCCGCCATGACGATCTGATCCAGGTCATGCGTCTGCGCCCAGTCCTGCAGCGCCGCAACCGTCGGCTCGACTTCCTGGACCGGGCCAAGCCGGTCTTTGTACCGCGCAACCACATCCGCCAGCGCGCCATCGGCAAAGGCGGTCACGTGTGGCGCGACCGCGAGCGGCGACAGGTGCGCGCGCGTGTTCAGGCACGCTGTCGCGACCGGAGCGATCCCGGCCTCCAGCAGGTAGCCGGGGCTCAGGTCGTCATCATGCAGGACCAATCCGGTGCGCGCCGTTGGCGCCGCCACATCGCCGGGGCGCAGCGGCTGACGGTCCGGGTTGGGCGCGCCGGGCACGGGCACAGCCTCGCCCGCCAGTTGCCATTTGGGTGCAAACCGACCTTCGGTGTATTTAGAGATGTTCGAGGTGCGGGCAAGATAGGTCTTGCCCGGCGTCTGCTGCCCGGCGACCCAGCGCCAGCCCAACGTGTTGGATGCGGGATCACCATCGAGCAGATGCCGCAGAAAGAAATCAGCGCCAAGTTCCCACGGCAGATCGAGCGTGAAGATCCAGATGGAGGCGAACCACATCCGCGCGTGGTTGTGCAGATATCCCGTCTCCACAAGCTCTTGCGCCCAGGCGTTGAAGCATTCGATCTCCGTTTCGCCCTTGCATGCGGCCTCCCACCTGGCGCGCAGGCCGCCTTGGGTCTGGATGTTGTCAATCTCGCGTTTCAGGTCGGTCTGGTAGCGCGTCCAGACGGTCGGGCGCATCTCGAGCCAGCCCTTCCAATAGGTCCGCCAGTACACTTCCTGGATGAATTTTTCGGCCGAGGAGGGGGAGAAACGGCCCAGCACCGCCTCCAGCACCTCTTGCTCGGTCAGCAGGCGCGCGCGGATATAGGGCGACAGTTGCGACACGCCGCTGTGGGCGTCCCGACCCAGATCGTAATTGCGCCGCGCGGCATAATCGCGGCCAGCATGCGGAACAAAGGATTGCAACGCCTCGAGCGCTGCGGTGCGGGTCGGGGGAAAGCGGGTCAGGGCATCATTCATGACGGGCCAGCTAGCGGGGGCCGGGCGCGCTTCAAGCGTTTGCATGCCCTTGCAGCCCCCGTGGGGCGATACTAAGACTTGGCTAACACTTTTGCGGGTATGGTCCCGGCAAAAGGTCTGACGAGGCAGGACAGATATGCGCGACCCCATCGATCAATACGCAAATTTCACGAACAACCTGGTGCCCATGGTGGTCGAGCAGACCAGCCGGGGCGAGCGGGCCTATGACATTTTTTCGCGCCTGCTGAAGGAACGGATCGTGTTCATCAACGGGCCGATCCATTCGGGGATGAGCCACCTTGTGGTGGCGCAGCTGCTGCACCTCGAGGCGGAAAACCCGTCGAAAGAGATCAGCATGTATATCAACTCGCCCGGGGGCGAGGTGACGGCCGGTTTTTCGATCTACGATACGATGCAGTACATCAAGCCCAAGGTGTCCACGCTGATCTGCGGCATGGCAGCCTCCATGGGGTCGGTCATCGCGGTGGGGGGCGAGACGGGCATGCGCTTTGCGCTCCCGAACTCCGAGGTGATGGTGCACCAGCCCTCGGGCGGGTCGCAGGGCATGGCGTCGGACATCCTGATTTCGGCCCGCCATATCGAACAGACGCGCGAGCGGATCTACCAGCTTTATGTCAAGCATGCGGGCCAGGAATACGACACAGTGCGACAGGCGCTGGACCGCGACACATGGATGACGCCCGAAGAGGCGAAAGAGTGGGGTCACATCGACGAAATCGTCGAAAGCCGGCCCAAGGCGGACGACGAGGACGCCTAACGTAGCGGCGCACGGAATTGTGCGGCCCGCGTGACGCGACTGTTGCGCAAAAAGACGATTGTGGACCCCGCGGGCCTGTCCTAAGCTGATGGGCAACGCGGGGCGCGGGCCGACATTTTCGGCACTCAGACGACGGCCCCGGCCGGAAAGGACGCGACATGGCCACGAATTCGGGCGACAGCAAAAACACCCTCTATTGCAGCTTTTGCGGCAAGAGCCAGCATGAGGTGCGCAAGCTGATCGCGGGCCCGACGGTATTCATCTGCGATGAATGCGTCGAGCTGTGCATGGACATCATCCGCGAAGAGACGAAGGCGTCGGGCCTGAAGTCGACGGATGGGGTGCCGACACCCAAAGATATCTGCGGCGTGCTGGACGATTACGTGATCGGTCAGGCGACGGCGAAACGTGTGCTGTCGGTGGCGGTGCACAACCACTACAAACGGCTCAACCACGCCCAGAAGGGCGGCGATATCGAACTGGCGAAATCCAACATCCTGCTCATTGGCCCCACAGGCTGCGGCAAGACACTGTTGGCGCAGACGCTGGCGCGCATCCTCGACGTGCCGTTCACCATGGCGGATGCCAC
>ERZ1740067.2127-NODE-2127-length-12495-cov-5.718650_pt1 | contig 12495 bp, 12 predicted proteins | sample MGYA00581736_ERZ1740067 | MGnify/ENA primary metagenome ERZ1740067 (study PRJEB43018, sample SAMN04849236) | marine metagenome | isolation source: floating plastic debris | place: Pacific Ocean | collected 2008-08-27 | study: EMG produced TPA metagenomics... | reverse complement strand
CGACTTCTAGGCTGAAGGTTTCGACGAAATCTACTGCATCTCCGTGAACGATGCCTTCGTCATGAACGCCTGGGCAAAAGCTCAGGGCGTCGATAAGGTCAAAGTCATTCCGGACGGCTCTGGTGAATTCACCCGGAAGATGGGCATGCTGGTCGCCAAGGACAATCTTGGATTTGGCATGCGGTCCTGGCGCTACGGCGCGGTCGTCACCGACGGCATTGTTGAGCAGTGGTTCGAAGAAGAAGGCTTCTCTGACAACTGCGAAACCGACCCATACGGTGCTTCTTCTCCGCAGAACATCCTGGAGAACCTCAAGGCATCCAAGGCAAAAGCTGCTTAAACTGCGGCCTTTCAGATCAAGCCCCGGAGCAGACTGCACCGGGGCTTTTTTGTTTCCAGAAAACCGTCAAAGAACATCGGCACAGCCGGCAACAGCATCCCCAGGCACAATCGCAACGCTGCCAGCGGCCATTCCATCGAGAATTGCATTCTCCTGGTCTTCGACATCGGTATCCTGCGCCCTGTTGTGCTCGTCAACCGCCCAGCCAACGCCTTTATCACGGGTTGTCATTACAACCAGGCCCGGCGCCCATGTGTCATCGATTGCAGCTTTCCAAGTCGCATAGGCCGCCTCATCAACCCGTTTCAAGGCACTGGTCAGAACAGTTCCTGGCAAAAACCCGTTCTTGTTGGCATCCACCATGATCACATGGGCATCTTGTTCTTGAGCTGCCCGTGCAACGCCTTCCGCGGCCATTCCGGCCGGTGCAAAAATCACGTCAGCCCCATCTGCAAACATCTTGTCTGCGATCGCCTTTCCACCTTGAATGTTGCGGAAAGCGTACATGTCCTGACCTACGAAAGATGACAAAACACTGACATCAGCATTGGCATATCTCGCCCCGGCTTCAAATCCGCACATGAACCGACGCACCGGTGGGATATCCATCCCGCCAATGGTCCCGACTGTCCCGGTTTTTGTCTTCAGGCCGGCAACATAACCTGCAAGAAATCCGCTCTCGTCATCCGCAAAGAGGATAGACCGGACATTGGGAAGGTCACTGATGACCCCATCGATGCTAGTGAATTTGACATCCGGGAACTCCAATGCAGTGGTGCGAACCAGTTCCGAACTCTCAAATCCCAGCGTCAGGATATGAGTCACACCGGATTTCGCGAACTGCCGGATGACGTTCATTGTCTCGTCCGGATCCGTGCTGATCCATTCCCTGATTTCAAGTCCAAATTCAGCCGCGGCCCGCTCAGACCCGATTGCTGCGAGTTCGTTGAATGACCCATCCATCTTAGCATTCGTAAAAATAACAGCACCAACAGTCTCGGCGCGCGCGGGTACAACCCCGGAAACAACGAGAAAAATAGAAACGGCAATCAGTCTCAACAACGTAATCTTCTGCATTCTCGCCTTTCTTCCGGCGATGATTGCTTGTGTTTCTACTGAATGAAAAGGCAATCAACGCGGCTAACCCGAAACCTGCCAATACCGGACTTGTCGGGCAACTGAAAAATACAATTGAAATTTGAATTATTACCTAAGGTCAGCACATAGACCACTCAGGAGACAAGTAAGGCACGCTCGATCGCACCTTGAAAAGACAAAACGGCCGTGGGATCGCAGCCGTTTTGACCCCGTGTTTTGTTTTCGTGGCGGGGCGGCCGTCAGAGACACGGCTTTTGCTTTTAGTCCGGATTGAGACCCCGTCGCCGTTCGTCTTCAGAGCGCAACTCAAGCCACATTGCATTCAAGATCGCCAGACAACAGGCGAGCGGCATTCCCAGGATCCAGGCAAAGTACCACATGAGAATTCGTCTCCGTTTCTGCGTGCCTCAGTAGGCCGTGTGGTTGTCGCGTTCGATGGTTTCTTCGTCAATCTTGCCCCACAGCACCTTGTAGACCCAGGCCGTGTAGACAAGGATAATCGGCAGGAAGATGACGACCGCAACGAGCATGTTGAAGAGCGTGCGATGTGTTGAAGAGGCGTCCCAAACGGTCAAGCTCGCCTCCGGCTGTACCGATGACGGCAAAATGAAGGGGAACATCGAAACACCGACGGTGGCAATGATCCCGAATACAGCCATCTTCGAGAACGCGAAAATCGACATCTCGAAGCGCGTCTGCAGCAAAACAAGTGTGCCGAGCATCCCCAGGAACCCCATGATCGGAGCGAGCCAAAGCACAGGATAAGCCGTATAGTTCCGCATCCAGGCACCGCCCTCAACAACCGCTTGTTTGGCGAGCGGGTTGGCTTGCATGTTCGGATCGACCTCTGATGTGATCCGGAACCCCTCGACGTGACCGGTTGCAACCAGATATCCGCCAACGCCGAAAAGAAGGATCCCGCCGAGAGCTGCAAAGGTACCAGCCTTTCTGGCCCGTGCAGCAATCTCACCGGTCGCCCGCATCACCAGCCAGACCGCTCCGTGCATCACGAGCATGGTGACCGACAAAAGTCCGCAGAGGAGCGTAAATGGCGAGAACAGACCGAAGAACGAGCCGTCATAGGTCATGCGAAGTTCATTATCGAGCCGGAATGGCACCCCAAGAAGGACGTTGCCGACCGCAACACCAAACACCAGCGCAGGCACAAAAGACCCTGTGAAGAGTGCCCAATCCCAGGCGCTGCGCCAATTTGGGTCTGGCCGTTTGGAGCGATACTTAAAAGCCACTGGCCGCAGGATCATGGCCGCCAGGACCACAAACATGGCGAGGTAAAAGCCGGAAAAGCTGATCGCGTAAAGCGGCGGCCAGGCGGCAAAGATCGCGCCGCCCCCCAAGATGAACCAGACTTGATTGCCCTCCCAGGTGGCACCGATCGTGTTGATCACGACGCGCCGCTCAATATCGGTTTCGGCAATGAACGGCAGCAGCGTTCCAACGCCCATGTCGAAACCGTCAGTCACGGCAAAACCGATCAGCAAAATTCCGAGCAGCAGCCACCAGATCACTTTCAAGGTCGAGTAATCGATGAGTTCGTAAAGGACCATGATCGTTTACTCCGCCGGAATTGCTGAGGCTGATGAGGGCGCAGAAATGGACGGTGGTGATGTGGGCGCAATCCGTTCGCCATCCTCCGGTCCAATCTTGATGTATTTGATCATCAGCGCGATCTCGATGACCAGCAGTGTGCTGTAAAGTGCAACAAAACCGGCGAGCGTCAGCAGAACTTCGGGAACGGAGAGACTGGAAACGGCAGCAGACGTTGGCAGCATACTCTCGATGATCTAGGGTTGACGGCCATACTCGGCAACAAACCAGCCCATTTCGCATGCAATCCAGGGCAGCGGAATGGACCAGACCGCGACATGAAGGATCCAACGCCGTTTTTCCATGAGCGTTTCGAGCCTGCCGGCAGAGGAATAGTAGAAGAATACGGCTGTCAGCAGGATGAAGAAGAAACCACACGCCACCATGATCCGGAAGGCATAGAACATCGGCCAAACATTCGGCACCGTCGCCCAGGCTGCCGCATCAACCTGCTCGGTCGTCGCTGCCATCGGGTTGTCGGTGTAGGGCAACAGGAGATAGGCATAGCCGAGAGACTGTGCGTTCTGGCGGAAGGTTTCCCGCAACTCTTCGCTGGCCTCAGCCGGGTTCTCCCGGATCTTTTGCAACGCATCCCAAGCGACCGCGCCTTGCCGGATACGATCCTTCGACCGGTCCACGAGCTCGTTGATGCCAGGGATCTCGGTATCAAGAGACCGTGTAGCGATGAGGCCCATGACATACGGGACTTCAATCGCAAAGATGTTCTCCCGTGTTTCCATGTCGGGCCAGGCGACAACGTTGAACGCAGCGGGAGCCGGTTCCGTGTGCCACATGGCCTCGATGGTTGCGAGCTTCATCTTCTGGTTCAAGTTGGCTTCGTAACCGCTCTCATCCCCCAGGACGACAACGGAAAGTGCCGATGCAAAGCCGAATGCCGAGGCGATTGCCATGGACCGCTTCGCGATCTGCAGGTGCCGACCCTGCAACATGTACCACGCGGAAATCCCGATCATGAACATTGCCGCGGTGACATAGCCGGCTGATACGGTGTGGACGAACTTTGCCTGGGCAACCGGGTTGAACAGGACTTCATAGAAGCTGGTGACTTCCATCCGCATCGTGTCGGGATTGAACTCGGCACCGACTGGATGCTGCATCCAGCCATTCGCGATCAGGATCCAGAGTGCTGAAAAATTGGTTCCGAAAGCAACGGCCCAGGTCGCAGCAAGATGCTGGCGCTTCGACAGTCTGTCCCAGCCAAAGAAGAACAGCCCGACAAAGGTCGCTTCGAGAAAGAATGCCATCAAGCCTTCGATGGCCAAGGGCGCCCCAAACACATCTCCGACATACTGGCTGAAATAGGCCCAGTTCATGCCGAATTGGAACTCCATGGTTAGTCCCGTTGCGACCCCGAGCACGAAATTGATGCCGAACAGGGTTCCCCAGAACTTCACCATCCGTTTCCAGATTTCGCGGCCGGTCATGACATAGACCGTTTCCATCGTGGCCAGCAGGATCGAGAGCCCGATGGTCAGTGGCACGAACAAGAAGTGGTACATTGCAGTCATGGCAAACTGCAGCCGCGACAGATCGACGACATTGAGTTCCATCGGGTTCCCCTCCTAAGCTCTACCAGCCTAAGCCTCTGGTTTGATGGTGACCCAGCTGAACTCCAAGGTCAATGCACCCAAACTATATTGCAGGTCACCTAACTACATCAAAATGAATACGAAATTACACATACGAGATAATCTGAAGTCACTTTATTCCGCCGCAAGATCGGCTTTTCTCTGATTGAGAAACAAAACACTGCCGGCCGCTTCCAGTTCGATCCGCTTGTGTGCGATCATGAGAACAGCAGCGCGTCCCCGGAACGAGAAGAACCGCTCAAGGACGTCTATTGTCGTCGCCGTATCAAGTCCTTCAGTCATTTCATCAAGGATGAACAGGTCCGGATTGGTCAAAAACGCACGTGCGAGGGCAATCCGCCGCTGTTCTCCACCCGACAGGCCAAGCCCGCCCTCCCCGATGACCGTATCCAGCCCATCCGGGCTTTCAGAGATCCGCTGGGCGATTGCTGCTTGCGCCAGCGCGATCCAGAGTTCGGTATCACTTGCAGTCGGGTTCGCAATCCTCAGATTCGCGCCGACCGTGTCATTGAACAGATGCGGACGCTGGCTCAGAACCGTAACGCGCGAACGAAGCTCTGCTTCGGGCACATCAGCCAGATCCTGACCGTTCAAAAGGATTCGGCCGTCGCCGGGTACCAACATTCTGGAAGCAAGTGCTGCAACGGTGCTCTTGCCGCATCCACTGCGTCCGGCAATTGCCAGCGTCTGTTTCTCTGAGAGCTCAAAGGACAGGTTTTCCAGAACCGTGCGCTCAGCACCCGGATAGCCGAATGACACCGTCTCGAATTTCAGAATTGAACCAGTGACCGGCGCCCCATGGTTGTTGTCGGTTCTTTGGGCACCAGGAAGTCTTACGTCCGATTGAGACGGGGCCAGTAGAGTGTTGGTCCGGTCCGCTGCCAAGGCAATACGGGGCAGTTTTGCAAGCCCCGGCAGAATGGACCCGATGATCTCGGGAACGGCTATCGCTGCAAGCACAAGCGCGATACCGAGACCGGGAGACATATCGTTCGCCATGACCGAGAGCGAAACCACAACCAGCATCAGGGCAACGAAGATTTGTCCGAGCACGGCCGAAAACCCGGTCAAGCGCACAGCACGGCGATCTTCCAGATCTTCCGCTGCCCCTTGGGTTTCATCCGCCCGACGAATGGTTTCAGCAACCGGTTCCAGCCCACCAAACACCGCAAGATCCCGGCGCCCGGCGACCATATCGGTTGCTCTCAAACGCATGGCTTCATTGGCAGCATCCGCCCGGCGGGCAATTTTCTTGTCGGCACTGCGAACAGCATGGACCGCGAGCCCGAACCAGCCGCCGAGGCAAACCGCTCCAGCAGCAAATACGATTGCCGGCATGGACAACCAGACCGCGAGAGCTGCAAGAGAAACTGTCGAAATCACCACAAAAGGAACAACAAGCCGCAGATAAACACCGTCCAGAGCAGAAATGTCGATGGTCAGGCGGTTCAACAGCAAGCCGGATCGCTGGCCGGAAAGTGACCTCGACGCCATTGCGGCAAAGAGTTTTGTGCGAAGATCCGCAAGGTACCGGAAAGTCGCATCATGGGTCAGCATCCGTTCGCCATACCGGCCGGCCGTGCGCAAAATCGCCAAGGCACGGATCATCGCGCTTGGCACAAAGATGTTCAAAAATACGCCCGTCGCCCCGGCAACACCGGCAGCTGTGATGAACCAACCTGCCACACCCAACAGCAAAAGGCCGGAAATTGCTGGTACCAGGGCAGCTGCAATGCCGAGGCAAAAGGACAGGCGATTGTGCCGAAAATGGCGGGAAACGAAGCTCAGAACAGCGTTCATCCGGCCGTCTCCATCATCTTCATACCTGCCAGCCGGGCAAGATCGATCTTCTGTCCCGGAAGGGCCAAAATGGCCGGATTGTGGGTCGCAATGACTGCCGTCCGACCAGCGCAGAGCATTTGCAGCCCGGAGATCACGTCGGCCGCTGTTTCATCATCCAGTCCTGCTGTCGGCTCATCCGCCAAAAGGAGTTTGGCCGATTTGCGCACGGCAGCCCTTGCGAGCGCAATCCTCCGGATCTCGCCAACAGAAAGGCCAAAGCCGTCCTCGCCCAGCTGTGTGCCAAGTCCGCGCGGCAACCCGCGAACCAGTCCTTCAGCACCGGCGAGCCGAAGAGCGGCCCAGAGATCATCGTCACCAACGGTTTCGCCAGGCCCCGCGCCCCGCATCAAGTTTGCTTTGATCGAGCCATGAAACAGCCGCGGCGACTGACCCAGCCACATGGCGCTCTGGCGCAATTGCTTGGCGATTGCGGGTGTCAGCTCTTGCCCGCCAACCGTTACAGCACCGCCTGCCGGTGGATGGAAACCCAGAATACAGTCGATCAGCGTTGTCTTGCCGCTGCCACTCGGGCCAAATAGAAAAAGCGTTTGCCCGGGCGGAATATCCAGTTTGAGACCATCAAGGACGGACCGCTCGCCGAACCGGATCGAAACGTCTTCAAACCGGATTGTTGGTCCGCTGCCTCCGACATGGAACGTGACCGCTTCGCTCTTTTCAGCATCGCTTGTCTCGGGTGCCGGAAAGCTGTCTTCAAGACTGGCAAGGCTTTCCAGAGCTGCCAAACCGGCTGCCCGGTCATGGTATGCGGCTGCAAACCCGCGCAAGGGCGCGAAAAACTCCGGTGCCAGCAGCAGAACAAAGAGACCTCCGCCATAAGTCAACGGCGTTCCCCATGTTCCGATTGAGATGTCTCCAAGGAGTGAAAAGCCGATATAGACAGCGGCAAAGGCGATCCCCAGCGCGGAAAAGAGCTCCAGCACCGTTGAAGACAGAAACGCGATCTTCAGAACACTCATTGTGCCGGACCGGAACCGCTCTCCGGCGTTATCGACACTTTCCAAAGTCCGATCAAGTGCACCGAACAGAGTGAGCGTTTCCAACCCTCTGATCCGGTCCAGCAATGTCCCGCTTAGTCGTGTCAGTTCGTTCTGCTGGTGCGCACTGGCTTTTTTCGCTCGCATCCCAATCAGGGCCATAAAGATCGGGATCAACGGGCCACAGATCAGCAGAATGAGAGCGGCAATCCAACTGACCGGCAGCACTGCCACAACAATGACCAGCGGCACGACTTTCACCCGCATCATTTGCGGTACATAATTCTGGTAGTACGGACCAAGCAGATCCACTTGCTCGGTCAAATGGGCCGCAAAGGCGCCTGAAGATGGGAATGCCGCTGCGGGCGAAACTTCAACGGCTGCTCTAAGCAACCGGGTTCGCGCAGCACTTTGCACACTGCGGGCAGCACGGCGTGCTGCATTCATACCCACTGTCTGTAAAACCATGCGAACAAGCGCCAGCGCTATGACGCCAAAACCGGCAGCAAGGACCGGAACAGAGCTTTCAAGGGAGACGTCTGCGCTTGCAGGGTCCAAAAAGGATTGAAGCAAGAGAGCAGCGGCAAACGCGATCAGACCGGCCTGCGCAATCCAAATGAGATCGGCAAATGCCAACAGCAGCCCGGCACGCCGTAGAGCCTTCGCGCAGGCGTCATCGGGCACGCCGATCGGCCCATCAGCCGCATCGGCAGTCGTCGCGCTCGCGCCCGGTATTCTTACCCGTTTGGTATTCCCTTTTGCCATGGACTGCTTATCGCCGCGCTCCCCCCGCGATGTCACTGAGGCTTTTTGCCCCTTTGTCTTGTTTCAACGACTCTTACACGCGGTTTTTCGAAATTTCCATCTAGCCCTAGGTTTGAGCGCGAATTCTACCCCAAATCACCAACGGTTTCTCCTGACAGGAAGCTGGCAGGAGGTCTGTGTAACAAAGTCAGCGGACAATGTTTCCCGAACAGCAAAACCGAAAAGGATGATCCGTCATGACAACTCCATGCCTCGAACTCGTGGTTTTCAAAGTCAAAGACAGCGCCAAGGCGCGCATTGCCCGGCGCGCAGCGCAGGACGTCGTTCGCAATTATGAGGGCTTTTTGTCCTGGTCAGCCTATGAAGCCTGCGACGACGCGGGCCTCTTCGCTGATGTTGTCATGTGGCGCGACCTCGCGACGGCCAAAGCTGCCGGACAGAAGGTCATGTCCGATCCAGGCTTCAAGGCCATCATGGCTGAAATCGATGGTCTCGTTTCAATGGCACATTACACCGCCGACCGGGTGGTCGAGGCCGAGATACCGGCCGCCGCCTGAAGCCACAAAGAAGAACGGGCGGACCAGATGGTCCGCCCGCATCTCAATCTGTCAGCTCGGACAGACTTATTTCATAGTCGGAATGGAGAACTCCGCACCCTGCCGGATACCGGACGGCCAGCGGGACGTAACCGTTTTTGTCCGCGTGTAGAACTTAAACGCATCTGGGCCGTGCTGATTCAGATCACCGAAGCCGGATTTTTTCCAGCCGCCGAACGTGTGGTAGGCGAGCGGCACAGGGATCGGCACGTTGATACCGACCATGCCGATGTTGATCCGGTTGGCGAAGTCGCGTGCCGTGTCACCGTCACGGGTGAAGATCGCGGTGCCGTTGCCGTATTCGTGATCCATGGCAAGGCCAATGGCTTCCTCGTATGTCTTGGCACGCACAGTGGACAGCACCGGACCGAAGATCTCGGTCTTGTAGATGTCCATGTCCTTGGTGACATGATCGAACAGGTGCGGTCCGACGAAGAAACCGTCCTCATAGCCCTGCATGGAGAAGTCACGGTTGTCCACGACCAACTTCGCGCCCTGGTCCACGCCGGAGTTGATGAGGCGCAAGATGTTTTCCTGTGCGGCCTTGGTTACGACCGGACCAAAATCGATGTCATCGCCGGCTGTCCATGGGCCGACTTTCAACGCTTCAACGCGCGGAACCAGTTTCTCGATCAGACGATCTGCAGTTTCATCGCCAACCGGGACAGCCACGGAAATCGCCATGCAACGCTCGCCTGCCGCTCCGTAACCGGCCCCAACAAGAGCGTCTGCAGCCTGATCCATGTCCGCATCCGGCATGATGATCATGTGGTTTTTGGCACCGCCAAAGCACTGCGCCCGTTTGCCGTTCTCGGCAGCGCGGTGATAAATGTAATGGGCGATCGGGGTGGAGCCGACAAAGCCAACAGCTTGAATGGTCGGGTTGTCGAGGATGGCATCGACCGATTCCTTGTCACCGTTAACGACGTTCAACACGCCATCCGGCAAACCGGCTTCTTTCAAGAGCTCAGCCAGCATCATCGGAACGGACGGATCGCGCTCGGACGGCTTCATGATCATCGCGTTACCGGCAACGAGTGCCGGGCCCATCTTCCAGAGCGGGATCATGGCCGGGAAGTTGAACGGGGTAATCCCGGCAACAACGCCCAGCGGCTGCCGCATGGAGTACATGTCGATACCCGGACCCGCACTGTCCGTGAACTCGCCCTTCAGAAGATGCGGTGCGCCGATGCAGAACTCGATCACTTCCAGACCGCGCTGCACGTCACCCTTAGCGTCTACAAGGGTCTTGCCATGTTCGGAAGACAGTTTTTCGGCCAGCTTGTCCATGTCGCGGTTCAGAAGATCGACAAACTTCATCATCACGCGGGCGCGCTTTTGCGGGTTCTGCGCAGCCCAGGCCGGCTGGGCAGCGGCAGCGTTTGCGACAGCAGCTTCCATTTCGGCAGTGGTTGCCAGTGCGACCTGCGCCTGAACTTCCCCGGTTGCCGGGTTGTAGACGTCTGCATACCGGCCAGAGGTGCCCTCAACCTGTTTGCCGCCAATAAAATGACCGATCTTTTCCATGTTCGTTTCTCCCAAAACGTCAGAAGCAACGGCAGCTGATAAGCGCCACCGGAATTATGCTGCAGTTGTTTTCGCTTTTATTTTTGCATTCTACAAGAACCTAAAATCCGTATCCGTTGTGCGTTTTTTATAGTTAGATAGAAGGTGTTTGGTTAGTGTTCAGTAGTCGCCGGTCTTTAGCAGCCTGCGCCCAGCCTGAACGGATGAGAAACAACGCCAAGAGTTCCGCCATTATTTACCGAGACCACGATTGTTGGATAGAAAACGGGATCGATCACTGGATCAAGCCCAGTGACCGCAACGAACTGCGAAGCGCAACCTTATGCAGCGTATTTGAAGAGATCAGTTGCGGTCCCGGACTAGATCCGGAACCAGTGCATAAACTTGAAAGCGTTTGATCCCGGCTCAAGGCCGGGACCGCAAAGAGCTTCAACTTGGCGGGTGGTTAAGGGCTTTGGAAAAGAACATGAACTGGGACGACATTCGGATCTTTTTGGGCGTGGCCCGCACGGGGCAGATCCTGGCGGCAGCCAAACGGCTCGGCCTGAACCATGCCACCGTCGCCCGGCGGTTGACCGCCCTTGAAGACAGTCTTGGCACCCGGCTCTTCGACCGCTCCACATCGGGTTGCGTCTTGACCGATGCCGGCAGCCGATTTTTCGACCGCGCCGAAACGATGGAGGCCGCAGCGCTCGCCGCAGAAGCCGATCTTGGAGACGACACACCGGAGATTTCCGGCACCGTGCGCATTGGTGCGCCGGACGGGTTTGGCGTTGCCTATCTCGCCCCGCGCCTCGGCCTGCTCACGCGCCAACATCCAGGTCTTACGGTTCAGCTTGTTCCGGTTTCCCGCTCTTTCTCCCTGTCCAGAAGGGAGGCAGACATCGCCGTCACCATCGAGCGGCCGGAAACAGGCCGCCTGATCGCCGGAAAATTGGTCGATTACGCCCTCGGGCTCTACGCCTCCAAGACCTATCTGACGGAACGGGGTATACCGGCAAGTCCCGGAGATTTGAGCGGGCATGATCTGATCGGGTACGTGGAAGATCTGCTCTATTCCGCTTCGCTTAATTATGGGACGGAGTTCTTCAAAGGCTGGACCGCGAGGTTCGAAGTTGCCTCCGCGCTCGGCCAGACAGAGGCCGTCAAGGCGGGTGCGGGCATTGGAATCCTGCACGACTTTATCGCCCGCGCAGATCCATCGCTAGTGCCAGTTCTACCCGATATGAAATTGAAACGCGCCTACTGGATGGTCACCCACGAAAGCTCCCGTCCCTTGCGCCACGTTGCGGCCGTTCAGGACTTCCTGCGCGAGCAAGTCGCGCGCGACAAGGCGATGTTTGAGTAACGCGGACCTTAGCGCCACTTTTGCGTCGCAGAGATCCATTCGCGTGTCCGCGCTTCCGGATCGCTGTTTCGGGTAATGTCAGTGATCACCGCAGCACTGTCCGCGCCATGCTCAAAGACACCCGAAAGACGTTCCACGGTCAATCCGCCGATGGTGACCAGAGGCAGATCGCCGATGTCCGCTTTCCAGCGGGTGATCTTTTCCAGCCCCTGCGGCGCCCATTTCAGTTCCTTGGTGACCGTTGGATAGACCGGGCCGAGCGCCACATACTCTGGCTGCACTGCCAAGGCCGTCGAAAGCTCCGCGCCATCATGGGTGGAGACGCCCAGCTTCAAACCCGCCTTGCGGATCGCTGCCACGTCGGCGTCTGCCAGATCCTCCTGCCCCAGGTGGACGAAATCACAGCCTTCGGAAATGGCGAGCTGCCAATAGTCGTTCACGACCAACTGGCAGCCGTGATCGGCACAGACGGTTTTGGCTTCGCGGATCTGGCGGGCGATATCCGCGTCCGGCAGGTCCTTGATGCGCAACTGCACAAGTTTCACGCCCAGCGGCACCAGCCGGGCAATCCAATCAGAGCTGTCAACGACGAGATAAAAGGGATCAAGTTTCATACTGGCTCACGGAGGTAGCGGCATAAGGCTGATTGCCGGTCCGTTATACTGCGCGCAGATCACTGCTCAAGACCGAAACGGACTGTTCAATGGACACTTACAGCGCGCATCCCCTATCTATGGTGAGAAGAAACCATACGTGACATTGGGAGAGG
>ERZ1740067.2126-NODE-2126-length-12496-cov-7.168877_pt1 | contig 12496 bp, 10 predicted proteins | sample MGYA00581736_ERZ1740067 | MGnify/ENA primary metagenome ERZ1740067 (study PRJEB43018, sample SAMN04849236) | marine metagenome | isolation source: floating plastic debris | place: Pacific Ocean | collected 2008-08-27 | study: EMG produced TPA metagenomics... | reverse complement strand
TTTTCGCGTAAGGAAGTAAGCTCTCTCATGGGAGTTTCGGAAGTTGTGGTTAACCGATGAAACTCCCTTCCTGACTATCCTGCAAGCTTTTGTCCTGTACAGAGGGCGCAGCCACACAGCTACGCCCCATACAATCACATCAACTCGACCTAAACTCGTCAATCATCCTCATCCACCATATTCGGACTAATCAAAGTAATATCAAACTCATCCGGCGCCACACCTGAGAACGTATCCCGCTCCAGCTGATAAAAAATCGCCCTCGCCTGTGGCCCAAAAACAATTTCATCCTCATTACTCAAATCATGGGCCTGTACCTTCCGCCCATTAATCAGCATCCCATTCGCACTCGGCTTACCCTTCAAATTACCATCGACAATCCGGTAGTAATCTGACTCATTATCTCGAGGCAGCTGTACCAGCGTCGCATGATGCCGCGACACAAACTGCGACGCTAACCGAATATCACACTTCGGATCTCGCCCCAACGAATACACCGAACTCTCCAGAGAAATCTCACGTCGTCCCTGACTATCTTCCACAATCAGAATGCTGGTGAGCCTAGAATCAGAAGACATAGCAAATCCCGAAATAGTTACAAACCGACCATCAGCAAACCCAAAATGCGTTCGCCAACACAGAACACTCTACAACCCTTTTGGCGAAACACCAGTGACAAAAGACGAGATAGATGGCACCAAAGCAAACCCTGCACAGTGACCCCATCGTATACAGTGCAGAACCTTCTACCATAGTATTCACACTTCATCTACGCCAACCATCACCTAGATCTACAAAATAAAAAAAGAGGCGATTCCGTAGAACCGCCTCACAGAGCTATCGACTCAAAAAATCGACTCAAAAAACTAACTCAAAAACACAGTGCGCTTAATCAACCCTGCGGCCAAAAAACACACGCTAGACCTACGCAACAGAACCTGCTGGGACTTTAGCTGATGTTAGCTTTCGATACGTCTCACGCATCTTCAACCCAACTAACACCTGGAATAAACCACTGCCGTTATTAGAACCTGGATATTCGCGATGCTTCAGCAACAGCTCGGTCATCTCACCGTAGTGTTCAGTAGAGGTATTACTTAAGTGGCTCTCCACATAAATGACCTCTTCTAAACGGTCGAACTCACCATCTAGCTCAAGCACGGACACCTCGTTGCCATAGTAGCTATCGGGACCGTACTGCATTCGCAATCCAGGATAAGAACACGTTAGCTTGCGTCCACAAGGAATCCAGTTAATCGTCGAACCTTCGTCAAACAGGTACACCGGTTCAAACCCTTCAACGCCCTCACGCTGAATTAGGCGCACCCGCAGAATCTTATTCTCCTTATCATCGGGGATCAAGTTCGTTGGCAGAATCTGAATCACGACATCAGCGTGCTGCTTCTGCACATCAATGTAAGCCTCAAAATCAGGCTTACGTGCGTTAATCGCTGCCAGCACATCCTCATACGTATGGCCACGCTCAGCCATGTCGCGTTGAATCTTCCAGTTAATTTTGACCTCATCGCTGATATCGAGGTACACACTAAAATCAAGCAAATCTCGCACGCGCTCGTCGTACAGCGGATGTAAACCCTCAATGACTACGATCTTGTTTGGTTCAACCTTCTCCGGCGGGTCAAGTTCACCGGTCTCATGGTTGTAGATAGGCTTGTCGATAGTGTTGCCTTCCTTAAGCGCCTTGATCTGCTCGTACATCAGATCAAAGTTATTCGCTTTCGGGTTCAGCGCAGTTACCTTCTGCTCCTTCCGTTGCTTGCGGTCTAAGCTATGGTAGTCATCCAAACAGATAACCGTTATAAACTCTTCACCAAAGAGGTCAGCCAATCGACGCAAAAAAGTCGACTTGCCGCATCCCGAATCTCCGGCAACACCGATTAAAACTACTTGGCCTTCGTTACTGGTCATAGGGTCCTCTACAACAAAGTCAAAATTATTTTCTTAAGAATCAAAAGCCAAAACACTTGCAAGAGGTATCGTTCTGTCCACAGCTACCAGTATCAACCTCAATAAATCAAGGACTCACACAGCAACCTACCTTCACCTATCAGCCAGCAGTCATGGGCCAAAAAGAAAAGGCTCTCAAGAGCTGATCGCCCAGTGCGATCCCCTCAATACGAACCTATACAAATCACACTTCTTTATGATTTGAAACTTTTGATTACGTAATCTGAATATTATCAGAGACTACGACGTCCAAACAAGCCGATCCCCAGACTCAAGTCCCCTATGTCCCTGTCTTAACTGACCGAGATATGTCTTTTATCTGCCATATCGAAGCCCCAAATCTCACAAAATGTTGACCCAAACTCTGGAAGACCACACTACAATTTGGCCACTGCTGCCGCACTATAGTGAAACGCACTAAATCTACCTATCCTTAGAAAGGTTTAACCAGAGCCCGTGGAAATCCATCAGCTCACAGTGATAATCTATTTCTCAATAGATATATGAAGCCACATAAGGTGATTACCAAGGATGTATAACCCCAGCAGCACAAGTACCTCAGCCGACAACCGACTCTACGTTTACGAAGTAGAGGGTCTTGGGCAAAGCGGCAAAGCTAGCGATATGAGCGCGCCCCTACGCCGCAGCGGTACTAAGCTCATCACAGTGCCTTACGGCCGTATGCAGCAAGAAGCCAAGCGCATCATGCAACTTGGTGGCAGCATTGTCAGCATTCGCCCTGCTAGTGAAGCTGCCAGCTCATCTGCTGTCACATCCAACGGCGGCGGCAGCAAAACCTCACTGCAAACTGCATCCTCTAATAAATCTGCTAAAAAAATGACTCAAGCCAAAGCAAAGAAGAAAGTTCCCGTAAATATCTATCGTCCCAAAAATCCTTACCTTGGCGAGTGCATTTCAAACGATGAGCTAGTTGCTGAAGGTGGCATTGGCACCGTTAAGCACCTCAAATTTGACCTTTCCGAAGGCGACCTTCACTACCTCGAAGGTCAAAGCATTGGCATCATTCCGGACGGCGAAGATGAAAAAGGCAAACCCCACAAAATCCGTTTGTACTCCATCGCGTCCACCCAGCACGGCGACGATGTAGATGACAAAACTGTCTCCCTCTGTGTCCGTCAGCTAGAGTACAAAGATCCCGAAACGGGCGAGCAAGTCTATGGCGTGTGCTCTACCTTCCTCTGCAATCTCGATGTCGGCAAAAAGGTAAAAATCACTGGCCCCGTGGGTAAGGAAATGCTTCTTCCCGATGACCCCAGTGCCAATATTGTCATGATGGGTACTGGGACAGGGATTGCGCCCTTCCGTGCTTACCTCTGGCGCATGTTCAAAGACAAAGAGCGTGCGGCTAACCCTGACTATCAATTCGATGGCAAAGCTTGGCTAATCTTCGGTATTCCGAAAACTGAAAATATTCTCTACAAGGAAGAACTTGAGGAACTTCAGGCCAAGTATCCTGATAACTTTGAGCTGACCTACGCTATCAGTCGCGAACAGAAGAATTCAGAGGGCGGTCGCATGTACATCCAGCACCGTGTCGCTGAAAATGCAGAGCGTCTGTGGAACATGGTTCAACAGGACAATACTTACGTCTATATCTGTGGCCTCAAAGGTATGGAAGATGGTATCGACGAAGCCATGGCAGCAGAAGCTTCAAAAGCGGGTGTCGAGTGGTCTGAGTATCGCCGCACGCTGAAGAAGGCTCACCGCTGGAACGTGGAGACTTACTAAGCTTCAATTACAGCTCGAGGCCTAGTCAAGCCACATTAAGCACAACTGCATAAGGCTCAAGGGAGGGACGTTCTCAATGGGAGCGTCCCTCCTTTACAATTGGAAGGTTATTTTCGTAGGACCACAAACCTTGACTTCAAAGGCGGCATTGAAAGTAGGACTCCTCGGCATGGGCACCGTTGGCACAGGCGTCGCTAAAATCCTACAAACCACCGAAGGCCGTCATCCTTTACTCAATTCACTGAAGATTAGCAAAGTTGGCGTGCGATCGCTCAAACCCCGCGACGTCGATCTCCCAAAGTCCATCTATACAACCGATCTGGTCAGTATCATCAAAGACCCAGATATCGACATCATTGTCGAAGTCATCGGTGGCCTTGAACCTGCCCGTACCCTCATCCTCGACGCTATCAACAGTGGCAAACATATCGTCACTGCCAATAAAGCCGTTATCTCCCGCTACGGCGAAGAAATCTATGAAGCTGCTACCGCCGCAGGCGTCTACGTGATGATTGAAGCCGCAGTGGGTGGCGGCATCCCCATTATTGCTCCGCTAAAGCGAACCCTTAGTATCAACCGTATTCAAGCGGTTACGGGCATTATTAATGGCACTACCAACTACATTCTCACCCGTATGCAAAACGAAGGGGGAGACTTTGAACCTATTCTGAATGATGCTCAGGCCCTAGGATACGCTGAGGCCGACCCTACAGCTGATGTAGATGGCCTTGATGCTGCTGATAAAATTGCTATTCTGGCGGCGCTTGCCTTTGGTGGCCGGGTCAACCGAGAAGACATTTACTGTGAAGGCATTCGGAACGTTAGTGCTGCGGATATTTCCTATGCAGAAAAACTGGGATTTGTCATCAAGCTACTTGCGATCGCAAAAATTGCTCCACACCAAACGCCAAACGCCCCCACCAGCATCCAAGCCCGCGTCCATCCTACCCTCGTCCCAGCAGAGCATCCACTCGCTAGCGTGAATGACGTCAATAACGCTGTTCTTATTGAAGGCGATCCTCTCGGCCAAGTCATGCTCTATGGGCCTGGGGCTGGAGAAGGCCCTACTGCTAGCGCCGTTGTTGCGGACCTCATGGCAATCGCGGCTAACCCCACAAATTCTCACGTGCTCAACCCACTGCTCAGCTGCTCACACAACCACACCCTTAGCATCGTTCCCAATAGCAAAGTAATTACCCGTCTATACATCCGTTTGTTGGTCAAGGATACCTCTGGGGTCATCGGCAAACTCGGTACTTGCTTTGGTAGCTATGACGTCAGCCTAGAATCTATTGTCCAAATCAGCGTTAAAGACGGCCAAGTAGAACTTGTCGTCGTCACACACGAAGTTCCTGAAAGTGCCTTCCAATCGGCCCTTACGGAAATTCGCCTGTTCCCTGAAGTCATCGATATTCCTAGCCTTTTCCATGTTCTCTAAATGAGCGAATCCGTTACAGGCCAATCCCTTCACCAGTGGAGAGCTTGGGCCATCCAACTTGCCAAAGCCAACAATATCGATCCCTATGAAGTCGACTGGCTCCTACAGGGACTTAGCCCCTTAACTAGCACCACACTCAAACTAGAAAGCTACCAAACCCAGACAGCCATTCCCCTAAAAGCACCACTTGAAGAATTTACAGCAAAGTGGAACCAGCGCATTAGCGATCGCACTCCCATCCAATACCTTGTCGGCGAGACCCCCTGGCGCAACTTCACCCTCTCCGTCACCCCCGATGTCCTCATCCCTCGCCCCGAAACCGAACTCATCATCGACATCGCCAAATCTTTAGTCAAAGAAAGTCCTACAAAGGAAGAACTTTTGCATGGACATTGGGCTGATCTAGGAACAGGTAGTGGTGCGATCGCTCTTGGCCTAGCGCACACCTTCCCCAACGCCACCGTCCATGCCATTGATCTGAGTCCAAAATCCTTAGCCATCGCAAAATACAACGCAGTCCAATGCCATTTCGATCACCGCATCACGTTCTATCAAGGGAGCTGGCTCTCACCTCTCTCATCCCTAAAGGGGAAACTTGCCGCTATTGTCTCCAATCCGCCCTATATTCCTACCGACACCATCCCCACCCTTCAACCCGAGGTTGCTCAGCACGAACCCCGACAAGCCCTTGACGGTGGCAACGATGGTTTGGATTGCATCAAGTCCCTAATCCAAGCTGGGGCAAACTATTTACAACCTGGTGGACTCTGGCTCGTAGAACACATGGCAACCCAATCAACAGCTATCGAGCATTTACTGCAACAACAAGACAGCTACAACCACATCAAGACACACCTGGACTTATCTGGCGTCGACAGATTTGTCTCTGCGTGCAAAGCGGTATGATCATTTGGCCACGACAAAACCGGGATGAGACCTATGGAAACATCTGCTAATTACGATTGGATTTTGGGAGTGACTGCGATCGCTATTCTCCTTGGGGGACTTTTCCTTCTGTTTGATGGGATTAATGGTTCTAAGGATTAAGGCCGATCCAGGGATTGACATTGAAGTGTGTCACAAGTGTGCCTGTGAACTCACTCGTTTTCTTAGAAAAAAATAAGTTTTGACAGTTCAGAGAAAATATTTTAGATAACATCCTATCTGTTTAGTTAAGCTTTGTCGTTAAAAGAGAATTTGAACTGTTTCTAAACATCAGCAACGTCAGTAATTCATGCTGATTGAGTTCTATTAGCTCTAAGTCACTTTGGTGCAAGAGTTGTTGTTGAGTATCTCTTTTGTCGTGCTCAATAGCCGTGCTACTCAATAAAGGTGGCTGTATTTAGCTTCTATCTATCTGTTGTCAGACTGTTGTGAGAGCGCCTCAATCCATGAATTTCTATCGCCTCAGTAACACAGTTTGCCATCCCTCGGCGTAGATTGTTCCTTGGATTGTCTGGTGGCACCAATCAGCGTTGAAACAATGACACAACGTTTTACGTTGGGCGTACGTGTGCTGGAAAGGGTAATCCGGCCAAGTCGATACTGCACATTTCCTTTCTCATCAAATCGAACGTAGTATATACCCCCTGATTTGGCAAACGTGGTCTCATCATCTATTTGCATTGACTCCAGTTTTATTGATTCCCATTGTGCTGTCAGGGGTGAGGCAGTCTTAGGATGAGTAGCCCACTCTAACAAGCCATCACGCTCTCGCAGGCTAAATTGCCAGGGTCTTCCTTGGCTCTGAGCTATTATCTGAGCTTGTTGAATTCCTAGGCGTATTTTGTTGTTGGTACTGGTGAGTCGGTTGGTATCTACAATGCCTAACCAGCTAGGGGCAGCGATCGCCGCTAAGACACCTATTATCAGAAGAACACCTAGCAATTCTAGTAAGGTAAAGCCCTGCTGCCGCTGAAGACGAGTGCATTTTGTCCGGCAAAATAGCTTAGAAGAGCGCATTTGGAAGAGTACATAACTGGCTACTAAGAATGGCTGCTGCTCAGGACGTTGTGAATAACCGTCTCGGCAAAAAACTTAGAAGCTGTCGCATAAGTCATCATTGGCGGGCTTGAGTCCACCCAGCAACGTCGTCACAATGACGCAGCTCTGTGGGCGTGAGCCTGATGCATCAGGAGGTGCATCTGTGTTGATGATCTTGATGACATAGGGCGTTGTTACGTCTACTCGGCCATCATGGTCAAAAACAATTGGGGTAGATGCCACTAAGTTGAACTTATCGCCTACTTCACCTTCTCCTAAACGCGTTATTAATCCAGATGTACTAGCAGAAGCGTTGCGTACCATTATAGATAGAGGCGTAGATGCTGTTACGGGGAGGAATGTCACTTCCTGACTTTGTTGACGCGCCTGTGCTTGATCCTGAGCACTCTTAAGTGCACCCATAAGGTCACTGCGGGCTGCATTCATCCGCTGCCTGTCCATAAAACTCAACCAGCTAGGCGCTGCAATCGCGGCAATAACACCTATTATTACGATGACAACTAGCAGTTCAATCATTGAAAACCCGCTTGTCGCTTGGGAGCTATGCTTTTGCCTGTACAACATTTTGACACTCTTATATGAACTTTGGAGAAAGTAGCACTAATCAATCACCAGCGTTTTTATTAACAACACCTTTCACAAGTACCTGTGTTTCTAAAATAGGCAGCGAAGTTTCATCACTGTAACCACGAACACCACCTGTAACCCCCTGAACATTGCCTCTCAGGAAGACATACACATCTTGATTCCCTCGACTGGTAACAACCCCATTGATTGCAGGGTTACGCACACAGGCAAAAAAGCTATTGTTGTTTGTCGTCGTCGCGGTAGTGGGAACAACGTCATAGAGTGGGTTGTTGTTATCATCTAAACCATACGCTCGACAGGCACCTCCAGTGTCTGATAAAGGTGCGCGATTTAAAGCGACTGGTGGCGTAAAGCTTGGGGCCTGGACGTAGTCAATGAGTACTGCTGAAGAACCTGAGGGATTACCATTATTTTGCCAAGTTTCAAATGTAGCCAGTGCATCATCTGGATCTGTAGGATCACGGTATCCGCTTCTCCAAGTTAAACTAGTCAGATCAGAATACTTAGAAAGTTCATATCGAATAATTCTCGATTGGCCAGACCAGTTTTGGTTCCCATCATTGACTTTTTGTGCGTAGACAACGAGCGTGTAGGCCGATTGTCGAATCTCTAACAAGCTACATTCGGCCTGAAAAGCTGTACTGCCGGTAGTGCAATCAGGTAATGACTCAAGCGGATCAATCCGCCAAAAAGCTAACACGGGGACTTCTCCGGTACCGCCTGGAAAACTTGGATCGGCGGTTAACTGAACGGCAACCGTTTGCGGGTCGGGGTAAACATAAACAGCTTCCTTTAAGTCATCAGTAATATATTCCATGGCGCGATTCATATCACGCTGTACTTGGTTAAGATTGTCTTCTCGTCTATCTATTGTTGTTATTTCTACCACAACAGTGAGTAAGCCTGTAACAACGATACTAGAGATAATTAAAGAGACTAACAGCTCTATTAGCGTGAAGCCTTTAGCCGAAGAGCGTCTTGAGAATCTGTCTGGTAGAAGACGATAGCTTCTTTTTGCTAAGAGTAACCATCGATATAAAAAGAGAATTAAAGGTCGCATGGCCCAAGAATGAGAAGAGTTTGCTAAGAACAGCGGAGCTAGATGAATTTGATTAATTGCACTGCAAGGTTGTTGGCGTAGAACCCGCAAACTCCCAGTATTGGCAAAGCCCGCCATCTCTGTCCCCTTGGGCAATTTGACCATACAAAACGGCGAGAGGCCGACGGTTTCTATCGCCTTCATCACTGGTGAAGGTAAGGCGTGCTTCGTCAGTCGATAACCCTCCGGTTGAGGCCAGCGCTGCAGCGCGAATGTCGTAAACTCGCGTGCCTATATTAAATACAACAGGGGTACTAGCTGTAACACCAGGCGTCTGGGAATTCACTTCTATCCCTTCGTTTCTAAATAGTTGAATGGCAAAGTCGTTGTCTCCATCACCATCGGTATCAATGACTCTAGCGTCCGTTGCACTCGTGACATCTGCCAAGCTTGCCACAAACTGCGTAGGTGCATTGACTGTTGTAATCGTTGATGCGGTCGAAGTTGCTACGGAGAAAAGTCCCATTTCGGCAAGGCGGTCACCGTAGTCACCGCCTTGCTCTACAACCAAGCGAACCCTATCCAATTCACCTTGGGCCAACTGTAATGCCTGTTCTGTTTTTTGATTTTGGACTCTAGTGGCTACTGCGAAGAGCATCATTGGTGTGATGGTCGCTGTGGTAATCGCAATGACAACTAGAGCGACTAAACATTCAATGAGGGTAAGACCAGCCTCCCCCTTATGTTGACTGTCTTTAGACGTTATCTTTTTTAGCGCTCTTCGCATCAGTACCCTCCTTACAAATCAACATTGAACCGTTTCATTCTCAATTCCTAGCACCCCTCCTCTTGCGCAAAGATCCGACTGGATGGAGTCCCAGGGATTGTTGCACAGCGCAAGTTAGTAACATAAGGATCGTCAATAGGCAGTTCGCGATATTGTTCACTACGTGGCCTACCAACTGTGACAAAGCGCTGTGCAATGGGGCCAGCCGGTGAAAACTGTAGCCCTACATCGTAACCCCATCGGCGATTGGGTGGAGCATAGTAGCCAATGCGCTCAGCCCCTTCTGGGGTATCTCCCGGCTCCCAGGCATCGATATCAAAAGGTCCTGTTCCAGCAGTACTGAAGTTGAGCTGTAGAAAGGCCCCCTGAATAAAGAGATTTCTACCGCCCCAGTCTTCTAAGAATCTGGGGAAGTTGTGCAAGCCGCCTGTGCCCTGTCTATTTCGAGCAGGGACTAATCCAGAAATGATGGTGGCATTCATCCGCTCCGATCCCGGAGAGTCAATCAGCGCACCTCTATCTCGCTCATTGGGTTGTTCAAACCAGCCGCCGGACACTTGCGATGCGTCTCTGTGAACGCGGAGCCCTGACTCAGAATTCGGCGAAGCCTTGGCCCACCCATTACGACCAATCCAGATTGGCAAAGAAGTGGTTTCAGCGGTGGCAGTTGTGCCATTTGAACTATCGCCAAAGTTTCCGTCTACTCTGAGCCACTCATCAGCAGTCCCGACACGATCGTTATTATCTCTCAGGAGTCTTTGTTGGTTATGAAATGATGTCCTAGAGTTGCCGAAAGAAGGAGATGTTTCATCTCGATTTCTGATGAAGCCTTCGTCTATAGCGCCATCGACAAAGTTACTGGAAAGCAAATACACAGAATCTGCTAACACCTCGGCAACCCGCCATCGATCGACGGCCTCTGTAGCAAACGAACTTAAGTTTGATGTGCTTCTATCGTTGTAAAATGCTCCACCGAACCCTACACTACCGTCCGCCAAAGTCTCGGTGAATTCTTCTAAACTGTTCGTTCCATCAGAAGTATGCGGGTTAAACTCACCTTTGATGTAAGCTGCATTGTCTGTAACAAAGGTCAGGCCCCAGGTTCGATTGGTGCGATCACTTAGGTCACCATTGTTGCCACTCACATCAGCATTTAGCCTAAACCCATTTGGGCGACGATCTGGATCTGGAGCGAAGTCAACTGGCTTTACACTCAGGCCAACTAAGCTGCCATCTGTACGACGGCTTAGGGGGGGATCTACCGGCCCACCATTCGCGACTGCACGACCTGGGCGCATCCAACATCTCTCTTGCTGTGCTGTCGTTAAGGGCGGAGTCGCGGTAACTGTGCCTAACAGCTCATCGAGAGTATCGCAGTCTGCCCAGGTTGTCGGTGTGCCGACTATGCTAGAGACAGGGCGAGTAATGTTGTCTTCTCGAGCAGCATCTTCTCGAACGGCATAAACGATACCGTTGTTGGTTTCTCGGTCATTAGAGATCCAATAGTCACCCCCGCCATTGCGATTACGTGTGAGCTTTTCGAGGTCAACATCTAGAACACGCACGGCCATTTCTTCGCGACCGTTGTACATGACTTTATCGAGTAGTGATACCGCGACATTGTTGTCGTTCGCACCATCAATAATTTTGATATCCATTGTTTCAGGATTCAAAACGCCAGTTGTAGCAGATCCAACAGGTAAAGACCAATTTGAGCGATTACTTGCACGGGGTGTAAACGATATTGCCGCGACACCAGTGTCATTGCTATCTTCTACATCATTTACAGCACCCGCACCTGTTCCGTCATCACCAACGACTTGATATAAAACATCGGTACTATTATTTACGCCAGTCGAGGCATCTGAATTGGACAAGTAGAGTTGGCTTATGTACTCTTCTGCAGTGGGCTGAGGAGTAGATTCGTTGCTACCAACTTGATTGTGATTCCGCTTAGGGAACAAGTAGTACAGCGATGGATATTTAGGCCCTTGAGCTCTTGAGCAAAACGCCATTGACAAACCTAGCTGGGAATCTTCTGTGTTGCCAGGCATGGTCGAAGGATCACAACCCAACAGAAAAGTTCGGGTACTCCAAGGCTCTGTTCCAGTACCTTGGAACGCGTAAGTCCCTGCAGACGCAGTATATCCAGTGCCAGTGCCGGGTAAGCCAACTGCGGTTCCAGATTGAATAAATCCTAGCCCTCTATCACGCTGTAGCTGTTGCCTATGGGCAAGTAATTGAGCATTTTGCAATATGGTGGCACTGGCAGAGTTATTTGTTAATGCATTAATCCACTGTTCAGCCGTAAATTGAGCGTAGTAGTCAGGATCATATGTCGTGTCATCACCACTGACATAAGCTACCGTAGGACAGCCTGTTGAACCAGGAGAAGCACAAAGATTATTCGAAGAATCAGGTCCGATTTCACCATTAGTAAAATCGCCATCCATCAAGTCTCTAAGAGCTTGGCCTAGTGGGTCAAACCCAGCATTGCCAACAGTTGTAAAATCACCTTCTACATCTGTGATGTTGTAGGCCAACAATCCTAATGTACAAGCAGCTGAGTGCAACGATGATTTATCGGCCGGACTAAGTGCAGTGTAGCGATCGGCCATCGTTGTTAGCTGAGGTGGATTGGCCACAGAGCGCCAATCAGCATTATCTAGATAGTCATCAAAAATGCGTCGGGCAATAGAGAAATCACCCCACATCGATTGATAAGGGAAAGGGTGAACGTTCCCCAGTTGAGCATCTTGCACAGGCGTAAACGAAGGTGAACCACCATTCGGGTCACCCGCAAAATAAGCAAGATTGCGCAAAGCTCCGCCCAGAGCTTGATCATTTGCCAATGCTGCCCCAAACTCTGCTTCAGTATCAAAGGCGGTGGTGAAAGAGAACTCCCAGCCATTGGTGCCAACAC
>ERZ1740067.2124-NODE-2124-length-12500-cov-7.139976_pt1 | contig 12500 bp, 13 predicted proteins | sample MGYA00581736_ERZ1740067 | MGnify/ENA primary metagenome ERZ1740067 (study PRJEB43018, sample SAMN04849236) | marine metagenome | isolation source: floating plastic debris | place: Pacific Ocean | collected 2008-08-27 | study: EMG produced TPA metagenomics... | reverse complement strand
CCCCTTCTTCTCCCTCCTTCTTTCTCGCGCCTCCCTTTTTCTCTGCGGGGTGCTCCTCCTGGGGGGGCGCCCCCCCCCCCCTGACACCATCGGCCCCGGATCACCGCCGCCGGGACTTGACCACCACCTCGGCCTCCAGCGTGGTGGCCAGCGAATTCAAGCGCGCCTCCGCCACTTCGCCAAAGAGTGGCATGGCATCCGGGGTCAGCCGCAATTCCAGCAGGCGCTTTTTGGGAAACCAGCGGATTTCGCCGCGATCGGCATCCTTTTCCATCCACAGCATCGCGCCAAAGCGCATGGCCTTGCCCAGAACCTCGGCTTCGCGCTGTGTCTTTTCGTCGATCAGATCATAGAGGTTCTCGAAATGCGTCCCCTCCCGCTTGTTGCGGTAGCGGTGCAGCAGCGCGAGGCCCAGAAAGATGCGTTCCGAATGTTTGAGCCCGCCCAGATTGGCGCGCGTCGCGTTGTCAAAACACGCCTCCGCCCGGTAGTCGGGATGGGCGCGCCAGCTGACGTCGTGCAGCAGGCACGCAGCCTTAATCAGCCGCTTGCGCGCATAGGGTGCGGATTTGAACAGCGGTTCGATAAACTCGAACAACACCTTGCCAAAGCCGGGCAGGCGCGCGTCCTTTGCCTCGGCAAAGCGGCAGGCCTCGATCAGCGGGTCGCGGTCGCGCAGTTGCTGGGGCATCTGCTCGTACAGCATGCCCTCGCGAATGCCGTAGCTCGATAGGGCGATGTCCTGGGGCCGGAACGTCTTGACCAGCCGCGCCAGAACCTCGGCGGCCAGCGGCACCAGCGCCATGCGCGCGCCAGAGATGCCGCATTCCAGCCGCAGCGCCTCGAAATCCTTGCACTCGGCGATGAACTTGGTGGTCTGTTGCACCGCGCGCGGCGTCATCCGGTATTCATGCAGCACGTGCAGCTGATAGCCACGGCGGTGCATGTCGATGCGCGCAATCGCCCGCCACGACCCGCCAACGAGGAAAAGCCGGTCGCGCTGTGTGCCCATCTCGTCCTGCAGAGCGCTTAGCGCGGCCTTGATATGCGCCTTGCGCCCTTTTCGGCCACCCTTGAGTGTCTGGAGTTTCAGCGGGCCCAGGTCCGAGGTCACGCGCCGCCCGACCTCTCCGCCCGAGATCTCGGCGAGCTCCATGGACGACCCGCCAATGTCGCACACAAGGCCATAGGACCCTGGCCAGCCCAGCAGCACGCCCTGTGCCGAGAGCCGTGCCTCTTCGCGCCCGTCGATCACGCGGATGTCGAGCCCGGTTTCGCGCAACACATCGGCGCAGAAGGCCGGACCGTCGGTTGCGTCCCGCACGGCGGCGGTGGCGACAGCCGTCAACTCGCTCAGGCCCATCCCGTCGGCGAGGCGCTGAAACCGGTGGATCGCCCCCAGTGCGCGCACGCGCCCCTCGGGGTTCAGGTGGCCGGTCTCCGACAGGCCAGCCCCCAGTGCACACATGATCTTTTCGTTGTAGAAATAGGCGGGTGACCGCGCCGCGCCGTCAAAGACAACAAGCCGCACCGAGTTGGAGCCCACATCCACCACACCGACGCGTGACAGTTTGCGTGCCGCCGGATCGTTGAACAGCGGACGACCAAAGAGGCTGCCATCGCCAGTTTCCGGCTTGAGCGTTATGTTCATTTCTGTCCCCGTGGCGCTCACCTTTTCGTCTTTGATGGACGATGCTTGGGGACGCGTCAATCACGGGGTGGCGGGCTGGGCTGTTTGCTTTCGCAAAGGCGCCCACCCGCCACCCCCGCTATCTGGCGCTCAGATGCCGTGCCGTCGCCATGGCCGACGCCCAGGCCCATTGGAAATTGTAGCCCCCCAGCCAGCCCGTGACGTCAACGGCTTCGCCGATGAAGAATAGCCCGGGCACATCGCGGGCCATCATGCTTTTTGCATCCAGCGCGTCGGTGTCTATGCCGCCCCGCGTGACTTCGGCGGTGCGGTAGCCTTCGGTGTCGGTGGGGATCAGATGCCAGCAGGTCAGTGCGGTCTGTATCGTCGCGATACGCGCGTCCGACAGATCGCCCAGACGCCCGCCAAGGTCGACCTGCGTGCTCAGGTGGTCGACGAGACGCGCGGGCAGGTGGCGGGCCAACTCAGTCGTTATGGCCTTTTTCCCATCGCTTCGGCGCTTGTCGCGCAGGGCCGCCGTGATGTCCGCGTCCGGTGCGAGGTGTACGGTGATTGCGTCACCCGGCGACCAGTAGCTGGAGGCTTGCAGAGCCGCCGGCCCCGACAGGCCACGATGGGTAAAGAGCAGCGCCTCGTCGAACGCGGGTCCGTCCGCGGTCACCCGCGCGGGACAAGCCACGCCGGAGATGTCGGCGAACCGCTTGTCGGAAAAGGTAAAGGGGACGAGGGCAGGGGCCGTGTCTGTGACGCGCAGCCCGAATTGCCGCGCGATATCATAGGCAAAACCGCTGGCCCCCATCTTGGGGATCGACTTGCCGCCCGTGGCGATGACCAGGTTTGCCACGCTGATCCGAGTGCCGTCGCTGAGCGCAACGTCGAACCCGTCGGGCGTCTTGGCCACAGCAGTAACACCGGTCTGCAACCGCATTTCTGCCCCTGCCGTCTGCATCAGCCCGCGCAGCATCGCGATGATGTCCTTGGCTGAGGTGTCGCAAAAGAGCTGGCCCAGCGTCTTTTCATGCCATGGAATGCCGTGTCGATCGACCAGCGCGATGAAGTCCCACTGCGTGTAGCGCGCCAGCGCGGATTTGGCGAAATGCGGGTTCTCGCTGATGAACGCGTCCGCATCGCAATACATGTTGGTGAAATTGCAGCGCCCACCGCCCGAGATACGGATTTTCTCGCCCGGTGCCCTGGCGTGATCAACGACCAGCACACGGCCCCCCGCATGGGCCGCGCACATCATGCCTGCCGCGCCTGCGCCAATCACCAACGTCTCATAATCCATGACGCCCCCGTGCAGGATTGCACAGAACGGGTCAAGGGCCGGCCCTTGTTCCGGCGCGCCCTGCCCATACCTGTGCAGGGCACGCCGAAACAGGAGCACTTCATGACCGCCCTCGCCGCTGGAACAGCCTTTCCCAGGATCGATCTCGCCCGCCTTGGTGGCGGAACCCTGACGCTTGGTGACCCGCAGGGCGGGCGCGACTGGCAGTTGGTCGTGATCTACCACGGACTGCACTGCCCGCTGTGCAAGAAATATCTCGCCCAACTCGAAGAGATGCAGGCGGAGTTTCACGCACAAGGTGTCGATGTGGTCGTCGCCTCCGGTGATCCGGAGGCCAAGGCGCAGGCCATGGCGGATGAGTTCGCACCAACCCTGCCCATGGGCTATGGTCTGAGCATTCCGCAGATGATCACGCTGGGGCTCTACGTGTCCGATCCGCGCGGCCCCAAGGAAACCGACCGCCCCTTTGCCGAGCCGGGGCTGTTTGTGATCAACGGCGCGGGCACCATCCAGATGGTTGACGTGTCCAACGCCCCGTTCCTGCGCCCTGATCTGGACAAGGTGCTGGGTGGGATCACCTTTATCCGCGCCAACGACTACCCCATTCGCGGCACGCACCAGACCGCCTGACGCCGATCCGCCCAAACGCGCGCCGCGTGGTCAAGTAACACTGGCCCGGGGGCCGTTTTGTCGCTATGCTGCGCGTCAAGCAATCCGGAATAACCGGAAGCACGAGGCGGTAGACAGGCAGCAAGGCGGCAGATCATGACAGAGATGGTCTATGGCGCAGTCCCGGTGCAGGACGGCGAACCCATACTTCCAAAGTGGTGGCGGACGGTCGACAAGTGGTCGTTCACATGTGTGCTGATCCTGTTCGCGATCGGCTTGTTGCTGGGGCTCGCGGCGTCCGTTCCGCTGGCGGAAAAGAACGGGTTCGGCCCGTTTCACTACGTCACCCGGCAGGCGTTCTTTGGCGGGGTGGCGCTGGTTCTGATGACCATCATCTCGATGATGTCGCCAACGGTCGTGCGGCGGCTTGCGGTTCTGGGGTTTCTTGCGGCCTTTGTGGCCCTTGCGCTTTTGCCGTTCTTTGGCACGGATTTCGGCAAGGGGGCGGTGCGCTGGTATTCACTGGGATTTGCTGCTGTGCAGCCGTCCGAGTTCCTCAAACCCGGCTTTGTGGTGGTTGCGGCGTGGATGCTGGCGGCCAGTCAGGACCTGAACGGCCCGCCGGGGCGCATCTGGTCCTTTGCCCTCTGTGTCTCCATCGTGCTGATGCTGGCGCTGCAGCCTGACTTTGGTCAGGCCTGTCTGGTGTTGTTTGGCTGGGGCGTGATGTATTTCGTGGCCGGTGCGCCGATGCTGCTGCTGGTGGGCATGGCCGCCCTCGTGATCCTGGGCGGGTCGCTCGCCTACAGCAACTCCGAACACTTTGCCCGCCGCATCGACGGCTTCCTGAGCCCCGAGGTCGATCCGCGCACGCAGCTCGGCTATGCCACCAACGCGATCCAGGAGGGTGGACTGTTTGGCGTGGGCGTCGGTGAGGGGCAGGTGAAGTGGTGGCTGCCGGATGCGCACACCGATTTCATTATTGCCGTAGCGGCAGAGGAATACGGGCTGGTCCTCGTTCTGTGCATCATCGCGCTCTATACCGGGATCGTTGTGCGGTCGCTGATCCGGCTGATGCGCGAGCGTGATACGTTCATTCGGCTCGCCGGCACCGGGCTTGCCTGCATGTTCGCCGTGCAGGCGATGATCAACATGGGTGTGGCCGTGCGCCTGCTGCCGGCCAAGGGCATGACGTTGCCCTTTGTCAGCTACGGCGGCTCTTCCGTGATCGCCTCGGGCATTGCGGTCGGCATGTTGCTGGCGTTCACGCGGTCCCGACCGCAGGGCGAGATTTCGGACCTGCTGCGGGGGCGCAGATGACCCAGCCGCTTCTCCTCATCGCGGCGGGCGGCACGGGCGGGCACATGTTCCCGGCCCAGGCGCTGGCCGAAGCGATGCTGAAGAAGGGTTGGCGCGTCAAGCTGAGCACCGATGCGCGCGGCGCGCGCTACACCGGCGGCTTTCCCCATTCGACGGAGATCGCGCAGATTTCGTCCGCGACCTTTGCCCGCGGAGGTGTCCTTGCCAAGGCGGCAGTGCCGTTTCGCATTGCCGCGGGTGTGATGGGCGCTGTAATCAAGCTGTTCCGGGACCGACCCAGCGTTGTTGTGGGCTTTGGCGGCTATCCGACGATCCCGGCCATGTCGGCAGCGACCATCCTGCGCCTGCCGCGGATGATCCACGAACAGAACGGCGTGCTGGGCCGTGTGAACCAGATCTTTTCCAAACGCGTGGACGCGGTGGCTTGCGGCACCTGGCCCACCGACCTGCCGGAGGGGGTCGAAGGTGTGCATGTGGGCAACCCCGTGCGTGGCGCCGTGCTGGAACGGGCCGGGGCCGCCTATATCTCGCCCGGCGACTACCCGATGGAGGTGCTGGTGATCGGGGGCAGCCAGGGCGCGCGCATCCTCAGCGATGTGATCCCGCCGGCCATCGCAAAACTGCCGATGCACCACCTCAAGAACATCCGCGTCAGCCACCAGGCCCGCGGCGAGGACGAAGAGCGTGTGCGCAGCTACTATGAGGAGCACGCGATTACGGCGGAGGTGCAGCCGTTTTTCCACGACGTGCCGCGCCGCATGTCCGAGGCGCAGCTGATCATCAGCCGTGCCGGGGCGTCGTCGGTCGCCGACATCTCGGTCATCGGTCGCCCGTCCATCTTGGTTCCACTCGCCGCCGCCATACGTGATGAACAATCCGCCAATGCGCGCGGCCTTGTCGATGCGGGCGCCGCAATCCTCATTCCGGAAAGCCAGCTGAACGTTGATGCCGTTGCGGAACAACTCGCCGCCGTGCTGGACAATCCGCAGGGCGCACTGCAAATGGCCAACGCCGCCTTGTCCGTTGCCATGCCGGATGCGACGGAACACCTTGTCACACTCGTAGAAACCCTCGCACAGAAAGGGACCGCATGAACGCCGCGACCAAATTGCCCGGAGACGTGGGCCCCATTCATTTCGTCGGCATCGGCGGCATCGGCATGTCGGGCATTGCCGAGGTGCTGCTGAACCACGGCTATGTGGTGCAAGGCTCCGACCTCAAGACCTCCAAGATCACCGACCGGCTGGCCGAGCTGGGCGCGCATATCTTCGAAGGGCAGAAGGCGCAGAACATCGAGGACGCAGAGGTGGTCGTGATCTCCTCCGCGATCAAGCCGGGGAACCCGGAACTGGACGCCGCCCGCGCCCGCGGGCTGCCCATCGTGCGCCGGGCCGAGATGCTGGCCGAACTGATGCGCCTGCGCTCCAACATTGCGGTCGCGGGCACCCACGGCAAAACGACAACCACCACCATGGTAGCGGCCCTGTTGGACGAGGGCAATTTTGACCCGACGGTGGTGAATGGCGGGATCATCCACGCCTACGGCTCCAACGCCCGCAAAGGCGACGGCGAGTGGATGGTGGTCGAGGCGGACGAAAGCGACGGCACCTTTAACCGGCTGCCCGCGACCATCGCGATCGTGACCAATATCGACCCGGAACACATGGAGCACTGGGGCACCGAAGAGGCGTTGCATCAGGGGTTCTACGAGTTTGTGTCGAACATTCCGTTTTACGGGCTGGCGGTGTGCTGCACCGATGATCCCGACGTGCAGGCGCTTGTCGGCAAGATCACCGACCGGCGCGTGATCACCTATGGCTTCAACCCGCAGGCGGATGTGCGGGCGGTGAACCTGACCTATGAGAATGGCGTGGCACATTTCGACATTGCCCTGCTGTCGGAAGAGCAGGTGATCGAAGGCTGCAGCCTTCCGATGCCCGGGGACCACAACGTGTCCAACGCGCTGAGTGCTGTGGCCGTGGCCCGCCATCTGGGCATGAAAGGCGGCGAGATCCGCAAGGCGTTGAAAAATTTCGGCGGCGTCAACCGACGCTTTACCCGGGTGGGCGAGATTGAGGGCGTGACGATCATCGACGATTACGGCCACCACCCGGTTGAAATTGCCGCCGTGCTCAAGGCTGCCCGACAGGCGACCGAAGGGCGCGTGATTGCCGTTCATCAACCGCACCGCTATTCGCGGCTGTCGCATCATTTCGATGAGTTCTGCGCGTGCTTCAACGATGCTGACGTCGTGGGGATTGCCGAGGTGTTCGCCGCCGGTGAGGACCCAATCGAAGGCGCCAGCCGCGATGACCTGGTCGCGGGGCTCATCCGTCATGGACACCGCCACGCGCGCGCCGTGGTGGACGAAAACGATCTGGAACGTCTGGTGCGGGAACAGGCGCGGCCCGGTGACATGGTTGTGTGTCTGGGGGCAGGGACGATCAGCACCTGGGCCAATGGCCTGCCGGGACGACTGCAAAAAGGTGCCGCATGAACGGCACACAGCGCGTCCTGACATCTGCGGCGGTGGCCAGCGTGGCCACACCGGTGCTCGCAGGCTTCAACGAAGGAGATGGCTTGGGGCCGTCGGGCCTCGAAGTTCTGGTTCTCGGCGCTTTTGGCCTGATTGCATTTCCATTCGGCGCTTTGCTGACATTTGCAGGCCTTGATGGGCTCTTCAAGGCGACACTCATTGTCTGCGGTGTTTTGCTTTTGGCGCTTGTGGCGATTGGCTTGGTGCTGGCCGGACAACTCGCTTTGGTACTTGTTCTACTTGTGGCCATCGTACTGGTTCCGGCTGCCATCTCGTTCTTTTTGGGCGGCTTGCTTGGCCGTGCCGTGCGCCGCCGGAGGGGTGAGGCGCCGACATGATGTTGCTCTGGGTCTGCATCGGATGGGTTCTGGCCGCGACCGCCGTCGCCATGCTGCCGATGCGTCACCAATATATCCCCGGCGTCGCCCTGCTGATCGCAGCGCCGTTGCTGATCCTCTGGATCGGCGTGTCGGTCGCGTGGTGGGCGGGTGTGCTTGCGCTCGCAGCCTTCGTGTCGATGTTCCGCAACCCGCTGCGCTATTTCTGGGCCAAGGCCCGCGGCCAAAACCCTGAATTGCCAAAGGAGCTGCGCGAATGAGCCTGTCTCTGATCCTCGCCTGTGCCTGGGCCGCCTTGGCCAATGTGATCGCCATGTTTCCCAGCAAGGACCAGCACTGGACCAACGCCTATGTCCTCATCGCAATCGGCATCCCCATCGTGGGCTTTGTCACATGGCAGCACGGGCCGTGGATTGGTCTGCTGGTGCTGGCCGCGGGGATGAGTGTGCTGCGTTGGCCAGTGATCTATCTGACCCGCTGGATCAGAGCGCGGGTGCAGCGATGATTGCCTCGCTCGCCGCCGCCTGCCTCGCCTCGGGGCTGATCTTTGGCTATGTGTTTGTGCGCCGGTTCTGGATCAGGTCCTGGGTCGGCCTGATCCTGATCTGCGTGGCGCTGACCCTGGCGGTGTTCACGGGCGCGCTCCCCCCCGACATGCTGCCCGACAGTGTTGCGGGGGCTGTCCTGATCCTGTTGTTGCCGCCGCCGTTCGGGGCGGGGATGCTGGTGGGCGGTATTCTTGCGCTCTTTGTGCAGCGGCACACCAAGCCATCTTGACCTCAGCGACGCGTCACGCCATCCCGCGCCCATGAGCTATGATCTGCCTCAGGTGCGCGGCACCCTCACGCCGCAACGGGATTTGTCGACGCTTACGTGGTTGCGCGTGGGCGGGCCGGCGGACTGGGTGTTCTTGCCTGCGGATGTGGACGACCTCGCAACGTTCCTCGGAGCGCTCGATCCCGATGTCGCGGTTTTCCCCATGGGTGTCGGCAGCAACCTGATTGTGCGCGATGGCGGCTTGCGCGCCGTGGTGATCAAGCTGGGGCGCGGCTTCAACGGTATCGAGATCGACGGCGACATGGTGACAGCCGGTGCGGCAGTGCTGGACACCCACGTGGCGCGCCGCGCGGCGGAGGCGGGGCTGGACCTGACATTCCTGCGCACCATCCCCGGATCGATCGGAGGTGCGGTGCGGATGAACGCCGGATGCTATGGCGCATATGTGGCGGATGTCTTCCAAAGCGCCGAAGTGGTCCTGCGCGACGGCACCCGCGCAACGCTGCACTCCGGTGACCTCGCCTTTGCCTACCGTCAGAGCCACTTGCCCGACGGGGCCGTCCTGATTTCAGCCACCTTCCGCGCGCCCAAGGGCGCACCCGACGCGCTCGCCGCCCGGATGGAGGAGCAATTGGCCAAACGCAATGCCACGCAACCCACCAAGGACCGCAGTGCCGGCTCGACCTTTCGCAACCCGGCAGGGTTTTCGTCGACCGGGCAGGCCGATGACGTGCACGACCTCAAGGCCTGGAAGGTGATCGACGACGCGGGCCTGCGCGGGGCGACACGCGGTGGTGCGCAGATGAGCGAGAAGCACTCGAATTTCCTGATCAACACCGGCACCGCGACCGCCGCCGACCTCGAAGGTCTGGGCGAAGACGTGCGGAAAAAGGTTTACGATTCCAGCGGGATCACGCTAGAGTGGGAAATCATGCGCATAGGCGATCCCGGGTAAGGACACTGCGCGCAAAACGCCGTATTACGGCAATGAATGAGAGCGCGGCAAAGCGCTCCGGGACGAAGAGGCACATGGGCGGTCGGACGAGCAGCTCGTCCCCCAAAGTGGCGGTGTTGATGGGTGGCCCCTCGGCGGAACGCGAGGTGTCACTGGCAAGTGGTAGACCCTGCGCCGCCGCGCTGAGGGACAACGGGTACGAAGTGATCGAGGTCGATGCCGGCCCCGACCTGAGTGCCGTTTTGCAGTCCATCGCACCTGATGTCGTCCTGAACTGTCTGCATGGCCGCTGGGGCGAGGACGGCTGCGTGCAGGGGCTGCTGGAATGGCTTGGGATACCCTATTCGCATTCCGGTGTGCTGGCTTCGGCTCTGGCGATGGACAAGCAGCGCACCAAGGACGTCTACCGCGCCGCGGGCCTGCCGATGGTGGACAGTATTATCGCACCTGCCGATGAGGTGCGCGCGCGCCACGTGATGGCGCCGCCCTACGTGGTCAAACCCAACAACGAAGGCTCGAGTGTCGGCGTCTACCTTGTTCACGAGGCAGCCAACGGGCCGCCGCAGCTGAGCGATGACATGCCCGACCACGTGATGGTCGAGGCGTTCGCGCCCGGGCGCGAATTGACCACCACGGTGATGGGCACCCGACCGCTGGGCGTCACCGATATCATCACCGATGGCTGGTATGACTACGACGCCAAGTACAAGCCCGGCGGAAGCCACCATGTGGTGCCCGCTGATGTGCCCACCGAAATCTACGAGCTGTGTCAGGACTATGCCGTACGCGCCCACAATGCGCTGGGATGCCGAGGCGTGAGCCGCACTGATTTTCGCTGGGACGAGGGCAGGGGGGCCGCAGGCCTGATCCTGCTGGAAACCAACACGCAGCCGGGCATGACGCCCACGTCGCTCACGCCGGAACAGGCGCAGGTGGCGGGCATTTCCTTTGGCGAGCTGTGCGCCTGGATGGTGGAGGATGCGTCATGCAACCGCTGAAACGTGACCCTGCGCCGTCCCGCTGGGCATGGCGGCTGCAAAGGCTGATGCTGACCCCGGTGTTCCTGTTCTCGCTGCGCGTCGGGTTGCCCTTTGCGCTGACCTTTGGCGGGGCGTCGTTGTGGCTGTCCGTGCCGGAGAACCGGACGCTGGTCACGGACACCTTCGCCGAGTTTCGCGCCAGCATTGAGGAGCGCCCCGAATTCATGGTCAATCTCATGGCCGTGGACGGGGCCGACGGCCCGCTGGCCGCAGCCATTCGCGAGGCTGTGCCGCTGGAATTTCCACTGTCGTCCTTTGATCTGGATCTGGAGGAGGTGCGCGCCACCCTGGCTCTGATGCCCCCGGTGCAGGCCGTTTCCGTGCGCATCCGTCCGGGTGGTGTGTTGCAGGTGGATGTGACACCGCGCACCGGCGCCGCGATCTGGCGCACGGCCGAAGGCCTCTATCTGGTGGACAAGGCGGGCGTGGAGTTTGCCGAAGTCTCCGGCCGTGCGGCGCGCCCCGACCTGCCCGTCATCGCGGGCGAAGGGGCACCGGACCACATGGACGAGGCGCTGGCACTGGTGCAGGCCGCCGCCCCCCTGGGCGATCGCTTGCGCGGGCTCGTCCGCATGGGCAACCGCCGCTGGGACGTGGTGCTGGATCGGGATCAGCGCATCCTGTTGCCGACCGAAGGGGCGGTGCGCGCGCTGGAGCGGGTTATCGCCTTGGAAGGCGCGCAAGAGGTGCTGAGCCGCGATGTCTCGCGCATCGATCTGCGGCTGGCCGACCGCCCGACTGTGCGCATGACCCAAACGGCCACACAGGAATGGTGGCGCATCCGTGCGCTGAATTTGACGAATGAGTAGTGTTTGATGACTGACCTTTACGCCTCCCAACGCTCGATGCGCAATATGCGCAAGATGGCCATGCAACGCGGCGTTGTCGCCATTCTGGATGTCGGCAGTTCCAAGATCGCCTGCCTCGTGCTGCGGTTCGACGGCACCGCCAAGCTGGGCGAGGAGGGCGAGATCGGCTCGCTCGCCGGGCAGTCCGGGTTTCGTGTGATTGGGGCGGCCACCACGCGGTCCCGCGGCGTGCGGTTTGGCGAGATCTGCGCCATGCAGGAGACCGAACGCGCCATTCGTACCGCCTTGCAGGCCGCGCAAAAGATGGCCGGTATCCGCGTGGATCACGTGATCGCCTGCTTTGCGGGGGCGGAGCCGCGCAGCTATGGCCTTGACGCGCAACTGGACCTCGAAGGCCAGGTGGTGACCGAAGATGACGTGGCCCGCGTGCTGTCGCGCTGCGATGTGCCGGAGATCGGCGCGGGGCGCGAGGTGCTGCACGCGCAGCCCGTGAACTTTGCCCTCGACAACCGGTCGGGTCTGTCGGACCCGCGCGGGCAACTGGGCAATTCGCTCGCCGTTGATCTGCACATGCTCACCGTGGATGCCGCCGCCGTGCAGCATCTGGCGCATTGCATCAAGCGTTGCGATCTGGAATTGGCGGGTATCGCGTCATCGGCCTATGCCTCGGGTATTGCGGCACTGGTCGAGGACGAACAAGAGCTGGGCTCTGCCTGTATCGACCTGGGCGGCGGGGCCACGGGCGTGTCGATCTTTATCAAAAAGCACATGATTTATGCCGACACCGTGCGCATGGGTGGCGATCACGTGACCTCGGACATCTCCATGGGCCTGCAAGTGCCCATGGCCAACGCCGAACGCATCAAGACGTTCTATGGCGGGGTGCATGCCACCGGTATGGACGACCGCGAGATGATCGAAATCGGCGGCGACACAGGCGATTATGAACATGACCGGCGCACGGCCTCGCGGGCCGAACTGATCGGCATCATGCGCCCCCGTGTGGAGGAGATTCTGGAGGAGGTACGCGCCCGTCTGGACGCGGCAGGCTTTGACCACCTGCCGAGCCAGCAGATCGTGCTCACCGGCGGGGCGAGCCAGATCCCCGGATTGGATGGGTTGGCGTCAAAAATCCTCGGCCAGCAGGTCCGGCTGGGCCGTCCTTTGCGCGTGCACG
>ERZ1740067.2123-NODE-2123-length-12500-cov-9.250783_pt1 | contig 12500 bp, 9 predicted proteins | sample MGYA00581736_ERZ1740067 | MGnify/ENA primary metagenome ERZ1740067 (study PRJEB43018, sample SAMN04849236) | marine metagenome | isolation source: floating plastic debris | place: Pacific Ocean | collected 2008-08-27 | study: EMG produced TPA metagenomics... | reverse complement strand
CTTGCAGCCGCAGATGCAATGGTAAAAGCAGGGCGAGTCACTTTGGTTACCTACATTCGAGCGGGTAGTGCCCGGTTCTGCATCAACATTCGAGGCGATGTATCGGAAGTCAAAGCTGCTATGGAAGCAGGCGTAGAAGCGGCGCAAAATGCACCCGGTGGCGTGCTAGAAACATGGGTAATTATCCCTCGTCCCCATGAGAACGTGGTTGGCGTATTGCCGATTCAGTTTGATGAAAGCGTAGAAGGCTTCCGCGAAGCCGTTGAAGTGCCTATCATTCCTGGCAGCAGCAGCGGTCGCCAGCCTTCCTAGCGCCGGTTGTTGGATTTAACAATAGATGTGACATTAAAGGGCTTATGTTTGACGGTTAGGATCAGGCATAAGCCCATTCTTTGCCCCCCTCGTTTTCATTCCCATGGCCACGCTGCTCACCAACAAAACGCCAGAAGCCTTTCCCCTCATGGCCGTCGTTGGCCAAGATTCCATCAAGTTTGCCCTGCTGCTTTCAGCGGTAGACCCAGGCCTTGGTGGCGTTGTCATTGCTGGGCGGCGCGGCACAGCTAAGTCTGTACTGGCCAGAGCGCTCTATCAGCTGCTGCCTCCAATAGAGATTATTGAAGACTCTTGTAACTGCGACCCCACTGAGCCCACCGAGTGGGACGACGAGACCGCTAGCCGGTTGGATGCAGATACGCTCGTTGATGACCTACCGACAAAAGTCATTAAGGCTCCTTTTATTCAAATTCCGCTGGGCGTTACAGAAGATCGCCTGCTGGGCTCGGTCGATGTGGCAAAATCCATTCGGTCTGGAGAAAGTGTTTTTCAGCCAGGGCTATTGGCAGAAGCGCACAGAGGCGTACTCTATATCGACGAGATTAATCTCCTAGATGATCAAATTAGCAATCTGTTACTGACGACGCTCACTGAAGGGCGGAACAAAATTGAGCGAGAAGGCATTAGCTTTCAGCATCCTTGTAAGCCGCTGATGATTGCGACTTACAACCCCGAAGAAGGAAACTTGCGAGAGCATTTGCTCGATAGGATTGCGATCGCACTCTCAGCAGATGCCGAACTCACGCTAGAAGACCGCGTCGCCGCCGTAGAACAAGTCAACAAATTCGCTAACAATCCAACAGAATTCCTCGCCGAATTTGAAGAAGAAATCGACTCGCTCAAGACTCAAATTGTCTTAGCCCGCGAGTGGCTAAAAGACGTTCGCATCACTTCCGACCAAATTAATTATCTCGTCACCGAAGCTCTGCGTGGCGGCGTAATGGGCCACCGCGCAGAGCTATTTGCCGTGCGCGTTGCCAAAGCCTGCGCAGCCCTAGATGGTCGCACAACAGTGACCGCCGACGACCTGCGAAACGCAGTAGAACTGGTGATTGTTCCTCGCTCTAGCTCGATTCCACCCATGGATGATGAGCAACAGCCGCCCCCACCGCCACCGCCACAAGACCAACAGGAAGACGATTCGGACGACAATCAGGAAGACGACTCGGATAACGATGACGACAACGACGAGGAGCAAGAAGAACAGCCCGAAACGCCGCCTTCTATTCCCGAAGAATTTGTCTTCGACGCAGAAGGTGTCGTCCTAGACCCTGCGCTCATGTCCTTTGCAGAAAGTACCAGCAAGCAAGGCACCTCTGGTAAAAACACCGTCATTTTCTCCGATGAGCGCGGTCGCTACATCAAGCCCTTTATTCCACCCGGTCAGGCTCGCCGCATTGCGGTAGATGCCACCCTACGAGCCGCCGCTCCGTACCAAAAGTCTCGCCGTGAGCGATTCCCCAATCGCAAAGTGATTGTGGAACAAAGCGACATTCGCGCTAAGCGCCTCGCTCGCAAAGCCGGTTCACTCATCGTATTTGTTGTTGACGCCTCTGGTTCCATGGCACTCAACCGCATGCAAAATGCGAAGGGCGCGGTGCTAAGTCTCCTCACGGACGCCTATCAAAATCGCGATCAGGTCGCACTCATTCCCTTCCGAGGCGAACAGGCCGAAGTGCTGCTGCCCCCGACTCGCTCGATCACAGCTGCCAAGCGGCGATTAGAAACGATGGCTTGCGGTGGTGGCTCACCCTTGGCACATGGCCTAATGCAAGCTGTCCGCGTAGGTACCAATGCGCAAAAGTCTGGCGATGTTGGTAGCGTTGTGATTGTTGCTATTACCGATGGGCGTGGCAATGTGCCTTTGTCTCGTTCTCTCGGTGATGAACCCGACGAAACAGAAGAGAAGCCAGATTTAAAGGCTGAGCTGTTGGAGATAGCCGGTAGCATTCGAGCTACTGGCTATCAAATGCTGGTGATTGATACTGAGCGTAAGTTTGTTTCTACGGGCTTTGGCAAGGAGTTGGCGAAGACGGCGGGGGGTAAGTATTACCAATTGCCGAAGGCGACTGACCAGGCGATCGCATCTATGGCCCGTGGCGCACTCTCCGATATGAAGAACTAGGTCAGGCCAAACTTTACTGTGCTGAAGCTGATTCACTAGGATTTGCCAGCTGTTCAAGATAGCTGATTATGGGCGTGTTGTTGTTTCTTTGTGCGATCGCACTTACCGTACTCCCATCTTTCGCGGCAACAGTTAAATCCCCTCCGGCCTCATGTAGCATCTTCACGATGCTCACTGGGTCTTCTTCTGGAAAATCGCCGTCTCGATAGGTCACTGCAATCATCATCGCAGTGCGCCCTAAGTTGTCTTGAACGTTGGGGTCTGCACCCCTCTCTAGCAAGAACTCAACAGCGTCTGCCTCGAAATGAAAGACGCTGGACTGAAGAATGGATGTTTCAAATTCGCCATCGTCAATATAGTTGACATCTGCGCCAGCCGTTACAATCACGTCTGCCATCGCGTAGTCTCCCTGCTGCAACGCGAAATACAGTGGTTTACTCAATGCCTCTGGCTCATAGCTATTTTTCTGTGTCAGCGCCACGACTTCTTGTGTGTTTCCCATTTCGACAGCGCGCTGAAGCGGCCCACCCATAAGCTGCATCAGCCCAAAGTTCCCACCGATCACTATCAGCGCAGTGAGTGCGGCTAAAAGACCAAAACTATGAGCTGGCTTACGTTTTATTGCGTTAAAAATGTCGCTTGCACTACCCGCTAACCAAAACAGCCCTGCCATCGCCATGAGGCAAAGTACAAGGAGCATCAGCTCAACAGGATGTTTGGGTAAGGGCGTAAAACTGCCTCCTCGACCCATCCCCCAATTCGTATCAAAGACAATATTAATCACGCCCATAATGGCGACGAATAAAGTTGCAGAGGCTATCAGCTGTGCGAACAATTTCATGAGGTCTTTCATGCTGCTCCTTGCCGCTTGGCGGTCTGTAAATCGGTAGCTTTATGCAGATTACCCGCGCGCGATGTACGTCAATCTAAGTTGATACAAACAACTCAATATCTACACCGGATCCAGAAAGTTTCTTGTCAGCTCGTTTCAATTTCTGTAATCGTCTAGAGGGCGGCTGTAGTCAGCCTACAATTGATAAATGCTCCCCCATAGCCACTATCCAATGCCTAAACTCTCTGTTAAGCACGCACTAGGTGCTGTTGTTTCAGACCATCAGCCCGGCGACAACGGTGTTAGAGGTCTGTACGAGGCTATTTTTGAGCCACCTGCGGTGAAAATTCCAATGCAGACAATCACCGAAGATGGCAACGTTTTAGATGCTGCTACGATTTACTACAGCCAGGGCGAACTGTTCTTCCTGAATGCTGCTGCTGAAGGAACTGCTCGCAATTTCGCAACCGTAAACAACAACTTTTACACCTGGAAAGGAAATGAGTCGACTGGGCAACAGCTAACGCGCTTTTCGCGATAGAAGAGATCCCGGCTGAGGTGAGAACTCTCCCTGAAGGCGTTACATTCGAGCCCTCACCTGCTACAGCCAGTACCTATATGGGATATTTGTAAGCCTAACGCTGTCGCTAAGCCTCTGCTATAGCGCTTTTACGGCTGCTAATACGTCGGCTGGTTCTGCTCGCAAGGTGTAGTCTGCTTTGGCGTAGGCATAGCGAATGGTGCCTGTGCTATCTACCACGTAGGTTGCAGGTACGGGTAGCTCAAAGCTGTTGTCGCCGTTGCTCACAGGGATATCAATCCCAAAGCCTTTGTACAGTGGGCGTAGCGACTCTGCTAGGGCAAATACCAATCCGTAATCACGAGCGACCGTGTTGCCGACATCGCTGAGCACGGGGAAAGCCAGCTCATGCTTTTCTGTGATGCTCAGGGCGTTGTCGGGCAGTTCTGGAGAGATTGCAACAACTTGTGCATTTGCCTGCTGAAAGTTGGGGAGAAGCTGTTGAAAGGCGCGAATTTCTAGATTGCAGTAGGGGCACCACTGGCCACGATAAAAGGTAATAACAACAGGTCCGTTGGCTAGCAGCGAGCTGAGCTTGACTGCTTTCCCAGTCGCATCTGGCAGCTCAAAGTCGGGGGCTTGGTTGCCAACTTCTAGGCTGTTGTCGATGATGCCAGAGGCTTCCAGCTCTGCGGTAGCTGTTGCCATGACGTCAACGGTTTCGCTGGGTTTGTTTTGCTTGAATGCATTTTGTGTTTCTTGGAGCTGGTCAGATAGCGTTGTCATGATGTACTTCCTGAGAGTGAATATGTGTGGAATGTGGTTGGTAAACGTGGGAAAGGCGAAAATTGGGAACTGACTGGTCAACATAAGGGCAAAAAAAGAGAGCTGTTAAATCACAGGCAACAGATTTGTTGACAGATATAGCTGTCTGTAGTTGTCAACAAACGGTCTAAACCAAAACCTTGAAAACAGTGTGGGCCTGCTGCTGTAGTTCTGCTAATGGGGTGGGCCCTTTAGACCGAGTAACAATGCCATGCAGAAGGTTGATTGCAAGAGAGCTTAGCTCTTCTGCGGGAATGTCTGTGCGGAACTCGCCTAGGGATTGGCCCTTGGCGATCGCACGACTCAGCAGCGTCTGTATGTAGCCAAAGTGAGCGTTGAGTAGTGCGCTCACTTCATCATCGTGAGGTGCTAACTCTACCAAAGAGTTCAGCATAAAACAGCCTCGCCGAGGCTCCTCTTTTCCCCTTTTATCGATGATGCTGTGCATCCATTGAGAGATTCCCTCTTTTGGAGAAGAAACCGCTTCAAGATGCTCTCGATGACAAACATTGCTTTGCTCAAGGTACCGGCGGAGTGCCAGCATAAACAGCGAATGCTTATCTTTGAAGGCCTTATAAATACTGCCTTTTTTTAACCCAGTGGCACCCATTAAATCTGCCAGAGAAGTTGCTTCGTAGCCACGCAGCCAAAAAGCTTGCATCGCCGAATCCAAAGCAGCCTCTGTATCAAATTCTCTGAGCCTAGCCATTGACGTCTTAGTTTCAACTAAACTCAATGTAGCGTATAAAGAACCGATCGGTCAACAATTTATTTTCTATTTTTCTAGTCGAACCTGTCGCGCTTCTAAGTCGGCACGGTACTGCCATCTCTGCTGGCCATCGGTAATAGTCATGGCCCAGCCAGGCGTAATCACCGCTGCACACATTTCACCAAGGCCCGCCAAGCCAAGGCATGCATCAGACCAATCGGCAGCATTTGCCGCTGTGATTTGCAACTGCTCAGGTGCTACGTTTTGCTGTTTGCCAACTTCTTTTAGCACGGCCTGCTGAATCTCTGTGGGCGGCGTTTCTTGTGACACAGATGTCTCCTCCGATTGTTCTGGGTCAGTGGGTAGTTCCTGATCCAGCTGTGTGTTTTCAGTACTGTTGTCTGTGCCGCCACCAGTGGTCTCTACTGTGGCACAGCCAACAGTGACGATGCACAACAACAACAACATTGCTACGGTCATAAACTGTTTCACTTTGTGTCCTCAGCCTTACTTTCTAGTGGGGGTGCTGATGGTGTTTATTCTACTCTTTGTCGAACAGCCGAATGTCTGTCAGTGGGTCAGTAAACTCGTTTAATCTCCGTCCCCATCCTCACACGTAATCGTACTCATTATCCATACCTGCACCAGTGATGTAACACTGCCGCTGCCTCAAGCTCGCAATAATGCTGCGGCAAAGCACGTAACGCCAAGGCATGGCAAGGCCAAGGCGTTACGTGCTTTGCTATTGTCTGTGCTCTATGTATTTTGTTTGTGGCTATTCACAGCGTATAGCTGATGTTAATGCCACAAGCAAAGTGCCGGATGCCGTGATGCCTTTGCGAGGGTTACGCGATCGCTACAGCAGATTCAGTCAGGATCTGTCTGATTTGAGCGTGGGTCAACTCTGCATTTGCACTCAGCATTAGCGCCACAACCCCTGCAACGTGAGGTGTTGCCATAGAAGTCCCTGAGAACCGACGGTAGTTGTTCCCAGGTGTCGTAGAGAGAATGCTCACGCCGGGTGCAACCACATATTGCAGGTCAGAGTCATTGCCAGCCGCGTTAGAGAAGTTTGCAAACTGGCCATTTCTATTCGCCGCACCTACAGCCACACCATAGTCGGTGGCATATCGTGCTGGGTAGTCTGGCCGACTTCTCTCGTCATTGCCAGAGGCCATAACAGCAAAGCTGCCTCTGCGGGTGGCATACTCTATCGCTGCTCGGATGCTGGCACTAGGAGAATTGCCCCCCAGACTTAAGTTAATAACATCCGCGCCATTATCAGCTGCATATCGAATGCCCGCAGCAACATCACCATCTGAGCCATCACCATCTGAGCCCAGCACCTGTACTGGCATAATCTGTGCGTCGTAAGCAATGCCCGTAACGCCTGTGTTGTTGTTTGTTGCGGCAATTGTGCCTGCAACATGAGTGCCGTGGCTATCCTCATCTAGTGGTGTGTTGTCATCGGCGACGAAGTCCCAGCCTCTGACGTCATCAACAAAACCATTGCCATCATCATCAATGCCATTGCCGGCAATCTCGTCTGTGTTTACCCAAATGTTGTTTCTTAAGTCAACATGGTTGTAGTCAACACCCGTATCGATCACCGCAACAACAACGTTATTCCCGGTATACCCTTGAGCCCAGGCTTCAGGCGCATTGACCATGTCAGCGCCCCAGTTGTTGCCGCCTAGGTTCGCCACAGCAGAGAGAGGATTGGTCTGTCCGATTGCACGGGCGACAGCCGCTGCTGCATTCACCATGCCATAGCCGTAATCACTGTCGAAGTCTTGCGGAACTGTAGCAGCGCTGCTACTCAGCGTTAGCCGATAATTTGTCTCTGCTGAGCTGTATGGATAGACTCTGGCGTAGTAAGTCCCTGCCGCCAATACTTGACTGATATTTTCGTTTCTCGCCCCCCCTTTAGTGGACGTTTTCAGCGATCGCCCGTTGCTATCTAGGAGCTGTAAATCTGCATCCTTGGTCAGGCCTGATAAGACCAAGCTGATGTCGCTCTGCTCGCTAAGGCTAAAGCGATAGTAGTCGTTACGATCCGCTGTGCCCACAGAGTCCTGAAAAGATTGGCTGCCGCTCAGTATGCCAATATCTCTGGCTGCCTCTAAGCTATTTCCAGCCTTGTCCGTAGGACCGATGCCTGTGGCCACCATAGAGAGCGTGTAGTCTGTGCTCGCATTGTATGGGTACACCCTGACGTAGTAGTTACCCGTTTCTAACCGAAGACTGATATCTTCGGAACGGCTACCCGACCGGATAGAGCGTTTGAGCAGTTTACCGCTGCTATCTAGTAGCTGCACATCAGCATCTGCACTCAGGTTACTTAGCGACAGACTGAAATCAGCCCGTTGCGCTAGGTTAAAACGATAGTAATCGTTGGGGTCGGACGTTCCGCTCACAGAGTCTTGGAACGTTTGTTGAGCGCTGAGTGTTCCGATATTGCGGGCGGCAGCGAGGGTGTTGCCCGCGCCATCTTGCAGCGTTGCAGACATCTCTAGGGTATAGTCAGTGCTGCTGCTGCCGTAGCCTTTTACTCTTACATAGTAAGTGCCTGCATCAAGATCTTGCGAGATACTTTCTGATGTAGAGCCCCATGAGAGCGATCTGTTAATGGTTCGACCGTTCTCGTTGAGAAGATAGATGTCAGCATCGTCGCTGAGACCCGTTAGGTTAAGGTCGAATCGGCTCTCTCCTGATAGGGAAAAGCGGTAGAAATCGAGGCGATCGCCCGTACCCACAAAATCTTGAAAAGACTGTACGCTGTTTAGCTCGCCGACGTTATAAGCATTCCTGCGAGAATTGCCGGCCAAATCTTGAGCAGAGACTGACAGTGTTCTTGCCAGCGGTGCTCCTGACGATGAATCGCCGCTCTCAGTGGCCTCTTCTCCGCCGTTAAGCAGTGCATCGGCAGCGTCCGTGGAAGACGTCTCCGTACCGATCAGTAAATCGTCTGATAACGGGGCTAAAGACACTGCTGCTGACAGGTTTTCAGCAAAGTGGTTGCTAAGCGAAGTTGTCTCAGTGAGTTGAGAAGTGACTTGATGAGTCTGGAGAAGTGCATTAGCTAATGCATTTTCAACAGAGGCACCTGTAGAGAGCTGCGCGATCGCATTGAGATAGCTTGAAGCGAGTTCTAAGTTGGATAGCGAAAGCTGTGAACTTTCGTTAGAAATAGTTTCTGAAATGATGTCAGGCGAGGCTTGCAAGTTGACTGCCCGTAAGCCGATACCAAAAGTCTCTGTGTTGCTGAAATTTGAAGTGCTTAGATACATTCTTTACGGTGAAATTAATGATCGTGAGGACAACAATCCACTGAAGCTCTGCATGTCTTGAAGCTCAACATGCCAGCACCTTCGAGCCTCAAACGCCTTTGCTGAAACGCTTGCAAACCCCGATACTGTGAGAGCTTATGTGAGTCTTTTCTCTGCGTTAGCGTATGCCTAAAGCAGAGAGCGGATTGTCCGTGAAAAAACTGTGCGAAAGTTCAGTGCTGCAAAGTGAAAAACTACGACAGTCGTAGCAGTTGAATGTACTTGAAAAGGTAGACATAGAAAAGCGAGCACCCTGTCGCTTTAGTAAACAGCATATCCTTAAAAGCGGTTGATTGGTGCCTGTAAAATTCGCTTCTGCCGGATTCCTTACAAGCCATACTCGCGTTGGCCAACAGTTTCAAGACTCCATCACCAAGTACAATCACTGAATACAATCGCTGAAGCTCACCTTCTGCGTTATGGTGTGCGTGTTTCGTCTGTTCTAATTGCTACAATAAAGAAATGTAGAGCCTGTAGAACATCTCACTTTACGACAGAAATATCAGGGCTTTCGTAAGGTAAGTAAGTCTGATTTCGGAGGGTCGTAATAAAAGACGGAGGCCAAAGAAACAGGTTCTTGGCAACTTGCTGAGATATGGTGCTAGCGCCCCGTAGGTTCGCTCCGTTCTCGGCATCCTGAAGTGCCGCTCTGATTGCCTCTACATCGAATCCGCTATGCAGAGGGAACCGCTGATCTTCAGCCGCAATCACCGCAAGGGCCATCTCGGGCGATATTTGTCCGTAGAGTCGATGTCTGTGCCAGATAGTCGAGCATGGGTGTATTGTGCTTTTCTTTGGCGATCGCACTCACTGTCTTTCCATTGTCAGCAGTTCATACGCCACTGTTTTTGTTTCATTTAGCGAGCCTTACGGTAGCCAATGAATTTCGCACTCAATAGATTGATCTAGAGTGTGGTCGATTCGGCCTCCCTTTAGTACTTTCTCTTGTTGGTGCGTAATTGACTTCTTATAAGTATGAAGCGGTTCCTGTTAGGTTTCTTTGGGTTTGGGTTTTTGTTGGCGCTGCTGATTAGTTTTTCGCCGTCTCGGGCAATTTGGTGGGATTGGCCGCAGATAAATGGGCAGGGCATACTGCTGAAAATTTTGGTGGCAGCTGGGCTGGCGGTGTTTTTACCAGCTCAGCGGGAGCGGATTAATTAGTGGCATCCCAACTTTCTGCTCGGAGGTGTTCTGGGTAGTGTAGGTCTATTTTTCCTGAAAGGACTCCGCATTGCAGGGATCGCGTAGTGGCCTTTTCAGCTTTTGGGGACGTCGATTCCAGAGCTGGGGTCTGTGTTTTGGCACACGACTCGGCTGAATCCGCTGTTTGCGAGCTGCCTCATTCCGCTGGTGCTGATGACTTTCTTCATTAGCCATCCCAGCTTGAAGTGGATGGCGCTGGGCATTTCTATTGGGGTGATGGCCTTTTTGGTGGTGGCGATGTTTTCGTCGCCGTATATGGTTTGGTTTGGCCGAGGGCTTTGGGCTGAGGTTTATTTATTTACCAATCTGGCCGTGTGTGCGATCGCTACACGCCTGTTTTTCCAGGTCGCCTCAGACGCCTAATTGACTGCGGATAACCGCAAACCAAAAACATGATTCTGTGGTTGCAGTCATGGCCTAAAAATGATTCTTTCCTCGGGCTATGGCTGTTTTCGTCGATGCGAGCAAGGTCATCTGAAGGGTGTTCTGTTCTTTTGGGAACTGTTCTTATCATGAGAGGTTAGGCGGATGACAGCCCTAAGTGGTGTGTTGTTTTTACTAGTCATTGGTCGAAAGCTGGTTACATCTACCATGAGTTGTAAATGAATAGTTTCCTGATATCTCTAACAACAAGTAAAAAATAACAAGTAAAAAGGAACAAGTCGAAAAGAGCCAGTCGAAAAAATGATCGTAGATGTCTCATTGCTTTTTCTCTTCGTAGTACTGTCTGTTCAAGTCGTTAGTAAACAATGATGACACTCTGGGTAAAGACTGTCGTGAAGGGCATTGTAAGGGTTTAAAGGAGTTCTGACTATAGATGTAACTCTAGATGTAGAGAACAGCAAGTAAGAGGCACTAAGAACAATCGTAAAATCGCTGTTTTACAGCGCTCTACTGCTTTCGGTAGATCCTTTTTTGTAGATAATCTGTCATGATGCATGGAGTAAACAGCGCAACAAGGACTTCAAAAAACACTTTTATGAAGAACCGCTCCTCAAATCTGGTTAGCAAATACTTGAAAGGCATTGGCAAAATTCCGCTTCTGACGCACGAACAAGAGATTACCCTGGGTAAGACAGTGCAGCAGATGATGGCGCTAGAGGAGTTCAAGACCGAACTAGAAGAAACGCTGGGTCACGCTCCTACTACAGAAGAGTGGGCACAGCACGCAAAGATATCGACAGAAGCGCTAGAGAAGCAAATTTCTGCGGGTATGCGAGCAAAGAAAAAGATGGTGAATGCCAACCTACGCTTGGTGGTGTCCATCGCCAAGAAATACAACAGCAGCAAGCTGGAAATGATGGATCTTATCCAGGAGGGCAACATCGGCCTTAGCCGTGGTGTAGAAAAGTTTGACCCGCTGAAGGGATACCGATTCTCGACCTATGCTTACTGGTGGATTCGCCAGGCGATTACTCGGGCGCTGGCCGATAGCGGGCGCACCATTCGCCTACCTATCCATATCAACGAAAAGCTTGGCAAAATGCGGAAGACGCAGCGCAAGCTAAGCCAGTCTCTGGGTCGTCCTGCAACCCTGGCAGAAGTCGCTGAGTCTATGTCTACCACCGTGGAAAAGCTAAGAGAACTACGGGTGCAAAGCAAACTGCCGCTTTCGCTGGATATGCGAGTAGGCAGCGACCAAAATACTGAATTGGGTGCATTGCTAGAAGCAGACACGCCTACGCCAGAAGAGTACACGACTAAAAAGCTATTGAAACAAGATCTGCGCCAGATGCTGACGAAGCTTTCTGGACGCCAAGGTCAGGTGCTGAGAATGCGCTATGGCCTAGATACTGGCCATAAAATGACGCTTGCTCAAGTTGGCCGCAACTTGAACATTAGCCGCGAGCGTGTTCGCCAGATTGAGCGCACCGCGCTGAGACACCTACGCCGCTATGGCACCGGGCTGAAAGCATACGTTGTCGCTAGTTAGCAGCGATTAGGCTGACGGCGATTAGAAAGCTAGCCGAGAAAAGTCGGCTGTAGTTTTGGCCCTGTCACTTTTTGGGTGGCGGGCTCATTGTTTTGCGCTTAGTTCACGCGGGTGTCTTTTGCGGTGATGAGTTTTACCAGGCCGTCGATCATGCGATCGCTATCCAAAGGCAAAATCTCATCACCATGCAATACCTTTTGAATAATGAGGTAGTGCACAATAGACCCTGTGAATATGCGGGCAGTCACCATCGGGTCGCTCAGCTGTAGCTGCGTCTGCTGTGCAAAGTAAGCTGCAAACTTTTCAAATAGCGGTTTTTCAATTTCACGTACAAAGGTTTGCGCAAGGTGAGGGAACCGCTCAGATTCGCCAATAATAAGCCGCATCAACTTCAACACAGCTTTATCACGAGGAAAATCATTAATCACAGTGGTGGCAATTTTCTTGAGGAGCGCTTGCGGTGGCATGCTGTTTCCAGCCTGTGCCAACATCAGAGGCAACCTAGCTTGATTGCTCTCGGTTAGCTGCCGCACAAGCGCTAGGAACAGTCCTTCCTTGTCTTGAAAATACTTGTAGAGCGTTGGTTTAGAAACACCTGCCGTTTTGGCGATTCTTTCCATACTTGCTGCTGCGTAACCATGTTCAGAAAAAACCTCCAAAGCACCCGCCAAAATGACGGCGGCTTTTTCTG
>ERZ1740067.2122-NODE-2122-length-12503-cov-5.642352_pt1 | contig 12503 bp, 9 predicted proteins | sample MGYA00581736_ERZ1740067 | MGnify/ENA primary metagenome ERZ1740067 (study PRJEB43018, sample SAMN04849236) | marine metagenome | isolation source: floating plastic debris | place: Pacific Ocean | collected 2008-08-27 | study: EMG produced TPA metagenomics... | reverse complement strand
GGACTTGAACCTCAATGGAGCCAGTTCTACTCCTTCATGATCATACAATCCAAATAGCCCATCTTTGGCCAGCTCTACTATTCCGGTTTGAGCATTGTACCACATTTGATCATACTCTAAAGGAATAATGTCTTCTCCACCTTCACTGATCAAGCCAAATTTGCCGTTTGCCTTTACTTGAATTGCCTTCTTGCTTTTGGATAGGGTATTTCTTTGTATATGATCGTATTCAAACGGAATAATCGCCTGTCCTCGATGGTTGATGAGACCATATTTCCCTTTTTTCCTCACTTTTGCCAATCCGTTTGAAAAATCATAAGCCTCCTCGAAAACCTCGTTGAATGCCTTCTGATTCCAGCGATTGATATAGATAAGTTTATTTTTGGCAATTTCTTTCCACGCCAACCCTTCGTGAAATGTTCCAATGCGCAGCTTAGAACGCACCACCGAATCATCTACAGACAAGGCCACCCCACTGGCCACTCCAAATAATGTTCCCGCCCCAAACAAAGCCATCACGCTAATCATACTAAATACCAGCATATCTTCAGTCCATCCAGTTTTTAGTCGCTGCCATCTGGTTTGGGTTTTGGCTACGCTGGCTATACTCGGTGGCTGGGTCACTGCTGCTTGGCGAAGTGGTTGCCAACCCGAAGCAGCTTGTACTGGCTCCAGTTCAAACTCAGGCACCTGATCCAGGCCATTCATCCACTCTTGCATAGATGGACGCAAGGTAGGATTGGCGTGCCCATCTTCGAAAGCCCTCAGAAATAAATTTTGTAGTACCTTGGGAATCAGGTAAAAGTTTTGATGGGGAATCGGGATGACCTTAAAGGAGTTTTTTTTGACCCCATGGACAAATAAACCATTGGCTATTTTTTGTTCGTTGGTAATCAATTGTTCATAAGGTGGCAAAGCGCTGCCCGTATAGGGATGCAGCCCAAACAATATTTTGTAAAATACCACCGCCAACGAAAAACGATCCCAATATTCGGATACACACTCTTTTTTAAAATTGAGTTGTTGAATTTCAGCAGGGCTGTATTCGTGGGTGATTTTCTGAGCAGCAAATTTCAGATTTTTTTCTTCACCTTCGGCAATCTGAATAGAATCAATATCGATGAGTGATACTTCTCCCTCGTAAGTAAGCTTGATATTTTCGGGTTTGATGTCCACAAACACGAATTGTCCAGTTTGGTGTAACTGATGAAAAGCGCGCGCAATGTTGTAGCATACCCGTATCCTACTATGGGTACCCAACTTAGAATAACGATGGTATTTGTAATGCCAGACTTTGTCTAACTTTGCTGATGGCTTTAAACTACACAATGAGGTAATGTCTACCTGATTGACCGTTTGTTTCATCAAAAAACCAATGAACTTTTGGTCTTTGTTGTATAGCGGTTCTTCAGGAAAAATAGCACTATTTGAGATAGACAATTGAGGAGTATGATGGATCAAGTACTTTACTTTGGCTTCTCGTAGCAATGTTTGCTCTTGTGGATGGTATATTTTGGCTACATGACTCCCCTTGAGGTAACGACTTTTGGCTTTGTATACTACTCCTTCTCCGCCTTGCCCCAAAGGTTGGGGGTCGAGCAATACTGGAACTCGATGTGCATTGTAAACCGTAATTTTTGTCATAGTGTAATATGCTGAATGTAATGTAGCTTTGTAGAAAAATTGACAATTACTAGCTGATTATCAAGCACTAATAATCGGTGCGCGGTGCATTTTGATTGACAACTTCTATAAAACGTCTCACAAACTCTCCGCTTCTATTAATATAATATTTTTTCTTCTCAAAGCCTACTAAAGCTTCTCCGTTCTCATCAAAATTTTGCGCAACTTTATATTTCAATTCAATGACTTCTTGCCCACTTTGGTTAATGTACCCTAGTTGCTTTTCGTTGCGCACAATGGCTCGGCCCTTGAAAAAATCCCCAATGTAGTCGTAACGATTGGTGATTGCCTTGCCATCACGGTTAATCAAAAAGACCTTGTTGCCCTGATGGGTATTGACCAGAACTTGGGCCAATCCCTGGAAGAAGAAGCCTGCTCCATCAAACTGAGGCTCAATGACCATTTTACCATCTGTATCTATAAAACCATACTTCCCGTTTTGTTTTACCCAGGCGTACCCCTCTTTGAAGTCCCCCGCATTCTCGAATTTGAGCGGAATCACGATTTCTCCATCACTGTTTAGGTAGCCATATTTATCATAATTTAGCACCAATCGTTTTCCTTCTACTATATTTCCGGCCCATTCAAACTCTCCTGGTACATGTTGTTTATAATAAGCAAAGTCTGCTTCTGTGGTAGGGTCAATCCCTGCAATGTTATTAAACAGGGCTCCCAGATAGGTTAGAATCAACAAAGCTGCTCCTAAGAAACCAAAAAGGGCTATACGAGATTCTTTTTTGGGTGGCGTAGCTTGGTGAGTAGCCATGGCCTGGGTATAAGAATCAATTTGATGATCTGGAATATCAATTGGGCCTGGGGCTACTCGATTCACAGGCATTTGGGGCACCAAATCCAGGTAGTTTTCTTCAGATATTCGAGCAAATGCCCTTTTCCACTCTCCTGCGGTTGGTCTTGCTTTAGGTTGTCGATGCCCTTGCTCAAAACAACGCAAAAACAATTGTTGTAATTCGGCAGGCATCGCTTGAAACCCATCGTGAGGATGGGGAATGATAGAAAACTTATCTTTTCGCACACCGTTTGGAAATAAGCCCTGGGCGATTTTTTGCTCATTCGTAGTCAAGCTGTCATAAGGCGGAAGGCAGCTCCCAGTATAAGGGTGCAAACCCAACAATACTATGTAGAAAATAATCCCTAAAGCGAAATGATCCCAAGATTGAGGAATGAAGTCTTTTTTGAAGTTCAAGTATTGGTATTCAGGGGGACAATATTCTGGAGTCAGTTTTTCGGCCGGAAAACGTACTACATTGTCTTCTATCACCTGTATTGAGTCCATGTCAATGAGCGACACCTCACCATTCAGGCCTACCCTTATGTTTTCGGGTTTGATGTCTACCATCACAAACTGTCCCCCTTCATGTAATTGCTCAAAAACTTCAGCAATTTTTTGACATAGTTTGGCCCGCCGCACCACTCCCAATACATGGGTACGATCATATAACTGGTGCCAATTAAGCGATAAATTGGGAGAGATATTTAGGGTACTCAAACTAGAAAGGTCAATTTCGCCCAATGCCTGGCGCATCAAAAATCCCCTGAACTCTCCTTGACCATTGTACAACAATTCTTCCGGAAACATCACTGGGACCTCATCGGACAAATCAGACTGATAAGTTACCAAATATTTGATTTTTGCTTCTCGGGTGGGCAAACCTCCTTTGGTATTTCGCTGCTCTTTTTCGAGTTCTTGGGGATGGTACACTTTGGCTACCAGTGGGATCCTTTTGTCATCATTCAATATTCTGTATACGTTTCCTTCGCCTCCCTGGCCCAAGGGCTGAAGATCTAAATAAATAGGCGTTTGATTACTGGTAAACAGAAGCTCGTTCATAGTGTAGTTTGGTTTCTTATTCCGATTGCACAATGATTTATATTATAATTTAAGCAATCTTGTCTTTTTTTTATTTTAGGAACGTGTCCGCAATAACTGTCCGGTTTAGATTTATTCCTCTTTGTTATACTTCGTTGCTTTTTTTGCCCGTAGCTACGGCTACGCGCGCAAAAAACGCCTCGTCTAACTTTGAGCAATTTTACTAAACCTGGAAACTTATTTTGAACATGTTCCTTAATAACGAGATATTAACAAAGAAATGTTCAAGAAATCACCTCCATTTTTTAGCGTCAACCACAATTTCTTGTTTCATTGAAGTGATGGATACTCCCCTGCTTAATATTTCATCTATAAAGGACTTTACGGAGTTGAGAAGCAAACAAACCGAGGCGGCCGCACCATTGGTCGTATGGACACGGCCAACTTAGGCTAAGATGTCTATTAGTATGCTTTTTTACAAAAAAGACCTCCATTCATGTTACCAATTCACTTTTTAAGAGTTCACTACAAGGGCTTGCAACCTTTACACGATCACCGCATCCTTACTTTGGGTTGGATCAACCTGCTTTCTCTGTTTTTCCCAAACCTGATGTTTACTCAATTAATCTGTCAAAAAAACAATGAAAAAGCATTATCAAAACTTGTCACTAGTCTGTTTTCTACTACTCTTTATCGGCTTTCGTCCTTTGTTTAGTCAAAACTTGCCCAGTCTACTTACCAATAAAAACATCAATGCTACTTTTTCTATTTTGGCTTACGACAAAAACCGTCAAGAATGGGGCATTGCGGTAGCTACCAATAATATTTATGTAGGAAACTCTACCATCTATATCAAACCTGGGGTGGGCGCTTTTTCGGTCATTGCAGAAACCGAACCTGATTATGCCCTCAATGGGTTTGAACAATTACAACAAGGAAAAACCATTCGTGAAGCGATACTATTTACCCGGAAAGCGGATAAAATGGCTCATTATCGGCAAGTTTCGGGGCTTGATAAAGACGGAAATGCCTTTGCATTTACTGGGAAAGCATTGAAGTATTGGAATGGCCAATCGGCGCACTTCATTGGGGATCAATTTGTGGTCATGGGAAACCAACTAGACAAAAAAGTGCTGAAAACGATGGCTGATACTTACCGAAATGCCCAAGGCACTTTGGCTCGAAGGTTATTGAAAAGCCTGATAGCAGGACAAGCCGCGGGAGGACAAATTCACGGAAAACAATCGGCCGCTTTGGTGGTAAAGGGAAGTAAAAACCAGTGGTTCAACCAAATAGACCTCCGGGTAGATCATTCCAAGACCCCTTTCAAGGCACTTCAAAAATTATTGGATTACCATGATGGTAGGATTGTGCTCAATCAAGCGACTTATGCACTGCGGGCAGGCAATCAAAAACGAGCAACTAGTAAATTACAAAAAGCAGAAAAACTGTTGCAGGGTTGGAATGGAATGTATAGTAGAATCGCTCTGGTGCATTCTCTTTTCGGCAACGATGAACGCGCTGCTTATTGGGTAAAAAAAGCCATCGAAGAAAATCCACAATGGATAGTAAACCTTCCAGCATTTTACTACTTACGCAATCAACCGGTTCTGAAACCTTTGATCAAGCCAACCACCTTTACAACAAAAGATTGGGAACAAGCCGTGGCAATGCTCTTACGAGTAGAACAAGCTAAAGTTGCTCAGGTTTTGGCTAAGGAAGTATTGTCCAAAGGCAAAAGTTCTTCGTATTTATATTATTTATTGGGCAAGAGCGAGGTTCGATTAAAACAATCCTCAAAAGCAAAATTAGCCCTCCAAAAAGCATTGATGCTGGATAAAAATAATGTGGAGGCCAAGCGATTGTTGGATAAGATCAATCAATAATCTCGCTTCTCATAGTGGTTGGTATCAGGTGATTTAGACACCAACTCCAATACTCAAGTTTACAATCTGCCTTAGGCACCTTCATTGTCGCCTTTTGTTGTAGTTTTGGATGCATAAGCCTGATCTCGGGCTGCTTTGTAAGGCCCGGTGGCTACTGCTCCTCCTTTGAGCTTGCGTTGTTCACTTTTACTCATTTGACTTACTTTCAACTTATCGAACATCATTCTTGATTTTTTTAAGTAAAACAATGATTCAAAATTAAAGCATGGGGTGTAACATTCCTTTTTTTGGTTATGTGGTTTTGAAATACCGTTATGCTATTTTGGAATGGTCAATCAAAACCTGTCTATCGCTTGATAAACAGGTTCGATTTACAACGCTTTAGTTTAGGCCAACCAATCATCTTCATTAAACCCCTGGGATGTATCCAAGTCTCCCACATTGTATCCCCCACTATCCCTTGAACTGGATTTGGTCTGTTTTTTTGATGTTTTCTTCTTGTCGATACCACCTCTCAATGTTTGCAACTGGTTTTGAGAAAGTTGGTCTAGTTTGAATCTATTAAACATATTTTTTGTAGTTTAAATTAAAAAATGGTCCTAAAGATACTATTTGTACTCCGCTTATTTTAGTTTTATTGATAGCATGTTTAGTTGATAGTTTTTGGTTTTTAGTCCACAGTTGACTAATTGAATGAAAAGTGAGCGCAAAGCGGAATAATTAGCTTCGCTGAGTTCGCCAAGGCTCGGTTGAACCAGTAATCATCAAAGTGCGTCGCTTCGCGTAGCCATTTAACCATAAAACAATAAGCCGAAGGCGGAACCATTTAATCTAATAGTCCATAGTTTTTCATCGCTTCGCGTAGCCATTTAACCATAGAACAATGAGCCGAAGGCGGAACAATAGAACAATAAAATAGTACAAAAAATGATACTCATCATACAGCTGGCCGGATTGGCACACATTGGTTTGGGGCTGGGTTCGGTCCTGATTCCCAAAATGTTGGACTGGAAATCAGCATTCACCAATACCCCCACACTGATCAAACAAATGTTTTGGACGTACGCTGGATACATTTTGTTCATCAATGTTTATTTTGGAGTCATCTCTTTGCTTTTGGCCTCTGAAATGCTCTCAGGATCGGGGCTTGCTTTGGCTACCACGTTTCTAATTGCCATTTATTGGATTGCTCGAGTGGCCATTCAGTTCTTATATTTCGACGCCAGCGACCTCCCCAAAACATTCATCTACAAGGCTGGAGAGTGGATATTGGTTACTTTGTTCATTGCTTTTAGCATCGTATATACGTATGCGTTTTACCTCAATTATCAATTATGGATCGGCTCCTCTACCCTATCGTTTTTTGGCTAATATACCTTCTTTTCCAATCCATCATTGGTTACTTTTTGGTAAAACGAAGGGTTTCACAATGGATTGTTTGGGTATTTCCATTGATAAGCGTGGGCTTGGCTCATTTTTTATTCATTCAAGCGCCTCCCGCCATTCGTATGGTAGCTTTGATTGTTCCTTTGTTACACGCGATGAAAATCGTAGTAGCCAATCTTCACCCTCAAGGCCGATTACCTTGGCGTGGTTGGATCGGTTATTACTTCTTTACCGTCAATATGAATCCTGCTATTTTTGCCTCCTCAAAGCCGAAGCAATTAGACTTCAAAATATTGGTGGGGGCACTACTTCACTTGAGCCTTGGGGTAGGCCTCATCCTGCACTTGCGGTATAACACCACCACTTTTCCTGTCTCAGTTTCTTGGTTTTCAGCGTCTTGGCTTTCATTTTGGGCTTATTCTATTGTCGCGCTGGTCTCATTAAGCTTGGTGTTACACTTTGGGTTATTACCCTTGAATACCTTTTTGTTAAAATCTCGGGGAGTTGCAGATTATCCAGTATTTAAACAACCCTTTCGGTCCAAAAGTATTACGGAGTTTTGGGGGCGTCGCTGGAACCTGGCTTTTTCAGAAATGACGGCTACTGCGATGTTCAAGCCCTTGATTCGGAAGGTAGGGGTTCGCTGGGCGGGTTTTCTATCGTTTATGTTATCAGGATTGTTGCATGAAATCGCCATTAGCTTGTCGGTTATGAAGGGGTTTGGGCTTCCGATGCTCTACTTTGCACTACATGGTTTACTCATGCAACTAGAAAAACGATGGTTCAAAAAACGTAAACCAGGTACTTGGTGGGTAGTGGCATCATTGATCTTCCCTTTGCCCATTTTATTTCACACCTATTTTATCAACGGGGTAGTGTGGTGGCTGATTCACTGGGGCAAATAAAAACCTTGTCTCTGGCCAGAAACAAGGTCTTCGTGATATTCTTGATACCTATCTACTAATTCGGAAAATATGCGCCAACAATCATTGTCTTGTCATCTGGTTCGCTTTTGATGCGATCGTTGCCTTCGCGGAGAAATTTATTCCACTTTCCTTTGATTTCTTCGTCAGTCAACTTGTTTTGCTTCATTTGTACCAAGCCATTGACCACTGGCTGGAAAAACTTTTGGTAAGGACGGTTGGGGTCATAGTATTTTTCGGCTTTCTCGTCCCACACACTACACTCAAACGAATGCATCTCCAGACCATCCGACATCAAGGTAAAGGCAAACGGCTTTTCAGCAAGTACGGTACTCTCCACAAAATTATCTACCTCTTTCTCGTTCCAAATATCAGATGTCAAGAAGATGGTTTCGTTGGCGTACTCGCCTTTCCAAGGTGTAAACAAGGGCTTCCATTCCCCATCAAAATTGCTAAAACCACCTCGTCCATCGCCTATGTGGGTACACAATATACCCAATGGTGAAAAAATGGCGACCATCACCGTAGAAGCCATCTGCCCCAAATCCATTTGCTTCTCTTGTGCATGCTTCTCCAACATTCCTTTCAATTTCTTGAGGTTGGCCTTGGCCAGTTTATGCCATTTTGCTTGCTCAGGTAATTTTTTGGTTTTGATCCACTTATTTTCTTCAATGGTTTTTTTAAAAAGCGTGAGACCTTGCTCCACTACAAATCGTGACCCTTGATGAGAATACTCGGCCGAGCCGGCCCCATCGGCCACAATGGCAATGCCCCAACCATTGTCTAACTCTTCGTAGCTGTGGCTGTCTTGGCATGGGATATTATTTTTAACGTGATTCAATCCAATGACTGAATCACCGACTACCACCCAGCATTTTTGTTTGTTTTTTGTCATTCGAATCTAATAGTTTGTCTTTGACTGCGGTTACTTGTTGCACTGCTATTTTCAGATAATTACCGTTTTTGTCTTTGAGTTTCCAAACCTTTTGGTTCAAAATATTGGCAGTGCAGGCAACCTCTGTTTTAAACAATAATTTGGCAGGATAAGCATTGTCTTTGACTTCTATGATAATTTTATCGTTTTGAGCCAAGTGCAATACTTCCCGATTCACTTTATTGAATCTAATTGTTTTCCGATAATCGTAATACTTGGATTGATACAGCTTGTACGTACCCGCTCGAACCAACACCTGTACTTTGCGATACTGTGCCGTACGCGCTTTTGTTTTATCATTCCATATTTTTCGTTTTTTAAACAGCACTGGTCTTATTTTTACCTGATGCAATGCTGGCAAAACCAACTCGATGCGCTCTTCTTTTTTAGCCACCAAATGTGATTGCTGACGAGGGTATCCGTAATAAAACTGGGTACCACGATGAGCCATCAAAAACATTTTAGTTTTGAAATCGAAACGAATCGTATCAGCAAATTTAGCGAGCCAGGCATAGGGAATGAAGCTTTTTGGTACAATTATCCGATTATTTTTTCTTGCAAGTTCATCTACGGAGCATACCCTATATTTCCAAATACGTGTCTCGCCTGGGTAAGTATCTCCTGATACATTCAACGTCATCTGGTTTTTGCGTAGATCCTGCAGATAAAACGCAGGAAAACCAACGGCAACTCCTACACTTACTCCCTGAGTTTGCACTTTGTGGCGATCGGTATGCTTCAGAAATAAACTGGTGGTTACATCGGTTTCATCGGTTTGCCTGGAGTTGTTTGAAGTCCAAAAATGCTCAAGTAACCTCCCCTCAGCAACGTGTATCAGTTGAAAACCCAAATTTGACACCCAATAAGGGCGTTCATGAAGTGGTACAAATAACTGAAAATGAGTAGTATCCGCCAGTTTTACCAACAGATTGTTGGCCAAGTATTGCCCTTTGAAAACTTGGTAGGCCCAGATAGGTTTTTCTCTACTTACCCGACCATCCATCGCTCTTATAAAGCCGGTTCCTCTGCTTACTCCATCGGGTAGTTTGTATGCTACCTGCACCAATATACCCGATATGCCCTGAATCTTGGTGGTCTTACTTGTTACTTTCAAGCGACTGTTTGCCTTCGCCACTTCCTTACTAATGCGTTCTTGTTTGAGTTCTAGTACCAAAACAGTATTGTCTCTCAAACGAATTTTCTTTTTTTGTTGGAGCAGTTCACCTTGCTTGATCTCAAAGGTGGCTCCCCCCTTCTCCGACAATGCCCCATTCAATGTAAATCGAATTTCCCAACCACGCTCAGCAGTAAAGGCCACGTTACGTACGCCAGCCCGAATAGCGGTTTCATTGTATTTGCCCAACAATCCTAACAACTTGCCATAATAATATTTTTCTACTACGACACTTAATTTTTCATTAGTTTGTGTTTTGGGCTTCCCTTCCCGAGTAATCTTCAGGTGACAGGCATAGTATTGCTGAGCAAGCAATTGACTACTAAAAAAAAGGAATACCCCTAACAAAAGTAATCGTTCCAGCCAAGTATGTCGTGATTTAAACGATAAAAAAAAGAAACATTTGAACATAAAGCGTATTGAGAAAGACTATTATGGTTACCATTTTTTGTGATGTACCTTCGCCAATACTCCAGCGACTGAATGAGTAAGATATTGATTGAAATATTGATCAACAAATTTAGGACATCAAAAACTGATAATCAACAATTTACAAACAACTAAACGAAGTGTGCTCATCCTTCATCATTGTTTGACATTGCCTGCCTTATTCCATATCTAACAAGTAGCCTAATACAGATCAGCTTCCGAAGTAAAGCTCCGGAAGCTGATCAATTTCTTTGGTACAGGAAATAATGAATACTAAATAGCAATTTGTCCCCAGCCCGAAGTGTCAGGAAGGTTGATGTTGTCACCATCTTTAGATTTGGTAATAACGCTCACACTATTGCTCAACCACTGGAAGAATTCCGTAAAATTCAAACCTTTGAGCATCATGGGTGGTGTGTTTCGGTGAGAAAGTTGTCGTAATACCTCCATGTTGGCATCTTGTACTCCAATTGGGAAAAACAAGAATTCTTTATTGTCAACTCGGATATCAATGTCTTGAGAAACCCCTCTTACATCCTGATCAGCATCAGGCTCTCCATCGGTAATCATAATCACAAATGGTCGGTAATAAGGTTGTCCGGTTTGCTTATACCAGTTTTTGCGGGTAGTTACTTTCAAAATAGCTCGTCGTAGGCCATCTACCAATGCAGTAGACCCTCCTGCTTTGAGCGTAGGCATATCAAAATTGTGGATCAACGAAGGCTCCTGAATACAAGCCACTCTGCCAGAAAAGGTAATAATGCATACTTCTAATCTCTGAGAAGCAATTTCGTCGTTCATCACTTGATGTTTGAATCGTTGCAGCCCTTCGTTCAATTGTTGAATTGGTGTGCCAATCATAGAGCCTGATACATCTAGCACCAGTACACACAAACATTTTTGCTCAAAATTTTCCGGAGTTTCTGCTAAAAAATCGTTAGCTGCCATAATCTATATCTTTAGTTTTTACCAGTGAATCTCTAAAGCATTCTAACTAAGAATACTTAGATTTGGTTATTTTTTATTACTAAGCTTCAATAATTACTATTACCACCTTTGTAATGTTTTAGTTACATACGTTTTAGGTTACCCATTTGATCACAAGGCTTTGAAAAAACAACTGAGAAACAGCCTCCAGTTTCATAGAAATTTTTCTATCACAAGCTATAGTGTTTTGATTGAATGTTATTCCCCCAAACACATTGCTTGAATAAAAAATATTTACTCGAAATTAAGAGATTATTTGTTGAATCCTCTTCTGATCCAAAAAAGTATGTTTTTTTTCACATAAAGGTTGCGCCTTACAATTTATAAGATCATTTTCGTATCTCAAAATTTGGCCTGTTGAATTCACTATAGAGGTTTGGCTAAGCAATTTTATTGGGTTTGATCATCATATTTCAAGCTTAATTATTAAAAAACCAAATATTATTTTACAATATTTACTGTAAACGAGTAAAATAAGTTGCTTTTTTTTATCATTTAAAATCGATAGTGATATTTCTCATGCCTGGTATTTGTATTATTTCAACAATTATTTAAATAAAACATGTCCAAAGGATTTTTCAGTATACCACGGCCAACAAACGAACCAGTATTGGCTTATGCTCCCGGTTCTCCCGAAAAAGCGGCTCTCAAGGCAGCGCTTGCTGAATTTCGTTCTAAAGAAACCGACGTACCAATGTATATCGGAAGCGAATTGGTAAGAACAGAGGTTAAGAAAAGGTTGGCCCCTCCTCACGATCACCAACACACTTTGGGTCATTTTAATTATGGCGATCGTAGTCATGTTGAGCAGGCAATACAAGCCGCCCTGGATGCCAAGGCTGCCTGGGAAAATCTTGAATGGGAGCAAAGATCGGCTATTTTCTTACGGGCTGCTGACTTGATTGCCGGCCCCTACCGAGCCAAAATCAATGCAGCTACTATGCTGGGGCAATCTAAGAATGCTTTTCAGGCTGAAATTGATGCTGCCTGTGAGTTCATCGACTTTTTGCGCTTCAATGTACATTACATGAGCGAAATTTACCAGCAACAGCCAATCGTTCCTTTTAGCCCTAATACCTGGAACCGTACCGAGCAACGTCCTTTGGAAGGTTTCGTCTTTGCCATTACCCCGTTTAACTTTACCGCCATTGCGGGTAATTTGCCTTCGGCACCCGCCATGTTGGGCAATACGGTTGTATGGAAACCCGCCGAAACTCAGATATTTGCGGCCAATGTTATCATGGAAGTATTCCGAGAAGCAGGTTTACCAGAT
>ERZ1740067.2121-NODE-2121-length-12505-cov-5.650201_pt1 | contig 12505 bp, 12 predicted proteins | sample MGYA00581736_ERZ1740067 | MGnify/ENA primary metagenome ERZ1740067 (study PRJEB43018, sample SAMN04849236) | marine metagenome | isolation source: floating plastic debris | place: Pacific Ocean | collected 2008-08-27 | study: EMG produced TPA metagenomics... | reverse complement strand
CTGGGATGCGGTTGTTGGGGCTGATCTTCAGGAAGTCAGGCTCAAACTGTTTGCCATTTCCGATGTCCACAGGGTGGGTGGTGTACTCCAGCCCGGTTTCCTCCAGCATGATGGAGACCTTACGGCCATTTGGTGTCGTCCACGTATAAAGATCAATCATCAGTTCCCTCCCCAGAACTATTTTTAGGCAAGCAAGAAAACCCCGCCGGTTCAACCGGCGAGGCTCATATGGTCAGTGTGCCGCCAAACTCAACGGGTCTTTATCAGCACTTCGATAAACTGGTGGTGATGCACATCCCCTTCGATATCGGGAATGACCTTGTATCGACCGGGTTCCATCGCAAAGCCAACGGCATCCTGACTGTCATCAAACTCTGCCAGTTCAGAGCCGCCGGCGTCATAGAGGACAAAACCATAGTCTCCGCCGATCACCGCAAATATCTCGCCGGGCGCTTTCAGTGTCGTAACAGGCGCCTTGATCAATGGCCTTGGCCGCTCGTGGTCATCATGCAGCGCTTTGATCTTTTCGATGCCCGCCAACGCCGGACCGCCGAAAAACATCGCGATCGCAACAAAAAAAGCCATTCTATGCATCACAGGCTCCACAAAAAACCGCCGGGCTCACCCGATCTCTTCTGACAAGAGTAACAGGTAAGCCGCGGCGGTCATGTCTTTTTGATCGACAGATAACGTCGAGGCTAAAGCCCCAGTTTCTCCGCCAATATCTTGTTCACGGCGGCCGGGTTCGCCTTGCCCTGGCTCGCTTTCATCACCTGGCCGACAAACCAGCCCGCGAGTTTTGGCTTCTCTTTGACCTCGGCTACTTTGTCTGGGTTCTGAGCAATCACTTCATCCACGATAGCCTCAATGGCACCGGTATCCGTAACCTGCTTCAGGCCCTCTTCTTCCACGATCTTGCCCGGCGCATCACCTGTTTCGAGCATGATATCTAACACGTCTTTGGCATTACGCCCAGAGATTGTGTCGTCGGAAATCATGTCAATCAGCTCTCCGAGATTGTCAGCGCTGATGGGAGCATCTTCAATCTCGACGCCCAGCTTGTTGAGTGAACCAAAAAACTCACCCGTCACCCAGTTGGCAACAAGGCGCGGGTCTCGCCCCTCAACGACTTTCTCAAAGAAGTCAGAGGAAGCCTTGTCACCGGCCAGAACTCCCGCGTCATAGGGCTTGAGACCAAATTGCTCGATGAAACGAGCCTTCTTCTGGTCCGGCATTACCGGCAGCGTTGCCCGAATGCCCTCAATGAACTCATCAGTCAGCACCAGCGGCAGGAGGTCTGGGTCAGGGAAATAACGATAGTCATGCGCTTCTTCCTTGGACCGCATGGAGCGTGTCTCGCCGGACCGCGGATCGAACAACCGCGTTTCCTGCTGCACTTCGCCGCCGTCTTCGATGAGGTCGATCTGGCGTCCCACTTCATATTCAACAGCCTGACCGACAAACCGGAACGAGTTCACGTTCTTGATCTCGGCGCGGGTGCCAAGTTCCTCACCCGGACGGCGAACGGAGACATTGATATCGCCGCGCATGGAACCCTGCTCCATGTTGCCGTCACAAGTCCCCAGATACCGGACAATCGTCCGCAGTTTCTTGAGGAAGGCCTGCGCCTCTTCCGCGGACCGCATGTCCGGCTTGGACACGATCTCCATCAGCGCCACACCGGAGCGGTTCAGATCCACAAATGACAAGGCTGGATCCTGATCATGGATGCTCTTACCGGCATCCTGTTCCAGATGCAGCCGTTCGATGCCGACAGTCCGTTGTGCCCCCTCAGCAAGATCGAGAACGATCTCGCCCTCGCCCACAATCGGCAACTCAAACTGCGAAATCTGATAGCCCTGCGGCAGGTCCGGATAGAAGTAATTCTTGCGCGCAAAGACAGACTGTTTGTTGATTGCCGAGTTGAGGCCCAGCCCTGTCCGCACCGCCTGCTCAACGCAATACTCGTTAAGCACCGGCAACATGCCAGGCATTGCCGCATCCACCAGGCTCACCTGGCTGTTGGGGTCTGCTCCAAACTCGGTTGCCGCGCCGGAAAAGAGTTTTGAGTTGGAGGCCACCTGTGCATGGCACTCAATACCAATGATGACTTCCCACGAGCCCGTGGCGCCTTCAACCAGTTTTGCTTCTGCTTCCGCCATTACGACCTCCACCACGGGCTCGGCTTGCCACTAAAGCCCGCAGCCTGCTCCAGCGCATAGCCGCCGCGCAGGACTGTTTCTTCATCAAACGCTTTGCCGATCAACTGCAGACCCAGCGGCAGTCCGCTGGCCGACATTCCCGCCGGTACGGAAATACCCGGCAGGCCGGCCAGGCTGGCAGGTACTGTGAACACGTCATTGAGATACATGCTCAATGGATCATCCGTCTTAGACCCAATGCCGAAGGCGGGCTCCGGCGCCGTGGGTGTAAGGATCAAATCCACATCTACGAACGCTTCTGCAAAATCCTGAGCAATCAGTGTCCGGACTTTCTGAGCCTGCAGGTAGTAGGCATCATAGTACCCGGCTGACAGAACATAGGTGCCGATGAGAATGCGGCGCTTTACTTCCGCCCCAAATCCTTCAGCACGCGTGTTTTCATACATGCCGGTAATGTCATCGCCCGGCACCCGAAGACCGTACCGAACCCCGTCATAGCGGGCGAGGTTCGACGATGCTTCTGCAGGCGCGACGATGTAGTAGGTCGGCAAGGCATATTTTGTGCGCTCAAGACTCACAGTCTTGACCTCGGCACCCTGCGCTTTCAGCCACTCGATGCCCTGATGCCAGAGGTCTTCGATCTCCTTGGGCATCCCGTCAACGCGGTACTCTTCCGGAACGCCAATGGTCAGACCATTAACGCCGCCTTCTATAGCGGCTTCATAGTCCGGCACCGGCGTGTCGATGCTGGTCGAATCCTTCGCATCATGCCCGGCCATGGCACCAAGCATGATCGCCGCATCCCGCACCGTCCGTGTCATCGGGCCTGCCTGATCCAGAGATGAGGCGAAGGCAATCGTGCCCCAGCGCGAGCAGCGGCCATAAGTTGGCTTCATACCGACAGTACCTGTCAGCGCGGCTGGCTGGCGGATTGATCCTCCGGTATCCGTTCCGGTTGCACCGGCACATAAATTTGCAGCAACAGCTGCAGCAGACCCGCCGGAAGACCCACCAGGCACCAGACCGTCAGCGGCGCCTTCCATGGACCACGGGTTGCGAACTGGGCCGTAATACGAGGTCTCATTGGATGAACCCATGGCAAACTCATCAAGGTTCGTCTTGCCAAGGAGAACCGCGCCCTGCCCCCACAGATTAGCGGTTACAGTGCTTTCATAAGGCGGCGTGAAACCATCAAGGATGTGACTTGCTGCCGTGGTCAAAACGCCTTCGGTGCAGAACAGGTCCTTGATCGCCAGCGGAATGCCCTCGAGCGCGCCGACCTCACCGGCCTTTCGGCGCACGTCAGATTCCTTGGCCATCTCAATGGCCTTGCCTGGCAGCACGGTGATAAATGCGTTGAGCGCCTTGGCGGCGTCAATGGCTTCAAGATACCCGTTCGTCAGTTCCTCGGAGGAACACTCACCTTTGGCAAGGGCATCACGGGCGCCTGCAATGTCCAGGTCGATAAGCTGGCTCATTCCACCACCTTCGGCACCGTAAAGTGCCCTTCACGCGCGTCCGGCGCATTGTCAAGGACGGCTGCTTCCTTCTGACCGTCAGTAATCGCATCGGTGCGCAGCGGCGCTGTGATATCGGCAACGGATGTCATCGGCATGACCCCGTCCGTATCTACTTCGCCAAGCTGCTCCACCCAGTCCAGTATCTGGTTCAATTCGCCCACCAGCGGGGGTACTTCTTCGTCCTTGATGGCGATCCGTGCAAGGGTCGCAATTTTCCGGACGGTAGCCGCATCGACTGACATAAAACTTGGTTTCCAACTGCTTGTGACCCGGCATCCGTCAACCGCTGACGGAAGACATGCCGACTCATCTCAAGGGGTCCTGCATAGGAGTAAGAGTGGCGCGGAACATAGCCGTAACGTACAAGACCCTTCAACCTTAAGGCGCACCTTGCTGCTGGTGGATTTTTCGCCCCCTAAAGCCAATTTGGATCCTCCTATCTGTGATTACAGAAGACGCCGTCGAATTTTCAGTCGCTCTGCCTCAGACCGGAGGCCTTCTGGGCCTGGATTTGGGCACCAAAACCATTGGCGTGGCCACCAGCGACCCTGATCGCCGGATAGCCTCCCCGATCAAAACACTAAAGCGGGGCAAGTTTTCAGCTGGTCTGACTGATCTGCGCGAACTTATTCAAGAACGTCAGACCACCGGCCTCGTCCTAGGCCTGCCCATAAATATGGACGGCACATCAGGACCACGGGCTCAATCCAGTCGTACCTTTGGTAGAAATCTATCGCGAGAACTCTCGCTACCCGTCCTATTGTGGGACGAGCGTCTTTCAACGGCCGCTATGGAGCGCGAGCTCATCAGCCTGGATACATCCCGCAAGCGCCGGGCCGAAGTAATCGACGCCATGGCCGCGAATTTCATTCTTCAGGGGGCTTTGGACCGATTATTGGCGATTGATTGACGGGCCGAAGCGAAAACACCACACGGGCCTTAGCAGCCAGTCGCCCGTCAGGCAAAACATAGTCGACTTCAGTGTGCAGCAGCTTCGACGACTTGTTGGTAACACGCCCGGTCAACGTGACGGGCCCCTCGCCGATTGATCGAAAGTAATCCAGTTCAAGCTGCGTTGTGCGCAGAAGTTCCTCGTTGGACATCACTGTCATGGCAGCAAAGTTACCCACCTGATCAGCCAGCACACCGTAATACCCGCCAAACAGAAACCCTTCCGGGTTGAGCAAATCCGGGTCCAGTTCCCAGACCTTATGGACCTGACCTGGCTCCCAGCTCTCCAGCGCGCCCAGCGACAACCTGCGTACAAAAGGCGGCAAATACGCTTCTTGGGAGGTTAGGAGCGACAGCCTGCAGCGCCAATGGGTTTCGCCAATTGTATCCACCTGACTCGTCGCGCCCGTGGATTTCTCCTATTAGTTCAAAGCCAAAAGTCACTTCGTTCCGAAAAGAGGGCCAAAGTTGGGCTCATAGACAATTTCGCCCGCACACCCCAGCCCAAGCCTCTAAGTCCTGCACCATGATCGAAATCATCTACGCACTCATTCCGGTTTTCCTGGTCATCGCGCTAGGCGCCTATGTGCGGCGCATAGGCTTTCCGGGCGAAGCGTTCTGGCCACCGCTCGACAAGGTCACTTACTTTATTCTGTTCCCCTCGCTGCTGATTCACTCCCTGGTCTCAGCAGACTTCTCAAACATCCCGGTGCCAAACATGGCCGCCGCCCTGTTCGCCGGACTGTTCAGCATGTCGTTAGTATTGATCGGGCTGAAGCCGATCATTTCCGGCCCCATGGGTCAAAGCGGTCCAGCCTTCACAAGCATCTTTCAAGGCGCCACCCGCTGGAACAGCTTCGTGGCGCTCGCTGCCAGCTTCGCTCTCTTCGGCACGGAAGGGCTGGCACTGGCGGCCGTCGGCATTGGTGTCCTGGTTCCGACGGTCAATGTTCTGTGCGTTTTCATTCTCATGCGATATGCGGGTGACGACCCGGCAAGCTTTCGCCTCTTGGCCAAATTGCTGATCCGCAACCCGCTAGTGATCGCATGCGCCGTTGGCATTTTCCTGAATGCCTCAGGACTTGGCCTCTGGGCCCCATTACTGAGCGGTTTCGACATCCTCGGCCGCGCAGCTCTTGCGCTTGGACTGCTAGCAGTAGGCGGCGGCCTGGACCTGTCTCAAGTCTCGGCGCAACGCGTTCCCATTGCCTTTACCACAACACTTCGCCTCATTGCCATGCCGCTTCTCATGGCCGGATGGTGCTGGGTGTTTGATGTAGACGGGGTAGCGAGAATGGTTGCCATCCTGTGCGGTGCGGTACCGGGAGCGACGGCCTCATACGTCCTGGCACGCCAACTGGGCGGCGACGCCCCCCTCATGGCGAGCCTCATCACCGCATCCACTCTTTCAGCCATGGTAACCATGCCTGCAATGCTCTGGTTGCTTGGCTGACTAGGTCTATGGGCAATACTTGCAGTTTCTCACTGCAATACCTATAAACTCCGCTTTCGATGAACGCGCTCCCAGATCGAAATCACGACCGCCCCGAGGCGACCTTCCCTCACCGTCATTTGTTGGGGATACAGGGCCTTTCCTTCCAGGACATAAATACCCTGCTCGACCTGGCTGACGACTATGTCGACCAGAACCGCCAGGTCGACAAAAAATCCTCAAGTCTGCGCGGGCGCACACAAATCAATCTCTTCTTTGAAGCGTCAACGCGCACGCAAAGCTCCTTTGAGTTGGCAGGCAAACGCCTGGGCGCCGACGTGATGAATATGTCGGTCTCAACATCCGCCATCAAAAAAGGCGAGTCGCTCATTGATACGGCGATGACACTCAATGCCATGCGCCCGGACTTGCTGGTTGTACGCCATCCGGACTCGGGTGCCGTCGCGCTGCTGTCTCAGAAGGTTGGCTGTGGTGTCGTCAATGCGGGCGACGGGACCCATGAGCACCCCACGCAAGCTCTGCTTGATGCCCTTACCATTCGTCGTCGCCTTGGCCGCATCGAAGGCCTGCGCATTGCGATATGCGGTGACATCCTGCACAGCCGGGTGGCCCGCTCCAACATTCACTTACTCACTGCGTTGGGTGCCAGTGTCCGGGTCATAGCGCCGCCTACCTTGATGCCTGACGGAATTGAATCTCTGGGTGCAACAGATTTCACATCAATGCGCGAAGGCCTCGAAGGCTGCGATGTGGTTATGATGCTGCGTATTCAGCTGGAACGCATGTCAGGGTCCTTCATCCCCTCCACACGCGAGTACTTCCATCTGTATGGGCTGGACTACGAGAAACTTGCCTTCGCCAAGCCGGAAGCATTGGTGATGCACCCCGGCCCGATGAACCGCGGCGTCGAGATCGACAGTCTGGTCGCCGACGATGTCGACCGCAGCCTCATCCGTGAACAAGTTGAGATGGGTGTGGCAGTACGCATGGCGGTCCTGGATGCACTTTCACGCCACTTGCCCAACCAGTAAACGCGTTCACACAGGCCGAGAACACACACCTGTCCACAGCCTTCACACACTCACGCCTGATCGACCCGGCCACGGGTCTCGATACCATAGGCGCGATGCTTGGTGAAAACGGACACATCCTTGATCTTGGCAGCCACCTTTTCGCGCAGGGCACTCCCAGCGGTATAGAGACAGTGGACTGCGAAGGGCACATCCTTGCCCCGGGCCTAATCGACATGCGGGTATTCACCGGAGAGCCCGGAGAAGAGCATCGCGAAACACTGGCCAGTGCCAGCCATGCGGCAGCGGCCGGTGGCGTCACAACAATCGTGGTCATGCCCAATACGTCTCCGGTTATTGACGACGCAGCTTTGGTAGACTTCATCACCCGCCGGGCTCGGGACACCGCGAAAGTCAATGTGGAAATCATGGCGGCCCTTACCAGGAGCCTTGAGGGCAAAGAGATGACCGAGTTCGGGCTCCTCAAGGATGCTGGTGCTGTGGCCTACACAGACGGCACGCGCCCGGTAATGAACGCGCAGCTTCTTCGGCGCGCGCTCACATACTCAAAACTCTTTGGCAGCGTACTTGTTCAGCATGCGGAAGACCCCTCTCTCGCCGCGGCCGGCGTTATGAACGAAGGCGAACTCTCAACCCGGTTGGGGCTGCCGGGCATTCCCGCTGAAGCAGAAACCATTATCGTTGAGCGTGATCTCCGACTGGTAGAACTGACCGGCGGGCGCTATCACGTCAGCCAGGTTTCATGCGCCGAGACCGTAAACGTCCTTCGCCAGGCAAAGAAAGACGGGTTGCCGGTGACCTGCGGAGTTAGTGCGGATCACTTGTCGCTGAACGAAACCGACATCGGCGAATATCGCACTTTCTTCAAACTGTCGCCGCCCCTGCGCGACGAAGACGATCGGCAGGCAATCCTGGCCGGGCTGGCTGACGGCACCATCGATGTGGTGGTGTCAGGTCACGACCCTCAGGACACCGATGCAAAACGTCGTCCTTTCGCAGAGGCTGCTCATGGTGCTGTGGGCCTGGAGACATTGCTTCCGGTGATGCTGGAACGCGTCCACAACGAAGAACTTTCCATGATTGATGCGCTGGGAACTGTCACTAGCAAACCAGCCAGTATACTTGGCCTCAAGTCTGGAGAGCTTCGCGCCGGTGCTGCCGCTGACATGGTCCTGATCGACCCAGGCAAGCCATGGGTTGTGGATGCGGACACTCTTAGGTCAAAGTCCAAGAATACAGCTCACGAAGACCGTCGATTTCAAGGTCGGGCCGTCCGCACAATTGTTGCTGGCCAGACCGTTTTCGAGGCGTAATCAGAAGAGCGCGCACCTAGTACGTGCAGGGAGAACACCGGATGTTCATAGATCCAATTTCCATTGAATACTCGGCTCCCTACTACCTGTTAGCTCTTGCATTCGGTTATTTGCTTGGCTCGATACCATTCGGCCTCCTGTTCACCCGGCTGGCAGGCCTTGGAGACATCCGCGATGTAGGTTCGGGCAATATCGGTGCGACCAATGTTCTGAGAACTGGCAATCGCTGGGTCGCAGCGGCCACTTTGATTGCAGACGGCGCCAAAGGTGCTGTCGCCGTATTGATTGCCCGATATGTAGCCGGCGATACGATGGCGGTTCTCGCCGGAACTGCCGCATTTGTCGGTCACATTTTTCCGGTTTGGCTCAAATTTAAGGGGGGCAAAGGCGTTGCCACCTTCCTTGGGCTCACGCTGGCGCTAAGCTTCCCTATCGGTTTAGCAGCATGCGCCACATGGCTGGTCACCGCTGTCGTTACCCGCATCTCATCGCTGTCAGCGCTGGTCGCAGCCGCGCTCTCGCCTGCGTACTTCTGGTTAGCAGACTACTGGCTGGTCATTCCATTCGCGGTCTTCTACGCCGTGCTGATCTTCATAAGGCACCGAGATAACATTCGCCGCATTCTTGCCGGTGAGGAACCGCGCATCGGAGCCAAGAAAACAGCTTCCGCAGAGGCATAGCAGCATGGGCATCGGGCCAGTCTGGCAAGCGCCACCCGACGGCCGTGAGCTGCTGCAATGGCTGCGTCTCATTCGCTCGCATAACATCGGCCCGCAAACCTTCTGGGGCCTGCTCGGAAAATACGGCTCCGCGAGCGCCACACTGCACGCATTACCCGAAATCTCAAGCCGGACCAGCCAAGGCAGAAGCGTGAAACTTGCCAGCGAGGCAGATGCCACCAAGGAACTGGATCTGGTACAACGCTATGGTGGCCAGATCGTTGCCACCGGGCAGGCAGGTTACCCCATCCTACTTGCCCAGGTGGAATCGCCTCCCCCGTTGCTCACCGTCATGGGCGACGCGTCAATTGCGGGCCCCAGAACAATTGGCATCGTCGGGGCCCGAAATGCATCCGCCTCAGGACGAAAACTTTCGGAGCTGATGGCCCACGGCCTTGGCACTCATGGCATTATTATTGCGTCCGGCCTAGCGCGTGGCGTTGACACTCATGCCCATCAAGCAAGCCTTGGCACGGGAACGGTCGCTGTCACCGCCGGAGGCATCAACCGAATTTATCCCAAGGAAAACAAAGACCTCTATAGGCAGATAACGGAAAACGGCGCTGTCGTGTCTGAGATGCCATTCAATGCCGAACCCATCGCCCGGCACTTTCCGCGCCGCAATCGGTTGATATCGGGCATGTCCGCTGGCGTCGTCGTTATAGAGGCGGCCGCACGCTCCGGGTCACTCATCACCGCACGCTTTGCGCTCGAACAAGGCCGCGAGGTTTTTGCCGTGCCGGGCTCACCGCTGGATCAGCGCGCCCAAGGAACCAACGGTCTGCTGCGCAATGGCGCAACCCTGGTTCAGACACCTGAGGATGTTCTGGAGGGTATTGAAAGCCAGTTCAGTGCGCCGGGAGATCTGGAGGATCAGGTCGAAGGGAGGTCAATTGGCCAGAGCAGGGGAACCGCTCCTGAAGCCACACGCAAATACGATGACTCCATCAATGATGAGGTTCTCGGTCTACTGAGTTCGACCCCTGTGCACATCGATGAACTCGCACGCATGTGCGGAGCACACATATCGATCGTCTCAACGGCAGTGTTGGAGTTGGAACTTGGCGGGCAGGCAATTAGACATCCCGGCGGGGGGGTGTCTGCTACCTAGTCGCGACGCGCTCACGAAGCTTCAGGAAACCAGCAAATAGCGTCAGCTTCAGCGAGCGGCCCGTTTGGCGCGAGGGCTTGGGGCGGATTTTCCGCTTGAATTCTTACCTTCTGCGACCCGGGAGGCTTCACTCCCGGCCATCTCAAGAAGATAGGCGAGAAACGTCATATCTGTCTGACGTGCCGCAGAACTCAAACCGATCAACATGTCGAAAATGTAAGCAGCCGTCTGCTGCTGATCGTCCCCGACACTGATCTCAGAATTATCGTTCAAAGCTTTACCCATTCCTCACTCCCTAAAACAAACCGCACGAACACACGGCCTGTCCCCCGCAAAACAGACTGTAACGAAAGCAAATTCCATTACAACCATAAGGATTTACTACGTGAATGGTACGACACATTACAACACTCGTTTAACGTGCATCATAGTCGAAATGGCAGTTCAATAACAGTTTCACCGCAATACCCACCAATTTATGATGCGAAAAGAATGGGCACCCACGCCCATATAACGGGCATTTGACACTTCGATACTTCCAACACCATGTTGTCGCGTCGAATCGGGGCTAAGTACTTCCGTGCCCCCCGTCGTCGCTTTTCCCCAAACCGGCAGCACTTTGCCGGCATGCGTTTGAGGTTTGTGTGGTCAACAACGTCGTTATCGTGGAATCCCCGGCCAAGGCCAAAACCATTAACAAGTATCTGGGCAACGACTTTACGGTCCTGGCCTCATACGGCCATGTGCGTGACCTGCCGCCAAAGGATGGCTCAGTTGATCCCGAGCAGGAATTCGACATGAAGTGGGAGATTTCTCCCAGTTCCAAGAAGCAGTTCCGCGCCATCGAAACCGCCGTCAAAGGCGCGGACAAGCTCATTCTGGCGACTGACCCAGACCGCGAAGGTGAAGCCATTTCCTGGCATGTCCTTGATATGCTGAACCAGAAAAAGGTTCTTAAGGGCATGCCGGTCGAGCGGGTTGTCTTCAATGCGGTCACCAAGAAGTCGATTCTCGAGGCCATGGAGAATGGCCGCGAACTGGATAACGACCTGGTTGAGGCATACAAGGCACGCCGCGCGCTTGATTATCTTGTGGGCTTCAATCTCTCACCTGTCCTGTGGCGCAAACTTCCCGGCTCCCGCTCGGCCGGGCGTGTTCAGTCTGTGGCCCTCCGGCTCATTGTGTCGCGAGAAATGGAGATCGAACAATTCAAGCCGCAGGAATACTGGTCAATTGCGGCTGATCTCATCAATGAAAGCGGCGAAGCCTTCAATGCCCGTCTGACAAACTTCAATGGCAAGAAGCTAGACAAGTTTGACCTGGCCAACGAAACACTTGCCCGTGAAGCAGAGGCCGCCGTCAAAGCCTCGCTTCTTACTGTCGCATCCGTTGAAGCCAAGCCGGCAAAGCGCAATCCGCCAGCCCCCTTCACCACCTCCACCCTACAGCAGGAAGCCTCGCGCAAACTTGGCTTCAATGCATCGCGCACCATGCAGGTGGCCCAGCGACTATATGAAGGTGAAGACATCGGCGGCGAAACAGTAGGCCTCATCACCTACATGCGAACCGACGGTGTGCAAATGACCCCGGAAGCCATAGATGAAGCGCGTGATGCGATCGCAAGCCAGTTTGGCCGCAATTATCTGCCGGACAGCCCGCGCGTTTACCGCACCAAAGCCAAGAACGCGCAAGAAGCCCACGAAGCGATCCGCCCCACTGACCTGTCGCGCACACCGGAAGACGTGTCCCGCTTTGTGAGTGACGAACAACTCAAGCTCTATGAGCTGATCTGGAAGCGCGCTATCGCCAGCCAGATGCAAAGTGCCGCTTTTGAACGGACGACGGTTGAACTCAAGAATGCGGATGGGTCAGTAGGCCTGCGTGCCAACGGGTCAGTGCTCACATTTGACGGTTTTCTGACCCTCTATCAGGAGGGGGTAGATGATTCAGATGGTGACGAAGACAGCAACCGCCTGCCAAAGCTGAGCGACGGAGAAAAGCCGAAAACAATTACCGTCAATGCCGATCAGCATTTCACCGAGCCCCCGCCCCGCTTTACAGAAGCCTCCCTTGTTCGCCGCATGGAAGAACTGGGCATCGGCCGCCCGTCAACCTACGCGTCGACCCTCAGCACACTAAGAGACCGCGAATACGTCCACATGGACCGAAACCGCTTCATGCCAGAAGACAAGGGACGTGTTGTCACTGCGTTCCTTGAAAAGTTCTTCAACAAGTATGTGCAGTA
>ERZ1740067.2119-NODE-2119-length-12512-cov-13.394718_pt1 | contig 12512 bp, 13 predicted proteins | sample MGYA00581736_ERZ1740067 | MGnify/ENA primary metagenome ERZ1740067 (study PRJEB43018, sample SAMN04849236) | marine metagenome | isolation source: floating plastic debris | place: Pacific Ocean | collected 2008-08-27 | study: EMG produced TPA metagenomics... | reverse complement strand
CTCTTTCAAGCGCGCTTCGACGTTCATGTGGATATCTTCAAGTGCAGTAGAGAACTCAAAAGACCCTGTTTCAATCTCTGACAATACGGTGAGCAGGCCTTCCCGCATCGCCTCTGCATCGCTAGCTGTTACGATGCCCTGTGCAGCGAGCATTGCCGCGTGGGCCCTTGATCCGGCGATGTCCTGTGCCGCCATGCGTTTGTCGAACCCGATTGAGGCATTGATGGCCTCCATAATCGCATCGGGTCCGGCCGCAAAACGGCCACCCCACATCTGGTTCGAGGATTTGTCGGACATGTCTTAACCCCTTCGGAGGGACGATGAAAAAAACGATTGCCGCCATCCTCTATACGGGCCTCGTGACGCTTGCAAACCCGGCTCTGGCTGACCTTTCCGCAGCCGAGGCAATGCGCGAAGGGGATATGAAAAAACTGGTGTTTCATAGCGAGGCGCAAGCAGCGGGAACATCCGACTTTACCACCTTCGACGGTGAGCCACTGTCGCTTGCCAACTACAGCGACAAATGGGTGCTTTTGAACTTCTGGGCGACCTGGTGTGCACCCTGCCGCAAAGAAATGCCGATGCTGTCGGAATTGCAGACTGAATTTGGCGGTGCCGAATTTGAGGTTGTGACAGTGGCCACTGGGCGCAATCCTCCCCCGGCTATGAAGACCTTTTTCGAAGATATCGGCGTCGACAACCTGCCGCTTTATCGCGATCCAAAATCCAAGCTGGCACGAGAGATGGGTGTTCTGGGCCTGCCCATCACCGTAATACTGAACCCGGAAGGACAGGAAGTTGCCCGCATGCGAGGGGATGCCGATTGGGCGTCAGACAACGCCAAAGACATCCTGCGCACTATTTTGGGCCAACCCACATCTGGATAAGTATCGCGAAAGCCGAAGGACGCGCTTTCGCAGGAACTCTGGTGCGGCCCCCGCCGCTGACTTGGCATGCAGCACTTCACCTCGGATCAGAGTTGTAGCTGCAAAGTCGCGCCCCCGCGCATGCCGTAAATCGTCTTAAAGCCAGAGCTCCTGCGCTGCTGCGGATGACGTCTCGTGCGCATGTATTCCGGTGAACCCGGCATCCGTGAGCAAAGAGAGAGTGTGGACGTGGTCAGAGACCAAACGCATCGACGTCACCTGTGTTCAGGCCCCCGCCCGACGCCGTTTGTTTGTCAGAAATGTGGCGGCGGACCAAGTGTTTTGCCTTTTTTGCCCTGATCAACGACCGTTCAGCAGACAATCGTGTTGATCACCGCAGAATTGTGACCGCGCGCCGCTATAATCCTGCCACATTTGCGTCCCATTTCGAACGCCCTTGGCCATCTTTGCGACTGTGCATGAAGAGAATCAGGCGCGCCGTCTTGAGCAAAATCCAAACGTCCAAGCCAAACGACTGATGGGCGGCATAGTGCGCTTCTATCTTGAGTTTGCAGGGCAGGATGTTTTCCACATAGATCCGCTCTAGCGTTTCATGATTTGCCGCTGATCGCATAGCGCCCCGCTCTTCCGTCGCCAACATGACCGTACCGAGCCCAGTGACCCCAGGACGACATGATAGGACTTTCGCAAAGTCAGAATGGAACGCTTCAACCATGCGCCGGGTCGGCGGGCGCGGGCCGACGATGCTCATGTCCCCAACCAGGACGTTCCAAAGCTGTGGTAGCTCATCGAGGTGCCACCGTCTTAGCACCCGACCCAAAGGTGTGATCAACGCCGCTTTGGTACCTCCGGTAGGAAGCCCATCGTCACACCCCCTCATTGTGCGCAGCTTCCACATTGAAAACGGGGCATCCAAACCCCGCATTCTTTGCGCCGCAAAGAGAGGCGCGTGACGATCCAAAAACAGGATCAAAAGCGCCAACCCGGCAATCAGCGGCCATAGACAAAACAAAAGAACGGAAGCGATCACGACGTCGAAAAGACGTTTAGAGCTTGGCATAATAGGTGACCCTAGTCGTAAACTGTTCGCGCCAGCTTATGTGCAAGAACCCTAATGTGCCGTTAACCTACTCTGACGCAAACCCACGTCGCCCAACGCTTTCATAGGAAACAAACCCGGCGTCTTTGGCGAATTCCGCATTATAGACATTGCGTAGATCTGCCATCGCAGCATTTGACATCGACGACGCAAGCAATGGCAAATCCAAGGCGCGGAATTCGTTCCATTCGGTCATTATCACCAGCAAATCCGCTTTTTGCGCCGCAACATAAGGATCCTCCACCCAAGTCACACCCGGGAGCAGCTCCTCCCCCTCATGCTGGCCTTGCGGGTCACACACCCGAACCTGAGCGCCTCCACCGACAAGTGCAGGTACAACGGTCAGTGATGGGGCGTCACGCATGTCGTCTGTATTGGGTTTGAACGTCACCCCAAGCACCGCAACGGTTTTTCCATTGAACGACCCACCGCACAAATCTTGCAGCTTGTTGATCATCCGCCGTTTGATGTCTTCATTGACCGAAATCACAGCTTCTGTGATGTGCATGGGGCTTGCGTGTTCCTGCCCAATCCGGGCCAGAGCCTTAGTGTCTTTGGGAAAGCATGATCCGCCATATCCCGGACCGGCGTGCAGAAACTTGTTACCGATGCGGTTGTCCATACCCATGCCTTTGGACACTTGTTTGACGTCTGCACCCACCTTTTCACAAAGCGCCGCAATTTCATTTATGAAGGTAATCTTGGTCGCGAGAAACGCGTTGGCCGCGTATTTGATCATTTCCGCGGATTCGAGATCAGTTGTAACGATTGGGAAATCACGCAAGTACAACGGCCGATAGATGTCAGACATGACGCCAGCCGCGCGTTCCGTCTCAACGCCGACAACCACGCGATCCGGCTTCATAAAGTCATCAATGGCCGCACCTTCACGCAGGAATTCAGGGTTGGATGCGACATCAAAGTCCAGGTCTGGATTTGCAGCTGCCACAACCTCACGCACTTTGCGATTTGTTCCAACGGGAACGGTCGATTTCGTGACGATGACAACATAGTCTTTGGCCGCTTTCGCAATTTCTTCGGCAGCCGCCATCACGTAGGTCAGGTCCGCATGTCCATCGCCGCGACGTGTCGGCGTACCGACGGCAATAAAGACCGCCTCTGCCCCTTCGATAGCTGCTGCGAGGTCCAGCGTGAACGCAAGGCGTCCTGCTTCCACATTCTTTGCCATGAGCGTGTCGAGCCCCGGCTCGTAAATTGGCACCTCACCGCGTTCGAGCATCTCGATCTTGCGTGGGTCTTTGTCCACACACACTACGTTGTGCCCAAAGTCCGAAAAACACACACCCGACACAAGGCCGACATACCCGGTCCCTATCATCGCAATCTTCATGACGCTGCCCCTTGTTCTGTAAGCACGTTCTGCGGCGCACGCTTGTGACGGTCAACTCTTCGAAGAAACGACGCCAAAAGAAAAGGGCGCGCTGTGGCAGCACGCCCTAACTCTGAAATCTTAATGCGGTGTTTACGAACCAGTTTCTTCCAGTTCTGGTCCCACGGACACCAGATAGGCATAGACATCTTCCATACCCTTCCGCAGGCGGTACGACATCTTGGACCGCGCACCGGCATCATCCAGATAGGTTGCGAGGAACTTCTTAGGGTCCTGAACATACTCGACGAACGTCTCTTCGTCCCAGATCAGACCCGCTTCACCCGCAGCGACAAGGCTGTCACCATAGCGAAACCCTTCTTGGACACCGGCCTGTTTGCCGATGATTCCATAAAGGTTTGGCCCTGTACGGCCACCTTTCACGATCTCGGTTCCGTCATCGGCCACGATCATGTGGCAGGACTTACATTTGTTGAATTCCTTTGCACCTGCTTCCGCGTCACCCTCTGCGAATGCTGTTCCAGCAAATGCGATGGCCGTGGCTGTGGTTACGATCATAAGCTTCATGTCGAACTCCTTTGGCTATGGTTGGCCCCAGTTTAGCGCGCGTTTGCTTTGATAACCAATAACAAACGCCTTTTCGTCTGACCGGACCTAATCGACAGAGGCCGCATGTCAAGCAACGTCATGCGCGATTGCACATTGTTTCCAAAGGGTTGAGAGCGCCTGAACCAAGTGTTCGATATCGGCATCGCTGTGTAGCGGACCTGGCGTAAAGCGCAAACGTTCCGTGCCCTTTGGCACCGTCGGATAATTGATCGGTTGGACGTAGATCCCATAGTCCTGCATCAGGATATCTGCGAGCATCCGGCACTTGACCGGGTCCTTGATCATCACCGGAATAATGTGGCTAGGATTTTCGAGATGTGGAATACCCATCGCATCAAGACGCTGGCGCAAACGCGCAACTTGAACCCGTTGGTTTTCGCGTTCGACATTGCTTGTTTTGAGGTGCTGAATCGAGGTCCGTGCAGCCGCCGCAACAGATGGTGGAAGCGCTGTGGTGAAGATAAAGCCGCTGGCAAAAGACCTGACAAAGTCGCACAGCGCCTCAGTCCCGGTGATATAGCCGCCCATGACGCCAAAGGCTTTCCCAAGCGTACCTTCGATCAGCGTGATCCGATCTGCCAGACCTTCGCGTTCTGACACGCCACCGCCGCGGGGGCCGTACATGCCCACAGCGTGAACTTCATCAAGATACGTCAAGGCGCCATGCTTCTCGGCGACCTCCACGATCTCTTGCATCGGGCAGATGTCGCCATCCATCGAATAGACTGACTCAAACGCCACGATTTTGGTCGCGTTCACCGGCAGTGCCGCAAGTTTGCGATCCAGATCCTCCGGATCATTATGTTTCCAGATGACCTTGTTGCAGCGGGCGTGACGAATGCCTTCGATCATGGATGCGTGGTTCAATTCATCCGACAGGATCACAGCATCCGGCAGGCGCGAGCCAAGGGTCGAAAGCGCGGCCCAGTTGGACACATAACCGGACGTGAACAACAATGCGCTTTCCTTGCCGTGCAGATCGGCCAGTTCCGCCTCAAGCAACTTGTGCTGGTGATTGGTCCCCGAGATATTGCGGGTGCCGCCTGCGCCACATCCGTTTTCCGCCACCGCATCCTGCATCGCCTTGATCACCTTGGGGTGCTGGCCCATGCCAAGATAGTCGTTAGAACACCAGACCGTCACCTCATCCGGGCAATCGTCATCGTGGCTTTTGGCCTTGGGAAAGGCGCCGCACTTGCGCTCCAGCTCGGCAAATATCCGATAATTGCCCTCTTCCTTCAGGGTATCGAGCTGGGCATTGAACAAGCTGTCAAAGTCCATGGGCGTCCTCCGTTCGTCTTAGTGTCTTGTCATGTTGTTGTGATTTGGGCGCCGGCAACATCCAGCGCCAGAGTTTCTCATCGGGCAGCGGCAGAACCATGAACCAGTGCTCAAGCAGCGCCAGAGCGGTGATGGCTGCCAACAGGGCAAAGCCCACCACATCGCCTTGCGTGGTGGCCGAATAAATCCGCTCCAGCCAGCACGCGACAGCGAAGGTCAGCGCGGTGATGGACACGGGAAAAAGCCAGTTCATCTTGGCATAACGAAAATGACTGGGAAGATGCGCCAAGGGGGCCGGCAGAAATTCTGTGTTGATCTTTGGAACCCCCAGAAAGAGGTTCAGCTTGGCTGAGATGCGCGCAAAGAACAGCACCGCAAAGGTCCAGAAGCCAAACGTGTTCTCTGCCCCGTGCGTGTATAACCAGATGCCGGCCAACGTCGCTGCGAGCAACATCTCATGATATGCAATGGTCCCCCAGGCCCGGATAAAGCGTTCCCATTCCGGAATATCATCCCGACAGTCATGCGTGTTGGGGCCAGTGATCGTTCCGGTCAGAAAGGCCATCTCGATCCAGCCCCAAAGCGCAAGCGCTGCCAGAAACGCATGATAGGCAGAGGCCACAGACGTGCCATGTGCGCTTGACCAGATGCCATATGCACCCAAGAGGAACACCGGGAATGCTGCAACCGTCAGGACCTGACCAAATCGCAAACCCCGCCGGTCAGCGTATTTCACGACCATAAGGATCACCCCGGTGGAAAACCACCAGAGGAAAAGCGCCAAAAGGGCTGCGATCCATGGGTCACTCAGCACGCGTATCTGTCCTTCCTCTTGCTTCAAATACCTTTGGGGGTCTGGGGGCAAAGCCCCCAGTTGGTCGCCGCCCGAAGGCGGCGAAACCAAATCAGTATGACGGCACCAACCGCGTCACGGCAGGCACCTTGTGTTTCTTGACCGGAATAAAATAGAGCGACACAAAACAAGATGCCGCCTTGGCGGCGCCGCTCCACTCTTTGAGTTTGCCGCCAAAGCCACCCTGCTTTTTGCCTTCTGCAATCTGCACATTGGCGCGTTGCAAACGTTCCAGGGTCGGCTGCCAACGCGGATGGTCAATATCAAGGGTGATCGGGAAGATCTGCTTGGTGAGCTCAGAGGTCTTGGTAAAGACCTCATGCGCGTACCAGTCCGGATCGACACCAAGGGCTTCATGGAAGGCCGGGCGCTGATGATCGCGCACATACATCGTCGCGTAGACAGCTGTCAGGAAGAACTTGATCCAGTAGACATTGCGCCCTTGGGTCAGCTTGGGATCGGTTTTCATGAGCAAGGCGAATGCCTCACCGTGGCTGAACTCGTCGTTGCACCACTCTTCGAACCACTTGAAAATCGGGTGGAACCGGTGCTCGGGGTTCGCCTCAAGATGGCGGAAGATCGTGATGTAACGAGCGTAGCCGATCTTTTCGGACAGGTATGTCGCGTAGTAGATAAACTTTGGACGGAAGTAGGTGTACTTCTTCGACTGCGTCAGGAACCCAAGGTTCACCCGCAGACCCGCTTCGCGCAGCGCATCATTGATAAACCCAGCATGCCGCGCTTCGTCCCGCGCCATGAGTTGGAACAGCTGTGTGATGTCCTTGTTGTTCCCGCGTCGCTTCATTTCCTTATAGAGCACGCAACCCGAGAACTCTGCAGTGCAGCTTGAGATGAGGAAATCGATGAATTCCTTCTTCAGCTGCGGTTCCATGTTCTCCCAATCGACATGGTCCCAGTCTTCATTCTTTTTGAAGTGACCCTTGTTCGGATCAGACACCATCTGAGCGATTAACTCGTCCCACTCTTCACGGATGTCCGACACATCAATCGCATCAAGCTCATCAAAATCGGTGGTGTAGAAACGCGGAGTCAGCAGCGTGTTGGCCATTGCCGTTTCAGTCGCGAAATCGTCGTCGTACTTCGCTTGTTCTTCCTGGATCGCCAGACCTTCTTCGACGGTCGTGGCATCGGCGGTGTGTTTGGCGTGCATGTTCATAGCGTGACCTCCTCAGAGAAGGAGAACTCGCAAAGCTCCATCACTTCAAAATCGCCGGTCAGGCGCGTCCAAAGCTGTTCAAGCTTGGAGGCACGGACAATGACCGCCTCACGGTCTTCGCGCACAACTTCACCGAACGGGGCCATGATTTCTGGTCCCTGAACTTTTACTTCATCGCCGGGATAGATCACCGCACCGTTGTTGAAACGGACATGTGCATGCAGGCTCTCAAAGCAGTGGCTGACTTCCACTGTGCAGGGGGCCCTTTCGACGTCTTTGGTTAACAAACCCATTTTGGTTCCCTTTCGATTATTTGAGCAGTCTGGCGAAGGCTGCTGCATTGTCGGCGCCGAACCCCATCAGGTCCGCACCCCATCCCGTGCTGGGATCAAAGATCTCAAGCCGGTAGTTTTCACGTGCGCGGATGATCACAGGACCATCCAGTGGGGCACGTGCCTTGGTGCGTTCGCGTTGCAAAACGCGCCACATGCCCGAAAGGAATCCTCCCTCTTCGGGGCTGTATTCAGCGACCAGTGTCCGATCTTCGGCAAAGACCTTGGCTGCGCCGCTCATGTCGCCCTCAAGATAGAGGGTCCTTTCGATAACCACCGGACTGTCCGGCGCTGTGAATTGCGCCGGTCCATCAAGCCAAGTGTAGATGCTGACCATAGTCAGACAGATCATCACCATTGCGAACATCGCCCGCACAAGAATGCGCGGCACAAGTTCCTTTTCCGTGGCATGAATGCGGGGTTTGTCCAACGTGTTGGTTTGCATGATCACGTCCCCCACTATTCTGCTGCAACAGGCATGGGTGCGTCGCTCGTGCGTGCAACCTGCGGAGTTGAGACACGCGCATGTGCCGCTTCTGAAATCATAGACGCGATCTCTTCCGCGTCGTTGATGCAGCGCAAGGCGGGTTGCGTCGGCGAAATTTTCCAAGGGCGCACATGCGGCCAGCACACCAGATAACTGATCCGCGTGGTGCCCATCAGATCAAAGGCGATGGTTCCGGTGCCTGTTTTGCGCAGGTCCAGATTTGCATTGCGGATCTGCGTGTAGGGCAGGTTGAGCGTCACATTCAGAGCCGCGCCAATGCGCATGGCCACCCGGCGGTTTGTCACCGTGTAGACGGTGTAAAACGCTTGCGTCCATGCAATGCCCATAAGGATGGCGCAGGTGATCGCACCCAAGATCAGAAACGGCACCGACGCGCCAATGGCTTCGCCAAGTGGCATCAGATCAACGACAGCCATAAACCGCCACGCCGCAAGAAACACGAAATACGCTGCAACCCAGTAAAGGTTCAGGGACTCCTTGGATAAAGCCCACCAATTCGGTTTGCCCTGCCACAGGATCACCTCCCCTTGAGGAGGTGTTTCTGGCAGTCCCTTGACCGGTTCGATTTCAAAATCGTCTTGCGACATGGTGGGTTCCCTTTTCCTAATAGCCGTGGCTGCGGCTGTTGGGTCTTCGGTCGATCAGAGCTGTGGTTCCTGGCGTTCCGTGCTCGCGTAAAGCGTGCCACCGCCGTAATAGGCACTGATCTTGTCTTCCTCGAGCTTGGTCACTTGCTGGGCAGCGGCCAGTGTTGGCACACCGGCAAAATGCTCTCCAAAGATCGAACGCACCTTGACGCGGTTGCCCCAAATGCGGGCAAAGGTCAGCGGCACAAGACGCGATCCTCCGCCGTATTCGGCGTCGAGTTCCAATTCGAGATAACGAACCATCTGCTCGGGTTCGTCGATCCACATATCGGTCACCTTGCCAACGATGGCGCCGTCGCCAGCCACAACCGGCAGGCCACGCGGGTCACGACCAGCGGCAACCCGAAAGCTTTCGCTGCCAGACATGGGGATGATTTTGGGATGACCGTGGCCGTCAAGTTCTGGCTCATCCCGGCGGGGCGCCCAGCTGCCTGGCCCAACACCATCGGCCAACGGGTTGCCCACTGGATCAAACGGGAAGCCGCCGCTGTCAAACTGACGCGTCAGCTTTTCGTTGATATCAGTCCGCTCGGGTGTCTGGCCTGATGGGACAGTGTATTCACCGCGCCCATGGGGCAGTTTGAACGTTTTGTCCGCCGGGTTGGGGAACACGCTGCCCGCATCAGCTTGGCTGCCGTCTTCGTCTAGAAGCGGATAGCCTTCACGTTGGTTCTCGCGCTGGATCCAGATCACGAGACCCACGAAGAAGATGAAAAAGATCCAAAGCGAGATGCTCGCCAGATCGAGGTTTCCAAGGATATAGTCTTCGGTCATCTTGTTACGCTCCTTGTTGGGCCTTGGTCAGGTTGGGAAATCGGCAAGGCCCAGGCCTTTCGATTTGTGATGTGAATAGGTTGCGCGGCGGCTTTCGTTGATCAGGCGTCCGAGAACGATCAACGTCAAAAACAGCAGCGCGATTTCGAGGTGATAGACAACAGAGTATCCGGTCGTTGGCGTTTGCAGCGCATCGCCCCAAGCACCGGACATGGCGATCATGTTAACGCTGTCTCGGGTTGCACCACCGATCAAGGTAGACAGACCCGCTGCCGTTGCTTGCGCAGCGCCCCACGCGCCCAGCGCAAGGCCACGACCGGCTAGCCCTTCGGCTGGAAGGGTCATCGCAGCCGTCAGCGTCGAAATGGCAAAGTACCCACCACCAAACCCGATCAGGCCAGCGCCGGTAAAGAACAGAAACGTGCTGTTCATTGGGGCGGCAAAGATCACGATGCTGAACGCGATGACGCCAGCCAGCAAGCCGACAGATGCCATGCGATAGGTGTTGCCACCGGTGGTCAAAACGCGGGCGGCAAGGGCAAAACCCAGCAGCGCACCTGCCGACCAGGTCGCCGTAAGAAGCGTCGTCGCCGATACGCTTAGACCCAGAATTTCACCGCCGTAAGGCTCCAGCAGCACATCCTGCATGTTGAACGCCATCGTTCCCAAGAACACGACCGCCAAAAGGCGACCCGCCGTGCCACCTTCGGTAAAGTCAGTCCACGCAGCTTTGAACGATGGTTGCGGTGCTGCGCGTTCTTCTTTGGACATCGGCTTGACGCGCTCTTGCTTCCAAAGCGCGATCACATTCAGGACGACGGTCACCACAGCACAGCCCTGTATGACGCTGATCAGAAGGACGCCGCTGAAATCCTGCAGCAACCAGCCGATCACGATAGCCGACACGCCCATGCCGATCAGGAACATCACATAGAGCAGCGCCACAACACGCGGACGCGTTTCATCAGTCGCGCGATCCGCAGCAAGCGCAAGCCCAGCCGTCTGTGTCATATGCATGCCAAAGCCGGTCATGATGAACGCGAGCGCGGCAAGCACTTCGCCCGCAAAAGGAATGTCATGGGTGACGTCGCCCCCGAGCACCAGCAAGCATGCAGGCATGATGGCCAAACCGCCAAACTGCCAAAGTGTGCCGAACCAGAGATAGGGGATACGCTTCCACCCGATGGAGGACCGGTAGTTGTCGGACTTGAACCCAAGTAGCGCGCGGAATGGTGCAATCAGGACAGGCAAGGCCACCATGATGGCAACCAGCGTTGCAGGCACGCTCAGTTCGACGATCATCACGCGGTTCAGCGTGCCCAGCAGCATAACGCCCGCCATACCGACGGATATCTGGAACAGCGCCAGCCGCAGCAGCTGACCCAAGGGCAAATCGTCAGACGCCGCGTCCGAGAACGGCAGCATCCGAAGACCCAAGGATTTCACCTGACTGCGGGCAATGATCATGGGCGGAACTCCAGCGCTTGGCTGATGTAGAAGCCGGAATTCACGCGGCCCAAATCATTGAGTTGACCAATGTCAGAGACTGATTTTGACAGACGCGACGGCCCGTGCGGGATCATGGTCGGCGACCGATCCGACTTGGGGAACACCTTGCCCGCGTACCACATGCCCATCAGCAACGGCGTGCGCGGTGCAACAGTGAATACAACCGATCCGCTTGTGCGTTCTCCCAGTTTTGCCAGGGCATTCCGGATGTCGGCTTGCGTGTAGTAGATCAGGCTGTCCATTGCGATCACGTGGTCGAACGACCCCAGATCGGTGGACAGCATGTCTCCGCTGGCAAAGGTCACATGCTGCTTCAACGTGCTGGGCAGGCGATCTTCGGCGATCTTGACCAACGATGGAGAGATATCTACCGCCGTCACGTCCGCCCCGCGCAGCGCGAGTTCGTGCGTCATCTGCCCGGCACCACACCCGGCATCAAGCACGCGCACGCCGTTCAAATCGTTTGGCAACGCAGACAGCAACGTCTCGCGCATCTGATCCCGGCCTTTGCGGACGGTTTCGCGAATACGGCTGACGGGAGCGTCCGATGTCAGACGCTCCCATACTTTTGTTGCCGTGCGGTCGAAGTAATGTTCAACCCGGTCGCGGGTGAGTTCGTAACTCATCAGTCGAACCCCAGCAGTTCAAAGATATCGCGGTCTTCGAGCGGCGTTGGCGTCATCGCCTCGGTGCCATTCCAGAGGGTTTCGGCCAAGCGGATGTATTCCTTGCGGGCCAAGACGATGTCTTCCTCATCCGGCATCTCGAACAACGTCTTTTTCTTGAGACGGGAACGGCGGATCGCGTCGTAGTCGGGCATATGCGCGATACGCTTAAAGCCGACCTTGTCGCAGAAGCGGTCCACCTCATCCGTGTCTTTGGACCGGTTGGCGACACAGCCAGCGAGGCGAACCTTGTAGTTCGAAGACTTCGCCTGCACCGCCGCGATGATCCGGTTCATTGCGTAGATGCTGTCGAAGTCATTCGCCGTGACGATCATCGCGCGGTCCGCGTGCTGGAGCGGGGCAGCAAAGCCACCGCAGACCACGTCACCCAGAACGTCGAACAAAACGACATCGGTGTCTTCCAACAAGTGGTGCTGCTTGAGTAATTTGACGGTCTGGCCGACCACGTAACCACCGCAACCGGTGCCTGCCGGAGGACCCCCAGCTTCGATGCATTTCACACCGTTGAAGCCATCGGCCATGAAGTCTTCGGGCCGCAGTTCTTCCGCGTGGAAATCAACCTCTTTAAGAATATCAATCACGGTCGGCTGAAGCTGGCCGGTAAGGGTGAACGTGCTGTCATGCTTCGGGTCACAGCCGATCTGAAGCACCCGCTTGCCTAGTTTGGAAAACGCGGCGGACAGGTTCGACGACGTGGTCGATTTACCGATGCCGCCTTTGCCGTAGACAGCGAAAACCTTGGCCCCTTCGATCTTCATCGAATTGTCCTGATGCACCTGCACCGATCCTTCGCCGTCCT
>ERZ1740067.2118-NODE-2118-length-12528-cov-6.427964_pt1 | contig 12528 bp, 8 predicted proteins | sample MGYA00581736_ERZ1740067 | MGnify/ENA primary metagenome ERZ1740067 (study PRJEB43018, sample SAMN04849236) | marine metagenome | isolation source: floating plastic debris | place: Pacific Ocean | collected 2008-08-27 | study: EMG produced TPA metagenomics... | reverse complement strand
GGGTTGGGTGGTCTTTGGGGTGTGGGTGGGGTGTGGGGTGTTATCGGGGGGGCTTGGCGGTGCGAAGTGAGGTGTGGATGGATGCGGGCTTTGTTGCGCGGGGCGCGATAGACTCGCGTGCACATGCACGCTGGCGACCCGCTCCTGGTTGAGAACGGGTCGGGCTGGCGTGCGAGCGGCGACGTTTGGCTGGTGCGATGGTGCTGGCGGGAACGGTTGCCGGACCCGAGGCTTGCCTGCGGGCGCCTGGCGAGAGCCAAACACGGGCTTTCACATGGAGCAATTGGAGCAATGGACGCGATGAAGATGCTTCGCGGTGGTCGATCCGGTGGTTGCCACGGCGCGATGGCGTGCGAGGCGCTTGAAGCGCGGATGGTCATGTCGTGGTCCGGTGCGGAGAGCGCGCTGCTTGAGCTCGTCAACCGCGCGCGGCTCGATCCGGTGGCGGAGGGCGTGCGTCTTGGGATTGATCTGGAGGCGGGGCTGACCGCTTCGGAACGTTTGCGGCTTCGGCCGACCGATGCGCTGGCGTTTGACTCGACGCTTGCGGATGTGGCGCGGGGGCAGGCGGCGTTTGTTGCGGCGGAGGGGGCCCCCACTGTTGTCGGGCCGAACGGCGAGAGCGTGACGACGCTTGCGAAGGACCTTGGGTACGCGGGCAGCGCGGGCGCTGTGGCGGGGATCGAGCTGGGGTCGCTGGATCAGGCGGCGATCGAGGCGGTGTATGCGGGATGGATGGCGGATGTTGACACGCGCAAGTCGTTGCTTGGGTTGTTCGCGACCTTTAGCGAGTCGCTGAACTGGGACGGGTTCGGCGCGGGGCTGGTTGAGGTCGATGGCTCGGTGCACGTGGTGGCGGTGCTCGGATTTCCGGGGAGCGATGCATCGGCCCGGTTTGTGGGCGCGGCGTTCGATGATGTGAACGCGGATGGGTTTGCGGAACTTGATGAGCTGCGCGAGCGGGTGCAGGTGGACGTGACGCCCGCGGGCGATCCGAATCGGCTTGCGGGCAGCGCGGTGACGGAGGAGGGCGGGGCGTGGTCGATCGCGCTTGCCGACGGTGATTATGACGTTCGGTTCACGGACCTTTCGACGGGCCTGGTAAAGCGCACGAGCATCACCGTTGCGGGCGAGAACGTGAAGCTGGATGTGCTCGCGGCGGAGATCGTGGAGGACGTGGCGGGGAGTCCGCTGGACCGCGGGCGGGTGGCGGATGGGACGCGGCCTGTGCTTGCCGAGACGCTTGATCCGACGGTGATGGTGGCGTTTCTGAATCGCAATGACGATGCGGCTGTGCTGACGCGCGAGGGCGATGGGTATCGGCTTGAGCTTGCGGGTACGCAGGCTGGGGCACCTGCGCTGTCGGGGGCGATCGAGGCGTGGCGTGATACGCGGGATGGATTGATTTATGCGGCTGCGCCGTCGTCGGTGGGGTTGATCCTGCTTCGGCAGGATGCGAGCGGGGCGTGGTCGTTCCGGAACTTGTCGACGGAGCTTGATGGCGCCGGCACGGCTGGGATCGTGGTGACGCGGTCGATCACGGCGTTCGCGGATAACGCGGGGCTGCGGTACGTCGCGGGGCTGACCGATTCGGGCGAAGTTGTGCTGTTTGCGCAGACGGGGCGGAGCAACCAGGATCAGTCGCTGGTGTGGACGGCGACGAATCTGAGCACGGAACACTTGGCGCTGCAGGGGCAGGCGACGCCTGCGTTTGCGGGGGAGCTGATTAGCTTCGTGACGCCTTGGAATGCGCTGAATGTCGCGGGGCTTGATGATGCGGGGCGTGTGCGTGCGGTGTGGTTTGGCCCGGGGCGGACGCTCTGGAGCGCGGCGGACCTGAGCACGCAGACGGGCGCGCCGGTGCTGGTTGGCGGGCTGACCGCGTGGCTGACGGGTTGGAACGCGATGAACATCGCGGGGATCGATGCGGACGGGAATTTGTCGGCGGTGTGGTGGGTGCCGGGCGGCGACGGTTGGCGGCAGACGGACCTGACGGCGACGATCGGTGGGCCCGAGCTTTCGGCGGGGAGCGTGACGAGCTTCGTGACGACGTGGGGCGCGATGAATGTTGTGGGCGTGGATGGCGCGGGGCGCGTGGTGGTGTATTGGTGGGTGCCGAACAACGGCGGGTGGCAGATCGCGGACCTGACGACGGCGAGCGGGAGTGATGCGGGCGTGTTTGGCGGTGGGCTGCGGGCGGGCGTGAGTGTGGCGGGTGAGATGAGTGTTGTGGGTGCGCGGGCGACGGGGGATGTGTCGCGGCTGTCGTGGACGCCGGGCGAGCGGTGGATGCTTGAGGATGTGACGGGGCTGGTGCTTTGATGGGCGCGGCGAGGATTGGTAGAAATCGGATGAGGAGCAACGACTTGCGACGCGAGACGACCATTGATCGATCGAGGACTTCGCGGGAGTGGTCGGACTTTGAGGCGCTCGAGCCGAGGGTCGTGCTTGCGTCGCCGACGGCGGAGGACGTGCTGTTCATCTCGATGCTGAACCGGGCGCGGCTGGATCCGTTTGCCGAGGGCGAGCGGCTTGATGTGAACGTGCGGAAGGGGCTGACCTTTGACGAGCGGCAGACGCTTGGGGCGACGGGGCCCTTGGCGTTTAGCTCGACGCTGCTCGATTCGGCGCGTGCGCACACGCTCGATATGGGAACGAGCGGGTACTTCAGCTCGATCGACTTGTTCGGGCGGACGGCGGGCGACCGCGCGCGGGACGCGGGGTATGACGGGACGGCCGAGTCGCTGCTCTCGCAGAACGTGCCGGGGGCGGCGACGCTGTTTGAGTCGATGTTCGCCGACAACGGGCTGCGGCAGGTGTTGCTCGGGGCGTTTGACGACTTTGGGCCGTTCAATCAGTTCACGGAATTCGGGATCGGGTCGTGGGAGAGCACGACGGTGGGTGCTGATCCGAGCGTGATCTATCAGTTGCTGTTTGGGCTTCGGGATGTGCCGATCAATTCGTTTGGCGAGCGTGCGGGCGTGGCGCCGACGTACCTGGTTGGCACGACGTTCGATGATGTTGATGGGGACGAGTTTTACGATCTCGGCGAGGGCATCGATGGCATTCGCATCGACGTGCGCGAGAGCGGGGGCTCGGGCGCGATCGTGGGGACGTTTGTTACCGACGCGAGCGGGTGGTACCAGATCGAGCTTGGCGACGGCGCGTACGACGTGGTGTTTACCGATACCGCGACGGGCAACAGCATCACGCGGGGTGCGACGATCTCGGGGCAGAACGTGCACCTCGATGCGCGGCTTGTGCAGCTCAATGGCACGCCGGACGTGCCCGATGCGCCGGCGCAGGATTCGCGGCTTGCGGGGTCGTACGACTCGGATGGCAGGTTGACGATCGTGAGCCGGGCGGGTGATGGCGTGGGCCGGGCGTACCAGCAGAGCCTGGGGCTCGAGGGTTGGGCGTTGACAGGCCTTGAAGGTGCGCTGCAGGGGCAGACGCTTATTGGTGAGCTGCAAACGTGGTACGACAGCAAGGACCTGCGGACGTACGCGGCGGTGGCGAGCACGGATGGCGTGCTGCTGCTCACGCTGACCGGCGGAACTTGGAGCGCGCGGAATCTCAACGATGAGATCGCTGGGGCGCGGGTGCTCGAGGGCGACCTGGTTGTGTTTGAGGACAACAGCCAGACGCGGCATATCGGCGGGCTGGATCGGCGCGGCGACTTTGTGCTCTTTGTGCAGTCGCGCGAGACGGATGTGCAGGGGAACTTCGAGTGGACCTTCCGGCATGTGGCGCGGGATGATTTGCGGGCGCGGGGCGCGGAGATGCCGACCTTCCAGGTGGGCAGCCTGACGAGCTTTGTGACGAGCTGGAACGCGCTGAACATTGCGGGGCTCGACACGGAGGGGCAGGTCCGGACGATCTGGACGGCCGACAACGTGGATGGGTGGGTGACGAGCAATCTGAGTGCGCAGACCGGGGCGCCGCGGAGTGAGGGCGCGCTGAGTGTGTTCCTGACGAGTTGGAACGCGATCAATATTGCGGGCGTGAACGCGGAGGGCGAGATCCAGGTGACGTGGTGGATCCCGGGGTTCCAGGGCTGGCGTCTGACGAATCTGACGGAGCAGTTTGATGGGCCGACGGTTCGGCCGGAGAGCTTGACGAGCTACGTGCTGCCCTGGGGCGGGCTGAACGTGGGGGGCGTGAACTCGGGCGGCAAGGCTGTGGTGTTTTATTGGTGGGTGCCGGGCGGGCAAGGATGGCGGACGACGCGGCTGACGGACCTGGTCACGGACCCGGAGTTGCCGGCGACGTGGCAGACGAGCGCGTCGGGGCCGGGCGGTCGGGTGAACCTGATCAGCACGACGGCGGAGGGCGATGTGTACCGGCTGTATTGGCAGCCGGGGGATCGCTGGGATGGGCAAAATATCAGCGAGCTCTTTGAGGGCGCGTGAGTCCGAAACGTCATCTGTAGGGTTTGGGGCAGTTGCTTTGCCACGGGTGTGCTGTTGGGGCGGGGAATCACGTCCTGAACGTGTAATCACGTGTAATCAAGGGTTTTGGCAGGGTTGCCCGAACCGGTGTTGTGCCCGATGCTTACTGGAGGAATCTCCCGCCCGTGCGGGCGACGAGCTGGAGGTAGGCGTTGGGCCGAGCGTTTGGGCGTGATTTCGTGGGCGGCGAGCTGTTTGAGGCGTTGGAGCCTCGGGTGGTGCTGTTTGCGTGGACGGCTCAGGAAGTGCTGTTTGCCGAGCTGATTAATCGGGCGCGGTCGGACCCCTTTGCCGAGGGCGCGCGGACGGGTGTGGACGTGCTGCACTCGCTGACGGCCGAGGAGCGGGCGCGTGTGCAGGCGGTTGAGCCGCTGGCGCTGAATGAGGCGTTGACGCTTGCGGCGCGTGGGCACAATCAGGACATGGCGGCGCGGTCGTTCTTTGCGCATGAAAATCCTGACGGGTTGGACCCGAGCGATCGCGCGCGGAACGCTGGGTATGGCGCGGGCGCGGGGGAGAACATCGCGGCGGGGCAGTCGAGCGTGCTCGAGGCGCACATCGGCTTGCTCGATAGCGTTGGGCACCGGATGAACATCTTGAGCTTGCACGGGAACTTCTCGAGCGGGTTTCATTACAACGAGCTTGGGACTGGCGCACTGCCGCCGGGCTCGGTGAGCGGGACGCAGTACCAGTCGTACTACGGGCAGATGTTTGGCGTGGGCGGCGGCGGTGCGTTTGTGCTCGGCGTTGCGATTGCCGACGCGGACGGCGACCGGTTCTATGACCTTGGCGAGGGGATGGGGGGCGTGCGGGTTGATGTGTCGCGCGTGGACTCTCCCGAAGAGGTTGTGCAGTCGTACACGACGGGTGCGGCGGGGAACTACCAGATCCGCGTGGGCAGCGGCGAGTGGATGCTGACGTTTGTCGATGAGGCGACGGGGTTCGCGACGCGGCGTGCGGTGAGCGTGGGCGCGGACAACGTGAAGGTTGATGTGCTCGCGAGCGAGATGACCGGGCGGCTGGACGTGAACGCTTCGGCGCGTCGTGACGCGGTGGTGAGCGGGGCGTTTGCGCGGGATGGCTCGCTGACGGTTGTGACGGTGAATGAGGATGGCAGGCCGATCTCGCTGCGGTTTGCCGATGGGCGCTGGTCGGCCGATGACCTGGTGACGCTCGCGGGCGGGACGAACACGTCGCGCGATGTTGTGGCGTGGGTCGATCCGAAGGATGGGCGGTCGTATGCGGCGAGCGTGACGGGCGATGGGCTGGTTGTGTACGGCACGGATGGCGCGACGTGGTCGTCGACGAATGTGACCGTGACGACCGAGGGCGTTGCGATCACGGGTGAGATCACGGCGTTTGTGGATCAGCGCGGGCTTGCGCATGTTGCGGGGCTGTCGTCGGACGGCGATTTGCTGCTGTACCGGCAGACGGGCACGGTCGCGAGCGATGGTGGCTGGTCCTGGGAGATGGTGAATCTGTCGGCTGAGGACCTCGCGGGGCAGGGGATGGCGACGCCCGCGTTTGAGGGCCGGCTGGTGAGCTACGTCACGGCGTGGAACGGGCTGACGATCGCGGGGCTTGATGCGTCGGGCGATATCCAGGCGGCGTGGTGGGCGCCGGGGCGGGACGCGTGGGCGACGCAGAACTTGTCTGTCGCGACGGGCGCGGCGCCGATGTCGGGCGGGCTTACGGCGTGGCTGACCTCGTGGGGTGGGATCAACCTCGCGGGTGTTGCTGAGAGCGGCGCGATGACGGCGGTGTGGTGGGTGCCCAGCCGGAGCGGCTGGCGACAGGTTGATCTGACGGCGGCGGCGAATGGGCCGGAGCTGCGCGGCGAGACAGTCGCGAGCTTCGTGACCGGGTGGGGCGCGATGAACATCGCGGGGACGGACTCGGCGGGGCGGATGGTTGTGTATTGGTGGGTGCCGGGCGGCGGCGGGTGGCGAACGAGCGTGCTGAGCGAGACGGTGACGAACGCGCCGATGCTCGAGGGGCCGGTGCGGGGCGTGAGCGGGGCGAGCGATATCTCGCTTTTGGGCCAGCGTGCAAACGGGGATGTGGCGCGGTACTGGTGGCAGGCGGGCGCGGGGTGGAGCGCTGAGAACATCAGTATGGAAGTGGGTATGGGGCTGGGCCTGACCTGAGTCGCGCGGATTGGCCCGGCGGTAGGCTGGGCGTTATGAACATGCATGCGATCGTGTTGGCGGGCCTGCTGATGGTGGGCGCGGGAGGTGTTTCGATGGGCAAGAGCGTTGCGGATGGGGCGACCTCGGCGGCGACGCGGACTGCGGAGGGTGTTGATGCGTCGCGCATTCGGGCGGATGTCGATGCGCTGGCTGGGTTTGGCACGCGGCACACGGCGAGCGATACCGAGAGCGATGTGCGTGGGATCGGCGCGGCGCGGCGGTGGCTCAAGCAGCGGTTTGAGGATGGCGTTGCGGAGAGCGGGCGGACGGGGGAGCTGGCGTGTGAAGTATGGTTCGACACGCATCGGGTGGAGGCTGATGGGCGGCGGATACTGGCGGATGTGGATGTGGTGAACGTGATGTGCCGGATTCCGGGCGCCGATGTCGCGGCGCGGGATCGGTTGTATTACGTGCTCGCGCACTACGACTCGCGGGCGAGTGATGGCGCGGATGGGGTGAGCGAAGCGCCGGGGGCGAACGATGATGCTTCGGGTGTGGCGGTGCTGCTCGAGCTTGCGCGGGTGCTGAGCCGGGAGCGGCTGGACGCGACGGTGGTGTTGATGGCGACGGCGGGCGAGGAGCAGGGCTTGTATGGGGCGAGGCTGCACGCGCGGGCGCTGCGGGAGCGGGGCGCGAACATCGCGGCGGTGCTGAACAACGACACGGTTGGCGATCCATCGGGACCGGACGGGCGGATGGCGCGGGACGTGGTGCGGGTGTTCAGCGAGGGCGTGCCTGCCGGGCTGTTGCGTGACGGGGAGATGGGCGATGTGCGGTCGATGCGGACGGTGGCGGGCGAGCTTGATTCGCCGAGCCGACAGCTTGCGCGGTATGTCGCGGAGGTTGCTGCGGCGCACAGCCCTGCGGTGGAGCCGATGCTTGTGTTTCGGGCGGATCGGTTTTTGCGGGGTGGGGACCACACGGCGTTCAACGAGGAGGGTTGGCCTGCGGTGCGGTTTGTGGAGGTGTATGAGGATTACACGAAGCAGCACCAGGACGTGCGGGTTGAGGATGGTGTGTCGTACGGCGATTTGCCGGAGTTTGTGGATGCCGAGTACGTCGCGGACGTGACCAGGCTGAACGCGATGACGCTGGTGCATCTGGCGAGCGCGCCGGCGGAGCCTGCGGACGTGCGGATCATCGCAGCTGAGTTGACCAACGACACGACGCTTCGGTGGGAGCGGGTGGATGGTGCGTCGGGGTACGAGGTGGTGTGGCGCGAGACGACGAGCCCGGTGTGGACCGAGGCGCGGGATGTGGGCGATCGCGTGGAGGCGACGCTGCCATTGAGCAAGGACCATTGGGTGTTTGGGGTGCGGAGCTATGACGCGGATGGGTTTCTGAGCCCGGTGGTGTTTCCGGGGGTGGGGCGGGATTAGGCGGGAAGTCTAAGTCCACCGATCGCCTTCACCGTGAACGCGGAACTTGGTGTAGCCCGCCGCCACCGCTGCGGATCGGAAGAAGGCGTGCCAAGCTCGCAAGCGGCCCTCGGCTTGTTTGTCGAGCGCCAGTGAGCGATCGAGCGATGCTTGCAGCCAACCCAGGCCTTCTTCGGTGCTGCCTGCGTACAACGTCAGTAACTCATCCCAGCGTCTATTGCGGGTTCGCAACTGGTGATGACTGTCGCCTTGTTGCTCGTCCTCCGAGAATCGATCAAAGTCGGCTCCATCGCGCATGGGATCGATGAAATCGAGTTCGCTTCGCGCGATGGCCGTAACGAGATCAACTGCGGCCTCGATGCCCTTTGTGTCATCGGTCGCTGTGCACTCGACGTACTCGTCGTGGTCACAAGCGACGGCAACACATCGCACCGCCTCGATGAAGCGAGCGGCCGAGACACCGGGATCGAGTTCAATCACCATGGTGGGCTCTACGCGTGCCAGTACCGACACGCTATTTGATGGTGAAGGCACGGGTTGCCCTTCGGGTCAACCCGTGGCACATAAGGCCGGGAAACACAGCGGCCCCGCGTGGTGCGGGGCCGATGGGCGTCTTTGAAAGGCCGAGGTGGGATTCGAACCCACGTCAGGCAAAGCCTAGCGGATTTGCAATCCGCCCCCTTAGTCCACTCGGGCACTCGGCCGACCTTTGTTGCGACGCGTTTGGTCGCGTCGCGGCGGTGACGCTATGACGTCGCCCAAGGGGGGTCAAGGCGGCTTTGGGGGAAGTGGTAGGATGCGGATGTTCGCGGCGGCTGGATGCGGCTGCGTGACGGGGTTGATGCGCTGTGGGGCCTGGCGGTCGGAGGTTGTTGTATGGCTGGTGTGAATGGCATGGATGGCGGGCGTGGTTTTGGTCGCGGGCGGCGGCTTTGGATTGGTGTGGCGTGCGGGCTTGCGGTTGGGGCGGGGGCGTTTGCGCAGGACACCGGGGGTGTGGAACCCACGCCTGCTTCGGAGCGGCCGGTGACGCCGGTGGGTGATGTGCCGGGGCTTGGCGCGGATGGGCAGTCCGAGCGCGATGCGGAGCTTGATGATGCGAGCATCGCGGAGCTTCGGGACTTGTTGCTTCGGGACTCGCGGGGTGATGAGAGCGTGATGCCGAGGGAGTCGGCGGCGATCGAGCCGGCGATGCCCGGGGCGGGCGTTGCGGCTGGTCTTTGGGAGACGTCGCTCGAGGGGGAGGGGACGTTCTTGGTGCGCCGGCGGGCGACGGTGCTTCGTGCGCCGACGGGAGAGATGGTGGCGCTGTTGCACGCGACGGGGGACCGGGGTGCGCAGCCTGTGGTGCTCGCGCCGAATGAGACGCTCGAGCGGCTCGAGCGGACGATGGAGGGGCGCGGGCTTGATGCGGCGTACTGGCTGACGGGGCAGATGACGGTGTACCGGGATCGGAACTACCTGATGCCGAGCGCGTTTGGGATTTCTGAGGTGACGCCGATGGCGGAGGATGCTGTGGCTGTGCCTGAACTTGAGACTGAGGCGGCGGTCGAGGAGGACGCGGGCGTTGACGCGATCGAGCCGCCGGCCGGCTCGGCGATCGATGCGATGGATGATCCGTCGGTGGCGGATTTGATTGCGGATCTGGAAGAGCGTCGGCGGGTGCCTCGGGGGCTCACCGTTGAGGGGCGCGGCATGGGGGCGGCGGCGCGTGGGGGATCGCTGGAAGATGTTGAGGCGTCGAGCGCGCGGGAGCCTTTGGTGCGCGAGGGGACGTTTGTGCTTCGGCGAAAGGCGCGGATCGTGCGGACCGATGGCGGGGCGTGGGCGGTGGCGCTGGATGGTGATGGTGAGTCGCCCGCGGATGATGCGCCGATGGTGCTGCTGCCCTGCATGATGCTCGAGCGATTGGAACGCGTGGCGGGCGAGGGGGGCGAGGGGATGCCCGTTGAGATCAGCGGACGCGTGACGGCGTACAAGGGGCGGAACTTTGTGCTGCCGGCGCTGTTTCGGGTGCTTTCGGAGCGTGAGGGGATTGGGGCGCTGCAGTAGCGGAGAGGTGGACCCGTGTCATCGGTTGAGCTCCATCCGATCGAGGTGTCAGCGATCGAGTGGCTGATCGCGGGCGACCTGCCGGTGCTTCACGCACTCCGACAACAGTTTGCGTGCGCCGTGCCGGTTCGTCGCCAGGTATCAAGTGCGGGCAGTTTCACGCAATTCCGTCTGACGCGAGACGATCTTCCGAAGATCAATCCACCAACTCTGAAGCTTTCGGCGCTCGACGTTGAGTTGCCGGGAGGGCCGAACGGCAGCGTGGGGTTTATGCTGATCTTGTCAATGGGAAAAATCGCTGAGTTGGAAGCGTTTACCTATGCCGATCCGATGCCGGACTTGGCCGCGATTGATGTGGAACGATGCTCGTTCGCGTACACGGACAACCGTCGAGGCGACTTGCTATCGCTGTCGCGCGCGGTTGTGTACCCGCCCGAATGAACGTCGATTCAAGACAGCTGTGTGGCCGACGCGATATCGTCGCGGATGTGCACCGCAGTCCCGTAGCCGTTCGCGACGACCGCAATGGGATTGAGACGTTCTATTACCGTACACACAGCTTGATGGGCCGGACTTGAAACCTCTGAGAAGTAATCCTCGCCTTCGGTCGTCAGCTTTGCCGGCAGCACTTCGTTTACGGGCTTGAGAGTCGCTGCCTCCGTACTTTCAAGAACCCAGACCTCGGTATAGGCATCTAGGAGATCGCCGTTAGCTATTGCGCGTGACGCATCTTCCGCGTCGAGCACGAGGTAGTCGGTCATCAACGATCGATAGCCTTGCTTGGCAACGAATTGGACGTCGCCTGCGACCATCGGTGAGCTATCGAGAACTCGGAGCCAGACGGCGACATCGAGATGCGAGGAGCAGGTCAACACACGGCTGAGGACGTCTGGCAACGGCGTGTCTCGCAAGACGGTGAACATGTGCACCTCGCTTGGCTTTCGCAAAGCGTACGCCGGAAGGCACGGCGTGCGTTCGGATTCGTGTTCGCGAGCGAACGCATAGTCGGGCGCAGCGGGCAAGGCATCTGCCAGCGTGTCGTCCTTTGGACATCGGTCCGCGTGCTTACCCACGCGGCTCTGATGGGGTGAAGACATGGCCACCCATGGTGGCCGTGGCACCCGCGCGGCTGTGGAGTTCATCAAAAGACACTGACCCGCAGGGCGGGTCAGTGGCACAAGAGGCTGGTGGTGGTTGCGGCGAGAGTGTCGGGGTTAGACGCCGGTGCTGTAGCTCGCGGTGCCTTGGACTGGGCGGTCTTCGAGTGCGAGGGGGTTGGTTGGGGCGGTGTTGACGTCGGCGGGGGAGATGGGGTTGAAGCGTGAGCCGTAGAGGGGGAGGCGGTGGTTGGCGGAGTACTTGGGGAGGAAGGGTTGGACGACCAGGGCGATGGCGAAGACGACGACGTTGCCGAGGAGGAGTGCGGGGAGGTTGGTCCAGCCCATGAAGACCCAGACGCTGGTCATGACGACGACGCTGAGTGAGAGGGGGATGACGCCTTGCCATGCCATTTGCATGACCTGGTCGTAGCGCATGCGCGGGAGGGACCAGCGGATGACCATGGTGAAGCAGGCGATGAGGAGGACCTTGCCGAAGAAGATGCCGAACTTGGCCATGACGACCAGCAGGCCTGCCCAGCCTTCGGCGGTTTCGGGGAGCGGATCGAATCCGGGGAGGAGTTGCCAGCCGCCGAGGAAGAGGAGGACGAAGAAGGCGGTGGAGGTGACGAGGTGTGCGTACTCGGCGAGGAAGTAGAGCGCGAAGCGCATGGAGGAGTATTCGGTGTGGTAGCCGCCGACGAGCTCTTGCTCGGCTTCGGCGTTGTCGAAGGGTGCGCGGTTGGCTTCGGCGAGGATGGCAAGGAAGAAGAGGACGCCGGCGATGGGCTGGGCGAAGAGCATCCAGCCGTTGTCTGCCTGCCAGTCGATGATCTTGACGGGCAGGAGTGAGCCGACGATGAGGAGGACGGCGAGGATGGAGAGGCCGAGGGGGATCTCGTAGGAGATCATCTGGGCGGTGGCGCGGAGGCCTCCGAGGAACGAGTACTTGTTGTTGGATGCCCAGCCGCCGATGGTGACGCCGTAGACGCCGAGGGAGGCGACGGCGAGGAGGTAGATGAGGCCCACGTCGACATTTGCGCCGGCGACGACGACTTCCTGGGACTCGAGGGTGCCGAGGAATGGGATGGGGATCTCGGGGGTGACCCAGACGCCGCCCCATGGGATGACGGCGAAGCCGATGAGTGCGGGGATGATGATGAGGACGGGGCCGAGGGTGAAGAGGGCCTTGTCGACGTTGAGTGGTGTGTAGTCCTCTTTGACGAGGAACTTGATGCCGTCGGCGAGGGGCTGGCCCAGGCCGAGGAAGCCTTTGAGGAAGGCGAGCCAGGGGAGTCCGAAGTCGACTCCGGTCCGGTTTGGGCAGAAGCGGACTATGATGTAGCCGCAGATTATGCTC
>ERZ1740067.2117-NODE-2117-length-12537-cov-5.070261_pt1 | contig 12537 bp, 11 predicted proteins | sample MGYA00581736_ERZ1740067 | MGnify/ENA primary metagenome ERZ1740067 (study PRJEB43018, sample SAMN04849236) | marine metagenome | isolation source: floating plastic debris | place: Pacific Ocean | collected 2008-08-27 | study: EMG produced TPA metagenomics... | reverse complement strand
TTTGCCAGGTTGGCACCATTTTCAGCTGGCGTTTGCCGGTCACAATGGCCGGGCTTGCTGGTCCGGCGGCCGCGGGCGCGGACGTATCAGAGGTGTTATCGCAGCCCGCGACGGCCAGCGTTGCGGCGGCAGCACCGGTAACGGCGGCGCCGGTCAGGAAATCCCTGCGTTTCATCTTAGTCTCCCCGGAGATATTTGACGCGCAGTATAGGGAAGGGGCTCGCCTGCGCAATCAGGCGTCTTCAGGTGGTGCCAATGGGGCCCAGCCATCCATTGTGAGGGCTTCAAGAGGTTGGTAGCGGGCCTTGTAGGCCATCTTCCGGCAGTCCTCGATACAGTATCCCAGATAGACATAGGGTAGTCCCATCTCACGGGCTTTTGCCACGTGGTCGAGGATCATGTAGCTGCCAAGACTGCGCGCTGATTCAGCTGGATCAAAGAAGCTGTATACCATCGATAGCCCGTCATCGATGATGTCCGTCACTGATGCTCCGATGAGCTTCTGCCGGCCAAGCGGCTCGTGTGTCTCATCGTCTGGATCGGATTTCTGCCAGTACTCGACAATGGCCGTATCAACCGTGGTTTCTTCCACCATGGCTGAGAAATCATCTTCGTCCATATCTGACATGCCGCCATTGGCGTGGCGGTCCTGCAAGTAGGTGTGCAGAAGCTCGAATTGCGGCTCGGTTGCCATGGGCTCACGGGGGACCCGCTCAAGGTCGAGATTCCGTTTGATGATGCGGCGCTGCGATGTGGATGGCCTGAATTTGTCCACAGGAATGCGCACGGACACACAGGCCGAACAGCCGTCGCAGGCCGGCTTGTAGGCGATCGTCTGGCTGCGGCGACACCCGGCAACGGTCAGCATCGAGTTGATGGTATTCGCGTCCACGTCCAGCAAATGGGTGAACACCTTGCGCTCCAGCCGCCCCTCCAGATACGGGCAGGGTGCTTCGGCCGTCAGGTAAAATCGCGGGGCGGTTTTGCCTGGGTGGTGGGTCAAGGAGACCTCCGTTGGGTCGGGAACTGTTTAAGAGATTCCATAATACCACGGAGCGAACAGGGAGAAAGCGGCCCATAGAAGAATTACCAAAGGTGCACCCGCGCGCAGGAAGTCCGAGAACTTGTAGTGGCCCGGCCCCATAACCAGCAGGTTTGTCTGGTAGCCCATCGGAGTGGCAAAGGAGCAGTTAGCAGCAAATATGACCGCATAAACAAAGACCATCGGGTCCACGCCCAGCCCGTTTGCAGTGCTGATGGCAATGGGCACGAAAAGCACCGCTGTTGCATTGTTGCTCAATACATTGGTCAAGACCGCAACCAGCAGGAAGAAAGCTGAGAGGACCACTGCGGGTCCGAGAGTCGCGAAAACCGTAATGACCTGCTGGGCAATGAATGTTGCACCACCTGTCAGTTCTAGTGCAGAGCCCAGTGCCAGTGCCGCGCCAACAAGAAGGAAAATCTGCCGGTCGATGGCCCGCGCACCCTGACGGATATTGAGGCAGCCGGAGGCGATCATGGCAAAGGCGCCCACGACAGCGGCAACGGCGATCGGTACGAGCCCCAAGGCAGCAGCGGCGACGGTGCCACCGAGAATAATCTGTGCCTTGCGGGCATTGCTGAGGTCCGGGATTTCGGTGGCCGACCATTCCAGAAGCAACACGTCGCGGCTGGTCCGCAGGCCACGCACGCTTTCTCGAGTACCAACGATGAGCAGCACGTCTCCAGCTTCCAGGCGGATGTCGCTCATCCGGGCCCGGATCATGCGGCTGCGACGCTGGACACCCAATACTATGCAGTCGGTTTCCATTCGGAAGCCGGCCTGCTCGACATTGCGGCCGATGAGGCGGGAGCCGGGGGCAACGATACTTTCGGCCAACATCAGGTCGCGAACCGGGCGTTGGGCGTCGCCATCATCGGGATCGCTCGGGCCGCCGCCTTGATGGATCAAGCCCTGAAAAATTTCCGGGTCCTGTTTCAGGGACTCAGTCAGCGTTGCCCGGGTGGCGGCAATAATGAGCGTATCTCCGGGGCGCAACACCAGGTCTTCAAACGGAGGCAGGACAGCATGTTCGCCGCGCTGAACCATGCGTACGGTTATGTTTCTAAGGGCAGGAAAAAGCCCGCCCTTTGCCTTGCTGCCCACAAGCGGATGGCCATAGCCCAACTGAAGTTGCGCGATGAACTGCTTTCCGGACCCTTCGAGTTCTTCGGCCAAATTGGCGCGCGATGGCAGAAGACGTGGAAGGACACCGGCCACATAGACGATGCCGACGGCGGCCAGCACTGCACCCGGAATTGTGAAATCAAAAAATCCGATGCGGTCCAATCCGGCGCGCTCCGCCGCGCCAGATGCCAGCAGGTTGGTCGACGACCCAATGAGTGTGGTCATGCCGCCTAGGATCGAGGCGTAAGACAGCGGGATCATCATCTTTGACGAAGACACAGCGGCCTTGGCTGCAAGAGCGCTGACCACGGGAATAAAGATCACGGCGACCGGCGTGTTGTTCATAAAGCCGGACACGACCAGGACAACGGCAAGCATGACGCCGAGTGTCAGGTAGGGTGCCTTGGTGGCATTGGCGTTGCTGAGCTGCGCCAGGTCTTCGAGCGCGCCGCTTTGAAACAACCCCTGACCGACAACAAGAAGCGCCAGAACAGCGATGAGGGCAGGGTCAGCGAACCCTTCCAGCAGGACACGGGTATCAAGCAGGTTGCCGCCACCGGGTCCTTCCACCGGAAAAATGTGGAAGAACGCCAACAAGCCTGCGACCAGCGCAAGCGATGTCAGTTCAAGCGGTACATCTTCTGACGCGTATGCGATGATTGCTGCGATGATTGCTGCAAACACCACCCACATTTGCCAGACATGGGATAAATCGGCCTCCATGAGCGGCATCTAGACATGGAGACGGGCGAAAGCCAAGCGACGTTTTTGCTTGTTTCCTGCGAGAATCCGCGTAAGTGGGAATGGCAGTCAGATGGTTGGATTTCCTAGCCTGAAATCACGCGCGCATCTGAAGGGATACTGGCTGGGGAATTGATCACGATGGTACCGATCAGATAGTCGTGCAGCGCCCGGCGACGCTTGTTGAACAGAGGCACAATCAACAGAAAGACTGTTGCGGACCAGGAGATGTAGAATACCAGTGTTTGCAGTGCGCCCTGAAGATAATGCGGGCGCGCTCCATCCCATGTGCGTACTTCAATGCCCATGAACTTCATGCCGGGCGTTGCGGAACTCGGGCTGCCGATGGTGAAAGTAAAGTAGCCAAGCCACATGAGCGGAACGGCAATTGGCAAGAGCCCCCAGGCAAGGCCCAGGGTCAGTAGCCCCAGGAATGCAAACAACAGTGTCAGGAACACAGTGGCGACGCAGAGCAACAACCAGTCGATGACAAATGCCATGATGCGTTTGCCGAGAATTCCGGTGAACAGTTCGGGATACCGATCCGCATCAATGTGAATTGGATCTGCCCCGGAAGCATCGCGCCAGTGCACACCTTCAGCCCGGTCTAGGGTCGCCATTCACGTCTCCTGCATTCCACGTTGCTTAGCGTAAAATGGGGTGCGTCATGGTGATGTGCAATAGGCAGTGCTTTTGCCTTAGCGCATCTGACTTGGCGGCAGGACAGGGGCTTCACGCAACAGCACAATGGAAATGCGCCGGTTTGCTGCCATGAACGGGTCTTCTGGGAACAGCGGTTCTGAGTCGGATTTGCCGGCGACCTGATAGACGCGGTTCCCCCGCAAGCCGCCATCCATGAGAATGCGGCGGGCTGCATTCGCCCTCTCCGACGTGAGCTCCCATGCGGTGTAGTCGTCGCCCGTGCTCATGGGGGTTGAATCCGTGTGTCCGCCAATGGTGATGCGATTGGGCAGCTGGTTCAGTGTCTGGCCTATGGCATCCAGCAGGACGCGGGTCCGCTCATAGGGAACAGCACTTTCGGCCGGGAACATGGACCGCCCCTCCTGATCAACCAGCTGGATGCGCAGGCCTTCGGGCGTTTCATCGATGATGATGTGCTTGGACAGTTCCGCCAGCTCTGGCAGGTCATTCAAGGATTGGCGGATGGACATCTCGGCGCGGGCAAACGCTTTGGCTTCCTTCTTTGACTCGCCGTCATCCATGAAGGACTGGTCTTCGTGGAACTCCTCTGCGCCGCGTTCCTTCTTGTCACCGAGCTGGCCGTCGCCGGGTGTCTTGCCTTTGTCACGGCCCTCATCTTCTCTTTCGGCAGGTGGAGCAATCGAAACGACCACTGCGGTGATTGCGCCGCCTTCCTTGGCACCGCGGCTGTCATGGGCCGTACCTGCCAAAATGCCGCCCGAGCCTGAGTTGGATCGGCTGATGTTTGGTGGCGCGAAGTAGTCTGCCAGTCCGTCTTTTTGCTGCGGCGTGGTCATGGAGATGAGCCACATGAGCAGAAAGAACGCCATCATGGCGGTCACGAAGTCAGCATAGGCGATCTTCCACGCGCCACCATGGTGGCCGTGTGCGGCTTTCTTGACCCGCTTGATGATGATCGGCTGTTCGTTACTCGACATGGATACGCCCTGATCCTTCTGGGTGGCGGTGTGCGCTTAAACCGGCTGCAGTGACCCTGTCCGCTCTTCCAGTTCAGCAAAAGTGGGACGCGTGTCACTCAGCAGAGCCTTGCGCCCAAACTCGACAGAAACTGCGGGCGGATAGCCTGACAGGTGGGCGAGAAGGGCGGCCTTGATGGCCTGGAAGTATTTGGCTTCTGCGTCGTAGGTGAGTTTCAGCGATGTGGTCATGGGCGCGAAGAACCCGTAGGCCACAAACACGCCCAGAAACGTACCCACCAGGGCGCCACCGATGAGCTTACCGAGGATTTCCGGCGGCTCGTTGATCGAGCCCATGGTTTTGATCACGCCCAACACGGCAGCCACAATCCCCAGCGCCGGTGTGCCGTCAGCAAGCGCCTGCATGGCATCTACCAGCTGGTGGCGTTCCTCATGATGGGTTTCCAGTTCCTCATCAATGAGGGCCTCGAGCTCATGCGGGTTTTCCGTGCCCAGGGTAATCAGGCGAATGTAGTCGCAAATGAACTCGACCGCGTGATGGTTGGATGCCACGGTCGGGAACTGATTGAAGATGTCGGAGTCATGTGGGTTTTCAACATGGGCTTCCAACGCAAGATTGCCCTTGGCCTTGGCCAGTTTGAAAAACTGGAACAGGCAGCTGAGCAGTTCCAGATAGGTTTCTTTGGTGAAGGTTGAGCCCTTCATCAGGGTACCCATCGCACCAGGCATCTGTTTCAGAACGGTACCTGGGTTAGCGATAATGAACGCGCCCATGGCAGCGCCCAGAATGATCACGCCTTCAAACGGCTGCCAGAGCACATAGAGCTTGCCGCCCATGGCCGCATAGCCGCCGAGCACGCACACAAACACTGTAATAATGCCGATAATAAGCTTCATCGCGCCGACGGTCCCAACCGAGTAACTGGTGTCCCCACACCCCGCGTGCTGGGACTTTTGCTGACATATTCTGAGGGGAAGTGTCCCCAAATCGCGTTAACACGCGGTTGAGGTTGATAGGCGTGGTTAATGCTTTGCTAATCCGACCGGTTGCCTGTAACCAATGCCTCGCCTAGAACGGCACAAATGCTGACATTTCCGCCAACCGCTTCTCCGCAGGCAATTCCTTTATGACCGACAATTCTCGAGATTTTCGTAACGCCCTTGGGTGTTTTGCGACCGGCGTCACAGTGGTGACGACCCGCAAGGCGGACGGAACAGCTGTCGGGATTACCGCCAATTCCTTTTCGTCGGTCTCTCTCGACCCACCACTGGTCCTGTGGTGCATCGACAAGTCATCAGACACGCTTGCTGATTTTGAGGCGGCAAGTCAGTTCGCCATTAATGTTCTGAGTGCGGAAGACATGAACATCAGCAATGAAATGGCGCGACCGGGACGCCATGCGATGGAAGAGCATGTCACCGGTACCGGCGAGACCACGGGGCTGCCGATTGTCGAGACGGCGCTCGCGACATTTGAGTGCGACGTGGAACATCGCCATGATGGGGGAGACCACATCATCATGGTGGGGCGTGTGGTCGGTTTTACGTCGACGACAAAGGGCGACCCGCTGCTTTACTTCCGCAGCAAATATGCGACGGCTGCCAAATAGAGGCCTGGTCTATCCGCCCGTCTCATCTTTCAGCCGTTTGAGGTTGTCCCGCATTGCTGTCAGGACTTTGACGGCATGGGCATATTCCTGCTTGGAGATGCCTTCTATGGCGCGGGAGTGGATCATGGTGAAGACACCCTGACCCAGAAACTTCACCGAGTGAAAATAGGGCGTGAGCCAGACTTGTTTGGAACGTCTGTCGGTTGGGTGCGGTCGGCGTTCTACGAGACCCTGCTGTGCGAGTTCATCCACATGAGCCCCGACGGAAACCTTGTGCATGGCCATTTCATCTGCAAGTTCCGTCTGCGTGCGTCCATCCTGCTCCATAAGGAGCGCGACCAACGCGGATTGCCCCCGACTCATCGGCATTCGCCGATCGTACTCACCCGAGAGCAGTCGCCCAAATTCCTGAAGCAGTCCGGAAAACTCCAGCGCTTCTTCTATTTCTTTGGCGTCAGGCCTTGGCGCGGCCATAAGAACCCCAGTTTCGGTGTCGTTCTCGCTCATGCACTGAGTATAGCGCCATCGGACGGTACTTGGAAAATTACGTAGGAATACTCCTTAGTTGCCCATCAGCCTCCTGCGGGCCGCAACGTCATTGTGGCAATCGCGCCAGCCTCTATTTCAGCCCGATCCGTGGTCATTCTCACATGACCGCCCTCCGCCCACAGAGTGGCGAAGGTGTCGTAAAAGTCCGATGCGGGGTTGCCGGATTGTCCGGTTGAAATGATGTAGACGGACTTGTTCATGTCATCAAAGTCAAACACGGCCCGGTAGCCCGCCGCATGAACGTTTGCGAAGGGACGGGTGCCGGACCCGGTCTGACCGCGATTGACCGTGTACGGACCACCGGCACTTGGCCGCTCGATGTTGAAGATTGTTCGGATGCCCGGAATGAAGCCCAGGGGCAGATGGTTGTTCACCACCGGGTGGGCTTCGCCCCATGTCCATTGGCTCATGTCATCGCCGTATAGATCACTGAGTTGCTCAAGCCCTGCGGCCAGCGCCGTACGGACAACATCAGTGCAATGCTCGATCTCGGACGTTGTCGTGTTGTCGCACCATTTGGCTGCCGCTTCATCACCGGACAACGCATTCATCAAGAAGCCTTCGCGGCGGCGGCCAACGCTGTCTGCAAGTTCGCCCAGTTCATCCGCATATAGTTTGGTGTGCAGGTGTTTCAGCGTGGCGTGGAAGATAAGCGGCTGCGCTAGGTCTTTTTCCATCGTGGCATCCCAGTCACGCAACAATGCCTGAGCGTCGGCCATCTGGTCGGTTTCCGGCTCAACGCTGGTCAAGTAGGGGATCAACTCTTCTGCGAGAAGTGACTTGTTGTCCGCCAGCATCTGCTCAAACGTCGCCACGTCATGGAGGCGCGTTTCCTCGATCATGTCTTCGATGCGGTTGGCACGGTAGGGCCCGTCCCAGCTCGACGAAATGTAGTAAGGAAAATCATCCGGAATGATCTTGTTGTTGGCCGTCGCGATGTATCCATGAGACGGGTTGATGACGCGCGGCAGACCGTCATGGGGGATCATGCCAAGCCACTCGTTGGCGGCATCCCATCCACGCGCCGGCAGCAGCCCGCCTGTTTCATGGATGTCGCCGCGCACCGGCACCGCTGCGGGGGCAATCATGCCGATATTGCCGTCGACATCCGCGACGACCATGCTTTGCATCGGTGACACCTGAAGCCGTGTCGCTTCGTCAAATTCGGCCACTGTCGTGGCCTTGGTGTAGCGGAACCCGGCCTCGATGGTCGTGTCCTTGCTTGTCAACGCCGTCCATTTGAGCGCGACCACCTGACCATCGCCAACGACGTCGTCGAAAGTATCGGCAATGGCATCCAGCACCGGCCCGTTGCGGGTCTCGCGGACGGTGAAGGTTTCATCTGACCCCAGGCGGACAACAATTTCTTCGTCGCGTGTCGTAAAATCAGCCCAGCCGGCGGGTGTTCGGTACTGGTTCGGGTTGTCCGGATTCACTGCTTCTATGGCGATGTCCTGAGTGTCCGGTCCGGTGTTGGTGAAGCCCCAGCCGATGTGGTTATTGCGGCCCAACACCACCGAGGGAATGCCGGGAATGGTGACGCCGATGACATTGCTGTCGCCCACGCTGAGATGCGCGGCATACCAGATGGACGGGGCCAACATGCCCAGATGCGGGTCGTTGGCCAGCAGCGGCTTCTGGCTCTTGGTCCACTTTCCGTCGACCACCCAGTTATTGGAGGCACCGGGCGGACCTGTGTCGGGGATCGCCGCCACAATCCGTTCCAGACCTAGTGTGCGATAGCGCGACGCGAGATCGCGGACTGCCGGTTTGCTGTCTGCCGAATAAGGAGGGTCGAACGTCTTGAGGTCATCTTCGTCCAGTACCTCCATCAGGCGGGTGCGGAGGATTTCCGAAAACGCATTGCCTGACAGCCCGGCTGCCAGCAGCTTCACCATGCCTACCGAGTCGGCAGTCCTCCATGGTTCAGGCGAGTGCATAAGTAGCTGGAACTCCGGTGGCAGGGGTCGCGTCGATTCACTCAGATACGCGTTGACGCCGGCTGCATATCCGTCAAGGACTGCACGCAATTCCGGCGACAACACATCCAGCGAGCGCTCGGAATGCCCATAAAAATCGAGGGTGCGGATGACTTTGTCGGCTGGCAAAGCCGGTGACCCGAACACTTCTGCAAGGCGTCCCTGAACCACGCGGCGGAACAATTCCATCTGCCACAAGCGGTCCTGGGCATGGGAGAAGCCCAGGGCAAAGGCGGCGTCTGCATCGGTTTGCGCATAGATGTGCGGAATGGCGTGCTCATCGCGGATGACTTCAACGGATCCGGATATCCCCGGCAGGTCCCAGTCCCCCGCATAATCCGGCACGGCGCGTTCCGTCAGGCCAATCAACTGAAGTGCCAGCAGTCCAAGCAATACGGCCAATCCGGCAACCACAATGCCCGTCCAGCGTAGAATTTTGATGATCACAGCCCGATGTCTCCCCAAACCCACATTATTTGCTCCGGTCTACGTATTCCGGTCGCCTGCGGTTTCATGTTTAGTGCGCCCAACACATAAGGGCGATCTGTAGGAGATACCACATGGCGCGCGTTGCGTTTATCGGACTTGGGGTGATGGGCTATCCCATGGCGGGTCATCTGGCTAAGGCGGGCCACGAGGTCACTGTCTATAATCGGACGACCATCAAGGCCAAGCAGTGGCGCGAGGCCTATAAGGGGTCCCATGGTGGCTCGGGCGCGTGGACGCCGGCCAAGGCAGCGGCCGATGCCGAGGTCGTTTTTACCTGTGTGGGCAATGACGACGACGTCCGTGCCATGACGCTTGGGCCTGACGGTGTTTTCCAGACGATGCAGCCCGGCACGGTCTTTGTGGATCACACGACGGCGTCCGCGGACCTTGCCCGCGACCTGGCTGCCGAAGCTGACAAGCGGGGCTTTGCCGCGATCGACGCACCGGTCTCCGGCGGGCAGGCGGGGGCTGAGAACGGCCAACTCACCATCATGTGCGGCGGCGACAAGCGGGCCTATGCGACCGCCGAACCGGTCATGGCGGTTTACGCCAAGCAGTCTCGGTTGCTGGGACCGGCCGGGGCCGGGCAGTTGACCAAGATGGTCAATCAGATCTGCATTGCCGGGCTTGTTCAGGGGCTCTCGGAAGGTATCAATTTTGCCCAGAAAGCGGGGTTGGATGTGGACGCTGTCATCGACGTCATTTCCAAGGGCGCGGCGCAGAGCTGGCAGATGGAAAACCGCTGGGAGACCATGAACAAGGGTGAGTTTGACTTTGGCTTCGCCGTCGATTGGATGCGCAAGGATCTTTCGATATGTCTTGCAGAAGCGGCGCGCAACGGTGCTGAACTTCCCGTTACCAAAGTCGTCGATGGCTACTATGCCGATGTCCAGGAGATGGGCGGCAACCGCTGGGATACGTCCAGCCTGATTGCGCGCCTCACCAAAGACTAGGCGTGCGTCACCGGCCTCGCGCCGCCGATTCCGGGCAAGGTCCGGGACAAAAGAGGGAAACGCTGCCATAGCGGGTCCTGTCCGTGTGTCCGTGTCTTAGATGTCCGTTGTCCGTGTCCGGTCCAGACCGCCATGGCAACGCATCCCGCGCAGCACGCCGGGGACGGACCTGCCACGCACCTCACGCGGTTGAGACGTGAGGCTTGTGACAGGATAAGGGCGGCCTGAGAGGCGGGGATAGATTTTTTTGCGTAAGCGGAAAGTTTCATGGATCCCCCGGTCAAGCCGTGGGATGGCGGGTACGGATGGGATAGGTACGGAGGGGATAGGTACGGTGGGGATGGTAGTATAGCTCCCCAAGGAGCGACGCCATTGTCCGGTTTAACCGGACAATCCATGCAGCGCTCATGGCCAAGCCGCCGTCATGGCCGTGCAATATCATCCCAAAGATCGCGCCAATCTGAATTGTGTTTCTCGATCAGCTCAATCTTCCACGCCCGGTTCCACTTCTTGATCCGCCGCTCTCGCTGGCGGGCATTCTCGTAATCCTCGAAAACCTCAAACCAGACAAGACGGGCAACGCCGTACCTAGTTGTGAATCCATCAATGGTCTTTTCGCGGTGCTCTTGCACACGCCGCACAAGGTCGCCGGTACTCCCCACGTACAATGTGCCGTTCTTCTTGTTGGCCATGATGTAGACGAAGTACGCCATGCAAGGATGCAAAGCCGTATGGATGCCCCGGTCAAGCCGGAGCATGGCGAGAGGATGCTTTTGAGTAGAAAGTACGCCTGAGTAAAACAAACGCCATTGTCCGGTTTAACCGGACAATCCATGCAGCCGCTCTACCCGTCCCGCAGCCGCTTTGCCGCTTCTTTCGCGAAATAGCTCAGCACACCGTCAGCTCCAGCACGCTTGAAGGCCAGAAGGCTTTCCATCACGACACTCTCACCGTCGAGCCAGCCATTGTTTGCAGCGGCGCGCAGCATCGCGTATTCGCCGGACACCTGATAGGCGAAGGTCGGCATCTGGAATGTGTCTTTCACGCGCGACACAACATCGAGATAGGGCATGCCCGGTTTGACCATGACCATGTCTGCGCCTTCGTCGATGTCCAGCGCGACTTCGCGCAGGGCTTCGTCGGTGTTGGCCGGATACATCTGGTAGGTGCGTTTGTAGCACTTCAGGGCGCCGGAAGACCCCACCGCAACGCGGAAGGGGCCATTGAAGGCGGACGCGTATTTCGCGGCATAGGCCATGATCTGCACATCGGTGTGGCCGGCATTTTCCAGCGCGTGGCGGATGGCGCCGATGCGGCCATCCATCATGTCGCTGGGCGCGATGATGTCACAGCCGGCTTCCGCCTGAACCAATGCCTGGGTACACAGCACATGTACGGTCTCGTCATTGAGGATGGTGCTGCCTTCCATCAATCCGTCATGGCCGTGGCTGGTATAGGGATCAAGCGCCACGTCGCACAGGATGCCGATATCCGGTACCTGGGACTTGATGGCACGGGTCACCTGGCAGATCAGATTTTGTGGGTTCAGCCCCTCACTGCCGCGCTCGTCGCGCAGGCCGGGTTCCGTGTACGGGAAGAGGGCAATAACCGGGATATCAAGCTCGGCAGCTTGCGCTGCTGCCTCGACAGCCAGATCAACAGTCAGGCGGTCGACGCCGGGCATGGTCGCCACCGGCTCGCGGCGGTTGTCGCCGTCGATTACGAAAATCGGCCAGATCAGATCATTTGCCGTCAGTGTGTTCTCGGCGGTCAGTCGACGTGTCCAGTCGCTCTTGCGGTTGCGGCGCGGACGCGTGGCGGGAAAGCCCGGACCCATCTGGTCGGGCGCACTGGTTGCGCGGGAGCCGATATTTTTGATGTTTGACGTTTTGTGATCTGTGCTCATCCTGTCTGCATAAAAGGCTATGGGCTTTTCGGCAAGTTTTGGAGACCGGCGCATGCGGCTGCTTGAGCGTGATGAGATTGTTAGTCTGTACAACCGGTTTGGTGCGAAGCAGGACACGCAGGGTTGGTATGAGGATGAGCCACTGGCCGAAATGAAGCGCCAGATGGATTTTGCCGCCGCTGACGGCATCCTTGAACTGGGAACAGGAACCGGCCGCCTGGCGCACGAAGTGGTGACGGAGCTTGCGCCCGTGGGCACCCGCTATCTGGGTCTCGATCTCTCGCCGGTGATGGTCAATCTGGCGCAGAACAGGCTGCGCACCTGTTCAAACGCTTTTGCGGTTGTGGGTGATGTTCGCGCGCCGCTGCCCTTACGGGACAATTGCGTGAGTCACGTCTTTGCGGCCTATGTGCTGGACATTTTTTCCGAAGATGAAATTCGTGGCGTCTATGAAGAAGTGCACCGGGTGCTGCGACCCGGTGGACTCTTTGGGGCTGTTAGCC
>ERZ1740067.2116-NODE-2116-length-12537-cov-5.476206_pt1 | contig 12537 bp, 12 predicted proteins | sample MGYA00581736_ERZ1740067 | MGnify/ENA primary metagenome ERZ1740067 (study PRJEB43018, sample SAMN04849236) | marine metagenome | isolation source: floating plastic debris | place: Pacific Ocean | collected 2008-08-27 | study: EMG produced TPA metagenomics... | reverse complement strand
TGAGCGTTCGGCAGGAAAACGGGTCCCTTCCCGTTTTCTGTATCTGCCTCACTCCACCGATTTCTGACCATATTCGGTCACGAAGCGCTTTAGTCCTTTGCATCACTTATTTTGATAGGAACGGCAAAGGACTAAGCTTTTGATGATGCATCAACTTTCCACCCAAATTGGAAGTCAATTTGGGTGGGTCGATGCACTAGGAAAACACACCGTCGCCAGCGAGCAGATTCCCGCCTTCGCGGGAATGAGCGGGGAATAGTAATCCCTAATTCAACTTCCGCTTTGTCTCGGTGGGTGTCTTCACCGGCTCGGGCACGGGGGCCACAGCGATGCCCTCATCTTTCAGCTCTGACACTTCCTTGGGCGTCGCATCGCCATAGATCGGCCGGTCAGGCGTTTCGCCATAGTGGATCTTCCGCGCCTCTTCGGGGAACTGCTTGCCCACATGGTCGAAATTTTTTTCCACATAATCCCGCGCCCGGCGTGCGCTTTCGTTCATCGCGGTTTGAAAGGCTTTAAGCTTTGTGGCGGCCTCTTCCCGCTTGCGAGAGGTCGCCACCGCAGGGGCCATCAATTCCTTTTTGACCTCTCGGGACCCACAGACAGGACATTCGAGCAGCCCGTCCGCTGCCTGGCGGTCATAGTCGGCACTGTCTGAGAACCAGCCTTCAAACCGGTGCTCCTCCGCACATTTTAACGCGTACTTGATCATAGGGTATAAGTGCGGAGGTTCGCGTCGCGTTCAAGCCCTAAACTGGGGATCCGCGCTCTTGTGTCCTGCACCATGGCGACATCGATGTCCGCCAGCAGGACCCCAGGCTCATTATCGGCCTTCTCAGCGCCAATGCGGCACCAAGGGTCAAACAACCTAGAATGCCCATAGGTCACCCGGCCATCCTCGTGCGTGCCGCCCAGGGCCGGGGCCATGACAAAGCTCCCCGTCTCAATGGCCCGCGCCCTCAGGAGGGTTTCCCAATGGGCCTCTCCCGTCGGCACGGTAAAGGCGGCAGGGACGGCGAGGATATCGGCGGCCCCTTGCGCCAGTCGCCTGTAAAGATGCGGGAACCGCACATCGTAACAGATGGACAATCCCACCCCACCAAAGGGGGTTTGGACCAGGACCGCCTCGTCCCCGCCCTCAATCGTGTTTGATTCCCTCCAGCTTTCGCCGGTGGGCAGGTCCACATCGAACAGATGGATCTTGTCATAGGTGGCCCGGCCACCGCCCGGCGCAAAGAAGTGGGCTCGATTGGCCATTTTGCGTTGGCCAAACTCCTTGTTCAGGGCCACCGCCATCGACCCGATGAGGAGGTGGATGTTCAACTCGGCGGCAAGGCTCGCGAACGTCTCCGCCTCGTTAAGCCCTTCCGCAAATGGCAGGTCCTCGAATAGGCGCCGCGGCTTCCGGTCAACCACATTGGTCATTTCCGGCGTGGCGATAAAGGTCGCGCCATCGGCGGCCGCCTTGCGAATAAGGTCGACAGCCACCGGAATATTTTCAGCACGATGAATGCCTGACCGCATTTGAATGCACGCCACGCGCATGAGCTTATCCCTCAAGGAGCGCGTCAAGCTCGCCCTTTTTCTCAAGCGCCATCAAATCATCACAGCCCCCCACATGGGTATCGCCGATAAAAATTTGGGGGTAGGTGCGCGCGCCGTTCGAACGCTCAAGCATCGCTTTGCGATTGTCCGCATTCATGAAGGCATCAAGCTCTTCATAGGACACACCCTTATTATCGAGGAGGCGCTTGGCACGAACGCAATAGGGACACATGGGGCGGGTATAGATGGTGACAGGTTTCACTGGGCACTGGTCTTTCGATTGGTAAGGCGATTAGCGCTGGTCCATCTCATATAGGGCGGGATCATGGGGTTTGACGACCCTTGCCAGGGCGAGAGCGGATACCCGCTCCGCGCCGCCCTTCCGCAAGGCCTTAGCGCACGCCACCAAAGTCGCGCCGGTGGTCAGAACATCGTCCACCAGAACAATCGACTTTCCCTTTAGCGCCGCCCCTTCCGCCACCACAAAGGCGCCCTGGACATTACGCGCCCGGGCGGACCGGCTGCCGCCCCGTTGGGGTGCGGTCGCCCGCGCCCGTTTGAGGAGCTGATGGTCAACGGGCACACCGGACCGGCCTGCCACCCCATCGGCCAGAACGCTCGCCTGATTGTACCGTCGTTTAAGGAGGCGGCCCCGATGGAGCGGCACCGGCACAAGAAGCGCCCCTTCGGTTAAAAGGCTCTCCCCGGCGAGAACCATCAGGCGGGCGAACGCATCCACCCCGTCAAAGCGATCCGCATATTTGAGCCGTAAAATGGCGGGCGCGACCGTGTCATCATAGGCAATCGCTGAGCGCACTTGGTCAAGACGCCCCCGCCCGGTGAGATTATCCTCATACCGATGGGGCGCAGCGCAAGCACCGCAAAGCGGCTGCGCCCTATTCTCATAGGCAAACGGAAGACCACAGGCTTGGCACCATGGCGGCGCCAATAGCTGGAGGCGTCCCCACTCCTCGGCGGAGACGGTGCCGTGCTGCCAAACGGCCTTATCGGTCAGGGGACATCGCGGCGGAAAGACGAGGTCCGCCCATTTCCGCCCCAGCTCACTGAGAACTCTCTTGGAGGTCGAGACCGTCCCCGGCGGTAAGAGGCGTGCCTTCGCCCATTTGAAGAGCGACGACGCGCCTATTTGCCTCCGCTCGGCCAAGCGGGCATAGGGACCCTCGGTGATGTCTTCTTGAGGCGCCAAATCGAAAAATGTCCCAATCGCCAACGTCCGAACCGGCTCCTATCTTTTCGGCTTCCGCACGACGGCACAAGCGGGCACGCGCAGTCAGCCGCTTTTCCGACCATGACTTTATCCACCGTCGCGCCGCGGACGATGTGGTGGACCGACTGGAAACGGTTCTGAAGCGGTTCGAGACAGCAATTATTCATGGCCCAGGCGGCACGCTTTTACGGAACGCCCTCACCCCGAAGGCCGATGTGGGCGATGTCACCCTCATCGATGAACTAGAGGGCCCAGGCGTCGACGTGGTGGCACCAGCGGATGCCTTGCCGCTGCCATCAGGGTATGCGGACTTAATTGTCTCGATGATGGCACTTCACGCCGTTAGCGACCTGCCCGGCGCGCTGGTAGAAGCACGGCGCGTGCTCAAGCCCGACGGCCTGTTCATCGGGATCTTCCCCGGTGAGAGAACACTGCACGAGTTGCGGTCCGCCCTTCAAACTGCCGAGGCTGCAGTGACCGGGCGAGTGGCTCCGCGGGTTCTGCCCTTTGTGGCAGTGAAGGACGGCGGCGCCCTCCTCCAGCGGGCAGGGTTCGCCCTACCGGTTGCGGACGTTATCCGGACCACGGTGGAGTATGAAAGCCCGCTCAAGCTCATGGCAGAACTGCGCGGCGCGGGCGAGACGAGCCATCTCGTGGCTGGGTCCAAGGGCGCCCTTAGGCGGGATGTAATCGCGAAAATGGCTGAGATATACAAAACAGAGTTTGGTCGGGATGATGGTTACATTCCCGCGACAATCGACCTTGTAACGGTAACAGGATGGGCTCCCCACCAAAGCCAGCCCAAACCCCTCAAACCGGGGTCAGGGAAAGTCTCCCTCGCCGAGGCTGTTCAGCGATCAGATCAATAACACGAATGGAAAGGCGCGCGCCCTTCTACTCTTCACCGGTCCCCGTATTACCGCCCCCATTGCTGGCCAGTTCCTCATTGATCTCACCAGCGATCCCGGTCCAAATGCCAATAAGCTCATCACTGAGTTCCGCAACCGCGGTAATCACCACAACCCCCAAAAGCGCGAGAACCACGCCATACTCAATGGCGGTCGCGCCCTCTTCATCAGCCAAAAAGGTGCGCCAATAGGACCTCAAGCGTGCTACTCTCACTGCCATGGCTGACTTCACCTTTCCGTCGGCTAACCGACCAAATAGTCTCTTAATTGTGCCGCTAACGGACGATCCACCGGCGGCATATCCTGTTCTAAAAGTGCGGTCGGCCGTAGCCACCGCATCGACTGCCCTTCTTTTGGGGTTGGTGCGCCCTCCCATTTCCGACAAAGGAACAGGTGCAGCACCAACGCTCGCGCCCCTTGCTGCTCTGTCCCAAAACTAAAGGGCGCCAAGCAGCTTTGCTCCGTCCGAACTCCCAGCTCTTCGTCCAACTCCCGGACAAGTGCCGCTTCTAGCGTCTCGCCCGGCTCCACCTTCCCACCAGGAAACTCCCATTTCCCAGCATAATCTCGCCCCGGGCCCCTCGATGTCATCAAAACGCGGCCATCTGCATCGATAAGCGCCGCCGCCGTCACAAGTATCATCATGAGCCTGCGTTTAGACGGTAATGGAAAGGAATGAACGGGTTTCTAAGGGAAAAGGTAGAATGTGGCACAATTGTGCACAGCCTTGTCCGCCGCCCTTACCAAGAGGTGGACAGGGGACCCGCCGCTGCAATTGTTGTCGTGGTGCCAACGACACCACCGCCGGCACCGCGCACTGCCTGGTCATCGACTGGTTTATCTTCCCGCAGTGTCGTCCGGATGGGGACCAGCGACCGCGCCTGATCAACCGTTTCAGCGATGACCTCGTCACGAAGCACTTGCCTTATTCTTGGTCCTATAACCTCAAAAGGTGGCATGAAAACGGCGGACCGCGCCTCAACTCTGACAAGATACCACCCCTCCTCCGCCTTAATTGGCGCGGAGACGTCGCCCGGCCGAAGAGGGCCCACCGCCTCTTTCATAAAGGTCGGCAAGCTTTTGTAATGCACGTCGGGGAGATGCCCCCCCTGCTCTTTGGTGGACTCATCAAGGGAAAAGCGGGTCACCAGCCGTGCCATGGACGCGCCCCTCAGGATTTTGTTCCGAAATTCCTCAGCTTCAGCTTGGGTACCGAGCAGAAGGCGCTGAAGGTCCATCCTCTCATCACCAGCCGCGTCGCTCACGAGCTGCTCGTACCGGGCCTGAACGGCGGCGTCTGTGACCTTTCGGTCCACCGCCAAGTCGAGATAGGCACTCGACAGGATCTTCCGGCGGGCAAGCGCGAGCTCTGCTTTGATCTCCAAACTCTCGGCGATACCGGCCCCCTCCGCCGCCTTGGCAAGAGCGACTTGATCGGCCGCCGTGTCCACTAAGCCGGAGGCGAAAAGCGCTGACAGGGGCAGACGGTCTGCTGGCGGCACGTCCTCAAGGACCGCTTGCGCCCTGGCGTCGGACACGCGGATGGCGGTGGCACCAACCTCAACCAATACGGGGTCTTTTTCTTCTAAAGAAAAATCGGGCGCTGGGGTTGCCAAGGGTCCCCGAACCGCCTCATCGGCAGCGGCGAAAAGAATGATGAATGCGGCTGCTAGGCTGACAAGATCACGCACGTGCAGGATGTCGAGCACGGCGTAAAACACCATGGCGATGTATTCCAAGCCGCGGGGACTTTCCCGCGTGGTAAGGGCTTTTGGAACCTGTTCCATCACCCTTAGCGATTTAAGACTTAAGCCCAAGAGTCAATCCTTAACATTGCCCTAACATCACCTTAGTTGGTTACCTCTGGCCCAAAATCTGCAATTTGACACCCATGGGGGGCTTTCCTATCTGTTCGCCACCCTGGGTCGTTGATGAAGCGCCTTTGGTCCTTGCGGACTACCGCCGCAAAAATCGTGCCCTAGTTCTAACTGACCCCACTTCGTTGAGCATAATTCATGGCCAAAAAGTCCCTCGCCACTCGCCTCTTCGGTTCCGCTAATGACCGTCGCATCAAGCCGTTTACCAAGAAGGCGAAAGCTATCGGCACCCTAGCCGATGAAATGGCGGCGCTGAGCGACGCTCAGATCATCGAAAAGACCGAAGAATTCAAGTCCCGCTATCGCGATGGGGAAACCCTCGAGGCCCTGATGCCTGAAGCCTTCGCCCTCGTGCGGGAGGCAGCGACCCGGGCCCTCGGCCTTCGCCCCTATGACGTTCAGCTGGTGGGCGGCATGGTTATCCACAATGGCAATATTGCCGAAATGAAGACCGGGGAAGGCAAGACCCTGGTTGCGACCCTGCCCGCTTACCTCAACGCCCTCACGGGAAAGGGCGTACACGTTGTGACGGTAAACGACTACCTCGCCAGTCGGGATGCCGAATGGATGGGGAAAGTCTATGGCGCCCTTGGCCTCACCACTGGCGTTATTGTCCATGGACTGACCGATGATGAACGCCGCGCGGCCTATGCCTGCGACATCACCTATGCCACTAATAATGAGCTGGGCTTTGACTATCTTCGCGACAATATGAAACAGCGGATGGAGGACATGGTCCAACGGGGGCACCATTTCGCCATTGTCGACGAGGTAGACTCCATCCTGATTGACGAAGCGCGGACGCCCCTCATTATTTCAGGGCCCACGGAAGATAAGTCCGAACTCTACAACAAAATCGATGCGTTCATTCCTCAGCTTGGGGAAGGTCACTATGAAATCGATGAGAAGGCCCGCACGGTGCAGCTCACCGACGATGGGAACGAGTTCCTTGAAGACCTGCTGCGGGAGGCTGACCTTTTAGAAGGCGATCAGCTGTACGAAGCGGCCAACGTCTCCGTCGTGCACCATGTCCAAAACGCGCTGAAGGCCCACACAATTTTTCAGCGGGACAAGGACTATATCGTCAAAGGCGGCAAGGTGGTCATTATTGACGAATTCACCGGCCGGATGATGGATGGCCGCCGCTGGTCCGATGGCCTGCACCAGGCGGTGGAAGCCAAAGAGCAAGTGCAGATCCAGCCGGAGAATGTGACGCTCGCCTCGATCACCTTCCAAAATTACTTCCGCCTTTACGATAGGCTCTCCGGCATGACCGGCACCGCGCTGACGGAAGAAGGCGAGTTCCAAGACATTTACCGCCTCAGCGTTTTTGAAATTCCCACCAACAAACCCATCGCCCGGGAAGACTGGGACGATGAGCTTTATATGACGGCGAAGGAGAAATACCGGGCTATCGCCGCGCAAATCGCTGACTGCCACCTGCGGGAGCAACCGGTGCTCGTGGGCACAGTGTCCATTGAAAAGTCCGAGTACCTCTCACAGCTTTTGTCCGACAAGAAGTTCTGGAAGGAAACAGCCACCGCCCTGCGGGAGCAAGCCTCGACCCTCAACGAGAAGAAAGAGGCGGACGACATCAAGGAGATGAATGAGCACGCCGACCAGCTGGAGGCGCTGGCGCGTAAGCCCATTCCCGTCCCCCACAGCGTTCTCAACGCTCGCTTCCACGAACAAGAGGCCGAGATCGTCGCCCAGGCCGGTGTGCCGGGCGCCGTGACCATCGCCACCAACATGGCCGGTCGCGGCACCGATATTCAGCTGGGTGGCACCGTCGATATGGAGCTCGTCTCACAACTCGATGAAGACGACGCCGCCGCGACCATCGCCAAGAAGCGCGCCGAGATCGAAGCGAAGATCGACGAGCAAAAACAAAAGGCGCTCGACGCGGGTGGCCTTTACGTTCTGGCCACGGAGCGCCACGAAAGCCGCCGAATTGATAACCAGCTCCGCGGCCGCTCTGGTCGTCAAGGCGACCCCGGCACCACGAAATTCTTCCTCTCCCTCGAAGATGACCTCATGCGGATCTTCGGCCAGGGGATGGAAAAGATGCTGAAACGCTTTGGCATCAAAGAAGACGAGTCCATCGAGCATCCCTGGTTCACCAAAGCCGTTGAAAACGCGCAGAAGAAGATCGAGCAGCGCAATTTCGACATGCGCAAAAACGTCCTCAAATATGATGACGTGATGAACGACCAGCGGAAAGCGATTTTCGAACAGCGTATTGAGTTTATGTCCGCCGAAGATGTGGCTGCCATCGTCTCCGACATGCGGGCAACTCTCCTTGAAGATATGGTGGAAACGCGCATTCCGCCCAAATCCTATGCCGAGCGGTGGGATACAGAAGGCCTTCAAGAGGACATCCAAGAGGTGTTCGGCCTTGATCTGCCCATCAAAGATTGGGCCGACGAAGAAGGCGTTGCCGACACAGAGATCCTGGAACGGATTGAACAGGCGGCAACCGAACGATATCAATCCCGCGAGACAGAGTTCGCCGCACTCGAACCAGGTATTATGCGGCGAATTGAGAAATCCCTCCTTCTCCAGACGATTGATACCAACTGGCGTGAGCACCTTCAAATGCTCGACCATTTGCGCTCTGTCGTGGGCCTTCGCGGCATGGGACAGCGGGACCCGTTGCATGAGTTTAAAACCGAAGCGTTCGCATTATTCAGTACGCTCCTTGACGGCCTTCGCCGGGACGTGACGAAGGCGCTCTACCGCGTGCAGGTCCAACCTCCACAACAAACGCCCAACCAAATTGATGTGGAAGAAGCGAAAAAGCTGCTTCAAGCCCTCCAAGAAAAAGGGCAACTCGACCCGTCGCAAATGCAAGAGCAGCATATCGACGCCACTACAGGCGAGAATGACGCCGGCCATGGCGGACCTGAAGCCCCCAACCGCAGCTACGGTCAGGCTGTGGGCACCACCACGTTACGCGCACAACGGATGAACCGAGAGGTGCGGGCGGACGATCCTAGCACCTGGTCAAAGGTCAGCCGTAACGCCCCCTGCCCTTGCGGATCTGGCAAAAAGTACAAGCACTGCCACGGCGATCCGCGACGGCAAAATATTGCGCTGTAGGATCTTAGAGGATCAGATTGGATCCGCGTTGCATAAGCATCGCACGCAGCCATTGCGAATGATAATCAAAAACGATACGGTATTGGGCAAGCAATAGAGCCGAAAGGCCAAAGCGCGCAGGGGGGCCTTGCGTCAGCTTTTTCCAAAACTGGAGTATCAACTCGTGCACAAATCCGCCTTAGAGCGCATCGCGATCGAATATGGTCAGAGATCAGCAGCATCGGCACTCAAAAACAAATATGTACAGCGGCATCGCAATTCCAAAGGAACACGGATCGCTTTCACGACCAGCGTCGCCGCCTTTCCACTGATACTGCTGTTCTCTGTCGCCAAGGCACAAACAGGTAATGATGAGACCGAGGTTATCATCATTACAGGCACAAAACGGGGACTAACCGTTCAAGAGGCGGAGGTATCAGTCGAGGTTTTCGATAGCGCGCGATTAGACCGTGAAAGCCTTTTTGATCTGGACGATGTCTTATTACGGACACCGAATGTATCAACGAATGGATCGACGGCAGCCTTCTCTATCAGGGGGATTTCCCGCACCGGTGCTGGTGGTGGGCAAGGGGTTACCTCCAATGTCTATCTTGACGGCGCGCCGATCACGCAGTTTGCTCTCACATATGGCTTCGATAGCGTTTGGGATCTTGGTCAAATCGAAATTCTCCGCGGCCCCCAATCGACAGTACAGGGCAGAAATGCCCTCGCTGGCTCCGTTGTCCTCCGCACAAATGATCCGACCTATGACTGGGAGGGCGCGGCGCGCGCGCGCTACGCAGAGTTTGGTACCCTCCAAACCGCAGGCGTCGTTTCTGGACCGATCATCGATAACCAACTCGCCTTTCGGCTTGCTGTTGACCATCAAACCACCGATGGGTTTGCCCGAAACGGGTTCACCGGCGTCGACTACAATGCGCGGAATAATGTTCTTGTACGGGGTAAACTCCTCATCGAACCAAGCACGCTTGACAAGTTACGGTCAGTCTTCATCGTCGACTACAATAATGGCGAAAGCGGACCACAAAGCACCCGGATCTTCTCCAATGTGAGTATTGGGGAGCCAGGCTATGGTGCATTTGACTATACCGACTTTCGTTCATTCATTCCGCAAGAAATCACAGACGTTGAAACCATCCGCGTTGTCAGCGACAGCACCTATGACCTGACATCGAACCTTACCCTGCACTCCATCCTCACCTATGAAGACAACAAGTATCTCCGCCAGTTAGGAGATCCAGACAACCCAGGACAACTTGACACAAGCGTGAATGAGGATGTGCTCAATGATGGTGATGCACAAACGACCACCGCTGAGTTACGCTTAACCTACGATTTTGATCGTTGGTCCGGGTCAATCGGCGCCTACTATTTTAATGAAGTATACGAACTCGATACAATATTCTTCTCCTCACTCGAACGCGAAGTCTTTTTTCCGATCGACCCGGTCGATTCCTTGCTCGTGGGTGGTAATTTCACAAGGGAGGAGACAGATAATTACGCCCTATACATACAAACCCGCTTTGAACCAAGCGATCAGTGGACATTTGATTTCGGTCTTCGATACGATTTTGAGGAGTACGCCACAACGGGAACCGTATCCGGTGAGTTGGGTGTTCTGCCAACGAGTTGTGTAGGCACCATATCCGATAGCGTTAGAGACTTTTTGGGCCTCGACACGAATATGCCGACATGCATCGATATCGTCCGCGCCGCGACCCCAACAGAAGCCGTACCGCCCATTCAAGCGAATGAGTTCGACGCATTTCTGCCCCGGGGTACCGTGACCTATCATTTTAATAATGATGTCTCGATCTTCCTTTCCGCCCAGCGAGGCTACCGGGCGGGCGGCGCTTACCTACCAGACAGGATTACACCGGTGTTTGCGACCTATGAACCAGAGTTTCTCACCACTTATGAGGCTGGTTTCCGCTCCGTTTGGTTTGACGACCGACTGACGGTCAACGGCAATATTTTCTTCGGCGAGTACACCGATCAACAAGTCTTCATTCGCGGCCTCAGTGGCGACAGCGAATTTTTTGACGATGCCGACCCCAACACGATTAATCCAAACCAGATCATCGATATTATAGAAAACGCCGGTGAATCTGAGATTATGGGCGCCGAATTGACGCTCGATTATACGGCATCCGACGCCGTTGAGATTTACGCCTCCCTTGGCCTTCTTGATACTGAGTTTAAGGACTTTGAATACGCTAATGAGGGAGAGTTTAACAATCTTGATGGGAATGAGTTTTCCCTATCCCCCAATATCAGCCTCTCTCTTGGGGTGAGCTATGAGCATGTGTCTGGCTTCTTCGCGAACGGCAGCCTCAGCTACTCAGGCTCGCAGGAAAGCCAGATTTTCAATCTCAATGAGGACGATTTCTCGAGCTTCGGACCGAGCTTCACAGAACGTGTCGGGGATCGCACGACCGTGAATGGTCGGATTGGCTACGGCAATGATCTTTACAGCATGTATCTATACGGTACGAATATTTTCGACGAAGATGCGCCGCTGGACCGCCTCCTCGCCACCGTGGAGCGGACCGATAGCCGAGTGGTCCCGCGCGCGGCCCCTATTCAAAATGTGCTTGCGCCACGTGCCTTTGGGATCGGTATCGACCTCAACTTCTAATAAGGCATGTTCGGTCGGCTTGATATCAGGTGAGAAACTCGTCGCCCGCGTCTTTGAGCCATGCCCAGAAATACTGGCCAACGGACCGGTCGGTCACCAGCCGAAAATGGTCCTCTCCCAGCCGCTCAATATAGGCAAGGCCGTCGGCGAAGCGGGTTCTTGTGCCAAGCCCCACGGGAAAAACGGCTGGCCGCGTGTCGAGACCGCAAGATTTGGAAAGAACCGTCAAGGCGCCTTTCCCCTCCATATCCACAATGATCCGTCCGTGGGTGATCTCAGCCGCGATGCAAGGCACCCCCTCGGCGGAAGCTTCTGCCTTTCGCGATAAGGCCTCAACAGCCTCAAGATCGCCAGAGATAAGGTAGTCCGTACGCCCCATCCGGACGATAGAGAATGCCCCAGCGGCCACCGCGGATCGACCTTCAGGCGGTTTCACCCCGAGGAGCTCCTCGAAATAGGTAACGAACTCCTCATTCGTCGCGACACCACGGATGAGCAGCATACCGACATCCCGGCGTTCGGTGAGGGTCAGCCCCGCGCCTTCTACCCGCTGGGCTGTTGGTGTTCCTAAGGGCGATGCGATTGTGAGATTATCCGGCAAGACGCTCTCCTTCAGGATCGTAGAAGACGGGATCGGTGATCTCCGCCTCAAAAATAGTGCCATTGTCGAAGATCTTGATCCGCTCCCCCATGCGCGTTCGGCCTTCACGCACCCGGCCCAGCGCAATGCTGTGGTCGAGGGTTGGGCTGAAATAGCTGGACGTCACGTACCCGCCGCTTTTTCTTACGTCGCCCTCTTCATCGATCACATGCGCACCGGTCGGCAGCACTTGGGTCTTATCGACGGGCTTGATCCCGACATAGTGCAAGCGGTCATCACGTATCGCATCAGCCCGCAACATGGACCGTCTGCCGATGAAGTCGGACTTCTTTTTCTGCACCGGACCGCCATAACCAATATCCTGCGGCACCGTCACGCCATCGGTTTCAGCACCAACGTGCAAATATCCTTTTTCCGCCCGCATCAAAAGGTTAGCCTCAATACCATAAGGGGCAATGCCATACTCGGCCCCCGCCTCCATCAAGGCCAACCAAACATGCTCCCCATAATGGGCAGGGACACTGACCTCAAAGGATAGCTCGCCCGTAAAGCTCACCCGGAAAACCCGCGCGCGCACCCCCGCCAGGGTCCCGGTGGCACACGACATATGCTTGAAGCTATCTTAACTAAGATCAATCCCC
>ERZ1740067.2115-NODE-2115-length-12541-cov-6.142319_pt1 | contig 12541 bp, 12 predicted proteins | sample MGYA00581736_ERZ1740067 | MGnify/ENA primary metagenome ERZ1740067 (study PRJEB43018, sample SAMN04849236) | marine metagenome | isolation source: floating plastic debris | place: Pacific Ocean | collected 2008-08-27 | study: EMG produced TPA metagenomics... | reverse complement strand
CAGATGAGCGGATTGATTTGCTGAACGGCTGGTTCTTGGAGGCGAAAGAACAGGTCTGGATGAGTCATGGCGATCATGTCAGCCAGATCGCGACGGGGTTTGAGGTTTATGGCACCTCGCCCAACGCGCCTTTCGCGATCACGGCAGATCTCGAGCGGAATTTCTTCGCCGTTCAGTTCCATCCCGAGGTGCACCATACGCCCAACGGCAAGACGCTTTACGAGAATTTCGTGCGTCTTGCAGGGTTCGAAGGTGATTGGACGATGGGGGCCTACCGCGAAGAAGCCATCCGGAAAATCCGTGAACAGGTCGGCGATGCCAAGGTCATTTGCGGGTTGTCGGGCGGCGTTGATAGTTCGGTCGCCGCGGTCCTGATCCACGAGGCGATAGGCGATCAACTGACCTGCGTCTTCGTCGACCACGGGCTACTGCGCCAAAACGAGGCGGATGAAGTCGTCACCATGTTCCGCGATCACTATAACATGCCTCTGATCCACGCCGATGAAAGCGACTTGTTCTTGGGCGAACTGGAAGGCCAGTCGGACCCCGAAACCAAGCGCAAGATCATCGGCAAGCTGTTCATCGACGTGTTCCAGAAACATGCGACCGAAGTTGGCGGCGCGAAATTCCTTGCTCAAGGTACGCTGTACCCGGACGTCATTGAAAGCGTCAGCTTCTCCGGCGGGCCGTCGGTCACGATCAAAAGCCACCACAATGTCGGCGGCTTGCCCGAAAAGATGGGGCTGAGCTTGGTCGAGCCGCTGCGCGAGCTGTTCAAGGACGAAGTACGCGCCTTGGGCCGCGAGTTGGGCCTGCCCGACAGCTTTATCGGCCGTCACCCTTTCCCTGGCCCCGGTCTTGCGATCCGCTGCCCCGGAGAGATCACGCGCGAGAAGCTGGATATCCTGCGCAAAGCGGATGCGGTCTACATCGACCAAATCCGCAAACACGGGCTGTATGATGAAATCTGGCAGGCTTTCGTCGCGATCCTGCCTGTGCGTACCGTTGGCGTCATGGGCGATTTCCGAACCTACGACTATGCCTGCGCGCTGCGCGCTGTCACATCCGTCGATGGCATGACCGCGGACTATTACCCGTTCAGCCATGAATTTTTGGGGGAGACCGCGACCCGCATCATCAATGAGGTCAAAGGCATCAACCGCGTCACCTATGACATCACATCCAAACCTCCGGGCACGATCGAGTGGGAATGACGCTTGGTAAAGTCTCACAAGATCCTCAAACTTTCAGCCCGGCGCGAGATCGCCCGTGGCTCTGAGCGGCAGGTCTTTCGGCTCAAGAAATCCCCTGACCTGCTGCTGAAGATCATGCGCAGCAAGCATTTGTCCGATCTGCAAAATGTCGATGACCGATCATTTCTAAGCTGGCTGAAACTGCGCAAGATCTACGCGCTTTACCGGCGCGAGCAACGGGTCTGGACCGATGCGATGCTGCGCGCCGCGGTGCGCGGGGCGTTGCCGCCGCTTGCGGCTGTAAGTGACTTTGTTCTGACCCCCCAAGGGCTTGGGCAGATCGTCGAACGGGTCCGCAGTCTTGATGGTGAAACGGCACCGACGCTGGCGCAGTTGCAATCAACCGGCCCGCTGTCAGAGGCGCATCTGGCCGCGCTCAACACTTTTATCGCAGCCGTCTATGACTGGCATATCGTGGCCTATGACGTCTCCCCCGACAACATCGTCTGGGAGGACGACGGCGCGCGTTTTCTGCTAATTGACGGCTTCGGTGACCGCTCAGTGATCCCGCTCAAGACATGGAACAAGCGCCTGAACGACCGCAGGCTCGACAAAGCCTTCGCCCAGATGAGCCGCAAGGCCGGTTTTGTCTGGGACGCGGGCCAGCGACGCGTTCATGTCTGACGCCGTCAAAGCCGCGCTTTGGATGACAGGTGCGATTGCGTCCTTCACCGCCATGGCCATTGCGGGCCGTGCGGTGAGTTTCGAATTGGCCACATTCGAAATAATGATGTTCCGCTCGTTCGTCGGAATCATATTGGTTCTGACGATTGCCGGGGCTGCTGGAACCCTTGGGCAGATTCGTCTCAGAAATCTGGCTCTGCACGGCATCCGGAACCTGTGCCATTTCACCGGTCAAAATCTTTGGTTCTATGCGCTGACACTGATTCCATTGGCCCAACTTTTCGCACTTGAATTCACATCGCCGCTTTGGGTGCTGCTGCTCTCTCCGCTGTTTTTGGGGGAGCATTTGACACGGCCCAAACTGCTTGCGGCCCTCACAGGCTTCATCGGCGTACTGATCGTCGTGCGTCCGGATTTCAACGCGCTCAATATCGGTGTGATTTGTGCGGCGGCCTCGGCCATCTTCTTTGCCTGCACGGCTATCGCCACACGCAAGCTGCCCCGGACCGAGACGATCACCTGCATCCTCTTCTATCTCACGGTGATGCAAGCGGTTTTCGGGATCATCGCCACCGGATATGACGGCGACATCACACTGCCATCGGCTGCGTCTATCCCTTGGCTGATCCTGATCGGCTGTGCCGGACTGCTCGCTCATTTCTGCCTCACAACAGCCTTGTCACTGGCCCCGGCCAGCATCGTGATGCCCATGGATTTCGCCCGCCTGCCCGTCATCGCGATCATCGGAGCGGCCTTCTATAACGAAGCGATTGATCTTTGGGTCTTCGTCGGTGCGCTGCTTATTTTCGGAGCAAATTATGCGAATATCCGGCTTGAAAGCAGGCAAGTTACAAAAATGTGACGCCACGGCACGACACCTGTCATAACGTCGGGTAAGAATTGACCCAGCAACTTCCCGCCGACTAACGTCCATCCACTAAGAACAAAAGTTACCCAGGGATGAGGGATTCCGAAATGAAACATATCGCAAGCGCCAGTGCGGCATTGCTGCTTAGCACGACCTTGGTCTCGGCCGCGGGACTTGACCGCTCCGGTCAGAGCGTGGACGCCATTTTTGCCGCGGACAACACGATCTCGCTGTCGTTTGGTGCCGTCAATCCTGACGTCGGCGGCGAAGACGATCTTGGCAATGACTATGATGTGGGTGAGAGCTACACACAATTCAAGTTCACCTACACACAACAGATCAACGACCAGTTCGGCGTTGCTCTTGTTCTTGACCAACCGTACGGCGCGAACATTGATTACAACAACGATCCGTCGACCTCGACCTTGGGCGGAACGGGTGCGGACCTGTCCAGTGAATCCCTTGGTATCATTGGTAAGTTCCAGCTCAACGAGCGTTTCAGTGTCTTTGGTGGGATCAAAGCGGAGCGCGTTCGTGCGACCGTGGACCTGAACGGTCAGTCCTATGCGCGTGGCTTCACGCCAACGGCGGCACTGACCGGATTTAACGCCGGTCTGCCTGCGGGCTTGCCTCAGTTGGATCAGGACACCTTTAACGGCATCCTCCAGCAGGATCCCCAAGCGATCGCCGCCGCGATTGGCCAGTATGCGCCGCTCGTTGGTGGTGTTGCGAATGCGAGCGCGATCGTAAGCGGTGTCGGCACAGCATTTGACACCGCGACCGCATCATTCTTTGACAACGGCGGATATGAGTTCGAGATGGAGGACAGCACGCGTCCTGTCTTCCTGATCGGTGCCGCCTATGAGATTCCCGACATCGCATTGCGCTTCGCTGCGACCTATCACTTCGAGACTGAGCACAGCGCCGACACAAAAGAGCGCGTCTTCGGGCAGGAAATCAGCGGTGACGTGGAGTATGTGACGCCTCAGTCGCTGAACCTCGATTTTCAGACGGGTATCGCCGCAAACACCTTGCTGACAGCGTCTTACCGCTGGACCGAATTCTCGGCAGTTGACGTTGTGCCCGACTTTCTTGGTTCGGACCTTGTCAATCTTGACGATGGCCGCCGTTATACACTGGGCGTTGCGCATCGCTTCAACGACAACTTTGCAGCGTCTGCAACATTCTTGTACGAGCCCGAAGGCGATGACCTTGTCTCCCCTCTCGGACCGACCAATGGTCTGCGCGGCCTGACTTTGGGTGGGCGCTACACAACCGACAATCTGACGCTCTCAGGTGGAGTGAACTACTCTATCCTCGGTGACGCAAAAGCGGAAGTTGGCGGTGTGAGCCAGGCAGAATTTGAGGACAACTCCTCTTTCGGCTGGGGCTTCCAGGCAGAATTCACATTCTAATCCAAGACTAGTAGCGAGTGACAAAGCCCTGCCTTCACAGGCGGGGCTTTTTTTGCGCAAGAAACAGATCGCGGGCGGCGAAGACTTTGCCTAGAAGACAGGTATGAACCAGAAGACCCTCTCTTCCCGCGCTTGGGCTGAAATGTTGCTGCTGTCTGCTATCTGGGGTGCGTCTTTCCTGTCGATCCGCATCGCACTGGACGAGATCGGATTTATCACCAGCGTGGCGCACCGGGTGGGCTGGGCCGCGCTGCTGCTTTGGGTGGTCATTCTGCTTCGCGGTGTTTCGCTTCCGCGATCCCCTTCCATATGGGGCGCATTTTTTTTGATGGGGCTTTTGAACAACGTGATCCCGTTCTCGCTTATGGCGTGGGGGCAATTGTACATCGAAACCGGCCTCACCTCGATCTTCAATGCCGCGACGGCGATCTTTGGTGTGCTGGCCGCTGCGATTTTCTTTGCGGATGAACGCCTGACCCGGCGTCGCATGCTTGGGGTCAGCTTGGGGTTCTTCGGGGTTGCAACGGCCATTGGTATGAACTCTTTCACAGATTTTAACATTAGGTCTGTGGCGCAAATTGCTGTAATTGCAGGAACAATGTCATATGCCCTTGCGGGTGTCTGGGCGCGCAAAACCCTGTCGCATCTGTCTCCGCAATTGGCCGCAGCGGGTATGTTGACTGGATCGGCGTTCGTAATGATCCCCGCGGCGATACTGCTTGAAGGGCCGATCAGCTTTGATCTGCAACTGCGTACCTGGGGCGCAATCGGCTATTATGCGATCATTGCGACGGCGGGCGCATATCTGCTTTATTACCGTGTTCTGGCGATGGCTGGTAGCGGCAACCTGATGTTGTGCACGCTGCTGATCGTACCGTTCGCGATCACTCTTGGCGCATGGGTCCGGGATGAGGCCCTGCTCACCAACGCTTATGTCGGCTTTGCAATCCTTGCACTGGGGCTGAGTGTGCTTGACGGGCGACTATGGCGCTGGCTTTTCAACAAACCCCTACCTCTGAACCCTCCCTCGGGCTAAACCCTCGTGAACCAGAGGTGAGAGACCGCGCGATGATTTACCAAACCGCTCAGGACTGGCGCGATGCGCCCCGAAAGAAGGTGCTTCTGTTCGGAATGTCCGGCCTGGGGAAAACCCATGTTTCTAACATGTTGCGCGATACAGGTGAATGGTTTCACTATTCGGTCGATTACCGGATCGGTACACGCTACATGGGCGAATTCATCGTCGACAATTTCAAACGTGAAGCCATGCGCCAGCCCTTCCTGCGCGAACTGCTGATCAGTGACAGCATCTATATCGCGTCGAACCTGACCTTCAACAACCTCGCGCCGCTGTCCACCTATCTTGGCAAACCGGGCGACCCTGACAAGGGCGGGTTGAGTTTTGAGGAGTACAAACGCCGACAGACACAGCATCTGGAGGCCGAGCAATCCGCCTTGTTTGATACCATCCGCTTCATCGACCGTGCCGATGACCTTTATGGCTATGCGCATTTCGTGTGCGACAGCGGCGGCTCCATCTGCGAGGTCGTGGACCCAAGCGATCCGAACGATCCGATCCTGAAAGCGCTGTCCGAGAACCTTTTGCTGGTCTGGATCAAAGGCTCTGAAGATCATCGCGCCGAACTGGTGCGCCGCTTTGATAAAGCGCCTAAACCGATCTATTACCAACCCGATTTTCTGGAAGCGAAATGGGCTGCGTATCTTATCGATAACAACATGCTAGAGGGTGATGTTGATCCTGATCGGTTTATCCGCCACACCTACGCCGAGGTGATCGCCCATCGCCAGCCGCGCTACGCCGCGATGGCCGACTGGGGTATCACGGTCACCGCCGAGGATGTCGCGAAGGCCACAACGCCTAAAGCCTTCGATGCCATGATCACCACTGCCCTTGAGGCCCGCTGAGCTGCGGCCTATCTATGACGTCCACTCCCCAACCGGACTTGACCCCATGCCTATCAAACTGCCCGCAACCCTGCCTGCCTATGACGTGCTGACGCGCGAAGGTGTGATGGTAATGGACGAGGACGCAGCAGGCCGTCAGGACATTCGCCCCCTACGCATCGGGCTTTTGAATCTGATGCCCAAGAAAATCCAGACTGAGAACCAATTCGCCCGGTTGATCGGCGCAACGCCCTTGCAGATCGAATTGACACTGATCCGCATGTCCGAGCATCAGACGAAAACAACAGCGGCCGAGCATATGGCCGAGTTTTACCGGCCGTTTCAGGACGTCAAGAATGAGAAGTTCGATGGGCTGATCATCACAGGCGCCCCGATCGAGCATTTGGACTTTAATAAAGTCACGTACTGGGACGAAATCGCTGAGGTTTTCGACTGGACCCAGACCAATGTGCATTCGACCTTTGGCGTCTGCTGGGGCGGTATGGCGATGATCAATCACTTCCACGGCGTCAAGAAGCATATGCTGGACGCCAAGGCGTTCGGTTGCTTTCGGCACCGCAACATCGACCCTGCCTCGCCCTATCTTCGCGGGTTTTCAGATGATTGCGTGATTCCCGTCAGCCGCTGGACCGAGATGAAGGAGACCGAGATCGACGCAGCACCGGGCCTGAAAACACTGCTGAGCAGCGACGAGGTTGGTCCTGCTCTGGTAGAGGATCCGGAGCATCGCGCGCTCTATATCTTCAATCATTTTGAATATGACAGCGACACGCTCAAACAGGAGTACGACCGCGACGTGGCCGATGGCACACCGATCAACGTCCCTGTGAACTACTACCCCGGTAACGATCCCGCGTCCGCGCCGCAGAACCGGTGGAGAAGTCACGCCCATCTCCTATATGGCAACTGGATCAACGAGATTTACCAAACAACCAATTATGACCTTTCGAAAATTGGCCACTAAACTTTTGACCCTCGCCGCCGTTGCGGCCTTGCTCGCTGGCTGCGGCGTCATCGTCGGGCAGCGCGCTGACACACGTCAAGCTCAGGCGGAAGCCGCCTACCCGCCCACCGGGCAGCGGGTAGAGGGGGGCGGCACACGGGTGCCTGCGCGTGGGGGAGGCAGCGGGCCGGCCCTGGTCCTGATCCACGGGGCAAGCGGGAACACGCGTGACTGGACGTTCCAATTCGTCGACCGCGTCAAGGATCGCTACCGGGTGATTGCGCTGGACCGCCCTGGTTTGGGCTGGACCGACCGGTTGCCGGGCTATTCCGGCGCTGGCAACACGTCTGCCGAAAGCCCCGCAGAACAGGCGGCCTTGCTGAAAGCCGCAGCGGACCAGTTGGACGTGCGCGATCCCATCATCGTGGGCCATTCCTATGGCGGGGCTGTCGCCCTTGCCTGGGCGCTTGAGTTTCCCGACAGCCCCGCCGCCCTTGTTTTACTGGGTGCGGCGTCTAACCCGTGGCCCGGTGATCTGGACCCTCTTTACGGCATCAACGCCTCACGCCTGGGCGGCGCCACGGTCGTCCCGCTGATCTCAGCCTTTGTGCCGGACACGCGTATCGACAGCGCGGTCTCAACCATTTTCGCGCCGCAAACCGCGCCTGATGGATATCTGAGTTACATCGGTGCGGGCCTGTCGCTGCGCCGCGAAACCTTGCGCGCCAATGCGCAGCAGGTGAACTCTTTGCGGCCTCATGTGGTCGAGATGTCAAAGCGTTACGAGCAGATCAGTATTCCGACGGAAATCCTGCATGGCACCGCTGATACAATCGTCCCGTTGACCGTGCACTCCGAACCGCTGTCGCGGCAAATCCCGAATGCGGTGCTGACGCGTCTTGAGGGGATCGGCCACATGCCCCAGCACGCCGCCCCCGATGAAAGCATCGCCGCAATCGAGCGTGCCGCGACCCGTGCTGGATTGCGCTAAGCGTCCGCACCCTCCATATTAAAGAAAAGGAGGAGCTTATGGAGCTTCCATTCGACGGGGCAATTGGCAGTTTCTACCGCGACGACGCGCCGGATGAAGTCCGCCAAGCGATCAAGTCCGCCAAAAAAGACAAGATCCTCAATCCCAGCTATCCTTATTCAGAACGCATGGATAAGGGGCAGTACGAGGATCATCTTGCAGCCCTGCAAATCGAACTGGTCAAACTGCAACGCTGGGCGCGCGACAGCGGAACCCGGATCGCGATTGTTTTCGAAGGCCGAGATGCGGCAGGAAAAGGCGGTACAATCAAGCGCTTCCGCGGCCATCTTAATCCTCGCGGTGCGCGCGTTGTCGCTTTGTCCAAGCCGACAGACCGCGAAAGCACGCAATGGTATTTTCAGCGCTATATCGACCACCTGCCAGCGGGCGGTGAAATCGTGTTCTATGACCGCTCTTGGTACAATCGCGGTGTGGTCGAAAAGGTGTTCGGCTTTTGCGAAGAGACCCAGCGCGAGGCGTTTTTTCGTCAGGTCATCCCTTTTGAAGAAATGTTGGTGAACGAAGGTATCCTTGTTTTCAAACTATGGCTCAATGTCGGGCGTGCCGAACAATTGCGCCGCTTTCTGGATCGCGAAAGCGATCCTTTGAAGCAATGGAAGCTCAGCTGGATCGACGTTGAGGGTTTGAAGAAATGGGACGCCTACTCGGACGCAATCCTTGAGACCTTTACACGGTCCCATAGCAATGCCGCCCCGTGGATGATCATCCGGTCCGACGACAAACGCCGCGCGCGGCTCGCAGCCGTGCAGTCAGTGCTGTGCCGGATCGACTACGCCGGCAAGAACGAAAAGGCCTTAGGCACTCCCGACCCGACCATCGCCGGAGGTCCCGATATCTGGGATGCCTAAGCGCGGTTATCATCACGGCAACCTGCGGGAAGCCCTGGTCGAAGCGGCCCTGCAACTGATCGAAGAGAAAGGTCCGACAGGATTTACACTGTCGGAGGCCGCAAAGCGTGCAGGCGTGACACCTGCGGCGGTTTACCGGCACTTCGCAGGCCGCGAAGATCTGATCGCCGAGGCCGCGCGGCAGGGCTATGAGGTGTTCGCCGATTTGATGGAATACGCCTACGAGAAGGGCCAGCCGTCGGCCTTGGCATCTTTTGAGGCCACAGGCCGCGCCTATCTGGCTTTCGCCAAGAAATACCCAGGCCATTACGTGGCGATGTTTGAAAGTGGCATTTCGATCCAGCGCACGCCAGAATTAAACGCGGTGGCGACCCGTGCGCGTGCTGTTCTGGAAAAGGCAGCGACAGAGTTGTCTATGCATATCCCACCTGAAAAACGCCCGCCGCCGCAGATGTTCTCGGCCCATATCTGGGCGTTGAGCCATGGCGTTGTCGAACTTTTTTCGCGCGGCTCGCCGGGCACCAAGGCACCGTTTCCAGCCGAGGAACTGCTGGAAAGCGGGATCGGGGTCTACTTACGCGGCCTGGGACTTGTGCCGCCTGACGAATAGGATTTGCTGGTGCGGATTTGAGTTTTCCCGCCAAGATAAAGCGGCAAATCCGCACGCAGTTCAATCAAATTGAGTTTAGTCTGAAAAAAGCACAAGAGAGCGGGCATCCCAGCTGACGCGCGTGGCCTGTCCGATCTCGAGAACGGGGCGCCCTATTATGTTTTTCATAGATATCGTAATAGGTTGTGCGACGTCTTTGATGCTCACATCATAATAGGTCATGTCACCGTAATAGGCGCGGTCTTTGATCGTGGCGTGGGTCATTTGACCGCGATCAGGCTCTCCATCGAAGAGCAAAGACATCATCTCGGGGCGGATGCCGATCTGGGCCGCGCCTGTCTGCGCGCCCGAGGGGGCTTGTTCAGGATCAATGGTAACAGGGCCCAAACCGGCTACATCAAGAGTGATCTTTTGCGCGTTGTCCACAGTGGCCGGCAGAAAATTCATCACGCCGATAAAGTCGCCCACCTTGCTACTCACCGGTCGCTTGTAAAGCGTCTGCGGATCGGCCAGTTGCGCGATCTCGCCATCAAACATCACAGCGACACGGTCGGACATAATCAGCGCCTCCTCTTGGTCGTGGGTGACCAGAATGAAGGTGATGCCAACTTGTCGTTGCAGCCGGCGCAGTTCTGACTGCATTTGCTCGCGGAGTTTCTTATCAAGCGCGGAAAGCGGCTCGTCCAGCAGCAGCACCTTGGGTTTCAGGATCAGCGCGCGGGCCAGCGCCACTCGCTGACGTTGTCCTCCGGACAAGGCATGCGCCGCACGTCCGCCAAAGCCATCTAAGCCAACCATCTCAAGCGCTTGCTCGACAGAGTTCATCTTATCTGACGCGCTTAGCGCCGACTTGCGAAGCCCGAATCCCACGTTTTCCGACACGCTTAGGTGCGGAAAAATCGCATAGCTTTGAAACACCATATTCGTCGGGCGCGCGTTGGCAGGTACGCCGTTCATATCAACCCCTGCAATATGCAACGTGCCATCCGACGGCGCCTCAAACCCAGCGATCGTGCGCAAAAGCGTGGTTTTGCCGCAACCCGACGGCCCAAGCAGGGAAAAGAACTCCCCTTGCGCAATCTCCAGGCTGACATCGCGCAGTGCGTGGTAGTCGGCGTAATACTTGTTGATGTTTTTCAGGTCGATCAGAGCGGTCACAGAAACCCTCCACTGTCTTTAAGACCCGCACGGCGCAAGCCCCGGCGGCGCATGATTTCAGCAATGATCAGAAGCACGACTGACCCGGCCACAAGGATCGTGCCAAGCGCCATGACGACAGGGATCCGTGCCGGAAACCGCAGTTGGCTCCATAGATAAACCGGCAGGGTCGGTTCGGTCCCGGTCAGAAAGAAGGCGATGATGAATTCGTCGAGTGAGATCGTGAACGAGATCAACAGCGCCGAGATGATGGCCGGGCTGACCAGCGGCAGTGTGATCAGGCGAAATGTGCTCCACGTGCTTTCGCCCAGATCAATCGCGGCTTCTTCAAGCGACGGATCAAGGTTCTGGAAGGCTGAATTCAGGATCGCAATACAGAACGGAGTGCAGATCAGGACGTGCCCCATGATCACAGTCCACGCACCTAGGCTAAGGCCGAGTTGCAGCAGGATAACAAGCAGCGAGACCGCCACGATAATCTCTGGCAGGACCAGTGGAACCATGATGAATCCCATGATCGGTTTCTTCAGCGGAAAGGTATACTTGGCCGCAGCGCGCGATGCGCAAATGCCAAGAAGTGTTGATAGAAGTGCTGTGATAACAGCGATATAGAGACTGTTCTTAACACTATCTATCAACGCAGGTATCTGTGGCAGTTCCGTAAACCATTGGGTCGTGAAGCCTGTCAGGGGGAAGGCAATGATGGTCGCGTCGTTGAAGGCAAAGACGGGCAGCAGCGCAATTGGCGCATAAAGGAAGATCAGGTAGAGGATCGCGTAAAAGCGCAGGGATTTCATCGCGGACCTCGCAGAAAGCGATGGTTCAGGGCGACGAAAATGAGCGCTATGAAAGAAACCGAGAGCATGGCAATCACGGCGAGCGTGGCCCCCATCGGCGCGTTGTTCAGGCGCAGGAATTGCACTTGGATCATATTCGCAATCATCAGCCCATCAGGGCCACCGACAAGGCGCGGGGTGACATAATCACCGATCGTTGGAATGAAGACGATCAGGACAGCCGCGACAACGCCGGGCATCGCCAAAGGCAGCGTCACGCGAAAGAAGGTCGAGAGCTTTGTTTCGCCCAAATCCTGTGATGCCTCCAATAATGAGCGGTCGATCTTTTCCAGTGCGACAAAGATCGGCAGGATCGCAAACGGCGCAAAGGCATGGGCCAGCGTGATCACCACAGCATTGGCGTTGTAAAGAATGAAAGTGAGGGGTTCCTCAATGATCCCAATACCTTGCAAGCCAGAGTTCAACACGCCGTTGAAGCCCAAGATCACCTTCCACAGAAAGACCCGGATCAGGTAGCTGGTCCAGAACGGGATCGTGATCAGGAACAGCCAGAGCGATTTGCGCGACGGGGCGACGTGAAACGAGATGAAATACGCGATCGGAAAGGCCAGCAAAACCGTCACCAGTGTCACCAACCCTGCAATACGGATCGAGCGGAAGAGCAGTTCGCGGTAAAGCGGGTCCGTCACCGCCTCGCGGTAATTGTTCAGCGTGGGTGTTGTGTCGAAGGTCTGGAAATCCTGTGTCCAGAAACTGATCAGCAAGATCGCGGCCAGGGGCACGGCGAGCATCAAGATCACGTAGCCGAAAGGCACGCCGATCAGCGCAAGCCCTTTTTTGCTTTCGGTATTCAACAAGCCTGCCAACGGCGCGCGCACCCCACTCACTTGGTCCAGCATTGACCATAAGCGCCAGCAACCTCAAGCATTCTGCGTCCCGGCGTGGGTAAAAAATGACCAGGTGCCAAAGAAAAAGGCCACACCATACTGTGCGGCCCCTTCCAAACATATGGTGCCAGACTTAGCGCTTGGAGAACTGTAAGCTCTTA